>Ga0209751_10006671_pt1 | contig 10670 bp, 8 predicted proteins | sample RifCSP13_1_FD_184019 | JGI IMG/M metagenome (GOLD analysis project Ga0209751, IMG submission 184019) | Soil microbial communities from Rifle, Colorado - Rifle CSP2_sed 13_1 (SPAdes) (version 2) | ecosystem: Environmental > Terrestrial > Deep subsurface > Rock core/Sediment | place: Rifle...
CCAGCAGCGGTGAGCGCTTCACCTCGGAGGGACTGGCGGAGAGTTTGATCGGATTGCCCACCGACAAATATTTGCCGCGCGTGGGGTGATCCACCTCCACCATGGTGCCCGAGGCGAATAGCGATTCGTCCTCGGCCAGCTCCTTCATCGACAGGATGGGCCCGCAGGGGATGTCGTACTTGTTGAGGATCTCCATGGCCTCGAACTTGGTCTTGGTCTGCGTCCACTTTTCGATGCGGGCGAAGATCTCGTTCAAGCGCGACAGCCGCGCCGGCGGCTTGGCATAGTCGGGATGCGTCTTCCAGCCGGGCTCGCCGATGACATCGCAGATCGCCTCCCAGACCGGCGCCTGCGTGATGAAGTAGATATAGGCGTTGGGGTCTTTCTCCCAGCCTTTGCACTTCAGGATGCGACCGGGCTGGCCGCCGCCGGAGTCGTTGCCGGCGCGCGGCACCGCCTCGCCGAACGGAATGCCCTCGCCGTGCTGGCTGTATTCGGTGAGGGGGCCTTTCTTGAGCCGCTGCTGGTCGCGCATCTTCACGCGCGTCAGGTTCAAGACGCCATCCTGCATGGCCACCGTCACGCGCTGGCCCTTGCCGGTCTTGGTGCGGTGGTAAAGAGCGGTGACGATGCCGAGGCCGAGGTGCAGGCCGGTGCCGCTATCGCCGATCTGCGCGCCGGTCACCAGCGGCGGGCCATCGCGGAAGCCGGTGGTGGACGCCGCCCCGCCCGTGCACTGGGCCACGTTCTCGTAGACCTTGCAGTCTTCATAAGGGCCCGGCCCGAAGCCCTTGATCGAGGCATAGATCATGCGCGGATTGAGCTCCTGGATGCGCTCCCAGGGGTAGCCCATGCGATCGAGCACGCCGGGGCCGAAATTCTCGACCAGCACGTCGCAGGTCTTGATCAGGCGCTCCAGCACCTCTCGACCTTTGGGGTTCTTGGTGTCGAGCGTGATCGAGCGCTTGTTGTGGTTCAGCATCGTGAAGTAGAGGCTGTCGGCCTTGGGCACGTCCTGCAGCTGGCCGCGCGTGATGTCGCCGACGCCGGGCCGCTCCACCTTGATGACGTCGGCGCCGAACCAGGCGAGCAGCTGCGTGCAGGTCGGCCCCGCCTGCACGTGGCTCATGTCGAGGATGCGGACGCCTTCGAGTGCCTTGCCCATTCCGAGGGTCTCCTCAAGTTGTTCTCGGCAGCGTCGAAGACAGTGCCGGGTCTTCGAAAACGATGCCGCGGTAGAGTTGCGACACGCTGAAGGTCAGATTCACGCTCTCGAACGTGACGGTGTTGTCCCGGTGATAGAACTCGCGCTGCCACTCGGTGCGGCGGCGGAATAGCTCGAGCTCGACGGCATCCTGAGAGAGCAGCCCGTACTCGACCAGCGTCGGTATCCGCTTGTAAGCCTCGAATTTTTCTGTGCGATCGATGCGCTCGGTCGTCGGCGACAGGACCTCGACCACCAGCACCGCGTGGTCGCGCGTGTAGCGCTCGCGGTCCTTTGGATCGCACGTTACGAACACGTCGGGATAATAGTAGCGCTCGTCGACGTTGCTTTTGATGCGCAACTTCATCTCGGCGGTGAAAACCTGGCACGGCTCGGCGATATGGCCGTGCAGCATCGCTGCGAGATTGAGCCGGACCAGATTGTGCCGGTCGCTGGCTCCTGCCATGGCATAGACGGCGCCGTTGACGAACTCGTGCCGCCACGAGCCGTCGTTCTCGGCGGCGAGATAGTCCGCAGCAGATATGTGCGTGAACTTGCGGGCGGTTTGCGACATCTCGTTCCTTCCTCCCTCTCCCCATGCCTGAAGCGGCATAGGGAGCGAGATGAGGCTTCACTTCTTTTTCACCACGCTTTGCGGGTTGAGATTGCCGATGCGGCCGCTCTCGCTGCCGGCCTTCGGATCGATCACCGCGTTGATCAGCGTAGGCCTGCCCGAGTCCATCGCCGCATTCACGGCGCGCTTGAGCTCGTCCGGCGAGGTCGCATTGACCCCCACGCCGCCGAATGCCTCGATCATCTTGTCGTAGCGGGCACCCTTCACGAACACGGTGGTGGCGGGGTCGGAGCTCGCTGTGTTGACGTCGGTGCCGCGATAGATGCCGTCGTTGTTGAAGACCACGACGCAGACGGGGAGCTTGTAGCGGCAGATGGTCTCGATCTCCATGCCGGAGAAGCCGAATGCGGAGTCGCCTTCGACCGCGAGCACCGGCTTGCCCGTCTCGACCGCCGCGGCGATGGCGTAGCCCATGCCGATGCCCATGATGCCCCAGGTGCCGACATCGATGCGCTTGCGCGGCTGGTACATATCGATGACGCCGCGCGCCAGATCGAGCGTGTTGGCACCCTCGTTGACCAGGATGGCGTCGGGGCGCTCCTTGACGATGGTGCGCAACACGCCGAGCGCGCCGTGGTAGTCCATCGGCGTGTTGTTGTTCATCAGGCGCGGCGCCATCTTGGCAACGTTCTCTTCGCGCTTGGCGGTGACAGATCTGGTCCAGTCGGCGGGCGGCGCCGGCCAGCCGGCACCCATCTGATCGAGCAGTGCCGTTACGCACGAGCCGATGTCGCCGACCACGGGAGCCGCGATCTCGACGTTGCTGTCCATTTCCTTGGGCTCGATGTCGACCTGGATGAACTTCTTGGGCGCGTCACCCCAGGTCTTGCCCTTGCCATGCGAGAGCAGCCAGTTGAGGCGCGCGCCGATCAGCATCACGACGTCGGCGTCCTTGAGCACCGTGGAACGCGCCGCCCCGGCGCACTGCCGGTGCGTATCCGGCAACAACCCCTTCGCCATGCTCATGGGCAGGAACGGCGCGCCGCTTTTCTCGACGAGCGCGCGGACCTGATCGTCGGCCTGGGCGTAGGCCGCGCCCTTGCCGAGGATGATCAGGGGGCGCTTGGCGCCCTTCAGGACATCGAGCGCGCGCTTGACGGCAGCGGGAGCCGGAATCTGCGCCGGTGCCGCGTCGATGACCTTGACCAGCGATTTGGCGCCGGCGTCCGCACCAATGGTCTGGGAGAAAAGCTTGGCCGGCAGGTCGAGATAGACGCCGCCCGGACGGCCCGAGACCGCGGCGCGGATCGCGCGCGCCACGCCGATGCCGATGTCTGCCGCGTGCAGCACGCGGAACGCGGCCTTGCACAGCGGCTTGGCGATGGCGAGCTGGTCCATCTCCTCGTAGTCGCCCTGCTGCAGGTCGACGATCTCGCGTTCGGACGAGCCCGACATCAGAATCATCGGGAAGCAGTTGGTGGTTGCATGCGCGAGCGCGGTCAGCCCATTGAGGAAACCAGGCGCCGATACGGTGAGGCAGATGCCTGGCTGCTTTGTTAGATAGCCGGCGATCGACGCGGCATATCCCGCGTTCTGCTCGTGACGAAACGAGAGCACGCGGATGCCCGCGGCCTGCGACATGCGCAGGAAGTCGGTGATCGGGATGCCGGGCACGGCATAGATCGTCTTGACGCCGTTGAGCTTGAGCGCATCGATGACGAGATGAAATCCATCCGTCAGATCCTGCCCTCCTCCGGCTGCATTCGCATCACTGCTCTGCACCGTTGCGGACATTTGCTCCCTCCCTCAAATCTTCTTCTGTACCCGCTCAGCTCGTCAATCGAGCTCTACGAAGCGATCGACGTGGTCCCTGAGCCGCAGCGTGTGCTCGCGCACGAGGCGCTCGGCCCGCTCCGTGTCGCGCGCCTCGAGTGCCCCCACGATCTCCTTGTGATCGACGATCGAGCGCTTGGCGCGGTCCTGCTCGAAGATCGTGCGCTGGCGTATGGCGCGCATATGGAAAAAGAGGCCGTTGGTCATCTCGACGATCAGGGGGCACTTGCCGAGCCCGACGATGGCCTGGTGAAACTTGATGTTGGCGTCGGAGTACTCGCCCATCTTGCGGGCGATCTCGTCTTGCGAGAATCGATCGACAAGCGAGTGCAGCCCCGCCATCTCCTCGGCGCTCGCCTGCTCGGTGGCGAGCCGCGCCGCCATGCTCTCGAGCGCCGCCCAGACCGTGATCATGTCCAGGATCTCGGCCTTGGTCTTGCGTACGATGAAGATGCCGCGCCGCGCGACGATGCGCACCAGGCCTTCCTGGTCGAGCTGGGCCAGCGCCTCGCGCAGCGGCGTGCGCGAGACGCCGAAGCGCTGCGACAGATCGCGCTCGTCGAGGCGCAACTCGGCCTCGTCGGCATAGATGTTCATGTTCATGATGGCGGCCTTCAGCGCCTCGTAGGCGCGCGCCTTGAGGCTCAGGCCTTCGCCAATGGGCGCGATCTTCAGCTGGGTATCGGCCACGCATCACCCAAGGTTTTAGGCTGGTTTCTGGTATACCATACGCCAGGATCGAGGGGCCAGCAAGTCAGACTCGCGAGATTTCGTCCGACGCCGGAGCAAATCACCGAGAAGGGCACCGAAATATTGCTGCGCTGCAGCGAAATGCCCGCGGTCCCAACCACATGTTGCGCTCAGGAGGCATTTGGCACATGGTATACCAGGCGCGCGAGAAGCGGATCAATAAGGTCTGGGGGTCTTTGGAACCTTGCTCCGCTGTGCCCGGGAACGCGGGAAAGAGCCATCGTGGAAGAGATCAACTCCCTGATCGGCGGCTTCAAGGTCGCGCTCTCCTGGTACAACGTGGCCTTGATGATGGTGGGCATCCTGCTCGGGGTCATCATCGGCGTCCTTCCGGGCCTCGGCGGTGCCAACGGCGTGGCGATCCTGCTGCCCCTGACCTTCACGATGCCGCCGACCTCGGCGATCATCATGCTGTCGTGCATCTACTGGGGGGCGCTGTTCGGCGGCGCGATCACCTCCATCCTCTTCAATATCCCGGGCGAGCCCTGGTCGGTGGCGACCACCTTCGACGGCCACCCCATGGCCCAGCGCGGCAAGGCCGACGAAGCGCTCACCGCCGCCTTCACCTCCTCGTTCGTCGGCGCTCTCTTCGCTGTGATCCTGATCACTTTCCTGGCGCCGCTGATCGCCAAGTTCGCGCTGCAGTTCGGGCCGGCTGAATTCTTCTCCGTGTTCTTCCTGACGTTTGCGAGCTTCGTCGGCATGGGCAGGGGCTCGCCGTTCAAGGTGCTGGCCTCCATGTGCCTGGGCTTTGCACTGGCCTCCGTCGGCCTCGACAAGATGACCGGCACGCTCAGGATGACGTTCGGCTACGATCAGCTCCTGGTTGGGTTCGACTTCCTGATCGCCGTCATCGGCCTGTTCGGCATCGGCGAGATCCTGTCGTCGATGGAGAGCGGCCTGAAGTTCTCCGGCAGCACCGCCAAGATCCGGCTGAACGCGGTGCTGCAGACCTGGAAACAGCTGCTGAAATACTGGGTCACCTCGATCCGCAGCTGCGTCGTCGGTTGCTGGATGGGCATCACGCCCGGCGGGGCGACGCCCGCATCCTTCATGAGCTATGGCCTCGCCAAGCGGTTCTCCAAGCGCGGCGACAACTTCGGCAAGGGCGAGATCGAGGGCGTGGTGGCGCCGGAGACGGCCGCGCACGCCGCCGGCACCAGCGCGCTGCTGCCGATGCTGACGCTCGGCATTCCAGGCTCTCCGACCGCGGCCGTGCTGCTGGGGGGCCTGATGATCTGGGGTCTGCAGCCCGGGCCGATGCTGTTCATCGAGCAGAAGGACTTCGTGTGGGGCCTGATCGCCTCGATGTATCTCGGCAATATTGCGGGGCTCCTGGTGGTCCTAACCTGCGTGCCCCTGTTCGCCGCGATCCTGCGCGTGCCGTTCTCGATCATCGCCCCGATCATTCTCGTCATCTGCGCGGTCGGCGCCTACACCGTGCACAACTCCATGTTCGACGTGTGGATGATGCTGGTGTTCGGCGTGGTCGGCTACACATTCCAGAAGCTCGGCTATCCGTTGCCCCCGCTCGTGCTCGCCATCGTGCTCGGCGACAAGGCCGAGGAGGGCTTCCGGCAGGCAATGCTCGGCTCGCAAGGCAGCCTGACCATCTTCTGGTCGAACTGGCTGGTCGGGTCGATCATGACGCTGGGCATGATTCTGCTGTTCTGGCCGGCGATAACCTGGCTGCTGGATTGGCGAAGGACAGCGCGGTCCCGGCCGATAGCCGCAGCCGCCGGGGCCGACGTTGCAGATCGGAAGAGATAGAAGCAGCAAGAGAAGAAGGAGGAAACGATGACATACTCGAGTAGGTTGCGAAATTCGTTGCCACGTGGTGCACGGTACGGCCTCGGCGCAGCGGCGCTTGCCGCCGCGGCGGCCATCCTGTCCCCGAGCTCCCCGGCCGTCGCCCAGGCCTGGGAGCCGACCAAGCCGGTCCAATTCATCATCCCCGCCGGCACCGGCGGCGGCGCCGATCAGATGGCGCGATTCATCCAGGGCGTGGTCGCCAAGAACAGCCTGATGAAACAGCCGATCATTACCGTCAACAAGGGTGGCGGCGCCGGTGCCGAAGGCTTCCTCGAGGTCAAGAAGTCCAGCGGCGACCCCCACAACATCATCATCACGCTGTCGAACCTGTTCACGACACCTTATGCCACCGGCGTGCCTTTCAGCTGGAAGGACCTGACGCCGGTTGCCATGCTGGCCCTCGACCAGTTCGTCCTGTGGGTTCCAGCCGATACGCCCTACAAGGCGGCCAAGGACTATATCGACGCGGTGAAGGCGGCCGACGACAAGTCCTTCAAGATGGGCGGCACCGGCTCCAAGCAGGAGGACCAGATCATCACCGTGGCGCTCGAGAAGCTCACCGCGCCCAAGAAGTTCACCTACGTCCCCTATGGCGGCGGCGGCACGGTGGCGACCCAGCTCGTCGGCAAGCACGTCAATTCGAGCGTCAACAATCCGATCGAGGCGGTATCGCAGTGGAAGGCCGGCGCGCTGAAACCGCTTTGCATCTTCGATGCCAAGCGTAGCGTCTACACCAACAAGGTCACGGCGACGATGGCGTGGTCCGACATTCCGACCTGCAAGGAGAGCGGCGTCGACACGCAGTACCAGATGCTGCGCGGCATCTTCATGTCGCCCGACGTGAAGCCCGAGCACGTGGCCTTCTATGTCGACCTTTTCAAGAAGACGATGGCGACGGACGACTGGAAGCAGTTCATGGAGCAGGGCGCGTTCAACCAGACCTTCATGACCGGCCCCGACTTCGCCAAGTGGGTGGCGGATGCCGACAAGCTCCACTACGACCTGATGAAGGCGGCTGGCTTCCTGGCGGCCGGCAAGTAATCCGCCGCCAGCTGCTGCGATCGTACCGCGGGCGCGCGGGAAAGGCGCGCGCGTCCGCCAACAAGGGCTCGGTTGAGCATGCAGGACAAGCAAGACGCCGACGAAGGCCGGCCGTTGCTGTCGAACCGGACGGCAGACGTCATCGTCGCCCTCCTGCTGTTGGGCGGGTGCGCCATCGTCATCTACGACAGCACGCGCATTGGTTTCGGCTGGCGCGAGGGCGAGGGGCCGGCACCGGGCTACTTTCCGTTCTACATTGCCGTGGTTCTGGCAGCGGCGAGCATCATCAACTTGATCGGCGCGCTGCTCGGGACCGGTAGGGGCGAGATCTTCGTCTCGCTGCGCCCCTTCGGCCGCGTGCTGGCCGTGCTCATTCCCAGCGTCGTCTACGTCGGCCTCATCGGCGGCGTTTCGATCGGCCCCGTCGACTTGCCGGGCCTTGGCATCTATGTCGCCTCCGCGATTTTCATCTTCGCCTTCATGCTCGTGGTCGGGCGCGAGAACCCGCTCAAGGCCCTTGCTATCTCGGTGGCCGTGCCCGTGGCCTTGTTCCTGCTGTTCGAGAAGTGGTTCCTGGTGCCCCTGCCCAAAGGGCCGCTCGAGGCCTGGCTCGGCTACTGACCGGGACGAGGCCTATTTCGACTCCTCGACGCCCTCGAGGATCGTGCGCACCAGCGCGACGAGCAGCTCCTGCGCCCGAGGGTTGATCCTGGTATACTCGAGCCACGCGGTGCGCTGGGCAAGCTGCAGCCAGCTCGTATAGTCGTCCTTGCTCATCCGGCGCACCGTCACGCCGGCTTCCCGCAGCGTCGCAACCATGCGCCGCTCGACATCGCGCTGCGCCGACTCGTAGAAGGTGTCCGTGATCGCCGCCGCCTCCTCCACGGCCACCTGCTGCTCCTTGCTCAAACCCCTCCAGGTCGAGAGCGACATGACCAGGGGAGAGAACCCCATGAACAGCGACGGCCCGCCCACGGTGGCGAACTTCGCCTGCTCGTAGATCTTCCGCGACAGGATGGTCTCGTAGGTGGTGACCACGGCATCGAGCGAGCCGGACTTCATGGCGGCGTAGATCTCGTTCGACGGCATGGTCGTGACCGAGGCCCCGGCTTTCTCCAACATCAGCCCGAACAGCGGGTCGGACACCCGCATCTTCAGGCTTGCGACGGACTTGGGGCCGATGATCTCGCGGTCCTTGGCGAGAAAGCCGCCCGGATTCCACAGCATGGCCAAGAGCCGAATGCCGTGCTCCTCGGCGATCGATTGCAACATGGCGAAGATGTCGGAGGTCTTGAGCGCTTGCGCCGCCTCGAAGGTGGGCACCAGGCCGGGGAGACCGGCGAGCGAGAATTCAGGCACCTTAGGGGTGGCGTAAACCAGGGGATAGACGGCCATCTCCACCCTTCCCGTCTGCAAGGCAGCGAGGGTGTCGCGCGGCTTTATGTTGAGCGACGAGTTCGGATAGATGCGGAACGTCAAACCGCGCGAGCGCGTCTGCGCTTCCTGCGCGAAGACGCGAGCGGCGCGGTCGCGCGCGTCGGTGTTTTCCGCCCACTGGTGCAAGATGCGGATTTCTTGCGCGAGAACCGGGCTCGGCGCCGGCACGTACGTGGCGAGCAAAGCAAGGCAAACGACGCGAGAGAACCGCATGGTGCCCACCGGTGCTATCTCAACGCCCGCCAGCTCCACTTGGGCATGGCAAACGTGTCGGACTCGGGGCGCGGCGGCAATCTTTTTGATCCGGCTCAGGCGAACGTGATCGTCCTGCAACAGGCAGGCGTCTACTCCGCGGCGCTCTTGTGCTCACTCTCTGCGCTGGCCTGGCTGCCGGGGCGCCCGTGCAGCTTCTTCAAGAGCCAGCCAAACACAAGCACGATCAAGATGCCGACCGTCGCGGCTGAATAGAGTACCAGCTTGCTCGCCTTGATCCCGATCGGAACGTCAGGCGCGGGCACGACGAGCGCCGGGCTCCAGGCCTGCATCTGCAGGAGAGTGATTCGGTCGCTGACCATGAGCTCTCCCGCAATCCAGCCGAGCAGGGCAGCGCCGACCCAGACGAGGATCGGGAAGCGCGACAAGAGCTCGACGATCAAAGTGGCACCGAACACGACCAGCGGGATGCTGATGAGCAAGCCGATCACGATCAGCCAGATCTGCTGATCGGGGGGCGCGCTCTTGGCGGCGCCCGCGATCGCCAGCACGTTGTCGAGGCTCATGACGATGTCGGCTATGGCGACGATCTTGACCGCCTCGAAGAGTGAGTTGCCGGCCGTGACGCTGTCCTCGCTCGCTTCCTCCGCAACCAGCAGCTTGATCGCGATCCAGAAGAGCAGAAGTCCGCCGGCCAATTGCAGCCAAGGCACATCGAGCAGATACTGGACGAGGACCGTGAAGATGATGCGCAGAAGGACCGCCGCGCCGGCGCCGAGGATGATGCCGACCATCCTCTGGCGCTTCGGCAAGGCACGGCATGCCAGCGCGATGACCACCGCGTTGTCGCCCGAAAGCACGATATTGATGCCGATGATCCTGAGGATCGCGAGCGCCGTGCCTGCATGGTCCCCGAATATTGCATCGATCCATGCCAGCCAATGATCTCCCAGGCTTGCAACTACGCCCATTGAGTGTTTCCTCGCTCCTCACCCTTCTGTGCCCCGAGGCGTCACGCTCCACGCCCTTCCCTCAGCGGCCGCGCGCGCTCGCGCACTATGGTGCTGCCGCGCCGCTCGCTGCAAGTTCGTCACACCGCCCATGCTTGCGGGAGGTAGGTCGCCTTGCCGCACGTCCGCAACGCATCGCATCGCCATTGTCCGGTGCGTGCTCGACACCATAGAGGTTTGGTATATGGTATGCCAATGCCGCCATCGTCGGACAAGCAAAAGGTCGAGGCCAGGGCTTCGCGCACATGAATGACACGAGCACAAGCGGCGCCGGCGGCCGAGGCGGCGGAGGACGCGCGATTCACCCGGGCGCGGGTCGGCGCAAGGGCGCCAATTTCCCCAAGGGCCGGGTGCTGCAGACGGGCGAGGTCGCCGCCGTCAAAGCCATTCTCGGCGAGCGCCCGCGCGAGCGCGCGCTGCTGATCGAATTCTTGCATCTGATCCAGGACCAGGAGGGATGCCTGCCCGCCGGGCATCTGCATGCGCTCGGCGAGGAGCTGAAGATCCCGATGGCGGAGGTGTACGAGGTTGCGACGTTTTACGCCCATTTCGACGTGGTGGCGGACGGGGAGCCGCGGCCCCCCAAGGTCACGGTCCGCGTCTGCGACAGCTTGAGCTGCGCGCTCGCCGGCGCCGAGCAGCTGCTCGCCGCGCTGCAAGCCGAGGGGCTCGAAGGCGTACGCGTCGTGCGCGCGCCGTGCATCGGCTCCTGCGACACCGCGCCCGCTGCCGAGGTCGGCCACCACCATGTCGACCACGCCACGCCGGCCAAGCTCAAAGAGCTCGCACTCAAGGG
>Ga0209751_10006672_pt1 | contig 10669 bp, 14 predicted proteins | sample RifCSP13_1_FD_184019 | JGI IMG/M metagenome (GOLD analysis project Ga0209751, IMG submission 184019) | Soil microbial communities from Rifle, Colorado - Rifle CSP2_sed 13_1 (SPAdes) (version 2) | ecosystem: Environmental > Terrestrial > Deep subsurface > Rock core/Sediment | place: Rifle...
AACACCAGCAAAGGTCCTGCTGTCCAAGCCCTTAGGGCACAGGTGGACAGAAATGCCTACAGGCATGTTATGCGGGCCATCCTGGAATCGCAGGAGAATATCGATATTGTTCAGGCCATGGTGGAGAGGCTCATCGTAGACGATGGGAGGGTCAGGGGAGTAGTGACCCAGGTAGGGATCGGTTACGAATCAAAGGCGGTTATCCTGACTACCGGGACGTTTTTGCAGGGGCTTATCCACATCGGAATGGTGCATTATCCTGCCGGAAGGGCAGGGGAGTTCCCCTCGATCGGTCTTTCAGAGGACCTGGCACGGATTGGATTCCTATTGGGACGGCTCAAGACAGGAACCCCTCCCAGGATAGATGCGAGAAGCATTGATTTCAGTGTGATGTCCCAGCAGGCGGGGGATGAGCCTCCCGTCCCATTTTCATATACTACCGGAAAGATTGAAAGACGCCAGGTACCCTGCTACCTGACACACACATCTCCTGTAACCCATGAAATCATAAGGAAAAATCTTGACCGGTCCCCCCTCTATGGCGGGCTGATCAAGGGGATAGGCCCCCGGTACTGTCCTTCTATCGAAGACAAGGTAATGAGGTTTGCCCACAAGGAGCGGCATCAGGTCTTCCTGGAACCCGAAGGGTATGACACGGTGGAGATATACGCAAATGGTATCTCAACAAGCCTCCCTGCCGATGTCCAGACAGAGATGGTCAGGTCCATAAAAGGGCTTGAAAATGCAGAGATTATGCGGCATGGCTACGCCATTGAGTATGACTTTGTCCCCCCAACACAGTTGAAGCCAACCTTAGAGACAAAGCTCATAGAAGGGCTTTTCCATGCAGGACAGATCAACGGGACCTCAGGATATGAGGAGGCGGCTGCCCAGGGTATTATCGCAGGGATAAACGCTGCCTTAAAAATCCACGAAAGGGAACCCGTCGTCATCAATAGGGCAGAGGCCTATATCGGTGTCTTAATAGACGATCTCGTGACCAAAGGGACCCAGGAACCATACAGGATGTTCACATCAAGGGCCGAGTACAGACTGATGCTCCGCCATGACAATGCAGATGCAAGGCTTACAGAAAAGGGGCATCAAATAGGACTCATCAGCCATGAACGGTATAAAGATTTTGAAGAAAAAAGGGAGACTATTGAGAGGGAAAAGACACGATTGAAAAAGACACGGGTCAGCAGTCCGGAGTTGCAGGACAAACAATTCGGGGAGATCAGTACCGCTGAGATATTGCCGGAGACCACGTTATCCCAACTCCTCCAGAGGCCGGAGATGGACTATGAAACGCTTGCAGGAACAGCGCCGCCGGAGAAACCCCTTGGCAAAGAAATAAAACAGGCGGTAGAGATAGAGATAAAATATGCCGGGTACATCAAACAGCAGATTCAATTGATTGAAAAATATAAGAATATGGAAAGCAAGCAGATCCCTCGTGATTTTGACTATACCTCCCTGTCAGGGCTTTCCCGGGAAGTGACGGAAAAGCTCCTTTCGGTAAGGCCGCTCTCCCTTGGACAAGCATCCAGGATTCCAGGAATAACCCCGGCCGCTATCTCCATCCTGGCAATAGCCCTTTCGAAGCGGGCCAGGGAGGGGAGAGTATAGCTAAATTGGGATTATTAATGTTCCACGTGGAACATTAAGTCCGTAGCGCTACATTTCAGAGGTTGTCAAAACTTATCACTTCCCTTCATCCCTGTATTGTGATAAAATTTTTGAATTAACGATATCATTTCGTAACTCATTGATTTTATGAGCAAAATTATATCTATAACGAACCAGAAGGGCGGCGTGGGAAAGACGACGACTGCCATCAATATCGCTGCGTCATTGGCTGTGGCAGAGAAAAAGGTCCTTTTGATCGACCTCGACCCTCAGGGGAATGCCACCAGCGGGTGCGGGATCGACAGAAAATCCCTCAAGGCGTCTGTATACGATGGTCTTATCAACAGGACAGACTTAAAAAGCCTGATCCGCCCCTCAGAGTTGAAGTATTTTATGCTCATACCGGCCACCATGGATCTGATCGGCGCTGAGATAGAGCTCATCGATGAACCCGAGAGGGAACGTATGTTGAAGAAGGCTATCGCCCCGTTAAGAGAAGACTTCAACTTTATTATCTTAGACTGCCCCCCCTCGCTCGGGCTCCTCACCATCAATGCCCTTACCGCTGCCGACTCGGTGATCATCCCGGTCCAGTGCGAGTACTACGCCATGGAGGGTTTAAGCCAGATACTCAAGACCATCGAACTTGTGCAGCGCTCCCTGAACAAGGAGCTCATGATTGAAGGGATACTCCTGACCATGTTTGACGGCAGGAATAATCTGTCGCATCAGGTGGCAGACGAGATCCGGGGGCATTTTAAAGACCTGGTCTTCCAAAGCACCATCCCCCGGAATGTCGCCCTGGGAGAGGCCCCAAGTCATGGGAAACCTATTGTCCTTTATAATATCCATTCAAAAGGGGCTCAGTCTTATTTAGAGTTGGCACTGGAGGTAATCAGAAATGACAAAAAAGGCGCTGGGTAGGGGGCTGGAGACCCTAATCCCTGGTGCAGGTGTTCCTCAGGAACAGGAAGAGATTGGGAAACCTGCCTCAGAGGTGGAGATCGCAAAGATTGTCCCGAATAGATTTCAGCCCCGTCAGGTATTTGAAGACAAGGCGCTTGAAGAGCTGGCAGACTCGATCAGGATCCACGGGGTCATTCAACCAGTCCTTGTGCGGCGGCTGAATAACGAGACCTATGAGCTCATCGCGGGGGAGCGGCGCTGGCGGGCCTCTCAGATAGCAGGATTGAAGAAAATCCCTGTGGTGGTCAAGGATATCCCGGATGAAAAGTCCTTAGAGATCGCCCTGATCGAGAACCTCCAGCGGGAGAATCTCAATCCAATTGAAGCTGCACAGGGATATCAAAGGCTTCTAAAGGAGTTCAGCCTTTCCCAGGAGGAGATCGCAACAAGGGTTGGAAAGGAGCGGTCAACCATCACTAATTACCTGCGGCTCCTGTCCCTGCCTGAAAAAATAAAGGACTATCTCACTAAGTCCCTCCTGACACCCGGCCATGCAAAGGCTATCCTATCAATACTCGACAGGGAGGGGCAGGTCCGGTTTGCCGAGCATATTGTAGCCCGAGGGGCATCTGTGCGTGAGGCAGAGACATGGTCTAAGGACTGGGGTACAAAAAAGAGAAAAAAGAAGGTGATCGAGAGGAGGGATCCGACTTTAAAAGATGTCGAAGAGAGGCTCCAGAGGATATTCGGCACAAAGGTACGGATCTATGCAGAGAAAAAGGGGGGAAAGGTCGTATTGGAATATTATACACTGGAGGACCTGAATCGGATATTAGAAGTGGTGGAAGGGTAGGAGGGAAGGGATTTTCGAATGAAGGGTAAGAAGATTGTCGTCGGAATGAGCGGCGGCATTGACAGTTCTGTGGCAGCGATGCTCTTGGTCGAGCAGGGCTATGAGGTCATAGGCGCTACCTTAAAGATATGGGGAGAGGGAGAATATCTTGACGGGGAGTGGCATGCAAGGTCTTGCTGCAAGATAGGGCTTGCACGATATGCGGCAGAGAGGCTCAAGATTCCCTATCATGTCTGGGATGCCCATGAAGAATTTCAGAAATGGGTCGTCGATGAATTCTGTCGGGAGTATGTAAACGGGAGAACCCCAAACCCCTGCATCCGTTGCAATGAAAGGGTCAAATTCTCTCTCCTCCTAAAAAAGGCGGCCGCCCTGGGTGCAGACGGCATCGCCACAGGTCATTATGCCCGTACCAGCTATAGCCCGGTGGATAACAAATATATTCTCAAAAAAGGCTTAGACCCTGAGAAGGACCAGAGCTATTTTCTCTATAGGCTGTCGCAGGACCAGCTCTCAAAGATCATCTTCCCTCTGGGGGAGTACACAAAGGCCGAGGTCTCGGTCATGGCAGAATCGCTCGACCTTCCGGTAGAGGAGATGCAGGAAAGCCAGGAGGTCTGTTTCGTTACACAGGAGGGATATCAGGAGTTTATCGTAAACCAGATACCGGCCGCGGTCAATCCCGGGAAGTTTATCACCTCTAAAGGCCAGGCCCTGGGAGAACACAAGGGGATCGCCTTCTATACTGTTGGACAGCGCAGGGGGCTCAGGGTCGCCGCCAGCGAACGTCTCTATGTGGTCAGTATAGATGCCCGCAAGAACGAGATCGTACTGGGCAGAAATAACGAGCTCTATTCAGGGGGACTTATTGCCACAGACATCCATACGATCAGTGGAGAACCTCTTAAAGATACGAAATATCTGCAGGCCAGTATCAGATATCGTAATGATGCGTCTAAGGCGATTGTGACCCCGATAGGGGATGGGCGGTTCAGGGTCATATTCGAGAAACCCCAGTGGGCCATCACCCCCGGCCAATCGGTCGTATTCTACGACGCCGACATCGTAGTTGGCGGAGGGATCATAGAAGGGCGTATCGGTTAAGTACCGCCTCTAAGGCCATCAGGTGCATCCCAACCCGATCTTCCATCGGCAGACGGGTGGGTGATTCGATGGTAAAACAATGCCTGACCCCGCGAAGATAGAGATATAGCGGCAGGGGAAGGTCAACCTCTTTAAAAGGAAACTCCTCGCCATCCCTCTGCGGGCAGATCACCCCGCCGCAGTTTGGAAACCCATCAATACGATCTCTGAGATCAATAGGATATTGGTGGGATATAGTCTCAATAATCTCTTCCGCAAGGTGGTCCTTCTCCTCATGGAGGACCTCATAAAGATAAAACCCCTCTCCGTCCGTATCCTCATGAAAGTCCATATAGATAGCAAACTGCCGTCCCTCTAAGGACCTCTGGATGATCGCCACTTCTTCCGGCGGACCCTCGCTCCCAAACCTGCGGTTCAGGTCTACACCACAGGCATTCTCCCTTGTCCCACGCTCATAGCCAGTAGGGTTCGTGCAGGGAAATACCGTAAACCGATACTCCTTCTCCCACCTTTGAATCCCTTCACTCCGCCCGTCCCCATCTCCTTCAAGAAATCTCAGGATGGCCTCAACCCCTGCCGGCTCATCCCCGTGAATACCCGATGACAGGACTATCTTCTTATCACCGGCCCCGCAGGAAATCATATAAATTGGATAATCCGGCTCCAGCCTGCCGATTACAAGAGGCTGGATCCCGGAGATATTGTTTATCCGACTTATCAGCGTGTCGTAATCTCTCAATTGACAATCCCCTTCCTCTACGGTTAATATCTTACCATGAAAAGTAAATACACGTTCTGGATATTTATAGGCTTCCTGACCATATTTATACTCTGGTGGTACTATTATGCCTTTACCACATTGAATACCCGGTATGGAGAGGACACTCGTAATTCTGCATCAGAAGGGCAGGAGCCCGCTGAGGTTGAGATCAAAAATCCTGAGCCTAAGGAGGTAGGAGAGGCCCTTACGGATACAATAACCTATAGGATCAACGCCTCATCGTTAGAAGAGTGGGCCTATTTTGATTTCTCAACGGGTGCAACTGTAAAAGAAGCAGAGCAGTCCTCCTTAGACTGGGACATTGGATTCAAGAGGGCCCTTATCATCTCCAATGGCGGTGAGGCTAACCCGAAGGGTATGGGAGGGGTGGTGAGGCTTGAAAATGCTGAGTTTGATTCCATCAAAGAGGCCCCTGAATCGGGTTATTCCGCAGACATCAGGGTAAATCCCACGGAGACTGAGAACCCCGCTTTTAAGAAGTGGTATGAATACAGCTACATGAGCCATATCCTTAAACCCAAAAAGAATGTATATATCATACGGACTGCGGATGGAAAATATGCAAAGATGCAGATCCTGAAATATTCCTGTGGCCAATTGACCGGTTGTTATACCATCAAGTATGTCTATCAGGGGAACGGGAGCCGGAACTTCTACTGATGAAACCCAGATCCACTTCCGGGACACAGAGAGGGATGAAAATTTTCAGATGAATCATCATAAGCCTGGGCTCACAAAGGGACATAAAAATAGGCCAACCCTGTTGTAGCCGCAAACTTTAGTTTGCGTGCCCTGACATGGCTGCTTAGCTTAGGACGCAGGCTAAAGCCTGCGGCTACGGCCTGGTGGGAAAGGTTATTTTCAGATGAAAGGGATCTTCAAAATTTCTCCTGGAATGCCGCCGAGACGGTACTCCTCAATCAGGGATAATTGACCTTGCGTTCTGCGGCAGGTAAGTTTAAACTATAAAGAAAGGCGCCATTGTTTATGATTATCGAAATATCTGTGGGGGTCATAGCCGCATGCATTGTGGTGATGACGATCCGTTTGTATACCCTCAGCATCCGCGTAGAGGAGACGATACGACGGTGGGAGGAGTTCCTGTTGCGCATCGAGACTGACATAAGGCCCATCCTGTATGATGCCAGGGATGTTATGCACGATGTGAAGGGGATTGTTGAGACTGCCAAACATGGAACAAGGAGGGTCAACGACGCTATCGAGATTCTACTGGGGCCGATTCAGACCCTGGGTATCTTTGTGAAGGCAATCAGGGTAGGAATAGGGACATTTTTAAAAAAGAGAGGGGGTGAAGGTCATGGCTTGTGAACATGGAAGGGGGGAAAATCTGGTTTTTTTCTTAATGGGCGGCCTTATCGGGGCCGGTATTGCCCTGTTGTACGCCCCAAAGGCAGGACGTGAGACACGAGAGGACATTAAGAGACTCGCTACACACGGGGCGGAACGCTTTAAGGCAGGGAAAGAGGTCATAGAAGAGAAGCTGTCCGGCCTGATGCATCAGATCAGCAGTAAGACAGAAGAGCTTATCCGCGGCGGAACCCAGCTTGCCGAGGACAAGAAACGTGAGATACTGGCAGCCATCCAGGCGGCAAAAAAGGCTTACGATGAGGAGAGGCGAAAACTCGAGGAGGAGAGGAGCCTGTAGGCTAACAGGCCCTATTTGTTGCCGGTATCCTGTTTACAGAAGTACTGCATCGCAGAGTGGAAGAGTATCATATGCAGATCTTCTACCTTTTGCATGTCATTGTTGTGGATGACGAGAGACCTTTGGGCTAACCCTTTTAACTTACCACCGCCAAATCCGCAGACCCCAAAGGTCCTCCCGCCATGATCATTTCCATAACGAATGGCCCTTAAGACATTCTCGGAATTCCCGCTCCCGGAAACCCCGATCACCATATCCCCCTTATTCATAAAATTCTTCAACTGCTCGACAAAGACGTCGGCATAGGAGACATCATTGGCATACGCCATCATTGTCGGGATACTGTCATTCAGGCAGATCATCTTAAATCGCTTCTCCCTCCCAAAACTGACCCCTTTATTAAGATCAGCGGCAAGATGAGAGGCGCTGGAGGCGCTCCCCCCGTTGCCGCAGATAAAGACCTGGGCGCCCTTATTGTATATCTCTGCCAACTCCCTGATAAATTCCTCAAATTCCCCTGCATTCACCTGTTCAAAAAGGGCGCTAAGCCCTCTCAAATAATTTTTTAAAAACGTAGCAGGCATAAAATCTCCTTTCAATATAAGTTTTCATTCCATCTGCTCGATCCGGCGGGCCGCCTCTTCCAGCTCAGCGTCCCTCTTTGCAAAACAAAAGCGGATCAGGTTGCTGCCTTCAGCACCGTGGAAGAATGCCTCGCCAGGCACACCGGCAACACCGGTCCTGGCGAGAAGATGCATCGCCTTCTCCTTGCCTGTCTCACCGGGCAAACGCGATACATCGGCAAGAACATAATAAGCCCCCTGGGGGATATGCGGCGTGAGACCGGCCTTTTGCAGAACTCCGCAAATAAGGTCACGCTTCTTTGCGTATTCAGCGGCAAGACCTTCATAGAAGGAGGGGGAAAGTTCCTGCAGTCCCACTGCCACACCATACTGAAGCGGCGCAGGGGCACAGACATATATCAAATCATTCATGTAACCAATCATCTCAGTCCATTTCTTGTGACTGACACTATATCCGATCCTCCAGCCGGTTATACTGAAGGTCTTTGAAAGCCCGGAAATGGTAATAGTCCTTTCAAACATGCCGGGGAGTGTCGCAGGGCTAACATGATGCCTTCCATCATAGAGAAAATATTCATAGATCTCATCTGTAAAAACAAACAGGTCATGCCGTATTGCAAAATCCGCAAGCTGCTCAAGTTCAATCCTGCTGAAGACCTTTCCTGACGGATTGGCAGGGGTATTAATCATGATCCCTTTTGTCCTTGGCGTAACAAAACGCTCAAGGTCTTTTGGATCAAACGTCCATTCCGGAGGATGCATGGTTACATAAGTGGGCACTGCCTCAACAGCAAACAGTGTATTCACATGATAGCCATAGAAGGGCTCAAACAGGATCACCTCATCCCCGGGATTCAACAGGGCAAGAGAGGCACAATAAAATGAACCGGTAGAACCTGCGCTGACCACAATATCGGTTTCAGGATCCACCTCCATACCGTTATATACAGCCATCTTCTTTGCAATGGCTTCACGCAGGACGGCAAGGCCGTCAAACCTTGTATAACTGTTGAAACCCGCATCCATCCCCTTCTGAACACCCTGGCGGACGCGCAGCGGAACCTCGGTATCGCATACTCCCTGAGCCAAGTTGATTCCCCCAATCTTTGCACACTCTATAGTCATAGCCCTTATCTCGGACTGGGCAATCAGGGATGTTCTTTTGCTTAATGAAAGTGACATGGCAGTTAATTAATCAGCGAGAGTATACCATTCTCGTTATTTAAGTTGAGTTGCTCTATCCAACAACTCAGGATCAGAAAATGTGTCCGCAAAGACGGCCTTGTACTTTAAGCCGGTGTACAAGAGGGGATGGAGATTTCTCTGCCTGCTTCCGGAGTTCTTCAACTCTTTTAAGCCGCCTGCTAATCTCCTTTTCGAGGTGTAGTTCTTCGGGACTCCATCCATAGGCTATATGCTCTATAACCAATTCTGCAACCTTCATGGATGTACCCTCAATCGTGGGAACTTCATTCTCATCAAGGATAATGTGTGGATATTCTGTTTTAGCTGCCATAATAGCCCCTCTTAAGCAGATTGCAGCGGATTCATAGCCCTTACATCTATCAGTTTACTCTCTGGTCTACTGACGTGACAGGAAGCACCCTAAGCGGATCATCTCGGTCCATTAAAGAATATCCGTATGGCTTATGTAGCTATAAGCTCCCGCACATGGGTAATGTCCCTATTGCTTACCGTACGAACAGACGATGCAGGTAAGGTTACTATAGTAACTGTTGTACCATCAAGTGTCATAAACTCAACTTCAAACGCTTCACCCTGACGATATACATGAACCACTGTGCCTACATCACCTGCCTTCAGTCCTTCTTCAGTGACATCTTTCAGTAAAACTACACGGTCATGTTCCTTTATCATAATCTCTCCTATACAGGATACGCAGTTACTAATCTTGGCTCAGACGATCCTTCTTCTACAATCCAGACAGTCCTGATATCAGGTCTATCACCTCCTGGGGTCTCAACAGGTCCATCTACACAATAACGAACACCATACTCAGACTTAACTGTTTTAACTACAGGATTGTCTATACCATGTTTTCTAAAGATGCTGCCAATACCTCCCATTGTTCTACTTTGAATCCATACTTGGCAAAGAAGGCTGCCTTAGCCCGACCATCAGGATGAGACTCAGATAACAAATATTCAATAATCTTCTCACGGTTAATCCGCGTGGCGTAAGAAGTGAATGAGAGCTACGCTCATTTGGGATATCGACTAAGGCAATACTTGAACTAAATCTTGATATAACAGCAGAACTGACAACGATTAAAAGGATTGATAATAATATACTGAGGGTGATTAACACATCACAGACCTTGAACTATTCTGGTACCACTTCACTGTTTCACGGATTCCCTCTTCCAATCATTCATCCCTTCTTTTATGCTGTTAGTAATTCAATCTTTGGAGATATTTCTCTTGGCTTTTCAAACGCAACTATAATGACCTTCTCCCCTTTTTTAAGCAGGGAATCAGCGGTTTTTTTGTTTTCGTTATATAACTCGGGGTCATCTATGGGCAGTATCACAAGTTCAGCATCCATAGGTATCTTATCCAAAACATCTGGATGATCAAAGGCATACTTCATAAATTCATTTATCAGATCGAGATTTTTTTTAATAACTTCGTTCTTTGTAATCATTTGACCTCCTCCTCATAGGCTTTCCTATACCATTTCCATGATATTTTAAGATCCTGTACGGCAAATGTAAATGCCGCATTAAAATCAGCAAAAATGAGTGGTTGTTTTTCAATATTCCCATCAGGATGAATAATATCCTTATGGGCAAACCCATGGACCGTATCATATCTTACCACCCCTCTCCATTTACCTCTTATGAAAGCTTCATACTGCGCAACGAATTTTATTATTCGCCCCTTTTCCTTAGAGGCGATCACACGTAATCGATCCTTTTGGTCAGATGATAATGTAAATATAAAGTTTAACTCTTTCGGCATTTACCTATAAAATTGGCGCTACATACTGTAATACCGATACCAAAAAGGAATTCCCATGCAAAAGAAGAATATCAAAAGGATGATTATAAAGCAACTGAGGCGGGATTATCCAGCAAGACAATCCTGTAAACTAATTTGGAGACAAGCACTGCGACGATTGCATGT
>Ga0209751_10006676_pt1 | contig 10667 bp, 9 predicted proteins | sample RifCSP13_1_FD_184019 | JGI IMG/M metagenome (GOLD analysis project Ga0209751, IMG submission 184019) | Soil microbial communities from Rifle, Colorado - Rifle CSP2_sed 13_1 (SPAdes) (version 2) | ecosystem: Environmental > Terrestrial > Deep subsurface > Rock core/Sediment | place: Rifle...
ACCTGCTATTCTTACAAAAGTTGCACTTGAGGCTGCAAGCACACCATGCTTTGTTATTAATGCAGGAAGCAAAATTTTTCCAAAACTTCCATACATTGAGCTTGGTTTGGAACCAGGAAAAAATATTGCTCAAGAACCAGCACTAGACCAAGATCTTACAAGAAAAGCTGTTGAATATGGAAGAATAATAGGACGATCTCTTGGTTCTTCTACTGATTGTCTAATAATAGGAGAGAGTATTCCAGGTGGAACCACAACAGCATTGGGAGTCTTACGAGGATTTGGTCTAAAGGCTTCTGTTAGTAGTAGTATGCCACAAAATCCAGTAGATTTGAAAAACCAAATAGTTGAAACTGCATTGAAACGATTGCACTCTACAAATCCATATGATATTGTAACGCAACTTGGTGATCCAATGATTCCATCAGTTACAGGCATACTAAGTGCTGCATCGGAATCAACAAATGTGATATTGGCAGGAGGCACACAGATGGCAGCAGTCCTTGCTTTTGCCAAACACGTTGGTTTTAACGAAAACAACGTAGCACTAGGAACAACATCGTATATTATTGATGACAAGACTGCAAATCTCGTCGAGATAGTAAGCCAAATTTCTGACATTCCAGTGTTTTCTATTAAACTAAAACTGGGAGAATCAAAAATTCCCGGATTGCGTTCTTATGCAGAAGGATTTGTTAAGGAAGGCGCAGGCGCTGGAGGTGCCTCTATTTCTTGCATATTAAAGACAGGAATAGATTCTGAAAAACTTCTCGAACTAACAGAAAATGAATATCGAAGAATTATTTCACAGTAACAGATTTGGCAAGGTTTCTAGGATAGTCAGGATCAGTGTCCTTTTCTAAAGCCGCATAATATGCCAATAATTGTATCGGGATTATCTCAATCAACGGATACAACGCCTCATCAATTGAGGGAATTTCAATCCAATAGTCATAAACATCATTTGGCTTGTCTGATATTCCAATTATTTTTGCACCGCGAGATTTGATCTCATGTGCACCTGACAAAGTATCAACATAGGTAGAATCATTTGGATTTATTATTATTGCATAAACACTCGAGTCCATAAGAGCTAAAGGTCCATGCTTTAACTCTCCACCAGGAAGTCCTTCTGCATGAACATATGTGAGTTCTTTTAACTTTAGTGACGCTTCAGAAGCAATTGGATAATGGATTCCTCTGCCAAGCACATAGATGTCTGAAACATCTCTGAGTTTTTTTGCAATTTCTTTAATCTTTGAATGATCAGACAGTATCACCTTAATCAGATCAGAAACTTTGGCAAAATCTAATCCCATGCAACCTTTGCACAGCTTGTCAGTTATTTTGTAAAGTATGGCAAGCTGCGCTGTGAAGCTCTTCGTTGCAGCAACACCAATTTCCGGACCACAATTCAAACCTACCGAGATTGACGAAGCATGAACAAGAGATGAGGTCATAATGTTAGTGATTGAAACAATCTTTGCCCCATCTTTTTTAGCAATGTTTACTGCCTCAAGTACATCTGCGCTTTCACCACTCTGAGATAGTGCAATCAAAATAGATTGCTGATCAAAATAGTTTGAAGAAAATTGTACCTCACTTGAGATGATAGGCTCTATCTTTATTTTTGCATATTTTGAAAGGAGATATTTTGCTACTAAAGCGGCATTATAGCTAGTCCCACTTCCAGTTACGTAAAGGTTTTTTGCATGTTTTACAAATTCAGTCAGTAAATCAAGTTCAAGTTTAGTGTTTTCCCCAGCCTTGGTTATAGTAACTGGCTGTTCTGAAATTTCCTTTAATGTAAAATGTGCATAATCTCCCTTGTAAGTGTCAGCAAGTTCTTTTGAAACTTTTGTAATCTGGTGTTGTACTTGGTTTCCAGCAAAATCAAACATCTGCATTCCAGACGAATCGATTATGAGACATTCTTGGTTATCAGGATAGATTACTTCATCTGCATGTTCTATAAATCCTAACACATCACTTGAAACAAAATACCCATCTTTTCTAATTCCTACTATCAATGGTTCATGAAGCCTTGCTGCTGCCAATGTCCCATTTTCAAACACAGCAATAAAGGCAAAATTTCCTTTTAATCTGGAAACAGTCTCTAGGACCGATCTTTTAATTTCTTTTGTCTTATCAAAATTATATTGTAAAAGATTTGCAATGACTTCACTGTCTGTTTCGCTTTTGAATTTGTATTGTTTTTCTTCTAGCTCTTTTTTTAATTCTTCATAATTTTCTATGATTCCATTGTGTACTATTGCAATATTTCCAGAACTTGAGGGGTGGGGATGTGCATTAATGTCAGTTACTCCGCCATGTGTAGCCCATCTCGTGTGACCTATTCCCACTGTTCCAGTCAGTGTATCTAGCTTGACTTGGTTGTTTACCATCATGACTCTGCCCACTCCTTTTCTTACAGAAATTTGATTCCCAGAGAATGTGGCAACTCCAACACTATCATATCCTCTGTATTCCATACGCTCTAGTCCCTTGACAATAACTGGAGCGGCTGGTTCACAACCAGTATAACCTATAATTGAACACAATTACTTAATCGAATAATCTCTGTGGCCACTGATATAGAAACTTATTCTTGTAACTTTTGGAAATGACTGGCAAAACTTAGTCTTGTGGCTTCTCGGATACGACTGTTTCCATTACCATTTTTGGAACAACAAAATTTACACCTGGAACAGGATGAATTTGGTTTTCTTCTTCTACCTTAACTGTATATGATGGAATAGTAACCACTCTTTCTCCAATCATGATGTGGCCATGAACTACTGCCTGTCTTGCTTGATAAGGACTTTTTATCAATCCTTTTTTCTGAACCATCGTTTGTAATCTACGTGAAAGCAAATCTGTTACTTTTAAATTCAAAACATCATCAAGAGTAGAATTTGTATTTACCAATCCTATTCTTATTAGAGATTCCATGAGTACCTTCTCTTTTTTCTCTCTTACTTCTTGTGTTAAAGCTAAAAGTGATCTTGCTTGATTTCTGACTCTTGAAAGTTCGGTATGTGCCTTCCAAAGTTCGCGTTTGTTTTTCAATCCGAAAGTTCCAACTACATGAAGTTCCTCATTTAACAAATCGAAATTTAGAGGACGTTTTGGTTTTCTCCAATTTTTGCGAGGATTCTTAGGATCTCCCATTCACTACACCTATTTTGTTGGTTTCTTCTCCGCTGGTTTTGCTGTACCTGCTGCTGGTTTTGCAGCTGCTGGAGCTGCTCCTGCAGCTGGCTTTGCACCCGCAGCTGGAGCTGCTGTACCTGCAGCTGGCTTTGCACCTTCTGCAGGTGCTGCTCCTGGCGCGGCTGGTGCACCTTCAACTGGCGTTGCTCCTGGTGGAAGAACCTTGCCTCCTTTACGTACTCCAACAGCACCACCTTTGCGCCCCGTTGTTCGAGTTCGTTGGCCTCTGACTTTTAATCCATAAGTGTGACGAAAACCTCTCCAACTGCTAGTATTCTTCTCTCGCTCGATATCGTTTCTAACGTTAAACTCTATGTCTGAAGTAATTAGATGTAAATCATTTCCAGAATCAATATCTTTTCTTCTATTAAGAAACCAGGCTGGCATGTTAAGTGACGCTGGGTTTCTCATAGCCTTTTCAATAGCATCCACTTGAGATTCTGACAAAAAACCAACGTTACTATTAAAATCTATCTTAAGAAGATCTAAAATTGCTTTTGCAAAATTGTAACCTATTCCTCTTACTTGGCTGACTCCAATTATCATTTTCTTTGCTCCAGGAACATCTTTTCCAGCAATCCTGACAATGTGTCTGTATTCTTGTGAAGCCAAGTGAACAAAAATTCCCTTTCTCCCCGATAAAAACCATACTAAAACAGATAACACTTTAAATCATATTCTGGCATAATTTTATCAAAGTGACGCGAGAAATTTCAGAACTTGTAAAACGAAGTTATTCTTCTAATCCAAAATATACTGAAATAATGGCTGGTTTTCCCGAGGACTATGCCCAAGTCAAAACACTAAGAGATCTTTTTGAAATTAACTATAAGGTTGTCGAAGCAAAAGATCAAATTCGACAAAACCTGATTTCAAAAATACAAAAAAACGAAGTAAAATATCCCGAAATCATAGGTTTCGAAGAAGATGTTATTCCAGCATTAGATAGAGCAATTCTTGCCTGTCATGATATAATGTTAGTTGGACAAATAGGTCAAGCAAAAACAAAGATTGCACAAACAATAGCAAAACATCTCTTGTCACCAATGCCTATCATCAAAGGCAGTATAACAAATGATTCCCCAATGGATCTGCCACAAAATGAGATGATCTCTTTATTAGAAGATCAAGATGACGACATGACCTCTCCAAAATTCTATATTGATTCAACCAGCATGGATAAAATTCGTAACAATAAACTTGACACAAAAATAGAATGGTTGGAAGGAGAACGGAGATTCAAGTATGTTCTTGCAACACCAGATATTTCTGTCAAAGATCTAGTGGGACAAATAGATGCTGTAAAAATTACAAAAAAGGGAGTTGAAATGTATCAAATTGAATCATATTCTCCTGGTCAATTAATGCAAGCAAAACATGGACTTTTTTGTATAGATGAATTGCCAGTGCTTGATACAAGAAAACAAGTCGCACTCTTGTCAGTACTTCAGGAAGGAAGATTTACAACCGGTGCATATCCTGTCGTCTTTGAACCAAAAACTGCCTTTTTTGCAACCGCAAATCCTGTAGATTATACTCACTCGGGAAAAATAATTGAGCCACTATATGACCGTCTAAAAAGTCACATTCACACACATTATCCGAAATCTGTAGAAGAAGAAATGTTGATAATAATTCAAGAAGCAAAAATTTCAAAATCATTTGTACCTGTTTTCATATTGAAAGCCCTAGCAAGAATAATTCAAAATGCGCGTGCAAGTCAGGAAATAAACCAAGACAAGGGTGTGAGTGTACGTATGGGAATTCATTGTCTTGAACTTCTTGTAGGCGAAGCAGAAAGAACTAGAGCATTGTCACACAAAATGTTGGCAATTCCAAGACCTTCTGATATGTTTTGTATAGGACAATCTACAAAATTCGAACTTGCAGAGATGGACGATACAATAACAAATAGAGAGAAAATTCTTCAAGAGTTTATTGTTCAATCAGTCAAAGAAACCTCTCTTGAGTACATAAAAGAAATGGATGAGGTATTACTAGAAAAAATAAAACAAGAGTTTACCGGAAAAACTTTTCAGGTTTCACAAAAGATTGTGGATAAAAACAGCATGCAATTGTCGTATGAAAATCAATTACAAAGTTTTGAAACACTTCAAAAGATTATCGGTCCAATATATGACAAGGTGTCTATAGAACAACAAGAATTTGAGAAAAAAACAATAACCCATAATATAAAATCTGGATTCCTTGCTATTTCAGAAAAAGCTCAAAATGAACTACGGGCTGCGGTTATTGAAATTATACTAGAAGGATTATGCTGGATTGAACCAAAAATCCTTGATAAAAAAGAGATTGGCTATGTTGCAGCTTGACAATAGAAACGTTTTGTATTTTTTAAACCAAGAAAGCAAAACTACAAAACCTAATGGCGGGATTTCAAAGGAAACGTTACAAAAAATTCTTCAAACCTTATCAAAACAAGTTTTGAAAGAAAAACCCCCAAGCATCCAAGATTTAGAGACCATTCTACAAGGGATGATAAAACAATCTTCTGAGCAACAAAATATTGAAGAAACCTCTGAAGGGACAGAAACCGCTATTCATTCATCAGGGGAACCTATCACAAAATACCTCCAAAAACACGGTTATCTTAAAGATGGAAAAAAATGGCTAACTAACAAAGGATTCTTTGAGATTGGCGCAAAACTTCTGCAAGATGTCATGAAAGCAATCAATGAAGGAGGATTAGGATTTCATGAGACAAAAAAAATTGGGGCGGGAAGTGTGATCCAAGATACAACAAAAAAATTTGAACCAGGTGATGATATAAAATTTCTTAATGTACCACAAACCGTACTAAATTCAATACAGAGAATCGCAAAAAAAGATTCCGAAATAAAATTTCCAATTTCTATGGAACTTGATGATCTTGAAAAATTTGAAACAATTGAGGAAGTAAAAGTTACTGTAGTATATTGCATAGACCTAAGCTCTACTATGAAATATTCAGTTGGTGCGGGAGAAAGCAGTAGAATTGAGGCAGCAAAAAAAGCACTTTGGAGCTTGTATGTTTTAAATAAAAAATTCTTTCCAAATGACACTATCTATATTATTGGATTTGGATCTTTTGCATCAAAAATAGATCCTCGTGATATACCGTATCTGAAAACATATGATGCAAATGATAACTTTTTACATTACACTAATTATCAAGCTGCCTTTAGGTTAGCACTTAAGATTCTAAAACACGATGGAGCACAAAACAAAAGGATAGTAATGATAACTGATGGCCAACCAAGTGCTTGCTTTATAGACAATGAAAACCAAAAAGATAGAATTCTCACTGATAAACCATATTCTCATTTTTACGTACCAGATGAGACTACTCTTTCAAAACTGAAAACTGAACGTGAAATAAAACTTGATACAGGAGGAGATATGGTCTATCTTTGTTATCGATACAGACAGGTTGATCCATTCATAGAATCTAGAACCCTCTCAGAGGCAAAAAAATGCAAGCGCGAAGGGATAGAAGTAGATACAGTTATGGTAAGTGAAGAAGATGAACTTTTGAGTTATGTAGAAAGTCTTGAAAGGCAATTAAAAGGAAGAGCATATTACATCAATCCTGCAAACATTGACAAGATCTTGATTAATGACTTTATATCACACAAAAAGAAAATTTTAATTTCAACAAATAGATGGTGAAATGAATTAGAAGAAAACTACGATAAACAAAAAATGCTTGACACTCTAGTTGATCCTGACGTCTCTTCAATACTTTTAGAACTTGAAAATGGAAGTAAAAATTCATCATATCTTACAGAGAAATTAAAGTTCACTGATAATGAAATACACAACAAATTATCCTATGTTATACAACATGATTTTGTTAAAATCAATAAAATTGGTAACGAAACTACTTTTACAGCAAACCAAGAAAAACTAGATAAGATAATGGAAAGTGATGAGAATTTTTCTGGAGTTGTAGACGGTCTTACAGAACTAGATTCATTTCTTAACTAGTGTCTGTCCTATCACGCGATCTAATGAAATAGATTATTCCAACAGCCAATCCTATTAATCCTAATATTATTACGATAAAACCAAAAATGCTTATTGTCAAGGATTGATCTTGTGGCAAGTTCCCTAATGCCACCATCACTTCGAGTTCTCTTTCTCCTGTATTTTCTATTAAGATCTTATAAGTTCCTGCAGTTGAAATTGTAAAGTTTCCTTGAAACGGATTATTTTCTATTGATTCTGAGACTATTATCATGTCAGACGGATCGTACACAGACACATGCAAACGAGTCTCTTCTTTAAAATCTAAGATTTGTAATACGTATATTCCATTTTCATTTATAGAGGGATCAAATTCTTTTGAAAGTTCCATAGATGTTCCCATTCCTAGTCGTTTTTCTTCTGTAACAAGATTCTCGACTATTAACTGAGAGCCATAAACAGAAAGCCCAATGCCAATTATTATCAAAAAACCTCCTGTTACAAGGAGCATTGCTGGTTTTTTCAATAACGAGAGTGATAAACTACCACTATTAAAATTTGGGATCTGAAATTAACTAAATAATTTAGCCTAGGCTAACTTTTTTACCTTAGGCTAAATTATAAATAAACCATTCTTGCTACTTTTATCAAATGCACTTAGTGAAAACAATGAAAGGAAAGATGTTATTAACTTTGATTTCAGGTTTCATTATATCTATAATTTATTTTTCTCTACCCTTCTTAGTTATAGAAGCAACCGAAGAACCAAAGACTTTCTTAACACATTCAGGAGCAGTTATACAAACATCAGGTGATGTGCTTGATCCTCTCTATGTTGCATCAACTGTGGAATTTGATCCTATGGAATATCTGCGAGAGTTCAACTATGGGCGAGTTTCCCAGTTACCTGATGGTACCACCTTAAGGGAGTTTACGATTATTGCAGAAGACGATAAAGTTATGGAAGTTTCACCTGGTGTATTCTATAATGTATGGACATTTAACGGCACAGTTCCAGGTCCAACCATAAGAGCCACTGAGGGTGACTTGGTTCGTATCAATTTCATCAACAATGGTGCAAAATCACATACAATGCATTTTCATGGAATTCATCCAGCTGAAATGGATGGAGTATTTGAGCCAGTAGGTCCTGGAGGCGGACAATTTACATATGAATTTACAGCTGGACCTGTAGGAGTTCATCCCTATCATTGCCACGTAATGCCACTTGAAGAACACATTGTACATGGATTGTATGGTGTATACATTGTGGATCCAAAAGAAGGAAGACCTGCAGCAGATGAAATGGTTATGGTTCTAAATGGATTGGATACTGATTTTGACACTGAAAATAATTTCTATGCTGCAAACACAATTCCATTTTACTATCAACACCACCCAATCCAAATTAACCTCAATGAATTAATCAGAGTGTATGTAGTGAACATGGTTGAATTTGATCCAATAAACAATCTACACTTGCATGGTACTCTATACCATTACTATCCAACAGGAACTGACACGGTACCGTCTTTCTATACTGATATGATAACATTATCTCAAACTGAGCGTGGAATTATGGAATTCAAATATGACTATCCTGGAAAATATCTATTCCACGCTCATAAGGTAGAATTTTCAGAAAAGGGATGGATTGGGATGTTCCTAGTTAAGGAAAACCCAGATCAAAAATCACAATCAGGAATAGAATATGGAACTTAGTAACAAACCATCAAAAGGCAAGCTGATAGCAAGTGGAATAATTCCTTTTGTATTTCTCATAATTATGGTAGCATACATTTTTGGTCCAGGTTCTGAGCTTTTAGATTTAGGTGTACCGTTGCCTGAGATATCTATGGAAAAGATCAATTTTGTAGACTCTGAGATACTTGTAACCGTAAGAAACACAGGACCGATACCTGTAGAGATTGTTATGGCAGACGTAAATGATAGAATACAACCTGCAGCAATTGAGCCCGATAGATTTTTGGAGAGATACGAGACAGCTGTTGTACGAATTCCTTTTGATTGGAATGAGGCACAACCATACCTAATTGGACTTACTGTAGGCGATGGAACAAGATTTGAAAAAGAGATTGAAGCTGCGGCGCTAGCATTAGAACCAAATTTTGAACTTGTCGGATTTTTTGCTATAATTGGAATATATGTTGGAATTATTCCAATTATGATTGGATTACTCTGGCTCCCATTTATCAAAAAGATTGGTAAAAACAAATATCATTTCTTTTTGGCACTCACAGCAGGATTATTACTGTTCTTAGGTATTGATTCCGTTGAAGAGGCACTAAAAGTTTCTGAAGAAAGCCTTGCTGGTAGCTTTAATGGTGCATTGCTTGTAGCCACAGTTATTGTACTGTCATTCCTTGGGCTATACTATTCTGCTGAAAAATTAGTAAAAAGGGCAATAGGTATTGGTTTGCACAATTTTGGAGAAGGACTCGCAATCGGAGCAGCTGTTGGTCTTGGTTCTATTGCGTTTAGCACTTTTTTAATCGTAGGATTTGCTTTGCACAATACAACTGAGGGTATTGCAATTGCAGCACCAATGTCCAGAGGAAAAACAATGATAGGAAAGCTTGCAGGATTGGGAATGATTGCTGGCGCTCCGGCTATTTTTGGTGCATGGGTAGGAGGGTTTGTGTATTCTCCATTTGCGGCAGTAGTGTTTCTTTCAATAGGAGCAGGTGCAATATTCCAAGTAATAATCACGATATTAAGGTGGATACGAGAAGAAGGCGACAAAAATCTTTCAAGTGCAGCAGTAGCGTCGGGTTTTGCTGTAGGTATGTTAATCATGTATCTTACAAGCATCTTTGTATAGGATACAAGAATTGCTATCACGTATGCAAAACAAGTACGAGTTATGCGACAACAATATTTGGAGGTTTGACAAATCTATTGATTATTAAAATGTACAAATTTTTTGCTATTTCGTTAGGGTTGCTTCTCCTGCTACCCTCATTTCTAAACATCGATGTAAATGCACAATCTGCTCATCCCAATCTCTTTGCCTCTGCAGAAAATGCTCTCTTTCAAAATCATTTTGCTGGTTCTATGGTAGTTGAGGTTGTAATAAGAGATATTGACATTTCAGATACCGATGAAGCCAAAGGAGAACCAGATGTTACAATAAATGGAAAAAACCTTCGAATGGTGCAAGGGTCTGATGGTAATTGGTATGCTTATTTTGCTAATATTGAAAAAGCAAAACAAGCTGATCAAACCGCATTAGGTGGTCAAGCTGGTGAGAGCCTAGACTTTGGTGTATTTTGCGCCGGTTCTACTAATGTCTCTGTACTTGGCATAGATATTTCAGAAACTGAGGGTGTCTCTATTCCAAGCTCTAATGGAATTACAGGATCAACAGATGGTACATCCTCATTCAACGCATGCAATGGTTCGCCCACTACTCCATCGCCTAACCAAAATAATGTTTTAAGAAACGCCAAAAGTCCTAACACAAATGC
>Ga0209751_10006677_pt1 | contig 10666 bp, 14 predicted proteins | sample RifCSP13_1_FD_184019 | JGI IMG/M metagenome (GOLD analysis project Ga0209751, IMG submission 184019) | Soil microbial communities from Rifle, Colorado - Rifle CSP2_sed 13_1 (SPAdes) (version 2) | ecosystem: Environmental > Terrestrial > Deep subsurface > Rock core/Sediment | place: Rifle...
AGCATCCTTCTGTCCTATTCTCGTGCAGCCAAATGACAACATTTAAATGGCCATTTACTGCAGCAAAATTCATCGCATATGTTGTGCATCCTTCTGTTCTATTCTCGTGCAGCCAAATGACAACATTTAAATGGCCATTTGCTGCAGCATAATCCATCGCCAATTGTGTGCATCCTTCTGTCCTATTCTCGTGCAGCCAAATGACAACATTTAAATGGCCATTTACTGCAGCATAATTCATCGCATATGTTGTGCATCCTTCTGTTCTATTTTTATGCAACCATTTAATAACCTCTAAATAGCCATTTGCAGCCGCCCAATCCATAGCCCATGTTGTGCATCCTTCTGTTCTATTTTTATGCAGCCATTTAACAATCTTCAAATGACCATTTTTGGCCGCCCAATCCATTGTAATTTTTGTGCATCCTTCTGTTCTATTTTTATGCAACCATTTAATAACCTCTAAATAGCCATTTGCAGCCGCCCAATCCATTGCCCGTGTTGTGCATCCTTCTGTTCTATTCTCGTGCAGCCAAATGATAATTTCTAAATGGCCATTTGATGCTGCATAATTTATCGCCAATTGTGTGCATCCTTCTGTTCTATTTTTATGCAACCATTTAACAACCTTCAAATGGCCATTTTTGGCCGCCCAAACCATTGCATCTGTTGTGCATCCTTCTGTCCTATTCTCGTGCAGCCAAATGACAACATTTAAATGGCCATTTGCAGCCGCCAAATCCATCGCCAATGTTGTGCATCCTTCTGTTCTATTCTCGTGTAGCCATTTAACAATCGCAAGATTGCCATTTTTAGCTGCATAATCTATTAAATATTCTATTTTTATGCCATTCTCTACCATCCAAAACAAAAAAGCTTCTGCATTACTCTTAAATGCATATTCCCATATGCACAAAGAAACAATGCTATTTGGTTTTAATCGTAATTGTAGAACATTCCAAAGCCCCTTTTCTGCACATTTTTTATCACTGTATGTACAAGCAAAGTCAAAGATATATTTTCTTAATTCTGAAATAGAGAAGACAATATCTGTAGGAGTTTCCATTAATATGTGTGAAACAATCAACGAAAAATCAATTTTTCCAGATGACCCTTTTGACATCTTATTTTCAGCCGTCAAATTTAACACTTTCCAAATATTGAATTTAAATTCAATATTTAATCATATGGTAATGGCTTACGGGATATTTAATGAGCCAGATGGGGATTGAACCCATTGTCTTTGTGGTGTAAACACAACGCGATAACCAATTCGCTACAGGCTCTTGATAGGACTATTAAGAGCCTAATGGACCAGGTGGGGTTTGATCCCACAACCTTTGCGTTATAAGCACAATGCGCTACCAATTGCGCTACTGGTCCCTAAATGATATATTTAGGGAGCAATGCATCGGGTGGGATTCGAACCCACGAACCCAAAAGGAATAGAACTTAAGTCTATCGCGTTTAACCACTTCGCTACCGATGCTAATGGACCAGGTGGGGTTTGATCCCACAACCTTTGCGTTATAAGCACAATGCGCTACCAATTGCGCTACTGGTCCCTAAATGATATATTTAGGGAACACTATTTCTTTAGTATAAGAAAATTAAAAATCATTTTTTTAATCATCTTCATCAGCACTAAAGTTTTCACTATCACTTTCTTCCGACTTCATCAACTCATTGTCTTCATCCATTGAAGTAACAGCCAAACGTTGATTTGATGGAATTGGAGCCTCTTTGATAGTCGCATCAAAAATAAAATGTTGAAGTGAAATTGTTTTCTTATTAATAAAAATATTATCAAACTGAACAGTTGGAGCAATAAAAAATCGTGTTTTACAATCAATAGGATTCACTGCTTTACCTTCAGAACCAGATTCATAAAATCTTGTAATCGCCTTTCCATCAAAACATCTAATTTTTGTGTAGAGTGTTGGAGTTCCTTTGGTATCCTTTGTTGGTTTTTCTTTTTCCGCATACCATTGAGGCCACATAATGTGTGAAACCTTGCTTTCAATTACCACATCTTGAAGATCAGCCTTTGCCGTCCAAAATTGTTTTTTATTCTTTATTGCATAATCCTTTACTCTTTGTCTAAATTTACATAAAAAGTTTTGAACCTTACATTCATATTCAGTCGGGCTTGAAAATTCTTTCATCAACACAATACCCGCTTGATAACCCTTTATGTCATTGTTTTCCGTTGAATTATCTTCATTCCAAACAATGGGCGAAACACCATAACATATTGTTTTTTCAAAAGCCATAATAAGCGGTCCAAATGCAGTATCCCCATTTTTCAAAGGGTGTTCATATAAAATTTTAGCCCTAAAATATGAGCCTTTACCATCTTTTGTTTTCGCCTCTGTCGATTCTTTGAATGAAACCCGTTTCCAATCAAATTCATCAAAAGTCAATGCCTTGTAAACATATTGCTTATTGTTCATTTCCTTTTTACCCTTTTTTTGCCCATCAATTTTAATTGTTTGTTTTCCTTTTTGACCCTCATCCGAATCATCTTGTTTTTGAACCTTTTTATGAGTCTTTTTGGGAGGCACAGGAATTTCATCATCCGAATCATCTTGTTTTTTATGAGTCTTTTTAGGAGACACAGGAATTTCATTATCTGAATCGTCTTGTTTTTTATGAGTCTTTTTGGGAGGCACAGGAATTTCATCATCTGAATCGTCTTGTTTTTGAACCTTTTTATGAGTCTTTTTGGGAGACACGGGAATTTCATCATCCGAATCTGACAAAATGATTTGATTTTTCACTTTACTTGCCATCTTATATTTTTTAATTGTTTAAAAATAAAAATCATTTTTATTTTTGAAATTTACTTTACAAAATCATTCAAAATATAAAAGACAACAACCCCTGAAAACGCAGCAACCATAATACTGGACAACATTCTTTTCTTTTCCTTTTTAAGACCCTTTTTAATAATAGAGGCTAATCCAGGCCTATTATGTTTAAGAATCAACCAACAGGAAATATCCATTACCACATAGGCGACCAATACAGCAATTGCTATATTTTTATAATCCATTACTATTAGAAATTATTTTATTTGTTATATTTAATGAAACACATCATAGTCTTATTGATAGTTTTAGTTGTTCTATTTTGCGGCTATATGTTGACAAGAAAAAAAAGAGAAAATTTATGTTCGACTTGTTCAGGAGGTGTGAGCGATGAAATAAAATTATTACCTATAACTGACCCTGCTTTTAATCTACGAGAAACATCAAAGCAAATGATTCTGTTGGAAGATCATCTCGCAAACAAGGGGAAGACCTGTCATCAATGTATTAAAAAACATTGTTTATCAATTGAAGGATATTTGGAAGAGGCTCTTGGATTAGACTCGAATGCACAATATAGCAGTGAGATAAATTCCATTTTAAACGAATTCAGAAATATGGAAAAGAATTATGTACAAGGAGAGGATTTAAATGTCTTGTCCCAAGAATTGAGAAATATTCGAAAGCAACTTCATACAAAATACTTTTTTATTGGCCTTGTATAAAAGCGGTCGTATCAAGGGACATTTTTTCCTCATCAAACATAAAATTATCAAAGGCATCCATTGTAATAGGAAACACCTGTGAAGCCAAATAATACATTGCCCTTGCAATTAACTGGGTCTCAAACTGGGCATCACTGGCCAGCCGTAAAGTTAAAAATTTCAAAAAATTATTCATATCGCATTGAACTACTATTGTAGATAAACAAGAAATAGGCAGACAAAATCTCGCACATTCTCTTGCAATTCCCGCTGCCAACATCTCCTCATACAATTCATTCAACTTTTCAATCTGTTTTTCAGCCTCTTTTACCAGTCCAAGAGCCTTGCCCGAAAAATCCTCATCAGAGATTGAACTCTGTTTATTTTCAAAGTGCTGTCGCCGAATAAATAATTTGGGATTTGAAGAAGGCTTAAAATATTCTCCAGATACTTTGTGGTATCTTTGACTCTCCTCATTAAATTTAAAAGTTCTATGCCTCAAAAGATGAATGATTACAAACTTTGGAGCAGTTATTAAAAAAGTAAGACTGGCCATTTCAAAAGGTGATGTATGTCGGTCTTTCAATAATCTAAAAATGAGCCTCTTATCATCCTCTTCTGTTTTGGACACAGAGAAATTTTTAAAACTTGCACGAGCAGAAGAGGCAATAATACAATCAGCCGTTTTTCCCGCATATATTTCTGGACAAACATGAACCAATTTAACTTGCATATTTCCCTCTATTTTAATCTCAGTGTTCATCTTATTAATTTGAATAAATTAAAATATAAATCATTTTAATTTATTTACACGAATAATTTTAAATAAAAAGGTTTTCGATATTTTTCAGAGTATGGACAATAAACACAATTACATTCCCCATCACAAATATCATTGTAAAGATCTTGTTTGGATTCAATCGCATCCACATCATACTTTTCTTTTGGGTTTATCTTTTTACAACATTCTTCACAAATAGAAATAAAGGTTAAACAATATTTCTTCTTCTCACAACAACAAAAACATTTAATATGTTTTGCAACATGCACCTCGCGTTGAAGACAAGTATTCCCTCGTAATGGTTTACGTGAATATTTCCAGAAACAATCTGAACAAATGTTAATCAAATATTTTTCGTCCTCATTGAAACCATGTTCAAGGTAACAAAACAGACATTCACTATCAGAATAACCCATTTTAACAGATTAAACAGAAGATTCAAAAATCATTTTTTGATCTTTTAATTCCACCTCTTCAATAAACCTTGAAAGGCTGTCCAATGCTTTCAAGAATTTTTCTTTTACTTGTTCATCTGAAATATCTGTCGAATCCTCATTGAATTGTTGAATCTTTTCCTTCACATTGTGAAATTTTGTGCTTTTTTTCAAAAAATCCATTCCATTTGGAGTTTGTAAAAAGTCAAACACCTCACATATCTTCTCCGCCCTCTTGTTGATATCGGAATGTTTCTCAATATTCTTTATCTTTTCGTCCAACTGTGACAAATATAACATACTCATGTTTACATTTTGAATAAACAATATTCAAAAATCAATTTATTAATCCGCCTCTTGTGGCTCCAAATCCTCCTGTGGCTCCAAATCATCATGTGGCTCCAAATCCTCATCTGGCTCCAAATCCTCTTGTGGCTCCAAATCCTCTTGTGGCTCCAAATCCTCTTGTGACTCCAAATCCTCTTGTGGCTCCAAATCCTCATGTGGCTCCAAATCATCCTCATGTGGCTCCATGGCCAACGAGAGATTGGACAATGAAACCAAAAGACACTTTCTTATTGATGTGTCTGAAATGAGCCATACATCAGAAGACAATTCTTTAATTTTCTTTTGCACCGTATTTTTAAATCGTATATATTTATTCATAAGCGCTATTCCTTCTGGAGTTTGAAGAAAAATCAATACTTCACAAATAGCGTTTCCCTTGTCATTTTCACCCTTCAACTCGTAAACAGAATCAATCATATTTTTCAATGTACACACAAAAGATTGTTCAATCAACATTTTTGTTTAATTTATTTTGAGAGTTCAAAAATCAGTTTTCTTTCTGTGTTTTGCCTCTTTTATAAATTTTTTGTCAATATCAATTCCAATGCCCTGACGACCCAGTTGAGAGGCAACCAACGCGGTGGTTCCAGTTCCAACAAAGGGATCAAGAACCATATCTCCAAGAACGGAAAACATTCGAATAAGACGATATGGAATTTCTCGCGGAAATGCGGCACTGCGACGTCCTCCAATAATCTTTTGAACGGACCCTGGAATGCTCCAAATTTGAGAAAACCAAAGATTTCTCTCTTCACGACTAAACTTGCACGCTTCTCGATTTGAATCTTTTGGAGGAAATTTTCTTTTATCTCCATTCCGAAAGATTAAAATGTGTTCGCAATCCAAGGTGACATAGGCGTTCACTGGATAAAAGCCACTCCCCAAAAATGCATTTGGTTTATTGGTTGGCTTCTTCCAATAAATGTTTGGCAAAGGTGTAAATCCAGCATGAATCATCCCAATTGTTGCTCGGGCAGCATTTGGAAAAAGAAAAAAGCATCCATTAATTGAACGTGTTGCATCCCCGATATTAATAACAACAATAGAACCTTTTTTTGTTATCTTTTTTAATTGCCGCCAAACAATATCCAAACATTGATGCATTAATTCAAACACATCAAACGCATTCTTTTCAGTCCATTTCTTTGTATCTTTTTTTTCTTCATCAGGGAGCATTTCACAAAAAACATTGTCCCACATTGCAATCATTGGATAGGGCGGAGAAGTAACAACAAGGTCAATACTATTTTCCTTTATAAACTCTAAAATGTTTCTTGAATCACCAACATAAAATTTAGGGCACATTATTTTCCCATCATTAATTTATTATAAATCACTTTTTAACAGAGCAACGACGTTCGTTTATCAATGAAAGGCTCTCCAATATTGCTGAGCCTATAAAGATTTCTCAACGTTTAAATTTATAATTTTTACAATTATAAATGAATTTGAAATAAGCCGTTGAGTATAAAACCATCAATTAGTTCAATTCCAACTGTTCAAGAATAATAGAGACATTTGGAGAGAATAAGGCTTTCAATGGCTTAGTATACATATTTGCTTTTGACGGCGTTTAAATAAAAATCATACCTCTGCATAGAGCCATTTAATAGGCTTGTTATTTTTGATATAGTTTTTGTATGTTCTTCCATAGTCATAGGATAATAGCTATGAGTAATATTTCCGGCCAACAGGAATATTAAAACGCAGATTTTTAATTCTTCATCATCGTGGTATTGACCATACCATGTATTTACAATATCAAAAATATTTTTGCTTGGGGCTTGTCTAAAGTTGTTGATCATTTCGATAATTTCCTTTTTTGTATAATTCATTATTAAAGTAAAATCTTAAAATATCTTTGAGAATAGTAATGACATTTTACAATAAATACATTGATTGTGCAAAGCTTTTTAGTGATTTCTATGAAAATACTCCTCGTGTCTCAGCAGAAAGAAATGAACGGCCTGCTGTTATTCATCTCAGATGGGATTCCTCTTTAGATCCATCAACAGCCGTGGTAGAATTTTATAATTATTATAGCATATTACCACATCAACACGCAAAGACAATAACGGATAGAAGTACATTTGGCATTTATCCAGCAACCTCTCCAAATATGTCAATTCCACTTTCTTCTACCATTGTTGTTCCTCTATTCGCCCAGCGTTTCAGAATCCGTTTGGACAAAACAAAGCCATTTGTAACCAAATTTGTTTCCGTCTCAAATAATGAAATTTACTATTATGAGGGGGGGAATTTATACCAACTATACTCAATGTAAAATTAAATAACCGTTATGTAATTTTAAATTCTTGATATTTTTCTATTAGGGCTATAAAGACCTCAAAATACTTCCATATCGCGACCTTATTTTCAGCACTCATATCTCTTGTTATAATATCTTTGAACCTGTTTATCTTATCAGAAGAGATTTTCCCAAAGATATTATCTGTCTTTATAAAAAATTCTTCATTTTTATTCTCAATATACCCTCTGAAAGGATAAACGCTTCTAATATATCCATCCATAAGGGTAATTGGTTCAATGTTATAAATATATAGGCGTGCGAGTAAAATATCAGTCTCATTTGGATATAGCGAAATAATATCGTCAAAAAGATTCAACGTTTCATTCTTTAGTGTATCAATAATCTTTGAAACCTCTTTTTTAGTCATTAATTATAATTAATGTTTTAAGCATTTTGTTGGCTTTAAATAATGGAAAGATTTCATCAATTTATGCCTTGCACACCTGTTGGTTCTATTTCACCCTCTTGTCCTGCCGGTTGGAATTCAAAAGGAAATACACCACCTGGATCATGTTCAATTGGAAATGCACCCGGCTATGGCCCTCTTGATGTATGGAAAATTGCCGGATACAATAAAGTTTGTCAAAAGAATATAAAAGCGGATCAAAACCTTGCAGTTGAATGCTGCAGTGGTGTTAATCAAATTCAAAATTCTATCGAATGTAAAAAATTAGGGTTTATCCCCTATTCAGACAAATGTAACAATGTTATGCAGGAAAAATGTAATGCCAAATTGGACACAAGCCCATTCGATCCAGTTTGGGATGGTATGCCTAATGGTTTGAGCCGTCCTATATATTCAAATTGCACTGGAAAATTAATTCTCCCACAAAAAGAAAAGAGCCCAGGAACCTTTGATTTACATTGTTTCAATTATCTTGCAAATGCTCCGGCAAATAATTTTTATAAAAACCATAATTATATAGATTATCCACATGAATTCCCAAGATATAGTTTTACTACCCCTCAATTTGATGGGACATTTGGCTATAAACCAATGCGACAATCCTATCATCCATATCACGAATATCAATACAAAATAAATAATCTCGCAAATGTTTAAAAAGGACATTTAAATACACTGTTAGACTTTACAATCACACAGAATATAAATAAAAATGCCAACAGTAGTATCACTATTGAAAATATAAATTGAGCCTTGTTTAATTTTGAAAATATTACATTTTCAGACTTTAAGACAGTCATGTTAAAGGATGAGATTATACATGTTGTTAGTATAAATAATAATAATACGGCTATGAATAGTTGAAAAGTTAATCGTTCCAATATTATTTGTGCCATTATAAAAAGTCAAGAAAATGATATATTTATATTTGAATATTAAACATCATCAAACAATGTCTGTTGCAACTATTGTTTTCTCTATTCCAGAGTTGAAAAAATATATTTTTGATTTTGCTTGTACATATAGTGATAAACAATGTGCAAAAAAGCAGGTTTGGAGTGTTTTACAATTGCGATTAAAACCAAACAGCATTATTCCTTTTCACATATGGAAATATGCATTAAAGAAAAATGCAAAATTTTTTATATATTGGATGTTTGAAAATAATATAAAAATAAATGAAAAAGAATATTATTTATTAGATTATGCGGCTAAATATGGTTGCATTGAGGTTGTTAAATGGCTGCATGAAAATAGAAAAGAAGAATGCACAACAGATGCGATGAATTTGGCGGCTAAAAAAGGCCATTTAAATGTTGTCATTTGGCTGCATGAAAATAGAACAGAGGGATGCACAACATTGGCGATGAATTATGCTGCAGAAAATGGCCATTTAAATGTTGTCATTTGGCTGCATGAAAATAGAACAGAGGGATGCACAACATGGGCGATGAATTGGGCGGCCAAAAATGGCCATTTAAATGTTGTCATTTGGCTGCATGAAAATAGAACAGAGGGATGCACAACATGGGCGATGAATTGGGCGGCCAAAAATGGCCATTTAAATGTTGTCATTTGGCTGCACGAAAATAGGATAGAAGGATGCACAACATGGGCGATGGATTGGGCGGCTGAAAATGGCCATTTAGAGGTTGTTAAATGGTTGCATAAAAATAGAAAAGAAGGATGCACGAAGAGAGCAATAGATCATACGGCTGCAACAGGTTATTTGGAGGTCATTAAATGGCTACACGAAAATAGAAAAGAAAGATGCACAACATATGCGATGGATTGGGCGGCTGAAAATGGCCATTTAGAGGTCGTTAAATGGTTGCATGAAAATAGAAAAGAAGGTTGTACAAAATTGGCAATAGATTATGCGGCAGAACAAGGTCATTTGGAGATCATTAAATGGCTATATAAAAATAGAAAAGAAGGATGCACGAATAAAGCAATGGATTGGGCTGCTAAAAATGGTCATTTGGAGATTGTCATCTGGCTGTACAAAAATAGAAGAAAATAAGATTGCACAAAAAGGGAAATAGATTGGACGGTGGAAACGGTCATTTAGAGATTGTCAAATGCATTTGACAAGGCATCAACGTCAAGAAAATGATATATTTATATTTGAATATTAAATTGTAGAATGGATGTAAAGGAGTTTAAATTTGACAAAGAGGGACATACTCTTGGGAATATGTTGCAAATGAAATTGTTGGAAATGGGCGTTCACGCAGCCTATAAAGTTCCACATCCATTAAAGAATGAAATGAACCTATTAGTGTTTGGCGAGGAACCAAATAAAAAAATCAAAGATGCGAAGAAGAGCCTTTTGGCTGATATATCTGCATTTGAAATTGCATTCAAACAATCCTTAGAGTCTTAAAGAACCTGAAGCCTATACGGGTTGATTCATCAGCACAAAATAATGAGGCTATTATTTGAAATTATAAATATATATTTATAATTCTAAAAATTTCAATTTAAAATTGATTTCTCAAAAATGACAATTGAAGAATTAACAAATCCAAATGTCGACAGTTTTTTTTTCAAGTTGTGATGGTAAAAAGGTTAAGATGGAACGTTCAGTCGCCGAAATGTCAGGGACTATCAAAAATATGTTGGAAGATATGACTGATATGAAAGAAAATATTATTCCTCTTTCAAACATTTCAGAAAAAATTTTGATAAAAGTGTTTGAGTATTGTGAGTTTCATTTGAAGAATACTGCTCCAAATGAAAAATGGGATGAAGATTTTGTAAAAGTTGATCAAACCACTCTTTTTGAATTGATTTTGGCTGCCAATTTTCTCGAAATCAAACCATTGTTGGAAATTACATGCAAAACCGTTGCAAACATGATCAGGGGAAA
>Ga0209751_10006680_pt1 | contig 10664 bp, 7 predicted proteins | sample RifCSP13_1_FD_184019 | JGI IMG/M metagenome (GOLD analysis project Ga0209751, IMG submission 184019) | Soil microbial communities from Rifle, Colorado - Rifle CSP2_sed 13_1 (SPAdes) (version 2) | ecosystem: Environmental > Terrestrial > Deep subsurface > Rock core/Sediment | place: Rifle...
ATCGTCATGCGCCATTTTCAGCAGGGCGCGCCGCAGGAGGCCGCCCGCTGGGCATCGATCCCGGTGATCAACGGCGGCGATGGCTGGGGCGAGCACCCGACCCAAATCCTGACCGACCTGTACACCATTCTGCGCGAGAAGGGCCGCATCGACGGCCTGACCTGGCTGGCCGTCGGCGACATGCGGATGCGCACGATGCACTCGCTCGGTTATGCCCTGACCCAGTTTGACTGCCCGATCACCTTCGTCGCTCCGCCCGAGATGGGGTTGACCCCCGAGTTCAAGGCCGAACTCAAGCAGTACAGCCTGACCTTCAGCGAAGCCGAGCACGTCGAACAGGCGATCGCCAAGGCGGATGTGATCCTGGTCGAGCCGGTCGTCCAGCCCGACTACACCAAGTCGCGCGACGAACGCGCCGGCGACGTCGGCCTGACCCCGGCCAACTACAAGATCACCCGCGAGCTGCTCGAGAAGAAGGCCAAGCCGGACGCCGTGCTGCTGCACTCGCTGCCGCGCATGGATGAGATCCCGCCCGACGTCGATATCACCCGCTGGTCGCGCTACTGGCAGGAGGCCTTCAACGGCGTCGTGATGCGCATGGCGCTGCTGGCGCTGGTGCTGGGGGCGATGGAGTAGTGGTCATCGGTGAGTGGTGAGTGGTCAGCCGGACAATCACTCGTTCCCATGTCATTCCGAGCAAAGCCGAAGGCGGAGCGAGGAATCCCCGAGGCGCGGGATGGCACGGGGATAACGGCATGAATTCACACTCGGGGATCCTGGGGATTCCTCGCGCCGCTGCGCGGGGCTCGGAATGACATTAAGTATGCGACTCACCACCGACCACGGACCACTTGCCCAACAGGGAGAATCCTACTCATGCAAACCGACCTACGAGGCAGAGATCTCATCGGCGACCTCGACTTCACCCGGGAAGAAGTCGAGACGGTTCTGGACGTCGCCTTCGACCTGAAGCGCAAGCGGGCGCTGGGCGAGCCTCACGCTTCCCTGCGCGACAAAGTCCTGGCGATGCTGTTCTTCTTCAGCAGCACCCGGACCCGCGGCTCGTTCGAGGCCGGCATGGCCCAGCTGGGCGGGCACGCCGCTTTCATCGAATCGAAGTCAACCCAGATCGCCCACGGCGACACGCCCAAGGAGATCGGCGAGATTTTCGGCCGCTACTTCGACGGGATCGCCATCCGCCACGTCGACTGGGGCATCGGCAATGGCTATCTGAACGCCGTGGCCAAGAACAGCCGCGTGCCGGTGCTCAACATGCAGTGCGAGATCTACCATCCCTTCCAGATCCTGGCCGACCTGATGACGATCGTCGAGAAGAAGGGGCGCGACCTGCGGCGGCGCAAGATGGTCGTCTCCTGGGCTTACGCCGCTTCCTACCAGAAACCGATTTCGGTGCCGCAATCGCTCGTGCTGCAGATGCCGCGCTTCGGCCTGGACGTGGTGCTGGCGCACCCGCCGGAGTTCAAGCTGATGCCGGAGATCATGGACCAGGCGCGCGAGCAGGCGCGGCGCTACGGCGCCGGCTTTGACGTCACCGACGACATGGAGCAGGCTTTCCACGACGCCGATATCATCTACGCCAAATCGTGGGGCGCCATGCTGACGACGACCGACCAGGAGAAGGGCGCGGCGATCATCAAGAAGTACGAGTCGTGGATCACCGACGAGCGCAAGATGGCGCTGGCCAAGCCGGACGCCATCTACATGCACCCGCTGCCGGCCGATCGCAACATCGAGGTGACCGACGGCGTGATCGACGGCGCTCAAAGCGTCGTCTACGACGAGGCCGAGAACCGCATGCACGCCCAGAAGGCCGTCATGGCCCTGACGATGCGGGCGTGAGGGCCAAGGCCTATTTCCCCCTCCGCGTGGCTTTCCGCCTCACCCCCTCCCCCTCCCCCGAGGGCGCGCGGGTTAGCGGGACCGTGACCTTCGGGGGAGGGGGCAAGGGGGTGGGGGATTGTCATTCCCGTATCACGCAGGGCTCAAGGAGATTGCAGGATGGGCAAACTCGCAGTCGTTGCCGTAGGCGGCAACTCGTTGATCAAGGACAAGAACCACCAGACGATCCCCGATCAGTACACCGCCGGGGCCGCGTCGATGAATCACATCGCCGGCATGATCGAGGCCGGCTGGGACGTGGTCGTCACGCACGGCAATGGGCCGCAAGTCGGCTTTATCCTGCGGCGGGCCGAGCTCTCGCTGCACGAGCTGCACCCCGTGCCGCTCGATTATTGCGGGGCGGATACCCAGGGCGCCATCGGCTACATGTTCCAGCGCGCCTTGCGCAACGAGTTTCACTCGCGCCGGATCGAAAAGTCGGCCGCCACCGTCGTCACCCAGGTGTTGGTCGACCGAAACGATCCGGCGTTCCAGAAGCCGAGTAAGCCGATCGGTTCCTTCATGGAAGAGGCGGCTGCCCGGCAGCACCGCGAGCAGGACGGCTGGGCGGTCGTCGAAGATGCCGGCCGCGGTTGGCGCCGGGTGGTGGCCTCGCCCATCCCCAAGCAGATCATCGAGCAGGCGGCCATCGAAAGCCTGATCCAGGCCGGGTTCGTCGTGATCAGCGCCGGCGGCGGGGGCATCCCGGTCGTCGAGGACGAACACGGCGACCTGACCGGCGTGGAAGCCGTCATCGACAAGGACTTCGCCGGGTCGCTGCTGGCGTCGAGCCTGAAGGCCGACCTGTTCCTGATCTCGACCGCCGTGGAGAAGGTGGCGCTGCGGTACAACCAGCCTGATCAGCAGTGGCTCGAGCGATTGACCCTGGCGGAGGCCAAGCGCTATCTGGCGGAGGGTCACTTCGCCAAGGGCAGTATGGGCCCGAAGATCGAGGCTATCATTAAGTTCCTGGAGCAGGGCGGCCAGCAAGCGCTGATCACCAATCCGGAGAACATCGAACGCGCCCTGGAAGGCAAGACCGGAACCTACGTTGTCCCGTAGGGGTTATCCCCGGACGGTTGGCGCCGAAAAGGAGGTGAAGACCCCGTCAACGCCGTCGAGCCCTTCCGCCTTTTCCCATCCGCAAGACAGGAGGAGTAAGAAATGTCCGTTAAGAATCTCTGGCGCGTCGTCACCCTGATGGTTGCGGCGGCGATGATCCTGGCGGCCTGCGCCGCCCCCACCGCCGCCCCGCCGACCACTGCGCCTACGCCCGAACCGGAGGCGACCACGCCCCCGGCTGAGCCAACGGCCGAGGAGCCGTTTGTCTTCGGCATGCTGCTGGTCGGGCCGTACAACGACCACGGCTGGAGCCAGGCCCACTACGAGGCCGGGTTGTATGTCGAAGAGAACCTTCCCGGCGCGCAGATGGTCTACCTGGACAAAGTTAATCCCGCCGACCGCCCCGGCACGACGCCGGACCAGCTGGCCGAGGACCTGGTTGCCCAGGGCGCACAGATCGTGATCTTCAACTCCGACGACATGAAGGACGGCGCCACGGAGTTCGCCACGGCCCACCCCGACATCCCCGTGATCCATGCCTCGGGGGACGTGGCCTGGGCCGAGGGCGAGAACTATTTGGGCCTGCCCAACATGGTGAACGTCATGCCGAGGATGGAAGACACCAAGCACATCGCCGGCTGCGCCGCGGCTCTGACCACGCAGACAGGCAAGATCGGCTACCTCGGACCGCTGATCAACGATGAGACGCGCCGTCTGGCCGCCTCCGCCTACCTCGGCGCTCGCTACTGCTGGACCGAGGTCCTAGGGAACGATCCGGCTGATCTGGAGTTCAAGGTCACCTGGATTGGTTTCTGGTTTAACATCCCCGGCTTCACCTCGGACCCGACGCAGGTGGCCGATGACTTCTACAACAGCGGATTCGATGTCGTCATCTCCGGCATTGACACCACCGAAGCCCTGGTCCAGGCGCGTGCCGCGACCGAGGCGGGGAACACCGTGTACAACGTGGCGTACGACTTTGAGGAAGGCTGTAACGAAGCCCCCGAAGTCTGCCTCGGCGTTGCGTACTTCAACTGGCGGCCGTTCTACCTGCGCTACCTCCAGGCGGCCATGGATGGAACCTTCGCTCCGGCGTTTGAGTGGCTGGGTCCGGACTGGACGGACATCAACAATCTGGACACCTCCTACGCCGGCTTTGAGCGCAGCCAGGCGCTCAGCCAGGAAGCCAGCACCCAGCTCGACGGATTTATCGCCGAGTTGGCCGGCGGACTGAATCTGTGGTCCGGCCCCCTCGATCTGCAGGATGGGACGGCCTATCTCGCCGATGGCGAGGTCGGCACCCAGCAGCAAGTCTGGTACCTCCCCCAGCTCCTGGAGGGGATGGAAGGCCAAAGCGTTTCGGAGTAATGGAGAAACCGACGAGGGGGGAAGCCGCCTTCCCCCCTCGTCGTGCCTGCCATGCGAGTCGAACTGCGCCAGATCCACAAGTCCTTCGGTGCCGTGCATGCCAACGACGGCATCAGCCTGACCGTCCCGGCTGGGACGATTCAGGGGATTCTCGGCGAGAACGGCGCCGGCAAGACAACGTTGATGAAGATCCTCTCCGGGTTTCAGCGTGCCGACCGCGGGGAGATCTGGCTCGACGGCCGTCCGGCCCACATCCGGTCGCCGCAGGACACCGGCGCCCTGGGGATCGGCATGCTGCACCAGGATCCCCTCGACGTCCCGGCGATGCGGGTCCTGGACAATTTTCTGCTCGGCCGGGAAGGCGGATGGCGGCCGCAGCGCAAGCAGGCGCGGTCCGTGCTGCAGGAACTGGCCGAGCGTTTCGGCTTCGCCCTCGATCCGGAGGCGTACGTCGAGGCCTTGACCGTCGGCGAGAGGCAGCAGCTCGAGCTCCTGCGGCTCTTGTGGCTGGGCGCCCGCGTCCTGATCTTGGATGAGCCCACCACCGGGATCAGCGCGCTCCAGAAGGACGCCCTCTTCGCTTCCCTGCGAAAACTCAGCGAAGATGGTCGCACGATCATCTTTGTCTCTCACAAGCTGGAAGACGTGGAGAACCTGTGCCACCGCGTGGCCGTGCTGCGGCGCGGGCAGCTGGTCGGGGAAGCATCTCCGCCGTACGACACCGACCGCCTGGTCGAGATGATGTTCGGCCGGGTGGTCAGCCTCGGCTCGCGCCTGGCCGGCCAGGCCGGCAAGCACGTGATCGGCCTCGAGGATATCGTCATCGAGGATCGACGGATGACGATCGGCCCGGTCTCCCTCCACGCCGCCCAGCACGAGGTGATCGGCCTGGCGGGCATGGAGGGCAGCGGCCAGCAGTCGCTGCTGCGGTCCTGCGCCGGCTTGATCCGGCCGGTGCACGGCCGCTTGCGCCTCGCTGGTGAGGATGTGCTGGGACGCTCCTACCGCGACTTCCGCCGGCGCGGCGTGGCCTTCATGCCGGCGGCGCGGCTCGAGGAGGGGCTGATCCCCGGGCTCGATCTCACCGAGCATTTCGAGCTTACCCAGCCTCAGGCAGGGTTCCTAATCCGGAGGCAGGAAGCGCATCACCGCACCGTCACGCAGATCGACGCCTTCAAGATCCGCGGCACCCCCGCCAGCCCGGTCGAAGCCCTATCCGGCGGCAATCAGCAGCGCACCTTGCTGGCGCTGGTCGGGGAGGACCTGTCGCTGCTGCTGCTCGAGCATCCGACCCGCGGTCTGGACATCGAATCGGTGGTGTGGATCTGGGAGAAGTTGAAGGAACGCTGCCGCGGCGGCACCGCCATCGTCTTCGTCTCCTCCGACCTTGATGAAATCCTGCACTACAGCGATCGCATCCACGTCTTCTTCGGCGGGCGGGTGTCGCCATCGCTGGATGCCCGGACGACGACCGTCGAACAGCTGGGCCAGTTGATCGGCGGCAAAGGCTGGCCGGAAACACGCGTATGAAGCGCGCCCCGAGTCTTTCCGGGCCGGCCCTGCGAATCGGGGCCATGCTCCTGGCGCTCCTCTTCACGACGGGCATTCTGCTCATCGCGGGGGCGCCGCCGCTGGAAGCCTATCGTCAGATCGTCATCGGCTCGCTGGGCTCGGTGAAGAAGATCACCGATGTACTGGTGGCCTGGGCGCCCCTGGTCTTGGCGACCTCGGGCCTGCTCCTGACATTTGCCGCCGGGTTGTGGAACATCGGGATCGAGGGGCAGATCACGTTGGGCGCCATCTTCGCTACCGGGGCGTTGCGACTGACCTTGGAAAGCGGTCTGCCGCCGGCCGTTGCCATCGGCGCGGCGATCTTGGCGGGGATCCTGGGAGGGGGGTTCTGGGCGCTGCTGGCCGGCCTGCTCAAGGCCTACGGCGGGGTGAACGAAATCTTCGGCGGGCTGGGGCTCAACTTCGTCGCCGTGGCGCTCAACGTGTGGTTGATCTTCGGCCCCTGGGGTCGGCCGGGAGTCGCCTCGATGAGCGGTACCGAGCCCTTCCCTGACTCCCTCTCGCTCCCGGCCCTGGCCGGCCTGCGGCTGAGTCCTTGGGCCGTCCTGCTGGCCGTGGCCGGATTCGCCCTGGTCTTCTTCCTTCTGCAAGGCACCTACTTCGGACTGCGCCTCAAGGCCGTCGGCAAGAACCCGCGGGCGGCCTTATTGTTGGGCATCCCCACCACCCGCTATGTGCTGCTGGCCTTCGTTCTGTGTGGCGGGCTGGCAGGCGCGGCCGGAGCCGTGCAGGTGACGGCCGTCTATCATCGATTGATACCGGCGATCTCGAGCGGCTATGGCTACCTCGGCCTGATGGTGGCGATGCTCGTCAACTACCAGCCAACGTGGATGCCCGTCGTGGCGTTCTTCTTCGCCGCGCTCAACATCGGTTCGATTCAGCTCCCGATCGTCCTCAAGCTCGATTCGTCCTTGGCCGGCGTGTTGCAGGGGGCGCTGGTCCTGTTCGTCCTCGCCGTCGAAGGCTTTCGCCAGCGCCTTCGCCGGCCGGAGGCCAGGGTGACCGAATGAGCACGGAGGTGCTGCTCCTCGGACTGGCCGGGATTCTGGCGGCTGCGGCGCCGATCGTGTTCGCCACGCTTGGCGAGACGCTGACCGAACGTTCGGGCGTTATCAACCTCTCCGTGAATGGGACGATCCTGTTGTCTGCGATGGCTTCATTTGCCGTGGCGGTCGTCACCGGAAGCCTGCTGCTCGGCTTCCTGACCGGGATGCTCGTCGGCGCCGTGGTGGCGCTCGTCGTGGCCGGCTTCAGCATCTCGCTCAGGCAGTCGCAGGTGGCGGTCGGCTTCGTCCTGACCTTGATGTGCCGCGACCTCGCCTACTTTCTGGGAAATCCCTTCATCGGCCTTTCGGGTCCCCGCCTGCCCGCCCTGGCCGTTCCTTTTCTGAAGGATCTTCCGGTCCTCGGGCCCCTGTTCTTTCGCCAAGACCTGCTGACCTACCTGAGCTTCGTGTTGATCCTCGGAGCCTGGATCTGGATCTTCCGCACCCGGCCGGGGCTTTCGCTGATCAGCGTCGGCGAACGGCCGGCGGCGGCCTACGTCCGCGGGCTGCGTGTGAATCGCATGCGCTACCTGTACACCATCGTCGGCGGGGCGCTGGTGGGCCTGGCCGGTCCGGCCTTTTCCCTGAGCGTCAAGGCCGGCTGGAAGGGTACGATCTCCGGGCTCGATGGATACGGCTGGATCGCCCTGGCGATTACGATCTTCGGGGGTTGGAATCCGATTCGGGCGGCCTTCGGCGCCTACCTGTTCGTATTCCTGCAGTGGCTCGGCTTGGTCCTGCAGCCCAATCTGCCCGGCGTACCGTCGCAGGTGCTGCAAGTGGCGCCGTTCCCGCTGATGATCTTGGCGCTGTCGCTGGTCAACATCGGCAACACCGAGTGGGTCGAGCGCACCCTGGCCGGCCTGCCGGATGAAGTACGACGGTCCATCGCCCGCGTTCTGCGGGCCCTGCGTGCCTCGCCACCCGCTTCGTTGGGAACGCCGTTCGAGAGCGAGTGACCTAACGGAGGCGGACCACCCGGCCACACCAACCACCCGACCCGCTCTCGCCCGCAGTACCCAAGACCATTGGAGGTGTGTTCATGTCACCGTCTTCTCGCCCCAACAAGCCCGTCGGATACACCCCCCAGCGGCGGGCTCTCCATGAAGTCACTTTGGACATGGTGGCGACGGCTATGGGCCGCGAACCGGCTGACTTGGTGATTCGCAATGGCCGGTTGGTGAATGTCAACGTTGGCCGAATCCAGGAAGGCGTTGATGTCGCCGTACGGCACGGGCTGATCGCCTTGGTAGGCGATGCCTCTCACATCCCTGTTGGAGAGGGCACCCAGGTGGTTGAGGCGGAAGGCCGCTACCTTCTGCCGGGGTTTGTCGACACCCACATGCATGTGGAGAGCAGCATGGTGGACATCCGCAGCTTCGCCGCCTCGGTGCTGCCTCATGGCACGACCACCATCGCCTGCGACAACCATGAGATTACGAATGTCTTTGGTTTGCGCGCCGTGGAGGCCTTCTCGAAAGCCTCCCAGGGCCTGCCGCTGAAGGTTCTCGTGGCCATGCCTGTCTGCGTCCCGTCCATTCCCACGTTCGAGGACGCCGGCGCCGTGATCACGGACGCCGAGGTGTCGGAGGCCTACCGGCAGGGGTGGGCCCAGCTGCAGGGGGAGCAGATGAACTTCCCAGGCTTGATCTACGGCGATCCGGGAGTGCATGCCATCACCGCTGCCTCCCTCCGTGCGGGGGTGATCCTGACCGGTCATTACTCTAGCCCGGAAATCGAGAAGGGCCTCCCGGCTTTTGTCGCCGCGGGGATCAACGGCTGCCATGAGGCCACCTCGGCTCGCGAGGCCCTGAGGCGCGTCGAACTCGGTTGCTATGCTCAGCAGCGCTATGGAACGGCCTGGCTGGATATGCCCAACACCGTCAAGGCCGTGACGGAAAACCCGGGCATCGACACCCGCTACTTCACCTTGATCACCGACGACATCACCCCGGCGACGCTGGTCTACGATGGGCACCTGAACCGAGTCGTTCGAGCGGCCATCGCCCAGGGAGTCCCTCCGATCACCGCCGTCCAGATGGTCACCATCAACGCCGCCCAGATGCTGGAGAAGTCCCGCTGGATTGGCACCGTCTCGCCCGGCAGGGCGGCGGACATTCTTCTGGTGAACGATCTGGTCAATCTCAAGATCGACCAGGTGTATTCGGACGGCGTCCTGGTGGCTGACAAAGGCGAGCTGGTCGTCGACATTCAACCCTACGATTACCCGGTCTGGGCTTTGAAGTCGGTCCACGTGGACCCAGTCTTGGCCGCAGACTTTCGAGTGGCGCATACCGGCGGGCCCGCCAAAGTGCGGGTGATGCGGGTCTTTCCCGGATACGTACACACCCAGGAGGAGCAGGTCGAATTCAAGGCCGTGGACGGCGCGCTTCAGGCGGACCCCGGGCGCGATCTGGCCAAGGTGGCTGTCTTCTACCGTCACGAGCCGAAGGAGGGCCTCGCCGGCACAAAGAGTTTCGGGTTCGCCACCGGGCTCTCGCTCAAGCCGCGTGTAGCCTTCGGCTCGACGGTAGCGCATGATTGTCACAATCTGATGGTGATCGGGACTTCGGACGAGGAGATGGCCGTCGCTGCCAACGAACTGATCCGGATCGGGGGCGGAATGGTCGTTGCCATTGACGGGGAGGTGCGGGCCGCACTGCCCTTGCCACTTGCCGGACTGATGTCCCTCGACCCAGCGCCGGTGGTTGCCGACCAACTGCGCAAAGTCGAGGAGGCGATCCGCCAGGCAGGATGCATGGCGGATTCGGTAGAGATGACCATCACTCTGCTCCCGCTGATCGTATTGCCGGAGCTGCACCTGTCCAACCGAGGCTATGTGCAGCTCCTGCCTGGCCAGCCGCCCAAGTTCGTGGATGTCCTGGTGAGCTGAACAGTCAGGGCCGCCCAGCCAGCGGCTGCTGCATACGCAGAAACGAAAAGACGTCCCAACACCGGCGGCCGGGTTGCTCGCAGCCAGTTCTGGGACAAAAAGGTGAACCGGATGGGTTCCTTCCTGGGCTACCTGTGCTCTGTGTGCCGGCGGGAGTACGAGCCCGACCAGGTGGTCTACACCTGCCCCGACGACGGGGCCAATCTCGACGTCCGCCTGGACCTCGAGCGCATCCGTTCTACTACTTCGCCTCAGGCGATCGCTGCCTCGCGCGAGCCGTCGATCTGGCGCTATCTGCCCCTCCTGCCGGTCGGGACGCCGAGCCATGTCGGCACACCGTTGTGGGCCGTCGGATGGACGCCGCTCTTCACACCGCGGCGGCTGGCCGCCAAGCTCGGGCTCACCCAGATGTGGATGAAAGACGATGGCCGCAACCCGACTGCCTCGTTCAAGGACCGCGCCAGCGCCGTGGTCGTGGCGCGAGCGCAGGAGATCGGAGTCGGCACGGTTGTGACGGCCTCAACCGGCAACGCCGGTGCGGCGCTGGCGGGGATGGCGGCCGCCGCCGGACAGCCGGCCGTAATCCTGGCGCCGCGGACGGCGCCTCCGGCGAAGGTTGCCCAGTTGCTGATTTTCGGGGCAACGGTCCTGCTGGTCGAAGGAACGTACGACCAGGCTTTTGACCTGAGTGTCGAGGCGGCCGCCGCCCTGGGATGGTACTGCCGCAACACCGGCTACAACCCGTTTACCGCCGAGGGCAAGAAGACGGCCGCCTTCGAGATGTGCGAGCAGTTGACGGATGTTGTAGGGGCACGGCACCCTGG
>Ga0209751_10006681_pt1 | contig 10664 bp, 8 predicted proteins | sample RifCSP13_1_FD_184019 | JGI IMG/M metagenome (GOLD analysis project Ga0209751, IMG submission 184019) | Soil microbial communities from Rifle, Colorado - Rifle CSP2_sed 13_1 (SPAdes) (version 2) | ecosystem: Environmental > Terrestrial > Deep subsurface > Rock core/Sediment | place: Rifle...
TGAGACGCTCCCCGGTCGCGACATCCACGACGACCAGCGCCTGCCCGTCGATCAGCAAGGCATGGTCGTCGGCGGCCAGTGGGGAAATATCGGGCCCGAGGTACCGCGGGTAGCAGGTGAATCGATCCGGCTGGTCGGCGCACCAGTTGCTCGCCTCGGTGCCGGACTGGAAGGCACCCCGATACACCACCCAGTAGCCCGGGTTGAGTGAGGGGAAGTCGTTCGAATGCAGGACGGCCGCCCCTTCGAGGCCGCCGGCGATTTCCTGCGCCTGTTCTTCAGCTCCTGGAGCACTGGTTTGGATCGAGTCGAGGATCAGCGTCCAGGTACCCCATGCTTCGGTCGATGTGGCACCGACGGCCGTGGTGGAAGTCGATGTGTCGGCGACCGGGGTGGTGGTCGTCGGGGCGGTCGAGCTGGTGGTAGTGCTGGAGGGTGCCGCGGTGGTGGAGGAGGGCGCCGTCTCGGATCCGGCGCAGGCTGTGGCAGCGAGTGCCACGCCCGCCAGGAGCAGGACGCGTTTCATGGCCGCGAAAACGCTATTGCCGGCCCTTTGGTTCCTACCGGTCGTGGTCAACCCCCGCTGAGGGAGAAGTGCATCCAATCCTTCAGGCTGTTCCAGTATCCGCCCCATCCCCAGCCGATATCGGCGAACGCCTGCACGACCCCGTCGCCGGAGGCGATCATCCCGGATCGCTGATCGGCGCGGTCCAGGTAGACGGAAGCCAGCTCAGGCAGCACGAGATCTCCCTTGAGGTACGGGTTGTGGAACGGGTTGATGTCGACCGCGGTCCCGTAGGCGTGCTGTGACCAGCTCCCGGATCCCACCGCCGGCCGGCACACGAACGAGGTGGTGTCGTTCCAGTCGCCGGTGGGGTGGGCGTCGATCTCTTCGAGCCGGATGACTCGCATCTCCTCGATCGGGAAACGGATCTCATGCAGACGGCCAAACACCCCGACGATGTCCTCCGCCACGGCTGCGTTGACCAATATTTCGCCGGTGTGGAACTTCTGGTCAAACCCCCAGTGGGAAACGGTGACGTACGACAGCTCCTCCGCCGTCACCGGGCATTCCGGGGTCCAGGTTGAGCGCAGCAGCACGTCGATCGGCACCGGCTGGATGGTCCACTCGAATTCGTCCCCGGTGGGTGGCGGAAGCACATCGGGGGTCTCGAAGGCCCGATCGATCAGCTCGGGGGGCGTCGGCTGCACCTCCCCGAATTCGTCCGGCCGGAGCGGCAGGAGACGGGTGCCCAACCAATCGGGGCGCGCATATGGTGAAGGAGGTGCGGTGGCGATCGTGGTGGTGACCGACGTTTGGGTGGTCGAGGACGGCGGGCTGGTCGTCGAGGTCTCGGTGCCGGCCACGGCAGCCGGTACCCTCGTGATAGGGACGGTTGCCGAGGCGGCGCAGGCCGCCAGGAGGAGAGGTCCCCCCATCAGCAAGAAGCCTGCGGCTGAATTTCGCCAATTCATGAGCAAGACCATAACGGCCCGGTTGGCGCAACTTGTTCAGGTGGAGGGGGCAGACGATCTCGTTCGCTCACTGCCCGACTACCTTGGCAAGAGAATGCGCGCCTGCCCCCACCGCATCGAGGGTGGGAACGGGCCGTCGTCAAGGATCTCCTCGAGCGGGGAGGGGCCGACGGAACATCCCTTCGGGCACCGCCCCCCCGACCCTCACCAGGGCGACCTGCCAGGACGGCGACGAGCCCAGCGCCCATCGCAGAAACCGGATCATGATCTTTCCGGTCAACAACGCCCCGGGGCGTTTGCGAACGCCGAGGACCTTCCGCAATGGGGCTGGAACCGTTGCGACGGCGGCCGCGAACAAGAGCCGGTATCCGATCCGCACCGGTGGCGGCAAAGGCGGTGAGCGAAGGAAGGTCACGGTCTCGGACAAACCCGGCGAATAGCCGATGTCGGGATGGCCGGTCAGCCAGTTGCTCAATCCGGCGGCGGTGTCCGGGAGCGGATCGGCGTCGAGCAGACGACCGATGCTGATCTGTTCGGATACGAACCGATCGGCACCTTCATCGCTCAAGCGGCGCGGACCGAACTCCTGGAATGCAACCAGGAAAGAATCGGTGAGGGCATTGTGCACCCAGGCGGCGAGTTTGGGATTGCCGGCCGTGTACGGCCGGTGGCGGTGCGAGCGTCCCCGCACCTGAGCATGGGCGCCGCGGACGATCTGCACCGCCTTCTCCACCTCGGGTCGGGCTCCGAAGCTGGTGGCGGTCACATAGGCCGAGGTTCGCGACAGCCGCCCGAGCGGGTCGGTCCGGTAGGTGGAGTGATTCGCCACGCCGGCCACCACCTCGGGATGGGCGGCCTGGATCAGCAGAGCCCTGATTCCCCCAACGAATGCGGAGGGGTCGCCGATCACCGGCCAGGTGGCGGAGTCCGGACCGAACAGACCGGGATCGCCCCGATACGAGAGGGTGTTTTCCAGCGGGTACGGAGCGTGCGCGAACAACCCGGTGGTCGATGCCACCACCCGGCTCCGGTAATCATCGACGATGGTCCTGAACTGCGTCATTGCCGGTCGTACCGTAACGGCCTTGGTTGGGAAACCACATGGTGGCCTCCGCCCGATAACGATGAGCGAGATCACGACCGCGGCGCAATGTACCCGAGGGCGGCTCAAGCACCGGTGTGATCTATGACGCGCGGGTCGGTGGGAGGTAGCCGGTCCCGTCCTTCCTGTACGCCGATCACCATGACGCCGACCACTGAGGCGCCGGCGGCGGCCAGGACCGCCAGCGTCGTGAAGGAGCCGGCGTCGGTCAGCCCTCCTCCCAGCACCGGCCCGGCTGCCCGGCCGAACGCCATCAAGGCCTGGGCGTCACCGGCCCGTTCCTCGGGTTCCAGCGACCGGGCCGCCAGCATCTGGAGCACTCCCGGAACGCCCATCCAGAAGGCAAAACCCCACCACGCCATCCCGAGGAACACCAGCCACACCTGCCCGCCGACCGCGGCCAGGTATACAGAGGGACCCACGCTCAGCAGCCACCAACCGGGCCGGCGGTGCCGGGACGAGAGTCTGGCGCCGAGCAAGCCGAAGGCGGCGTTGAGGCTATATGCGAATGAGGCGGCGAACGGGCTCAACCCCAGTGCCTGTCGGGCGGACACCGCCACGAACACGAAGACGCTGGATCCGAAGAACGCCAGGAGGAGCAACGCCACCAGCAGCACCCGGTTGGACCGGGAACGGCTCACCGAGCCCGACGCCTTCTCCGTCACCCCGGTGTCGACCCGGAGGAACAGGGCCGGCAACGCCGCCGCACCCAACGCCAGATATACAGCCTGGTCGCCCATCCCGGCCAGGGCGGAGAGCAACGGAGCGCTCACCAGAGCGGTCACCGGACCGGCCGACGCCACACCGGCCAGAGATCGAGGATTTCGCATGGCATCGGCCCACGACACCCAGATGAGGGCCCCGGCGGCAAATCCGGCCAGGACGCGCAGGGCAATCAACAGCCAGAACTGATCGGGGAGCGCACTCAATACGTTGGCGACCACCAGAACGAAGGCCGACCACCGCAGCAGGTTTCCGGTCGGAGCCAGCCAGCGAGGTAACACGAGATTGGTGACGGCAAACGCGCTCACCTGAGCGACCGAGATGCCCGCCGCCATACCGTGGCTCACCCCGTAGTGGTCGGATACTTCAGGAATCAGGAACGGGGTCGCCCCGAACAACAAAGCCACGGCGGCGGCGGCGGCCAGGATCCCGATCGGGGCGTTGGGCCGCAGGGCATAGGCAAGGCGGGTAGGGGCAAACATGAAGCAGTGATTGTCTCATAGTCCTCGCCGGGTGAGCCCGCTCGAGGTCAGCCGCCGATATCGGCGACGGTGGCCTCCGTCACCATGATCAAATCGTCGGGCGCTATCTCGAGTTGCAGGCCACGTTGACCGGCGCTCACAAACACTGTGGCGTGATGGTGGACACCGGCATCGACCACCATCGGCAGGCGCCTCGTCTGACCGATCGGACTAATGCCGCCCACCATGTACCCGGTGAGCCGCTGGGCGTCGGCCGCCTCGGCCATGACCGCTCGTTTGCCCCCTGCCGCCCGGGCCAGGTTCTTGAGCGACAACCGACCGGATACCGGGACGATGCCGACCACCGGCCGTCCGTCCACCTGCGCCACCAGGGTCTTGAACAGACGTTCCGGGGCGACCTTGAGACCGACTGCTACCGCCTCGCCGTAGGAGGAATCAAACCCGCCCACCTCGTACTCGTGCACGACGAAGTCGATCCCCAACCGACGAAGCTGATCGATGGCCCGCGTTCCCTTTGCCATGGCAACCATGATGCCAGGCGCAGAGCCCGACTTCGCAACGTGCCCGCCATCGCGTAGCCGTTGACCCCGAACCTCCAACAGCAACCGGCAGACTATTGATAGCTGACGTAGACCGGCAGAGGATCCAGTTCCAGCACCTGGGTGGGGGTTGGAGTCGGCGAGTCCTCGTCATAGAAGTTTTTCCACCCCCACCACCATCGGCCGGCATCGGCCGCCCCGGTCAGCGCGCCGTAGGTCTCATACTTGGTATGAATGGGACCCTGGCCATCGGCGTGGACCAGCACCGCAAGCTCGGGAGGTGTTTCGATCAACTCCCGGTTGGTAATCATCGAGAACTTGAACTGGTGAAGAACCAACAACTTCTGCGGCAGGTGATGCTCCCGCACCAGACCCGCCAGCCAGTCGACTACCAGATTGATTTCGGCAGCGTCGACCGTCCCGATCTGTCGAAGGTGGACCTGGTCGGGTTGCAGGCGCCATTCGGGGTCGAGGGCCAACCCGACATGCGGCAGGAGCAACAGCTCCTCGTAGCGTTTGGCCTGGGTGAGGAAGTCGGTCCGGCCGGGCTGCAGGTCCAGCGTCACATACATATCCTCGCGGCCTGCCACCTCCACCCAGGGGCGCAACTCGTCGACGCTCATCTCCCACGAGTAGTCGCCGTCGTCGGTGGCGGCCGCCGAAGCAACCGTGGCGATGATCTCGAAGGCGGGTAGGACCTCAGTGCCGTCCTCACCGTACGGAGCCGCCACATCCCGGGCCCGTTCAACCGCCTGGTCGGGTCCCTGCTCCCCCATCACCCCGAGGGCCGGGGTGGTCGGATTGCCGTATAGCGCAACAATGCGCCTGCCGGGAAACAGCAGCAAGCCCCCGCCGGGAAGCCGGCGATCCGAAAGAAGGGCGGCGACCTGCCAGCCGGCGTCGGAAGTGATCTCGCCCAGCAGCACGACCCGCCCGGGAGGGGCGGAGCCGGGCAGCGCATCGACGAGGCCCCGGCTCGTGCGCAGATCGCGTCCATCGACCAGAAGTACCGTGCCGCCGGCGGAGCGTGCCGCCACCGCGGCGACCATGGCCAGCTCGGGTGAGCAGGCGTCGACCAGCCAGAGGTCTCCTTCCGGCTGGGCGGTCCTCGCCCGACCATCGATGGCGGCCGCGATCTGTTGGTCGTCCCGATCACAGGCTTCGACCGGCCCGGAGGCGGGAACCCAGACACTCCGGCCGGTGCTGATCGGCTGCAAAATCCGGGCCGCGGCCGGGGCACCCCCCGAAGCCAGGCCCACCCAGACGTCGGCTTGCAGAGCGTCGTAGGCCACCTCGGCCAGCTCCTCGAGGGACCCATCCAGGACCTCAACCGCCACTCCATCAGGTACGACCACCGGCGCGACCCGACCGACCAGGATCACTTTCCTGGGAGCCAGGCGCTCGAGTTCGGCCTGCAGTGCTGCTGGGATCCCTTCCCCGACCAGGAGCAGCGGACCACCCAGAGCGGCCGCCAGTTGGGCGCTCACCGCGACCAACCCGAAGTCATCCCCGGTGGTTACCACGACCTCGTCGGCGCACAGGAACGTCGCCTGCGAGACCGCCAGCGATGCTTCCCAGGGATCGAGTGATCCGATCCGGAACGGCGTTGCTTCGGCAACCGATCGAAGGGGTAGGCAATCCCGGTCGAGGGCCGTCGTGGTTGTGGCCGGCAGAGTCGTGGGCGTCCCGGTCGAGCCGACCGTCGCCGTTCTTGCCAGATCTGCCTGCAGGGCAGCGCATCCCGACGCAGCCATCGCCACGGCGACCATGACCACCAACAGCCTGGTATCTCTCGTCCACACCCGGAAAGGGTACCGGGACACCGATTCTGGCGTGAGTTTCCTCGCCCGGGCGGTTTCTCACGCGGATACGTACGGCCTAGCCTCGGGGAAGCGCCATTGAAAGGATCAACCATGGCCGTCACCGCCCCGTATGGTTCCTGGGCCTCGCCCATCACCCCCACCATGTTGACCCACGCCGGTATTGGTCTCGGCGAAGTAGCAGCCGATGGTCCAGACCTGTACTGGGTGGAATCCCGCCCCACCGAGGCCGGGCGCAGTGTGATCGTGCGATGGGCGGCCGACGGCACGATCGAAGACGTTTCTCCCCCCGGCTTCAATTCCCGCACGCGGGTCCACGAGTACGGCGGGGGCGCCTATGCAGTCCGTGACGGGATCGTCGTTTCGGCCAGCTTCCAGGACCAGCGTGTGTACCGGCTCGATGGGGCCGAACCTCGCCCGATAACCCCGGAACCCGACCTCCCGGCCGGGGACCGTTATGCGGACTTCGTGTTCCACGGGGACCTCGTGATCTGCGTCCGCGAGCGCCACCTTCCCGACGCCGAGGCCGTCAACGAGTTGGCCACCTTCCCGATCGACGGATCGGCCCCACCGCGGGCGATCGCCGGTGGCCACGACTTCATCTCCTCGCCGCGGGTGTCCCCGGACGGCACGCGGCTGGCCTGGTTGACCTGGGACCATCCCAACATGCCATGGGACGGAACCGAGCTGTGGGTGGCCGGCCTCGCCCCGAACGGCACGCTGGGCGAGGCAACCCGGGTGGCGGGCGGGATGGAGGAGTCCATCTTCCAGCCCGAGTGGAGCCCGGACGGCAACCTCCACTTCGTGTCCGATCGGAGCGGTTGGTGGAACCTCTACCGGCTCGAGGAATCGAGAGAGGTCACCGCCCTCCATCCGATGGAAACCGAGTTCGGTGCCCCGCAGTGGCAGTTTGGATACCGGCGCTACACCTTCCTCGATTCCAGCGCGGTCGTGGCGCTCTATGAACAGGACGGGATCTCACGCCTCGGTGTCCTCGACCACGGGGAGATGCACATCCGTCGGATCGAACGTGACGTGATCGCCCCTACGTTGGCCGTCGGCTCAGGCCGGGTGTGGACCGCGGCGGCCGGCACCGCCTTGCCTGAGGCAGTGGTCGGCATCGACCCCGATTCCGGTGAGCAGGAGGTCGTTCGCAGCTCGCTGTCCGTTGATCTCGACGAGACTTACATCAGCCGCCCGCAATCAATCACCTTTCCCACCAGCGGGGGCGCGGTTGCCCACGCGTTCTACTATCCGCCCACCAATGGGGACTTCCTGGCTCCCGAGGGCGAGCTTCCTCCCCTGGTCGTGTGGTCCCACGGTGGCCCGACCGGGTCGACGAGCCCGGCCTTCGCGCTCGGTCGCCAGTTCTGGACCAGCCGCGGCTTCGCCCTGGTGGACGTCAACTACCGGGGCTCCACCGGGTACGGGCGGGTCTACCGCAACGCCCTCCGGGGACAGTGGGGCGTCATCGACACCGACGACTGCATCGCCGCCGCCCGCTACCTTGCCGACCAGGGCCTGGTCGATAGGCAGCGCATGGCCATCCGGGGTGGCAGCGCCGGCGGATACACCACCCTCTGTGCCCTGACCTTCCACGACGAGTTCGCCACCGGTGCGTCGTACTTCGGCGTGGCGGACATCGGGGCGCTGGCCGAAGAGACCCACAAGTTCGAGTCCCGCTACATGGATTCGATGGTCGGCCCGTATCCCGACGCCGCCGAACTCTACCGGGAACGTTCGCCCGTCTACCACACCGACCAATTGTCCAGGCCGATGGTGATCCTGCAAGGTCTCGACGATGAGGTCGTTCCACCCGGTCAGGCAGAAATGATGATCGAGGCTCTGGACCGCAAGGGCATCCCCTACGCCTACCTCGCCTTCGAGGGCGAAGGTCACGGGTTCCGCAAGGCCGAGAACATCGAACGTTCCGCCGAGGCGGAGCTGTTCTTCTACGGGTGGGTCTTCGGGTTCGTTCCGGCCGGAGACATCAAGCCGATCGAGATCCACCACGGGTGACGGCAGTTCTCGGAGCGGCCCTCCACGGCCTCCCGTGACATGGATGGTCGCAGGGTAATCGGGATCTTCGGGGCGGGAGAGCAGGAACGGCCGGTGCGTGGTCGGGAAGCTCGCCTCCCGTGACATGAAGGGCGACATCACCTTGCGGCGGTACACCCACAAGGCGAGCGGCGTCGGCCGGGACAATCCGCCGGTGCTCCTTGAACGTGACCTCGAGGTGAAGCTTCGACCTGACCGGCCATTCCCCGGCCATCATGGCCGCTACCTCGCCGACCGGCGGCCCGGCCGCGTCGACCGGCGACGGAGCCCGGATGGTTCACCCCGGCTAAGGTCCCGGCTGTGACCGAACAAACCTCACCCGTCACCGCCGGAGACCTCATCGGTTACCTCGACGAACTGGGCATTGAGACCAGCACCGTCGAGCATCCGGCCGTCTTCACCGTCGACGAAGCACGCCGCCTTCGGGGCGACTTGCCCGGTGCCCACTCGAAGAGCCTGTTCCTGAGGAACAAGAAAGGCCGCATGTGGTTGGTGGTCACCCTCGAGGACCGGGACATCGACCTCAAGGACCTCGGAGAGCGTCTCGGCGCCGGCCGTCTCTCCTTCGGCAGCGCCGACCGGTTGCTTCGTTACCTGGGAGTGATTCCGGGCGCGGTGACCCCGTTCGGGGCCATCAACGACCACGACCAGGCTGTGCGGGTCGCGCTCGACCGTCAGATGCTGGAGGTCGAACCGCTCAACTTCCATCCCCTCGACAACACCAAGACGACGGCAATCTCCGCAGAAGGTCTGCTCCGGTTTCTCCACGCCACCGGCCACATCCCCGAACTGCTGGATCTCTGATTACAGCGGTTTGCGAAGATCGGCCGGCCGCCGAGCACCGGGTATTCCTTCCCTTCCCGGCCGCAGCTTGTCATCATGGGCGCCGGGCCGATGGGGTCGACATGCGACGCACCTTGCGTTGGGTAGTACTGGTCATCCTGGCGGTGTTGATAGCCGTTGTGATCTGGTTCCTCAACCCGCTCGGCCCGCTCGACGGTGCGAAGGACTCGCTGATCAGCAGCGAGACCGTGCTGGTGGATGATGACCCCTGGCTGACCTTCACTCCCGTCGATGAGGCTACCACCGGCCTGATCTTCTACCCGGCCGCTCGCGTGGACCCTGTTTCCTACGCTCCGGCCGCCCGGGCAATTGCCGAGGAGGGTTACCTGACCGTGATCGTGCCGATGCCGTTCAACATGGCGGTCCTGGCGCCGAATCGTGGCGAGGCGGTCATCGAAGCCCATCCCGAGATCGGCACATGGGTCATCGGCGGCCATTCCCTGGGAGGTGCCATGGCCGCCCAGTTCGCCAATACCCACCGCACGGTCATCCAAGGGGTCGTTCTCTGGGCGGCCTATCCTGCAATGAACACCAGCCTCCGCAACGGAGGCCAGGCAGTACAGGCGGTGTACGGGACGCGAGATTGTCTCTCGACACCCGAAGAGGTCTTGGCCGCGACACGTCGCCTCCCGGAGGACACGGAACTGGTCGCCATCGAGGGTGGTAATCACACCCAGTTCGGCTGGTACGAAGGCCAGATCGGCAGCTGCACCGCGTTGATCAGCCGCCCGGACCAGCAGGCGGTGGCGATCGAGGCGTTGGTTGAATTCCTGGACGATCTGGGTCGCCGGCGGTAGGTCTCAGCACCGACTCCCGGCGCGGCGCGCTCGACCTGAACCTGCAAGTCGGAATGGTGGTCCGAGCCTCACGGGTCAACTGTCCGAAGCTGCTCCGACCGGAACCCTCTAAGCGAGCAGGAGCTTCTCCAGTCGCCGGGCGGTGATCACCAGCCCTATGAGACCCATGGCAACGAGGAACGCAATATGGCCGATGATGGTCCAGTGGACGTCGCCCAGGGTCAGCGCCCGGATCACCGACACCCCGTGGTAGAGCGGCGACGTCTGAGCGACCCACTGCAGCCAGTCCGGGTAGACGTCCAACGGATAGAACGTGGCCGAGAATAGGAACAGGGGCAACGTGACCAGTTGCACCAGGTCGAAGTCCTGCCAGCTTCGCATGAACGACGTGGCCGCCATGCCCGCCGCTGCAAAGGCGAAGCCGATCAGAAGCGCGGCCGGCAAGGCCAGGATCCCCCACATCGACGGCATGAGCCCCATCACCGCCATGACCACCAAGAAGCCGGCCGCGTAGAGAGCGCCCCGGATCAGCGACCAGACGATTTCCCCGACGGCGATGTCACCCGGCGCCATGGGGGTGGCGAGGATGGCGTCGTACGTCTTGGCGTACTTGAGCTTGAAAAAGATGTTGAAGGTCGATTCGTATACGGCCCCGTTCATCGCCGCCGAGGCCAACAGAGCCGGGGCAACATAGACCGCATACGTGACCGGGCGGCCGTCGGGCCCGGTCACATCACCGACCAGCTCGCCGATCCCGATCCCGATCGAGAACAGGTAAAACAAAGGCTCGAAGAACCCGGAGAATACGACCACCCACGCCCGCC
>Ga0209751_10006682_pt1 | contig 10662 bp, 11 predicted proteins | sample RifCSP13_1_FD_184019 | JGI IMG/M metagenome (GOLD analysis project Ga0209751, IMG submission 184019) | Soil microbial communities from Rifle, Colorado - Rifle CSP2_sed 13_1 (SPAdes) (version 2) | ecosystem: Environmental > Terrestrial > Deep subsurface > Rock core/Sediment | place: Rifle...
TCCGCCCGCCAGCGTTCCTCAGACAGCCGATGGGCGCTTGCGGCGCCACCAGGCGTAGAAACGCCTCCCTTCAGCACGTGTGAAAGGGCGCTTGGCGCGGACATATGACGGATGCCGATAGAGCCAGCGAGCGCGTCTCACTGAGTCGCGGGTAGAGCCGATAGCAACAGCGTAGCTCGCAGCGTCCACGCACAGCGGCCCAGCGGCCCTGGGCGGGTCCGGCGGCAGGGCTTCGAGCAGGCGGTCGATGTCGATTTTGAGCATGGCCTACAGGTCTCAGGCTCCTGCCACATGGCCCTCAGAGGCCCCTAGAATCACCGTCAGAGGTGGTCGCCCCTCCTGCGCCCGCCCATCATACCGCCCGGGCCAAGATTTTCCACCCAGGGGCTGCCATGTTGATGAGTATGCGGTATCCTTCGTAGTTGGTGCACATGTATTGATGCGGCGTAGTATATGTATACCCAGGGCGAGCTTGCTTTGCGTCTAGTGGACGGGAATCGTAGCATTTGCAAGCTTCATCGCCCCACTAGCGAGCGGGCTTCGTTGCTGGGCACTAAGAGGCTGATAAGAGAGAGTTCGGGGTAGCCCAGCCCCCGCAGGACACTCGGATTATCGATGCCCGCGGAGACGATGCCGATAAGCTCCCCTCGCCCGTTGATTGCTATGCCTCCGCTTGAGCCAGGACTGGCTTGAGCGTTGGTGCTGAGGTACAGACCACCACCCCCCGACATAGGATATCTGCCGACAGCGACGCCATCACTGAGGACAAGGTTGCTATGGGCGGACCCGGGATAGCTGAACAAATAGATGGAATCGCCCAAGCAAACGCCATTGGAGTCGCCCAAAGGAACTGGCTCAAAGAGCCTGGAGGGAGTTTGCACCCGCAACAAAGCTAAGTCTGCCTCTGGCTTTATGGCGGAGATGCTGGCTGTCAGCGTCCAGTCGGCGTATGGGCCGACGAGGATAGGCTGCCCCGGTCGTGCATCCCGTATGACGTGGTAAGCGGTCAAGATGTTGAAGCCACGAGCGTCAGTCTGCACAACGATGCCTGTACCCTGGCTGGAGCCACCAGTATTCCTCAGGCTGAGCGTGCTCCACCAGACGGTGCTGCGCACGCGCTCCGCGAGCGGCAGCGCGTTGGGAAGCGGCTTCAAGGGCGGCATTGCGGAGAGGATGCACGGCTGCGCGCCCAGGTTTCTCGGCGGTGTGATTGGCGCTGGCGTAGCGGTCGGCCCGCTCGGCGTCGCCGTCGGGATCGGCGTGGGCAGCACCTCGACGCCGGGGATCCGCAGCGTCTGTCCTACCCGAATGATGGGGTCCGTGAGTCCATTGGCCGCTTGCAGCGCAGCGACCGATGTGCCAAAACGAGCGGCTATGCTCGCGACCGTATCCCCTGGCTGCACAGTGTAGATTGCAGAGCGGGGAGTCGCCGTGGCGGTCGGGGCAGGTGCAGGCATCCCGGCGGTCGGCGTGGCTGTTACTGCGCTCGTGGGCGTAGCTGTGTCGGTCAGCACGACGGTCCTGCAACCGAAGCTTAGAGCAAATATGGGCAGGACAAGACCAAGCCGTGACATAGGTTTTCTCACACATCAGCTTAGGCGCTGCAACTTACACGGCCAAGCTGTCCTCTAGAACAGGCTTCGTAGTGCTTGGAGCTTCACGCGATAGTCTGCCGCAAGGCGGTTGTAGCTAGCCACAAGGCGGTTGTATTCACCAACGTAATAGTTAGCGAGTACCCACTGGTCAGTTCTAGCAGCGTCCCACATCTTAAGGCCGGTATCAATCATCAGGCTCATAGTGAATCCTAGCTGGTCCCATGCTGCGAATAGATTGTCATAAGCCTGTATCAGCCTTGCATTTCTCTCTAGTTGGGATTGTGTTTCTGATAGCCTACCCTGAGTCGTGCCTAGTTGAGACTGAGTTGTGCCCAACTGGGACTGGGTTGATTTAAGAGAAGATTGAGTTGACGTGAGAGCCGAAGTGCGCTCATTCACCACATCCTCTGTAGCCCGAAGCTGCCTCGTGAGTTGGTTCACCACATCTTCTGTAGCATGGAGCTGGCTCAGAAGTCGTTCCCGCTCCTCGTTCTGCGCTGCGATAGTTGCTTCCTTCGACTTCACCTCGTTTCCAAGCTCCACCATCTTGGTCAGGGGACTGACCATGTCAGAATGCCCCCTGATCAGGACATAGCTATTGCGACCCCAGTTCACCATGCTCTCCTGAGCGAGACCAGGCGTACTGGGCAGAAGCGCCGCTATCGCCAGCATCGCTATGGCCAGTCCCGACAGCAGCCAGCGGACCCGTGGTAGCTTGAACCTGACGTAGATTACATTTTCTTCGTCGCGCCCTTGGGTTGGCGGAGTGGATGCGGTCCGGATTGCGTTTTCTTCGTCTAGTCTTTTGGCTAGGTTGCCTTGCGGTAGCTTCTCCATTTGGAGCCTCCTCCGTGGCCGCAGGCAAGCCATGCGGCGTGCTCAGAGGTGCCGTGGCAGCGCACTATCCCCAGGAGCACCTCAGCGGCCCTCAGGCGTTGTGGCCTTCTTGCGCCCCCATCATACGCCGGCGCCGAAAATTTTCTACCCAGGCTCAGAGGATCCAAGTTTTCACGCGCACAAGACCCATTACGCTCAGGCGCGCGCGTTCGGGGTCTGGGCCTTTCGAGGTGAATCGCGCCTTGACTCCGCCACGGTGCTGGGAGACAGCGCGGCCCCCGATGACGGCGGGGTGACGTTTTGCCCTTACAGTGTCATCCCGCTGACCGGCCCGAACTCGGCCCCCAACGCTTCCAGGTGTATTGACGCCCAGCCGCGCAGTTTGTCCCGACTCCAGGAGTCGGGACCAAGCACGATGGTATCCGAGGAGCCGTCGGACTTCCCGATATTCACCATGATGGGCCAACCGGCGGCGTTCACCTGGCGGCGCAGCCATAGGAGCGCGGCTTCTTCGCCTTCCAACGCCTCTGCCACGTCAAGGAATGCGGCCAGCGTGAGCACCATAGGTTTTCGCGCGAGAATCGCTGCGACAACCGCGGCCTTGATCCCATCGGCATCGGCTAGAAGCCGCAACATCGGCGTACCCATCGGACGTGTCCGATTCTGTCCGTCCGATTGTCCGATGGCCGTCCGTAGTCTATCGGACGGACATCTTTTCTTAAAGGGTGTCCGATGTCCGGTAAGCCTGTTTTCATCCTAAGAGGCCCCATTCGTCGCCTGTTCTGACGAAAAGTGTCCGGTTGCGTTTGAGCGACTTTTCTACGCTGTCCGGTTTGGCGTCGAGGTTTTCCGCGATGGTTTTGACACTGAGTTTGCCACGCCGTAACTGGACCGCGATCCGGTCCTTGAGGTTCATCTTTTCCGTCAGCTCGGGACTGTCGGCGATGCGGTTATCGTCTCGTGTCAATGTGGGCACGTCGTCTTTCCATGTCAGGATCAGTCCGATGGGACGGCGCCAGCGCGGGCCCACATTGGCTTTCGTATGATGCAGCGAGATTGTCCGGCTGCCGCTGTCGTCAGGATCGGACGCCTTCACCCACCATATCCAACGGTGCTCGTTGAACCAGTACCGGCCCCCGTAGGGCGTGGGCTTTGCTCCGCGCTCCCGCTGGACTATTACCGGCTCGTGGTGGACGCCTAGGACTGTGACGCCAAGGGATCGAAGCGCCGCAAACAAGGCCCGTTGCTCGGTAAGACCGATAGCGTCGCCGCCTACAGCCATGCCGTAGGAGTCCACAATCACGAGCTCGATCCGGAAGTCGAGCACCATCTGTCGAATGTCCTCAATGTCGTCGGCTAAAGGTTGCAAGCAACGCCGGTAATGAATGTTTGCCACTTCTCCAAGCCCGAACCCTTCCGCGAGGCCGGCTATGCGCTTCTCGAAGTTCTCTTGCTCCGTCTCATAGTCGAGGTAGAGGACATTACAAGGCTCGAAGTCAAAGCCAAGCTGCCGCCCGCCGTGGTGTAATAGATAGGCAAGCGCCTGGGCGACAATGCTCTTGCCGCTTTCACCATCCCCAAAGACCATGTTCAAGGCGTTGCGGACTAGGAGAGGGCGCACAAGGTAGCTGGTGGTGAGGTCACGCGGGGCTCCAGTGACCAGGACAAAAGGCTCGCCGCGTTCCTCTTCCAGAAGGGTTCGGATACATGCAGCGTCAATGTAATCGCGCCAAGGGATGCTGTTCTGTTTATCGTGCAAGCTCTTGGCGAAACTCGACCGGCTCACACTTGAATCAATAGTGAATGTATGAGTGTCGATTGCGGCTCCATCGGCGCCGCCTTCTAGCACCGTCACGCGGGCGCGATGCTGTCCCTTCTCCTCACGGATGCGCGACACCTGGAGCACAACGTCCGGCCAGGCGAAGCGGTAGCCTCGGGCCATGCGCTCAAAATGTGGATCGTCCATCACTTCAGCCCGCGGACGCCGGTCGTTATCGGGCGGACCTCGCCTCTCTTGTAGGCGCTCTTGACCGCGCGCTCAATCTCGGCCCAGTCCTGCCCCCCCTGCTGGTAGTGGGTTTCCCACCTAAACCGGAGATGTTCGAGCGCCAGGGCGTAGGATAGGCCCGCCTCACGCAACCGATGGGCCTCTACGAAGGCCGACTGATTGCGCTCGCCGTCAGGCACGTGCTCCTGCCAGGGCGGGGGATAGCCGGCGCGTTGCAGCTCCATGACGATGCCAAGGCGCTCCGCTAGACCGTCCCAGGCCACGCCGATGTTGGCGACGTGCTTGGGCGGCAGGTCGTGAACGATCTCATACCCAGGCGTCGGCGGCGCCGCGACTTGTGTCCCAGTCGCCTTCAGCTCGACCTTGATCGCCCGCCCATACCAGTTGACCGTACTTGCCGTCGAGCCGCTGGGCGTGTCCTCGATAACATAGACGTGCCCACGCTTCCTGATCGTGCGGACGCATCGCGTATGAGTGCATAGCTTGAATGCGGCCTCGGCCAGTTCTTGGTCGTCGATATCCAGGACGGCAAGATTATTGCTCGCCGGGCCTAAGACGATGCCGAGGCCCTTCGCGGTTGACCAGTCAAGCGAGAGCGCTTCGATCAGGTCAAGGTTCGGCCAGTTTGGGGTGAGCGGTCGCTTGGGGAACCCCTGGGCGTCCAGGCCGAGCGGAATGGGAAGCCAGCCGCGGGCAGCGTAAGCTTTGACGGCGTCTAGGAGGCTCACCGCTCCCCCTCGACCTGTTCGGCCTGGAGTTGCTCGACGAAACGCACCAGCCCAGCCCGAGGGTAAAGACGACGCCGACCCACTTTCACGGATTCGATTTTGCCGTCGGCCAACAGCCGGTAGAGCAAAGTCCTGCCAATCGACAGCTCTTCCAAGACTTCTGACTCGCGTAGGAGTATCGCCATTGTTTGCCTCCCAGTTCCTTTCATGCCCGCTGACGGCTTGACACGCATCGTCAATGTCCGTTAGAATCACGATAGCGCCAAATGAATTGCCGTCAATCGGCGCAAAACGTGCCGTTTCGCCATTTCAAGGGATGCAGCAGTGCCAAGGCCACGGATCGCTAGCTACTGGAGGGAGATGGTTCGCCATCTCATCGAGAACGAGCCTCGCTTGAGCCCTCACGCCATCGTGGGCCTGCTGGAAGCGGAGGCGAAGAGAGTCGGGCGCAATGACTGGCCGAGTGAACGCAGCATCAGTCGCATCGTGAGCGATCACCGCCAGAGCCCCCCCGAGGTGCAGAGCCAGTACAGGCTCCTTCGATGGCCGGAATCTATGGTGAGCGGAGCGCTGCCCGTGGAGGCGAGCGCCACGGTGTTGGAACTCCTGCAGCTAAACCGTCGGCTCGGCGCCGGGCGTCCCACGAACCGTTTCGCCAGGTGGTTCTGGCTCGTGACAGTCGCCGCCCCTGACCTCACGGCATCCCTTCGGTGGGGCGTAGCAGGCTACTTGAGTGCGGCCGAGGCCAGCGAAGAAGAGGATGATATGCCGCTCCGTCTCGCCGAAAGCTTCCTCTCGGAGGGCGAATGGCGATGGGCCAGTTATGGGATACCGGACAACGCAATCGAGAGCGTCGTCTTCTCCCTTCTCAGTGGCTATGAGGCGGATGTAAGGAAAGAAAGGGAGACCCTGGCAGCCATGGCCTCCGAGACGCCAGAGGCACGGCGCGAGCGTTGGAGACGGACCTATACCCACACGGGGACCGGCAACGAAGTGGAGCAACAGGAGGCGCCCGATGGCAAAACGAGCTAACGGCGAGGGTTCAATCAGCAAGCGCGTCGATGGTAGGTGGGAGGCCCGTATCACGCTCCCCAACGGCAGCAGGCGGGCATTCTACGGCAAGACACGGGCAGAGGCCCACAGAGGGCTCACAGAGGCGCTGAAGGCCGTCCAAGACGGGCTGCCCATTGTGGGAGAGCGGCAGACGGTCGCCCAGTACCTCGTGGTTTGGTTGGAGTCGGTCAAGCCATCGCTGCGAGACACCACATGGACACGGTATGAGGGGCTGCTACGCCTTCACGCCATCCCCACGCTCGGCAAGCTCCGGTTGGCGCGCCTCAGCCCGCAGCACTTGCAGACGCTCTACGCCAACCGCCTAACAGCACGGCTCCATGCGACCACAGTCGGCCATCTGCATCGCGTCCTGCATCGGGCGCTTCGCCAAGCGGCCCGCTGGGGCCTCGTAGCCCGCAATGTGGCCGATCTCGTTTCCCCGCCAAAGGCCGAGCGGGCCGAGATGCGGACGTTCTCGCCCGCCGAGGCGCAGCGCTTCCTGGAGGCGACCTCGGAAGACCGTCTCTCGGCGCTCTACGTCGTGGCGCTCAGCACGGGGATGCGAGAAGGCGAGCTCTTGGCCCTAGCCTGGGACGCCGTTGACCTTGACCGCGTCAGCCTGGAAGTCCGGGCAACTGTGCACCGCACCCGTCAAGGTTTCGTCTTCACCCCGCCCAAGACGCCGAAGTCTCGCCGCCAGGTGCTCCTCACGCCACTTGCCGTCGCTGCCCTCCGCCGCCACAAGGCGGCCCAGGCTGAGGAACGTCTGCGGCTCGGCGCCGCGTGGGATGGCTCGCTCGACCTTGTGTTCGCCAATGAGATCGGCCGGCCGATAGAGCCACAGAACCTTGCGCGTCGCTCTTACCGCCGCGTCTTAGAACGGGCAGGCTTGGCTTACCGGCCCTTCCACAGCCTCAGACACAGCGCGGCGACGCTCCTGCTGGGCCGCAACGTGCACCCCGCCATTGTGGCCTCGCTCCTCGGCCATGCCCGCGTCTCGACCACCCTGGACGTTTACAGCCACGCCCTGCCGACCATGCAGCAGGCGGCGACAGAGGCTATGCAGGCCGTCCTCGGCGGCTAATTTCTTGCGGGTTGGCGTCACGGTTGGCGTCAAACGCTCCACCGAAGCCCCAACAAGACGAAAACGCCTCCACATAACCTGTGGAGGCGTTCGTGTCTGTTATCGGTTATGTGGTGCCCCTGGGCCGACTCGAACGGCCGACACACGGTTTAGGAAACCGTTGCTCTATCCGCCTGAGCTACAGGGGCCAATCGCGCACTCTCCGCGTGGCGAGCTGCCCGGCATCGATTCCGGTCTCCCCGTCGCCAGCTGCCCACACACCTCATTGTCCAGGAGAACGACATCCCGTGCAAGCGCCGGGCCGGTCGCCCCGGCCAAGCCACGGCGGCTGTGCCTCACGACGCCTTCATGCGGACGCCAGAGCCTAGCGACCGCGGCAGGGCGTGCACAGGCCAACTGCGCGGCTCCGACAGAGGAGACGAAGACGCGCGTTGCCGCAATGGGTTGAGGGGCCGTTCCCGACGGTCGAGCAGACCGGAGGAGGGGGACCAGCCCCTCGTGTGGACGCAAGGGGCACGGCCGGTCGCTGCTCGCAGCCGTGCCCCGAGCTGGGAGCGTTACACCTTGCGCCCCTGCCGGTCGTAGGGGACGCCCCAGGTGCCTTCCTTGCCCCGCTTGCCGCCGCGGCCGCCGGGAGTTGTGTCGTCGAGGAACACCTGTCGGTTCTGCTGGGAGCCCCAGCAGCAGCGCCAGGAGTGGATGTTGTCCAGCGTGTTGTGGAACCACGGCTGCAACGCTACCCAGTGGTGCGGTGAGAGGATGTTCAGCTGAGGGATGATCTCCAGGAACCGGGCGTGCACTTGGCGTGCGATCTGTATCCGTTTGTCGTAGTCCAGCTCGTACCGCTGCTTCACGGCCAGGTCGGCCAGGATCTTGTCGTCCACCGAGCCGTAGTTGCGCGTTGCGTCCGGCTTGGCATAGAGGCGATAGATATTCATCTCCATGTCGTAGCCGGAGTCCTGGCCGCCGGCGATGAGGTCTTTGAAGTCCTTGGCTTGGAGTAGTCCGGTGACTGCGGTGCTCTCAAGCTCCTTGAAGTGTAGCCGGAAGCCCGACTCGGCCATCTGCTGCTGCACGGCGACGAAGATCGCGCTACCAGCGGTGGCGCTAGTGGTCACCATCTCGATGTCGTAGCCGTTCGGGAAGCCCGCCTCGGCCATCAGCCGCTTCGCCTCCGCCGGGTTGTGTTGGTAATACGGCCCCAGCTCGTCCCAGAATGCCGGCGCCTTCATCCCCATGAAGTCATACGGGGTCGAGTAGGAGGGGACGCCTGCGCCGCCCAGAATGAGCTCGTTGAGCCCCCGACGGTCGAGGGACATCGAGAGGGCGCGGCGCATCTTCAAGCCTGTCTCGCTGTTCCCCCACACCGGGTTCTTCCAGTTCATCCTCCACAGGGTGTGCACGTTGGGGTCCTGTGGGATGTTCCCAATGACCAAGTTCGGATTCGTTGCGAGAATATCCTGCAGATCCTCCAACCCCGTGGTGTACCAGGTGTCGAGCTGGCTCGAGCGGAGGGCCGCCTTGGCGACAGCCACGTCTGACATGTACTGGCCACGATACTGGTCCGGGTATGGCTGGCGGAAGCCACCGCGGTCAACCTCCGTGAACTTCGGGTGCCGCAGCCCTTCCATGTGGTCCTGGTACCTCGCGTACTGCATCATGAAGGGGCCGGTGCCGATCGGCCAGCCTTCCCAGACCTGCTTGGGGCCCTGGTGATGCTCGCGCGCGAAGATGTAATAGAAGGAGGAGGCCATCACCTGCGTGAAGAACATCACCGGCCGCACCATGTGGAAGCGCAGCGTGTACTTGTCCACCACCTCGGTGCGGTCGAGGTACTCCAGGTTATCGTAGAAGCGACTGATCTTCTGGTCTTGGAAGGTGTCGTATACGTACTTGACGTCTTCGGCGGTGACGTTCCGCCCGCCCACCTTCTCGATCATGGCCTTGATCTCAGGTGTCGTGTCGGCATTCGGGTTGTAGTGGAAGAACAGATCGGGCTTCAGCTTGACCTCATAGTAGGAGAAGTCAGGGGCGATCTTCGGCATCTCGGCGGCGGCGCCGGGCTCCACGCGCACCGGCCCGTCGGTATCCTCGTAGTCCATGGGTTGCACAGGCCACCCCGGCGTCTCGGAGCCAGGGCCGTAGTGCAGGCGATACAAGGTCTGCAAGAAGCGGCCGCCGAAGCTGGTTGGGCTGTTCCGCAACATGTCCCAGGAGTTGACTGGCCCTGTGTTATCGATCAGCGTACCGCCGTAGTAGGGCGTCATGCCCCACTTGACCAGGCGCCAGTTGTACTTCTCGACCAGCGGGAAGCGAGAGTACTTGAAGGCGCCCTCCGCCAGCTCCGCGCCGACGCTGGCCTCCTGCGCACCGCCCGAGGCGCAGGCCGCCATGAGCTGGCTCAGCGCGGAGGTGCCGCCCAGCGCCGCCAGTGTCCCCGCCTTGATGACGAAGCGACGGGACATCTCGGCGCCCATCCACTCGCTCCACCGACGTTGCGAGTACTCGTAGTTCTGCTGGAGATAGGTCTTCTTTGCCATATGTTGAGTCCTCCTCCTTCGATGCCGGAAATCGGGCTGGCCCTTCAGCCTCCGAAGCCCCCATTCACCACGCTTCTCAGCCTTTTGTCAGAGGCAAGCTGTCTCACCCTTTTGACTCTTCTCTGAATAATTCCCGAGGCAGGACACTAAGAGCTGCAGCCAGCTTTTGAATCGTGCTCCCTCGAGGCGCATGCATCCCTGTCTCAAGCCGGACAATCGTTACTGCTGAGACGCCCGCCTGCTCTGCAAGCTGCAGCTGGCTAAGGGCTGCGCTCTCGCGTAAGCTCCGCAGCATTGCTGCTCGCTCGTCTCTTGGCAGATCGTTCATTCCGCCTACAACCTCCGACTAGACCTTGCGGCCCTGGCGATCGTAGGGCACGCCCCAGGTGCCTTCCTTGCCCCGCTTGCCGCCGCGTCCGCTCGGCGTCGTGTCGTCCAGGAAGACCTGGCGCATCTGCTGCGAGCCCCAGCAGCACAGCCAGGAGTGGATGTTGTCGCCCCAGTTGTGGATCCAGGGGTGCCGCACCGTCATCCGGTGCGGTGACATGATGTTGAATTGGGGAATGATCTCCAAGTATCGCGCGTGCACCTGGCGGGCGATCTGTATCCGCTTGTCGTAGTCCAGCTCGTACCGCTGCTTCACGGCCAGGTCCGCCAGGATGGCGTCATCCACCGAGCCGTAGTTGCGAGACGCTTCAGGGCTGGCCCAGAGACGATAGATGTTCATCTCCATGTCGTAGCCGGAGTCCTGGCTGCCGGCGATGAAGTCCTTGAAGTTCTTGTCGTTGCGCAGGCCGGTGAGAACGGCGCTCTCCAA
>Ga0209751_10006684_pt1 | contig 10660 bp, 13 predicted proteins | sample RifCSP13_1_FD_184019 | JGI IMG/M metagenome (GOLD analysis project Ga0209751, IMG submission 184019) | Soil microbial communities from Rifle, Colorado - Rifle CSP2_sed 13_1 (SPAdes) (version 2) | ecosystem: Environmental > Terrestrial > Deep subsurface > Rock core/Sediment | place: Rifle...
AGTTGCCGGGCCGATCGGGATTGCGGTTGGGGCAATCGTGGGGGCGATCAGTGGGTTGATTGGTTCCGCCCGGCAGCGGGGGAGTGATGAGGCTCGATCGGGTGTCGCTCTTCAGATTTCGGTTGATGCGATCTATTACCTGAAGGATTCAGTGGTTGCCGGCGAGATCTCACCTTCGGATGCGCGAGATATTTTCCGTGCGAAGGTAATGCCGGCGTTTCTGAATTTCATTCTGACCTTGACGACGAAGTCGGTCGTTGAATCCAGAATGACGAATCAGAAGCGGGATCTCGAAAATCTCTTCGAAAAGGAAGTAGCTTCTTTGCCCAACTTGGTCCCTGAAACTTCAGGCGATGACGGCTACTTGCCGGGTCCATCCGGTGAGAGCTATGGCGACTATGAGGACCAGGACTTCGGTTACACGGAGTATTACGACGACCAGGGCGGCTATTTTTACGAGGATGAGAACGGCTGGTATTACGAGGATGCCAGCGGGAACTGGCAGCAGCAGGACGCTGACGGGAACCTTTATGCCGGATCTGCCAACGGTGAATATTGGCAGACGTTCGAAGGTGAAACGTATTGGGAAGGACCTGACGGCTCCTACTATGAAGAATATACCGATGGCACCTGGACATCGGGCGACGCGAACGGCAATCAGTGCGACGGTGACGCTTCAGGGAATTGGGTTTGCGAGGATGGTTCAGGCGGCGGCGATTGGCGTCAGTCTCCCGCTCGGACCCCGAAGCAGCAGGGGCAGACGCGCAGACAGACGCAGGTAACGCAGCAATCGAATTTCGATAAGTATTTGAAACAGGCGATCGCGCTGATACCGAAGCAGCAGCGGCAGACACAGAATGCTGCGCGGGCTGCGAGCGCGAGAGGAACAGCGCAGGCGTCAGCAGCACAGGAGCGATTGAGAACCGTGGGCGCAGCCCCATCGGGATCGAGTCTGGGCATCGATACGAACACTCTTCTCTTGATCGGCGCAGCCCTTTTGGTCTTCATGTTTATGCGCAGATAGTTATATGGCTAATTGCGAATGCAATCAGGGAATGGGGCGAATCGTCGGAGACAAGCAGATGATGATAGATAACGTTTTCGGCATCGAACCGGCTCCTGGCGATCGGGTGATCTACGATCCTTACTATCCTTTTGCCCTTGACGATGAAATTCCGATCGGAACATTGCCGACGAGCCTGCCGGTGATCGATGAGGTGCCTGAGCCTGTGGTCGACCCGGCAATCACTGGACAGGCGACTGAGACGAACTGGTTGCCGATTCTGATTGGCGCTGCCGTGATTGCGTATTTTTTCGTGAAAGGAAAATGATGGCAGGTGTGTTGGTTGCAGGATCGAGAGTGCGAGTCGGATTCGCGGTTGCTGCCGCGAACCCCGATAGCTCTTTCTATCCGGACTACAATGTGATCTTTCCCGACATTGAGGGCTGCCTTTACAACACCGGTCAGTTCGATTTTGTCGAATTGTTCTTGAGCGAAGGCGGTTATTTCGCGAAGGACTACATCACGGTTGTCGCGATCACTGCTCTCGATTTCACGCAGGCTGAGGACTTCGGCGGCCTCGTGGCTCAGCAGATTGGGGACTGCGCCCCATCGTTGATTGTGGTTCGCAGGGATCCGGTAAAAGTGGACGCCGTGCCTGATGCTGCCGCTGGATCGTCAGGGGTCCAGCAGGTGAATAATCAAGAAGGGCAGATTCCGAACACTCCCGGAAAATGCGACAACCTTTCTTTCGTTGATGCCATCGGTTGCAACCTGGGGTTGTCGGCGGAGGGCGCGGGGATCGGGGTGGCGGTGTTGGGAATCGGCGCGCTGGTTCTGCTGGTAGTGGTTCTGAAGAGGTAAAAAATGGCTGCAAGAAAACCTATCAAGCGAAAAGCGAATCGGGAGAGTATCCATCGTGTGGTTCGCGAGCATATTCGGGCTGGTCGTAGCCAGAAACAGATCATCGATCTGATGAAGAGGGCCGGCTATAGCGCGAGTTATCTCGCTGAGGCGCGGAAGGTTTACACGAAAGAAAAACAGTTCGTGCAGCGGATGAGGACCGGCAAGAATCCAGGTGTCGTTTCTGCAATCAAAAAGATCGGCGGCAAAGCTTTCAAGGTTGTCGGTGGCGCAATCAAGGGCGCAGCGAGAGCGGCAAGGAATCCCGGTTACACCGATCTCGTAATTCGCGGGATAGCAAAGAAGACGCCGACAGGGTGGAAAGTCGGAAGTAAATCTTTTCCGCAGGGCAAGGGGACGGTGAAGGTCTCCAGTAATTACTATCTCGATCGAGCAACGGGGACCGTCTACGCGAAGCGGCAGCGGAATCCGTTCGACACTTCGCAGAAATTTTCTTCGCTTTCCGATGCCGAACTATCGGCGAAGTATTCAAAGGCGAAGACTGAATTTAGGGGGCTAGAGAAAGAAAAACGGGCGGTTTATTTAGCGCTCAACAGGAAAGAAGAAGAGGTAACGAAGGCTTGGGAACAAGGGCGCCCGCCTCAGTCATTGCTCGATTCCTACAAGTCGGCGAAGAGGTTGTACGAAGAAACCTATTCGCATGCAGCGAAACTGGATGACTGGATCGCCCGGGCAGCAGACGAGCTGAAATCCCGGCATAAGTCCCGGAAGAACGTGGCGCAGGGCTTCTATGATGCATCCGGGATTTTTCATCCAATTCGATCTTCGGCTGATTACGACGAGGGCCGCGTAGGGACAGTGACGCGAAAGAAAGCAGCGAAGAAAGCGAAAGCGAAGGCGGGATCATCTGCCCGATTCGGAGCGACGAAGAAAGCGAAGAGCAGCGTGAAGTCACTTGCCTCGCGGCGCCTCGTGCGAACCACGAGCACGGGAAAGCGGCTGAAATCGCGGAAGCGCAATGATGGTGCAACCGAACGGCGCGAGGAATTCGCAGGCAAGTCCACGGGCCACAAGGAGCTTTATTTTCCGAAGGGAACACCAGGTGGTCTTTCCACACTGGGGCCGCTGGTGCTGATCTGCACTGAGGTAGGCGATCTCCAGCCGCAGGCGAACGGCCTCTATTTGGCGCAGGACGGGAAAGAAAAGCTTTATGTCGGCTCGGCTCGGAATGGAGCAATGGCCGAGCCGGACACTGATTTTCGAAAGGTCACTCGGATCGAATATCGCTGCAAAAAGCCGCACCTCGGCGAGTCGAAGGATGTGATCTGGTTTCACGATTTCGAAGCGCCGTTGCCTCGACTGCGCAGCGATTCCGATGGTGCGCTGCACTTCGAAGGTGGTGATTATCGGATCAAAAGGGAAGGGATCGTAGGCTGATAGAGGCGGCTTGCAGGCGCTTGATTGGCGTCGAATTGCCCGCAAGCCGCTGATTCAGCAATAGCTTTTATTGCCGTGAAAATCATACGTATTTGATATAAAAATCGCAACCTTGCATGACTGAAGCCGCCGCCGCTGCCGGTTGTGCATTTTCAGAAGGCGGAAGGAAGGGGCTGATTATGGCCTTAGTGAAAAGAAGAGTGGCGAATCCGGCGCCGCCAATCTTGGCGCTGGTAAACCCACGGAAAAAAAGGAGCAAGAATATGGCTGCTACAAAAAGACGCAGATCCGGTGCAGCGGCGCGTAGACCGAACAAGCGGCGCCCGGCTGTGAAGCGGGCTGCGTCGAGGCGCACGGCGAGCACGTCGCATGGCGTGGCTCTCAAGGTGAATCCACGTCGCAGAGGCAGGGGCAGGAGAGGCCGTCGCAATCCGGTCGGTGGCGGAGTCGTCGGCGAGGCGATTAATCTTTCACTATCAGGATTTGCAGTAACTCTTGCTGCGCCTGTCGTGAATCGGTTGGTCGGCGGATTCCTGCCGCTGGGGCAATTCCAGCAACCTGTGATCTTCGCTGCAACTGGCTTCGGTTTGGCCTGGGTCGCCGGGCTGACCACTTACACGCGCAGGTTTCAGCGGGCGCTTGCGGTGATGGGTGTGGCGCTCGGCGCGACTGCGATTCTCACGCCCTGGGTGAGGAAGTTCTTCGGTAATGTGGCAATCAATGGATCGGCGGGAATGTCCGGGTATCGCAGGAATATGCGGGGCATCGCCGCTGTAACCGGGATTCCGCCGAATATCCTTCCGCCGCCGCCTGCGATGCCCGCATCGGCAAACGGCATGGCCGGGATTTCCAGCTATGCGACTCGGTACTGAAGCCCAAATTTGAAGGGGAATAACGAGAAAGGTATCTAGGTAACAAATATGAATCAGTTTCAATCACCCCCATCTTTCGGGTTTACGAATTCCGTGATGGGCGGCATGCCGACAACTCTCAATCGCATCAATCCGGCCTACTATCACCAGATCGCCGAGTTCGTTCAGGCGAACGATGCACGGCTGGCGAGCGCAAACGGATTGGTGCTCTACGACACCCTCCGGGTCGATCCCGGCACGATGGGTACTTCTGGATTCAAGTTCTTCCAGAACGGCATCAACACGTCACAAGGGTTGTATAACGCGGGAACGGCCTACACGAAACAGGAAATCGATGTCCACCCTTGGATTCAGAATGGCAAGCTGGATGACGGTTATGAGGCTCTGATCTGGTCAATCCAGATCCGGGTGCAGTTGGCGGGTGGATCGGACCTCACCGTTCAGACCACCGGCAACGCCCTGAATCTGACCTTGGCGCCAGGTGAGATGGCCGACGAAACCACGACGGGCCTCGGTACGCCGATCAGGTCCGGCAACGTGATCCGCGCCATTCAGGAAAGTCTGTTCTTCCGGTTCTTCGTGAACGACACTCGCTTTGAAGTGGGACCGCTCTGGAGGTTTCCGAGTGTGTACCAGACGGGGAATCAGATCTCGACCGCGGGCGTGATCGCTGCTCCGATTTCGGACTCAGCGATCGGCAACGGGATGGGCTGGGCGTATTCAATGCCCTTCATGCGCCACATCCCAAGCAACACTCGTTTCGGAATGGAAATGCTGGTTCAGAACGCCTTTTCGAATGCCCTCGCTGACGGCGGCATCCATTTCCGCATCGTGGCCCTGCTCGAAGGCATCGGAATTTCTCCGCTCACTGGTTGATCTCTTTTGTCTTTCGTTTACCTTTTTCTCCCGGAGGGCGAAATCTCTCCGGGAGACTTTTTGAGAGGAGAAAAGAGATGTACCAACTGACGGACTATGGGAAATATATCGTTTCCCAATATGAGCGGGCTGTGCCGTGGTTGACGACGATCACTGTTCCATTTGCCACGTTCTCTTCGGCCAACGCCGACACACCTTCGATTCCATCGGATGAATGCGTCGATCCGGTGTTGATTCTTGAAATCGGGGTTGACTTTCTGAATGCCCTGGTGAAGCTGACGATCACTGATAACAATCAATATCAGTGGATGCAAAACAACCAATTGACGCCGATCCATACGATTGCCGGAGCTGCAACACAGGTTTCACCGATTCTGCCCATCCCGATCGAATATTTCTTGTCGGGAAAAAACAAGCTCTTCTTCCAATTCAGAAACGCTTCCACGTCGCCCGAAACAGTCAACCGATTCCTGACTGTTCGAGGACTTCGGTTGAAGAGTCCAATTCAGAAGGCTTAAAAATGGCTGAAGCCGTACCGGACATCCGGAATCAGAAACTGGAAGACAAATTGTTCGATTTCGGGCACTGGATCCCGTGTATCGAGGCGATCCCTGTCGGGGAGCTTCAATCCGATGGCACGAGCGACCTCTTGCTCAATCGCTCCTACACCGTCTTCACGCAGGCCAAGCCGTTTGACTGGTACGTGTTCGGATTCAGCGCCAATTGGTCTATCGATGATCTGATCGATACGATTGTCCAGATTGCAAACCTCGGCGAACGGGAGAACACATCAACTCGGTTTCAACCTGGCTGCGACGTATTCGGCAGGCCGCAGCAGGCATCACCCGGCTACATGCCTTTACAGCGGGCCGTAATGGAAGCTCCACACGTCCGCAAAGCGTGGGCCTGGGGAACGCTGGAGACAGAGGAAGGTGAATACGGGATCGGCGCCTGGTACGACCGGCGCAAGCGGGACTTTATCGCTCCGATCAAGATTCCCCAGGGCGAGCAATTGCGATTCATTGTGGGCAACCGATGCACCGCCACTTTTGAGGATACCGTGATTGCCTGCGTTGGCCAGCGTTGGCAGCCGTGGGACCAGGGAGGGCGCTTATGATTTATTTTGAAGCGGCAAAACGCATTCAGGAGTTGACTGAGGTCAAATGGCACAAGCTGACACCTGTTCTCTTTGGCAATGCCGTGGAATGGACACTAGGGACCGAGTACATCCTGGCCAGCATCTTTGTGCCGAATGAAACCGGCCTCCTGGTGTTCAGAACCGAATGCTATTCGACAAACACGACTTCGGGCGCCGCTGATTTTCTCTCTCGAAAGACCACGCCTCCGGGCGAAGCATGGTGGATGACGGGAGACGACCTGACCGTCACGAGCGACAACCGGAACGATCAGACCGACCGGGCGAACGATGCGCATATCGTTTTGGACGTGGACAACTGGCTCCTCTTCGGGCCGGGACAGTTCGCGTTTCTCGTTGGTGCTCTGGATGCAATCGTGGATGCCCGGATCGTTCGGACTTCCTGCTACGGATTCTTCGTTCCGTCCGAGATCTATGAGCAGTTTCGGAATCAGTTTCAGCAGATATCAGGAGGACTGGTGTAATGCCGCTCTCGCGTGAGCTGGAACTCGGCAGGGCGCTTGATACGCTCTACTGGTCGCGTCGGGGCGCCGATACCGACGAGGCTGCGACATGTTGCTTGCTGCTTGAATCAGGGGGCGGTGACGAGCTGCTGCTTGAAGCGGGCGGCGGTGATTGTCTGGAACTGGAGGATTGCCCATAATAATGGCTTCTGAGAAGCTCTCCAATCTGGTAAACCTCGCAGGGGCACAGGTTCCGACCGACCTGGCCTATGTGGTTGATGTGTCGGCAGGCACGGCAGGGTCGAAGCGGTCTACGCTGAATGATCTGTTCAGCGAGATCACGAAAAATATCACTGATGGTGCTGTGCGGTTCGGCGGCTTCGCTGCGCCTGCCGTGAGCGCAGCGGGGAAGGGAGCCGTTTATTTCGACTCGACCGCGAACGTCTTCGAAGGGTCGCGGAACGCCGGCGCGTACGAACCGCTGCTGTTTGGATCCGGATCGAATACCCAGGTTGCGGTCTGGAATACAACCGTTGATTCCCTGATCGGATATGCAACTTGCGTCTTCGAGCTATCGGGAGGCGACGGCGCGAACGTTCTTGCTCTTAGATCTGCGACTGCTGATACATCGATCATGGTTCAATCGACGCTGGCGGCCAGGACCGGATACGTTTGGATTCAAAACCAGGGTCGCGTCGACATGCGGAGCTTCAATGGAACAGGAAACACTACATTGGGCAATGTTGGCGGGACCTTGATGACGTTTTCTGGGGGAAGGGATGGTCCGGCTTATCCGCAAACCAACCAGCCGTACGCCTGTTTTTTGATCCAGAGCTCGAATAATATCTCGTTCACTCCTAGTGCTTTCATCAGTTTTATAGCCGGTCAGAACCACAGCGGAACTGCGCTCGGGACGGGCATGGCTCTGATGACGTGCCTGCAGTCGACTTCGACGCTAACAACACGTCTTGTCTTGACGGCAAACGGGGTGTGGAATTTTGCCCCGAACAGCTCGACACTTGTAAACACGGCATTCGGTACGAACAATCGGTTCGTGATTGGGCATCCAACTACGAACGTGACCGCGCTGGCAGTCATAGGCGGCCAGAACAATATTAGGCAGCTTGTCGTGCAAGGGTTTACGACCCAAACCAATCCGATCTTCGACGTTCAAAATTCGGCAGGAACAAGCGTTTTTTCCGTCTCCGACACTGGTGCACTTTCGAACTCAGGTGCACTTACCATCACCGCATCATCCGCCAATGCCCTTGCAGTCGGTCCGAACGGGACCACAAATCCGACCCTGAACGTGGTTACGAACGTGGCGAGCGCGGCAACAGGGCTGAGCATCACGGGGAACGCGGCGGGGGCCGGAGTGACGCTGACGGCGACGAGCAGTGGGGCGGACGAGAGCATTACCCTCTCCCCGAAGGGAAATGCTAATGTAGGGATAGGAGTCTCTGCGCCTGGCGTCCGCCTGGACGTAGGAGGAGAAGCCAGATTTTCGAACCTGGCGAATAATTCTGGGCTAACTCTCCGAGCAGCAGGAACAACGGAGACGAACAGCTTCTATTTTGTAAACGTCAACAACACCAACGAGGGCGGCTTCCTCATTGATAGACTATCGGCGATCTTTAAATTAAGAACCCCGACAGGACTAACGCTAAGCTTCGACCCAGCGGACGTGCAGACCCTGATCATGACAAGTGGATTGGTAAGGGTAGCATCAAACTCAAATCCTGGCTCCCTTATCGTCGGCCCCTCATCCGCCAGCATCGGCACAGCAGGCGTCGCCGTGCTCGCAATCGGCGGCTCGACCGCGCCCACGAGCAGCCCGGCAGATCTATTCCAACTCTATTCCCTCGATTGGAATGGCGGAGGCACGGCGGCTCCGCATTTTCGCACGGAAGACGGGACGATCTGGCGACTGGGCGGCACGGCGCTGAGTACATCGGCCAACGCAGTGGCGAACCTGGGCACGGCGGCTGAAAGCTTCATCCAGCTATTTCTGGATCAAACCTTGACTGCTACCGGGACAACGGGAAATCAAACGATCAATAAATCAGCAGGGTCGGTGAATTTTGCAGCGGCGGCGACCACGCTGACTGTGACGTGTAATAAATGCACGGCGAATTCAATCGTGATCTGCACGGTCTTGACCAACGACACAACTGCGACAGTCAAGAATGTCGTGCCCGCTGCGGGGTCGTTCGTGATTACCCTGGGGGCCGCTGCAACCGCCGAAACACGAGTAGGATTTTGGGTTTTGAACCAATGAAGATTTCTTTCAAACAACTAAACGATTCATTCGGCGCTTTGCAGACACTCGCAGGGCAAAAACTGCCGGCAGGGAAGCTCGGATACAAGCTTTCGAAAATCGTCAAACTCTGCAACGAAGAGATGGAATCTCTTCGAAAAGAATTGGGCTGCCTGCTCGATGAGTACGGCGCAACAGATCTGATGATCGATGACCAGCCCACGGGCCAGAAAATCATCAGGGACGCAGACCGGCGCAAGGCGTTCAACGAAGCCGCTGAGGAGTTCCTGAAAGGCCTCGAGGTTTCGATCTATGACGGGCAAGCCTGGGGAGAACTGTTGAAGCTCGAAGAGATCGAAAGGCTGAAGATCGAAATCTCTCCGGCAGATTTAGCCGCGCTCGATTGGTTGATTATCGATTCGGAATTTCCAGCGTCCATCCCGGCTGAACAAAAAGTTGACAGATAAATAGAGAAGGGAATTAGCTATGCCATATTTGGGAACGCCCTACATTGCCCGCGTCGCCACACAGTTCGACGTGGCGGCATCGACCACGCTGGCGAATATTACGGACCTGGTGATTCCGGTTTCCGACGAGCAAGGGCCTGTCATCCAAGGCGGCGGGGTCTACGACCTCTATGCTGAGATCTTGACCACATCAGCAGTGGATGCCGGGGTCAAGGCCGCGTTCGGCGGAAGCGCTACAGCGGTCGCCAGCAGCTTTCGTAGCCAAATCCTGATCATCGATGGCGCCGCCGCCGTCCCGGTGACGAATGCCAGATCGACAACCCTCGGCTCAGGCGGAGGAGTCACCGCCGTCACCGTCGCGCTGATCAGGCTTTACGGCCAGATCACGATTGCGACGCCGGGAACGCTGGCTGTGATGTTCGCGCAGAACGCATCACAGGCGTCCACTGCGTCGGTTCTGACCAAGTCCAAGTTTCAGATTTCCAGGATCTACAACACGCTGCAACAGCCGTGGGAATCTCCTGCGTCGTCTTGATTTTGCGGTTGTGCTCAGCGCACAATTCGAACGTGGCGGGCAAGCGCTACAAAGCTGCGCCAGGTCAGTATCAGGGAGAACCGGCTCGGTGCAGTTGAATTAAATGGGTTACACAAAGGAACAATTGGTCGAATATCTCTACCAGGTCGCCGACTCTTACGGCATTGATAGGGATATTGCCTATCGCCAGATCGACCAGGAATCTCGGTTCAATCCCGATACATGTTCTCCCGCCGGCGCCTGCGGGATCGCCCAGTTCGTTCCCGACACTGCCCGCAGATTCGGGTTGGTCGACCGCTATGATCCAATCGCGTCCCTCGACGCCTGGGGAGCCTACATGTGGGCGCTGCTCGATCAGTTCGGCTGGCGCTACGACCTGGCGCTGGCTGGGTACAACTCAGGCGAGAATCGGAGCGAGTACCGAAATGCTTTTGCCGAAGAACGGGGAATCAATTGGGCGGTGATGCCCGGCAACATCCCGGTCGAAACCCGAAACTATTTAAAGATCATCCTGGGTGATTCCGATCGCCCTACTATGCCTCCGGCGAGACGATCACCGGGGGCGAAAGAGCGGATGGCGGGTTTCAGATTTTCAATTACGAGAGCGGTGACAGCTCTGCCACCGCTTCGAAAGGCAATCTCATTTTGCTGGCCGTCGCAGGAATCGGAATCCTGCTGATTGTGCTGGCAAGCGGGGAATCAAGGAGATAATTTCATGGCATTTGGATTTCAATCGATCGCCCCCTACCTGGG
>Ga0209751_10006685_pt1 | contig 10659 bp, 15 predicted proteins | sample RifCSP13_1_FD_184019 | JGI IMG/M metagenome (GOLD analysis project Ga0209751, IMG submission 184019) | Soil microbial communities from Rifle, Colorado - Rifle CSP2_sed 13_1 (SPAdes) (version 2) | ecosystem: Environmental > Terrestrial > Deep subsurface > Rock core/Sediment | place: Rifle...
CATGCACCAGCAATGCTTCGGCCCGCCGCGGCCTTCGAAGAGTCGAGTCAGGTCCTCCCATCGCCGGTCGTTGACTTCGCGAAAGACGATCTGATCGACGATCGCGGCGAAGGCGCGGCTTGCGCCCTCGCTCGCGCCGGTTTCTCCTGCAGTCGGAGCTCCCATCGACTAAGAGGCCTTATCTATGCGGACCATCGTCGTGGAGATGTTGGCCACGGCTGTCCAGGGCCCTGGGGAGTCGAGGATCGAGCGCCCTTTCACGACCCAGGCGTCGGCAGAAATGAGAGGTAGCCGGCTTCTCTGCGACACGGGTGGTAAGTTCTCGCGGCGGCCGCTCTGACTCTATCGCTCCTCGCCACGCCCAGCAAGGCGAACCGAATTCGAGGGCGCGTCCTGAAACGGGATCGGCGAAAGGGCCTCACCGATCAGGGTGAATCGCCACCAGGGTCCGCTTCGCAGCGAACTTCTCGATCTGCTGGCGGGTTCCACTTGCGGAGAGGCCTTCCGAGCGCAAGAGGAAGCCGAAAATGCGCGGACGGCGCTCCATCTGTCGTTGAAGGTAGTCGGCCATGCGGACCTGATCGGTGATCACTTCCGCTCAGCCTTTGAATTGCCGCTTGCCGACCTGGACAACGACAGCGGGGTCGTGCAGGATGTTGCGAAGCCAGTCCGAGGCAGGCCCGCGGGCCGAGGCCACGAAATAGGTTCCTTCGAACTCGTCATACGTCAGAGGGGTTGCCTTGGTCCGCCCGGACCGACGGCCGGTCGTGGTCAGCAAGAGCACGAACCGACCAACCACGGCGGCCAGACCGGCCGCGTACGCCAAACGGGGCCCCACTTTGAGCCACCGCCAGAGGAATCGTGGCAGTTTCATCGGTCGGACTCTGCGTGTGAAGACGAACTCCGGCTGCGTGGAACCGCGTGACAAAGGAAATTCATGTCGACAGCCCGGCAGGCGTGGGTCGGCGGCGTCCGGCGCCGCGCTTCCGACGGCGCCTCAGATCGTGATCAAGACTACCGCGGCGAGACATAAGGCGACTCCCCATGTCTGTCGTCGTACGACCCGTTCGTGGAGAATCATCCGGGACAGGAAGATCGTTGCGGCGGGATACATGGAAGACAGGACCGCCGCCACGGCCAGCGTTGTGTACTGCTGGGCCAAGAAGAAGAAGAGGTTACCACCCGCGTCCAGGACGCCGGCCAACAGGGCCAACGGGTTCTGGGCAAGACCCGGCAGCGACTGCCCTCGACCGATCAGCGCGATGATGGCGAACCCCAGGGCCGCAAGCTTGGCGACGATCAGGGGTCCGAAGAGGACCCCGTCTTCAACTTGCGAGATGAATACGAAAAAGCCGGCGAAGCCCGCTCCGGCGAGGACGGCGAGGGCGAATTCAGTCCTCCCCTCCGGTCTCCCGGAGGTGGGCGGACGGCTGACAAGCCAGATGCCTGCGAGACCGGAGACGATGCCGGCGGCCTGCAGCGGGCCGGGCCATCCCTCCACGATGCCGGCGACCAAGACCGGTATCGCGGCGCCGACGACAGCCGCCGTCGGCGCCACCACGGCTGAGACCCCCGTGGACAGCGCCCGGTAGAAAGCGGCAACTCCGACCGCGCCCGAAATGCCGGCTGCCGCGGACCAGGCCAGGCTCGCGGTCGAGGGGACGGGTTCATTCAGCAGAATCGCGAAGGGGACGAAAATCGCCGCCCCAACGAGGGCGGCTAACGCAACGACCTGAAACTGGTGGATCCGCCGCGCAGCGAGGCCGCCGACGAAATCTCCGCTCCCCCAGACAACGGCCGAGGTCAGTCCATACAGGATCCCGAGAAGGTGGGAGGGCAACATACCTTCGCCGGCCGAGTGATAGCGGGTTGCCGGCCCGGCCTAGCGGAGGCCGGGGACCCGTCGGGAGGCCCCGATCGAATTCATGCGGGGCATTCGGGAGATTGAATCTTCATCGTTTCTCCTTACCTTCCGGACGCCGCAGGGAGGATGTGCCCTTGCCACCGCCGCCATAGGGCAACTGCTCCGTTGCCTCCGCTCCGAGTCGCGCCTGACCGCGCCTGGCCGTCTCTAAGGGGATGCAGGTGAGAGCGTTCCAGTGGAAACGGCATAGATCCAGCTATTGCCGGACTCGTCCAACAGTTCGATTCGATCTTGCGAAAGCCATCGAACGTCGGCGAAGCTGGGGTCCTGGGAGGAAACAAGAAGGGTTGGCACCAGGGTCGATAGATCCGTCACCATCACGTGGGTCTCGCCCAACGGGCAATAGTCCGAGCTGAGAAGGAAGGCGACAGAAGAGCCGTCTGGCGCCCAAGCGATCGGGCCGAGAATCGCCCCCGTCAGGGGCGACCGGGCAGAGCCGATCTTGGATCCCGACACCTCCCACAGCGCAAGTTCGTCACCTCGCCAGGTGGCAATCTTCGTTCCGTCGGGTGAGATCGGGCCGTTACCCAAGGCTTCTGAGCTCCAGGAGGTCGTGTCGACCCGCAGAACGGGGGGGCTCCAGTAGCCGCATCCGTCGGGGACGCCGGAGGCGGCGTCGGTGTAGTAGAAGAATCGACCGCCCGGCGACCAAAAGAGACCCTCGATTCCCGCCGCACCCAGCCCCCCGCATGTCAGAAGCTGCGACGCAACGATCTGTCGGGTGTCTTGTTGGACGTCGGCGATCTGCAGGAAGTCATAGGCGTATTCTTCCTCCGCTCCGATCCCCGTGCACGGATAGCTGAACGCTTGCGCGAGCCGGGCCCCATCCGGTGAGGAATGTGTACTTCGCAGGGTGGGCTCTTGGCTGGCGGCGATGGTGGCGACGATATCCGGTGTGGCGGCGGGAGAAGGGGAGGTGCTCGGGTGGAGCACGGTCGGTTCCGCAGGCGCGCTGATGGAGGAGGCGACACCTTGGGTAGCATCGACCTCCGGAGGCGTAGGCGTGGCCGAAGGACCGGTGCGAGTGCACGAAGGGACCACGGCGAAGGCGATGATCAGCAGGATCCACTCCCGGCGATGGAGATTGTGCCTGGAAGAAGCGCCTTTCATCCGGGGGACCTCTTGGGCACTCGGTTGGCCGGCAGGGACTGCTCATTCATCGTATGGCCGGGATGGCGGTGTCGGCGGCGAGCCGTGGAGGCCGCGGATCAACGGGCCCATCGGAACTGGACGAGGACGGTTTCCAGCTCGTCAAGGTGCTCGTTGCGGTGCTCCCAACGGTTCAAATCAATCGAGTCCTCACTGGCGCGGATGGCGTCAATGAGATCGGGGCTGAGCGTCGAAAGTGCCTGGTTGACCTCGTGCGCGGCCGCGAGGCAAAGATCGGCCGCCAGGCGAGGATCCAGAGCCAGGCAAAGGTCCTTGGTAGCGTCGTTGATCGGGTCGGCGTCGGCCGGCGACGGGGAGAAACCGCTCTCTTTCCATCTCCGGAGCAGGACGACCGCCCTTCGGTCCCAGAACGCAAGGTGGGCCAGGACCCCGGCGACAGTCCAGCCTGCCGGAGTCGATACCCTGAGGTCGATCTCGGTCAACTTCGAGATGAAAGCACGAAGTCTCTCAAGAGACTCTGCGTTGGGTGTGATGAAGTCATGCATGGATCATCCTCTGGAAGCAAGGAGGCTCGTCCCTTCCGGGCGGCCCGCCTCTCGCTTCCGATGCCGGATTCCGGTCAAGGTATCTCTCCGTCCTGTCCGAGAGATGGGACCTTCCCGATATATCCCAAGTGGGTGTGCCGGAAGGAGTCTGGGTACTTCAGGCCATACCCAAGGACCCGATCGAGGCTCGAGTGTCCGAGGATGATGACCCCGGCCAGCTGCAACGGCAGACTCGCCAGATAAACTCCCAGAACGAGGGCCGTAACCGCGATCGCCTTGTGATGCAGAAGATTGTAGCTGAAGGCGCCGACGCGTGGACCCGGCAGATAGCCCAGGATGCCGAGATCGGGAGCGAGGAAGAGCGCCGGGAACCACCACCACGGCGTCCCTAACTGAGAAAACAAGAAAATCGACAAGAAGAACAGGAACAGCTCCTCCAGCTTAATCAGATTTCGCATGATCCCTCCCGCCTACCGTCTACCCGATGGACCACGGCGATCGTGGAGTCCCTACGTGCACTGGCCAATCGCGCCGGCGGCGAACCGCCAGCCTCCGTCGAAACGGCTTCCTGGCCGTCGGATCGGATCCAGCTTAGGCCCTTTCGGCGGCGGCCGCGGAGGGCGTGAGCCGGCCGCCGCGCACCGTCGCGCCGATCACCAGCCCGGCGCTGACAAGGACAACATTCTTGATGATGTATTGTCCTTCGAGCGTCGGCACGAAGGGAAACTGCTGGAAGCAGATTTCGGGGAACAGGAAGAGAGGAGTGATCGTGCCGATCATTTGAACCCAGAGCAAGAGCAACGTCGCCCTCAGGTACACGCCCAGGAGCAGTCCAAGGCCGATCAACGACTCCCAGACGGCGAGAATGAAGACCGCCGTCCCAGGCGGGAGAAATCCGAAGGTGAGCTGGTGGATGGTCTCGGCAGCCAGGTTCTGGGCTGGGCTCTGGCCCGGGAAGAACTTGAGCACGCCAAACCAGAGGAAGACAAGGCCGAGGCTGAGGCGAAGGATGGTGATGCCGTTGGCCGCCATCCATGTCGTGAGGGCGATGTCAACTCGGTCGAAGATTCTCGCAGGGGGGTTCACGGATTCTCCTTTTCTCGGCCTCCCAAACCCGCTCTTGGAGAAAGCGGCAAGCGGCTTTCGTCTCCGCAGGGTAGGAGCGGCCGGAGGGCGACGCCCAGATACCTTCAGACGAGAAGAGGGACGAACATCTTCGTTCGCCTCACATAGTCGGCGTAGGGCGGTCCAAACTTGGCGAAGTTGAAGCCTTCCTCGAGTTTCGCCGTAGCGAAGAGGAGCAGGGTCGCGGCGCTTGCAAGGATGATCGTGGACGGGACGACTCTCTTGAGGAGGGTCCCCCAGGCGAGGAAGATCAGGGAGGCGTAGAGCGGATGGCGAAGGAAGCGGTAGACGCCTGCCGTGACGAGCGAAGTGGTGAAGTCGATGCTGCCTTGCGGACGACCGTGCCTGCGGAGAACGACGAACGCAGGCAAAGCGAGTCCGACCGAGGTCATCAGTAGGAGCCAGGAGAGGACCTGTCTGGCCTCGAACGGCTGGAGCACCCACGCCTCGAGGTTGAGAAGAAGAAGCGCCAGGATCGCGAGGAAAGCCAGGGAGCGCGGCCAGGCATGTTTCCAGCCGGCACGCCAGGCGGGCAGAGAGAGGAAGCCTATGCACAATCCGCCCAGGCCGAGGATGACGACCTTTGTCAGGGACATGTCCTGATTCCGTGCGCCGCTATAGTCCGAACGCCAGATCCAAGGCGCGTCGGCCACCGATGTGGAACATGGGATGGCCATGTGGGGGCCGTCCTGCCCTGAGGGCCATCGGCTCGTCACGAGCCCCGCAGAAGTGTCAAGAGGCCATCCGCTTCAATCCGCGCCCTTGGCCGATACCCTGCGGAGGGTGACCGATGGCTCACCCTCTTTGCGAAACTGAAGGATTTCCGGGTTGGCCTCGGCGTACGTCGTGAGGCCCTTTGCATCCCACGATTGACGGCCCTTGTTCCAGACGGCCTGAAAGGCGGCCCCCCGGACTGTCTCTCCCAGGGCCAAGGTGTCGGCCTTGATCGCGGCCTCCAGAGCGTCGATATTGGCGCCGGCCGCCTCCTCCTTCTGGGCGAACTCAGCCTCGATCTCGGCTAGGTGGGCTTTCACCTCCGGCGAGAGGATCTGCTCCACCAGTTTCTGTTTCTCGCCGTCCAGGGCATCCCGCTGAAGGTACAGGTCATTCAGGCGCTCAAGCTTCTCACCGATGGCTAGCATGTCAACCGCTCCTGTGGCACGTGTCTAGGTTCGAGTTTTCTGGTCAGGACCCTCGCGCGGCGGAACGGAACGGGAACCCCTCGCTCAAGCCCTTACCGACCGGATCTCCAAGTAGTTTACCGTGGCGTACTTTCCTCAGCGTGCCAAGACTCGTCTTATCGTCGGCCGGTCTTGGTCACAGCAAGCCGACCTCGCTGAACTCGGGGAAACCGCCCCAGTAGGCGTACCACCCAAGGAAGAGGACGACAGCCAGGAGGTAGCCGACAAAGAAGAAGGCGACCATGTTGTGAGTTCGAAGATCGCTCCGTCGGAAAGCCAGGATCGCCAGGGGGATCAAGGCGGCGGCCGGCAGCCCGATGGGCACCGTGCCTCCCTCGTTGATGGCCAGGAAGTAGGTGAGGCCATAGAGAACGGCGGACACCGCGACGATTCCCCAACGGATTCGAGGGGTCGTCACCGGCACCGGCGAGGCTGCGAAGACCAGCAGGATCGAAAGGCCGGCGATGCCCGCATGCCAGAGGTAGTGGGAGAGCACTTCATCATAGAAGTGCACGATGCCATGGAGGTGAGTGGTCCCGGCGCCCAGTAGATTGTTGATGGAGTTCGCGCCGAGGTGCATGCCTTGCCCGAGGGTCCACAAGGCGGCCAAAGCCAGGAACAGCGCCGTCAGCCGGAGGCTGCGGGCCATCGCTCCGGAGTCGGAGAAGAGGACCCAGTAGAGGGGGACGAGGACCAATGGCGTTAGCAGGTCGAGCACGTCCGCCCAGTGGATGAGTCTATAGGCGGGGAAGGGCTGACCCAGGAATGGAGGAACCAGAATCAACCCGGCGAAGCAGAGTGCGAAGACCAGGATCAGAGAGGAGCGGCTGACCATCGGCGGACTCCTTTCGGGGCAGCGGCTGGTAGGGCTGGCGCCCCACCCACGGTCGACATGCCAAACCGACGGACGTGTGGGCCGGTCTTCGAGGACCGGCGGGGAGTATCGCGCACGTAGGAAAGACGGCGGACCAACCGACCTGAAGACTCAGGGACTCGGAAACGCGCGGAGCCCGATGCGGCGCGCGGCTTTCTCGATGAAGTCATCCCAGGCCCATCCACCCGAGCAGGATCGCGTCGCCAATCGTCACGGGGATCCCGGATCGAAAGTAAGGAAGAAGAGCCAGGGCCCAGAAGGCGATCGCCACCAGTCCGCCGGACGCCAAGGACACGAGGGCCCACAGCTCTCCTTGCTTGAGGCCAAACCAGGCGACGGACAGACAGAGAATTCCGGCAAGCAGGAGGAAGCCGGCGATGACGGTGAGCAGGAGAGTGCGGAGTTTGGATAGGGCCGGATCCGCGGATAGGAGCTCGGATGGCGACGCCCCGAAGTATTCGCGGTCCGTAGAGTGCGACACGAAGATCATCTCGGTTCCGGTCGCCCGGTTGTGGAAGGGAACGGTCAGGGCGCCGATCAAGAGCCAGAGGAGTCCGATCGCCAGGAACAGCCCGACGCTAGCGCCGAGAGGACTCAGCCATCTGAAAGACTCGCCCATCCTGCAAGACCTCCATCGAGGTATGACGAACCGAAGTTCCGGGGCGCCGCATAACGCAAGGGGTGGGCCGCAGGGCGGAGCGCCGCTATGCGTTCCGCATCCGAGGACCGAGGCGGACGTCGATGAGCCTACTCGTCCCTGTCCAGGTCGTCCAGGTGGAGTCGGTGGAGCAGGCGATGGGCAAACGGCGCGATCAGAACCGCCGAAATGGCCAGGAAAGCCACGCCGGCATACAGAGCGTAGAACGTGGCAAAGAGCTTCCCCGAGTCATGAGCGATCACGTTGACGGGGCCCATGCCTCCGAGGATCATGGCCGCATTCATCAGAGCGTCGAGCCACGAGAGTCCTGCGGAATAGTGATAACCGAGGACGCCGATGCCGAGGGAGATGACCAACAGGGAAAGGGCGAAGAAGATATGGCCAAGGATGCGTTGGACGAACTGGGAGCGCGAGAGGATCGGCTGGGAGCGGTGCTCGTATTGGAGCAGCCGGCGCGAGTTCTTCTTTGTCATGAGGAAGAATCTCTATCGAGCTAGGCTCTCAACGGCGGGTCGACGGACGGTGGGAGGCGATCCGGTCGGCTTCGAAGGGAGGCTCTTGCCGGAACCACAAGAGGCCTTCTCATCGCTAGGCACTCCTTTGGTTCAACCATGAGAGGACGCCGTCGGCAACCTCCTTCCAGTCCGTTTGGCCAATGATGAAATGCTTGCGGCCGGGGAACTCGCGAAAGTCGGTCAACGAAGCGGGGAGGCGGTATCGGCGGAAGTTGGCCCGAATGAGGGAAGGAGGAATCAGGTGATCGTCCGAACCTGCAATCAAGAGCAAAGGTGGGCGTGGTCTGCCAAAATCGATCCGGGCGACCCGCGTCAGGCCTTGGGCGGGCACTCTGCGCGACTCGGGGACGACATACCTGTCGTAGGCGGCTCGTTGTTCGGCGAGCGGCATCGAGTTGGTGAAAGTGTATTGGAACCGCTCAAACGACATCGCGATCGGCCGGTCCTGGGCGACGAAAGGGTTGATGTGAGGCCAGTTGGATCGGAGGAACGGCCAGCTGAGGGTGAAGACACCCAGAGGCGGGGCCGAGTCAATGGCGACACCGGCCGCAGCGATGTCTTGTTGAAGCAGGAGCTGGACAACCAGGCCCCCCATCGAGTGGCCGACAAGGATCGGTTTTTCGTCGAGAGACCCAGCCAGTTTCCTGATATGGTCCACAACGGCCCGCAAGGTGAGGCGGCCCAGCTCCGGGTCGGGATGAGCCTTGCGCAGGAGGTCCACCGCCTTGTCTCGACCGGGCCAGCCCGGAGCCAGGCATCGGTACCCCGCCGCCTCAAAGTGGCCGATCCAATGCTCCCAGCACAGCGAGGTCATGTACATCCCGTGAACGAAAACCACGGTCCTGGCTTTCATCCCTCTGGCTCCTTGCCGGCGATTCGAGGCGGCCCTTCAGCGATCCAACAGATGGCGCCGATGTCCCAATACGGCCACGGCCCAGATGACGCCTGCGACGGCCGGTCGTTCTGTGCCAGTTGTTGCCCGCGCGATGTGAGGTTCCGGTTCAAGGCCGGCGCAGGGATCAGCTCAGTCCACCGCGACCGAAACGAGCTCGATTATCCCTGAGCCTCCTTGCACCAATTCCTCCCGGACCAGGCCTACGCCCGGAGCGTAGTACTTGTTTTCGGCGACGGATGGCTCGAGCGGCGTCCAGTCTCGAGTCGACAGGACGTCCTGGAAGGACCCATAGGGCATCGTTACGGATTCTCTCAGGCTGATGACCTCAGCCATATCTTCCGCCTCGCCTGCATAGTATTCCTGGCGATAGGAGTCCCCCACTTGGGGGTCAGCCAGCATGATGATCCCCGGCAAGGCCCCATCCACGCCTGCCTCCCACGATCCGCCGATACCCACCGGTTTGCCGTCCACGAACTGGGTCGAGTATTCGCCGAAATACCAGACGTTCCCCAGGCGGTCTTGGGCGTACCAGTCGTAAGTCTCCTCGATGAGTTCTCCATCGAGCGTGGCCAGGTTGTGGACGACGACACAGGTGACACCCAACACCTGCTTCGTGTCGTGGGTGACGTAATCCTCAAAGCGTTCGACCCCCTCCGAGGTGGACCCTTCGTAGGTCAGGGTCGTGCCGGGGACGAGGGGGAAATAGGGATTGTCGACACCCTGCACGAAGTTCTCGGGGTCGATGGTCACGGCGTAAGGGGTCTCGGCCGCCTGTTGGGAACAGCCTGCAAGCCACAAGGCTGCCAAGGCCATCAGCGAGGGTAAGGTCGGTCGAGGATTCATGCCCGGATCTCCTTGAATGGGGTCTCTCATGGCGCGCTCTGGCATCGCTTCGTGCAGGCCGGTGGGAACGCGCGACCATTATCACACAGAGCCTCGCTCGCGGTCTGAGAGGCTCGTCCTGCCGCCTCGCAGGAGCATGCGGGGAACCATGCGCGGCGCACGCTTGTTGCCGTCGGTCGCCGCGCCTAACCCAGAAGTTCACATCTGCGGTCCCCAGCCGGCCTCTTCGACGGCGATGAAGATGTCGATGGCGGAGATCATTCCCATGATCATGCCACTTTGGTCGGTCACGGCCAAATGATGCACCCGCAGGTCCTTCATCCTGAGGGAACACTCTTGGAGTGACCAATCCGGCTGGGCGGTAGCCAACGGGGTCGTCATGATCTCGCGAACGGAGGTGGCCTGAGGGTCCCGGTCCGCGGCCACGATCTTATCTCGGATGTCCGTCGTGGTGACGATTCCATAGCGGTTATCTTCCAAGGCGACAACCAGGCTATGAATGTTCCTGCGTCGCATCAGAGTCGCCGCATGAGCGACTGTGGCGTCCGGGTCGATGAAGATGGCCGGTTGACTCATGAAATCGCGGACGGTTGAAGCCATCTCTTCCTCCGTTGATTCGGGTTCCGGCCTGGCGCATGTTGGCAGAGCTTCCGAACGGCATCGGCCGCGGCCGGGGCGGACGGATGACGCAGGGCCTCCCGGCTTGACCAGTATCGCGCTGGAAGCAAGCCTCCGCGCAAGAGGTCCACAACCGAACGTCGCCGCGACCGCCGCCTTTACAAGCCATCGGATTGGCGGGTCGCTAAGGTTGGAGCGGGGCGCCAGATATTGTGTGTTGCCAAGGGGCCGACGGTGCCATTGACCAGCGAAGGGACAAGTCGGGAGCGGCCCGTGCGCAGCGAAACCCGACTCGGCTGTTCGGTAGCACGGAATGGGAAGAGTCGCGGAAGTAGGTTGTGGCCTGCTCTTTCGGCCAGTCCCACGACCCC
>Ga0209751_10006689_pt1 | contig 10655 bp, 9 predicted proteins | sample RifCSP13_1_FD_184019 | JGI IMG/M metagenome (GOLD analysis project Ga0209751, IMG submission 184019) | Soil microbial communities from Rifle, Colorado - Rifle CSP2_sed 13_1 (SPAdes) (version 2) | ecosystem: Environmental > Terrestrial > Deep subsurface > Rock core/Sediment | place: Rifle...
GAAATCTCATCTTCCTGACCTCCTGTAACATCTCTGTCCGTTTCATGGTCTCCTCCTTGAAATTTAGGAAACCATACAATAGGACAATTCATGTGCTATAAAAAGGACAGTTTATGTGTTGCTGACAATTAATGCTTAATCATCTTGACACACCCTATAATTCCACCTTATTATATCAAGGATAAAATACAGGCTATAGGTTATGGGCAAGAGGCTATAGGGGAAGACTATGGGCATAGAATTTTCTTATAGCCTATCACCTATTGCCCCTTGCCTGTCTTTTTGGAGGTTAAATGTCGCAAGAAAAGATACCGGTTTACATTGAAGACGAGATGAAAAAATCCTATCTGGGTTATGCCATGTCCGTAATAGTAGGAAGGGCATTGCCTGATGTAAGGGATGGCTTAAAACCTGTTCACAGGAGAATCCTTTACGCAATGCATGAGATGGGGGTCGAGTGGAACAAGCCCTATAAAAAGTCTGCCCGCGTTGTTGGAGATGTAATTGGCAAATATCATCCACACGGCGATACTGCTGTTTATGATGCGATGGTAAGGATGGTTCAGGACTTTTCTTTGAGATACCCGCTCATAGACGGTCAGGGCAACTTCGGTTCAATTGACGGAGATTCACCAGCTGCCATGCGTTATACTGAGGTAAGGATGTCTCGGCTATCAGGCGCACTTCTCGCCGATATAGAAAAGGAGACGGTTGATTGGGGGCCTAACTATGATGAGTCTCTGAAAGAGCCGCTGGTTATGCCAGCCGCATTTCCCAATCTCTTGGTAAATGGCTCATCCGGCATTGCCGTGGGCATGGCCACAAACATGCCCCCGCACAACCTTTCAGAGGTTATAGACGGCATCGTACATATCATCAATAAACCTGACGCAACCATCAAAGAGCTGATGAAACTTATTCCGGGCCCTGATTTTCCTACCGCCGGCTTTATCCACGGCAAGGAAGGCATCAAAGCGGCGTATGAAACTGGCAGGGGCATTATCCAAATGCGGGCAAGGGCAACTACAGAGAAAAATCCAAGGACAAACAGGCAGGCCATTGTCATAACTGAAATTCCGTATCAGGTCAACAAGGAAAAGTTGATTAAACAAATAGCTGAGCTTGTGAATGATAAAAAGATAGAAGGCATATCTCATATAAGGGATGAATCCGACAGGGAAGGGATGAGGATATTTGTTGAGCTTAAAAGGGATGAGGTTGCAGAGGTTATACTGAATAATCTCTTCCTTCATACGCAGATGCAGACCACATTCGGCATTATAAACCTTGCCATTGTGGACGGACAGCCGCGGGTTTTAAATCTCAAGCAATTGCTTGAGTTGTTTGTGAGATTCAGAAAAGAGGTCGTAACCAGAAGGACCATATTTGAACTGAAAAAGGCAAGGGAAAGGGCGCACATATTAGAAGGTTTAAAGATTGCGTTAGACAATCTTGACGCAGTCATAACCTTGATAAGAAAGAGCAAGAGCCCGCAAGAGGCAAAAGAAGGCTTGATGAATAAATTCAAACTTTCTGATGTTCAGGCTCAGGCAATCCTTGACATGAGGCTCCAGAGGCTTACTGCGCTTGAGAGGGAAAAAATCGTTGAAGAGTATAAAGAGGTTTTAAAACTCATAAAGCGGCTTGAGGAGATACTTGCAAGCGAAAAACTGCTCATAGAGGTTATTGTTGACGAGCTTAAGGAGATTAAAAAACAGTTTGGAGATGAAAGACGGACAGAGATTATTGAGAAAACAGGCGAGATAACCATGGAAGACATTATTGCTGAAGAGGACATGATGGTGAACATCAGCCACGGCGGATACATCAAGAGAAATCCGACAAGCTTGTTCAGAACACAGAAACGCGGCGGCAAAGGCAGGACAGGCATGACAACAAAGGAAGAGGACTTTGTGGAAAATATGTTTGTGGCGTCAACGCATAGCTATATCTTGTTTTTTACGGACAAGGGCAAGACATATTCGCTTAAGGTATATGATATTCCGCAGGCAGGCCCTGCTGCAAAGGGCAAGGCCATTGTAAATCTCTTAAACCTTGCGCAGGGAGAAAAGATGACCGCATTCCTGCCGGTAAAGGAATTTACCGAGGGCAAGTTTATTGTGATGGCCACGAAACATGGCGTTATAAAGAAGACTGATTTGACTGTTTTTGCAAATATCCGTTCAGGCGGGCTTATTGCCCTTGGCCTGGATGAAGGCGATGAACTTATTGCAACGAGACTTACCGATGGCTCTAAAGAGATATTCCTCGGCACAAAGGAAGGTCAGGCGATAAGGTTTAATGAATCGCAGGTGAGGGATATGGGAAGGGTTGCAAGGGGAGTTCGGGCGATAAACCTTGGCAAAAAAGATGTAGTTGTGTCAATGGAGGCCATTGAAGAAGGAATGACTATCCTGACTGTCACAGAAAGGGGTTACGGCAAGCGGACAGAATTGAAGGAATACAGAAGCCAGCTCCGGGGCGGGAGCGGGATAATAAATATCAAGGTAACAGAGAAGAACGGCCATGTGGTCGGCATTGCCCAGGTTAGAGATGAAGATGAGCTTATGATTACCACAAATATAGGGAAGATTATAAGGATAGCAATGAAAGGCGTATCGGTAATCGGCAGAAACACGCAAGGCGTAAGGTTGATAGATGTGGAAAAGGAAGAAAGGGTGACCGGCATTGCGCCTATTGCTGAGAAAGAGGAAGAGGAAGGGGAATGAAACAAGTCAGGAGTCAGGTGTTAGAAGTCAAAAATCATTGGCAAAAAAAGCTATTGCCTATTGCCTATTGCCTATTGCCTCTCTTTTTCCTATTTACCGCTTGCTCCCAAGACCCTTCCCTTCCGCTCTATCAAAAGGCAGAGGAGCATTTTAGCAAGATGGACTATGTGCAAGCTGTAAAGGGCTACAGCGATGTTGTTAATAAATACCCGGAAAGCCAGTATGCCCCTGCCAGCCAGTATAAGATTGGCCTTATTAATAATCTTTACCTGAAGGATATGAAAAGGGCTATGAATGCCTATGCAACATTGATGCTTCTTTATCCCGGCAGCGAAGAAGTGATATTGGCAAGGCAGGATATGGCAGATATATACATAAGGAAGGGCGATTATCGGAGGGCAATAGGAGAGTATCAGTGGTTGATGAAGAATACAGGCGGCGCACAGCGCGATAATGTTCAATATCAGATAGCAATGGCTTACTTGAAACTTACTGATATTAAACAGGCGAGGATAGAGTTTCAGGAGATTCTAAAAAACTCTTTCAATTCCCAGTTCAACCCTCAGATATCTTACCAGATAGCAAACACCTATTATCTGGAAGGAGACTGCCGGGAGGCTATAAAAGCATATGATAATGTGGTTTCATTATATCCATCAAGCCCTTATGCGCATGAGGCAAGGCTTGGCAAAGCTGTCTGCATTGAAGAGGCAGGCAACATTGCAGAGGCAATGGAACTCTACAAGGAGTTGGAAAAGAGCTATCCCAATCCGGAGGTTATACGGGTGAGGATGGAGGGGATAGATGCGAGGGAGAAAAAAAATACCCCTGTAGCGCTCAAGGAGAATTGAAATGGAAAAGATTTGCGTCCTTGGCGCCGGAAGCTGGGGAACTACACTATCCACGATACTGGGTGAGAAGGGGTTTGATGTAACCCTTTGGATAAGGGAAGAAGATTTATATAAAACCATTCAGAAAACTAGGGAAAATACGCTCTTTCTGCCTGGCATAAAGCTTGCCCAAAATATAACGGCTGTTCGTTCAGTAGAAGAGGCTGTCAGAGACAGGCCTGTTATCATCTGTGTAATACCATCTCATGGTGTAAGAGATATATTCAATGAAGCCGTCAAATTTTTATCCAAAGACGCAATTATAGTGAGTGCATCAAAGGGATTAGAGCAAGGAACACTTCTCACGGTATCTCAGATTCTGAAAGAAACCCTTCCCAAGCCTTTTCATAAAAACCTTTCTGTGCTTTCAGGCCCATCCTTTGCCAAAGAGGTGAGTCTGAAACTTCCAACAGCAGTTTGTGTCGCATCTGATAAAAAATCTGTAGCAGAAAAGGTGCAGCGAATTTTTAACACAAACTATTTCAGGGTGTATACTAACAGTGACATGATAGGCGTTGAGCTGGGCGGCGCATTAAAAAATGTTATTGCAATAGCGGCGGGCATATCTGATGGGTTATCCCTTGGCATGAATGCGAGGGCAGCCTTGATAACCCGCGGCCTTACCGAGATGGCAAGATTGGGTGTTAGCATGGGCGCAGGCCCTGCAACATTTGCCGGTCTCTCAGGACTTGGTGACTTGGTCCTTACCTGCACAGGCGAGCTGAGCAGGAACAGGTCTGTTGGCATGCTGTTAGGAAAAGGGCAGAAACTTCCTGATATTCTATCAGAGATGAGGATGGTTGCAGAAGGGATTAAGACCTCGGAAGCAGCCTTTGATCTTGCCCAAGAAAATAACATAGAAATGCCGATTACAGAACAGGTATACCGCGTCCTGTATGAAAATAAATCGCCAAAGGATGCAGTTATGGAGCTGATGACCAGGAGGCTGAAGGAAGAGTGAAAAAAAATAGAAGTCAAGAGCCAGGAGTCAGAAGTCAGAAGTTTTTATTCTGTATCCTGTATTTTGTCTTCTGGATTCTGTTTTTTGTCTCCCCGGTTTTTGCAGAACAAAAATCTCTTACCGTTGCCGCTGCCAGCGATATGTCTTTCGCATTAAAAGAAATAGCCAAAAAATTTGAGAAAGATACCAGCATAAAAGTTGTGCTGTCATTCGGCTCTACAGGCATGCTTTCTCAACAGATAGAAAACGGTGCGCCATTTGATATATTTTTTGCAGCCAGTGAAAAGTATATTGACGAGCTTGGGAAAAAAGGATTTGTTGCCTCCGATACCAAACAGCTCTATGCCCAGGGCAGGATAGTTTTGGCTGTTCATAAAAATTCTCATTTAACTATAAAGAGGTTGGAATATCTCCTGTCCCCTTCCATTAAAAAGATTGCTATCGCAAATCCAAACCACGCCCCTTACGGTATCGCTGCAATGGAGGCCTTAAAAAAACTCAACTTATGGGATACATTAAAGTCAAAGCTCATTTATGGTGAGAATATAAGGCAGACATTACAGTATGTTCAGACAGGTGATGTATCTGCTGGTATAATTGCATTATCAGTTGCAAATGTGCCTGAAATAACTTATACGATGATTGATGATAACCTCCATAATCCTATCAACCAGATAGTAGCTGTAGTCAAAACAACGAAGGCAGAAAAAGAGGCACGGCTGTTTATTGATTATATAAACAGCTCTGCCGGAAGAGCTGTCATGAGAAAATATGGTTTCAGGTTGCCGGGAGAATTTTAGGTAAATACAGAATACAGAAGTCAGTATTCAGATACAAATAAATAAGTTTTTAAGTAAATTTTTGCAACCAGCAATGCCGCCTAAAGTTTTCCTCCCCCTTGATGGGGGAGGGCAGGATGGGGGTGAAAACTTTTCGTAATAATGCACACCCTCCCCTTAGTCCCCTCCCGTCAAGGGAGGGGAGATTTTAGGTTAGATGCCCGCCCCGCCTAAGGCGGGCTGGCGGGTAATTCACTCTGACTCCTGACCCCTGCTTACTGCCTGCAGGGGCAGGCTTCCGGTTTCTGAATTCTTTTTTACATTTTGACATTTGAGTTTTAAGTTGACACAGAGTGGAGCTTAAAAATGATTGACATCTTCCCCCTCTACCTTACCCTCAAGGTTTCCATTTTTGCAACTTTCTTTTCTGTAATCATTGGGCTGGGCCTTGCATGGCTCATGGCAAGAAAGGAATTTTACGGCAAAGGCATTTTGGACGCCCTTGTAATGCAGCCCCTTGTGATTCCGCCTACTGTTTTGGGATATTATTTACTTGTGTTGTTGGGCAGGTCAGGCCCGCTGGGAAGGTTTCTTGAAGACACATTAGGAGTAGCCATTGTTTTTACATGGAAAGGAGCGGTAGTTGCAGCAACTATTGCATCTCTACCGTTATTCGTAAGGCCGGCAAGGGCTGCAATTGAAGGGGTGGATAAGAATCTGGAAAATGCGGCAAGGCTTCTCGGCAAGACGGAATGGGAGGTTTTAAAGAGCATCACCATTCCTCTGGCATGGAGAGGGATTGCAGCAGGCGCTGTTATGGCATTTGCAAGGGCAACGGGCGAATTCGGCGCAACGCTTATGGTTGCAGGCAATATCCCCGGCATGACCCAGACGCTCTCTATCGCTATCTATGATGCAGTGCAGATGGGAAATACTAAGATGGCAAATTTGCTGGTTGGAATCATAACTATTTTCTCGTTTTTAATTCTTTATTTTGTGAACAGATTTACCAGAGGTAGGTATTAAGAATTTACGATTTACGAATTGCGATTTTCGAATTAAAATCTAAATCGTAAATCTGAAATCGTAAATCGCAAATCATTATGTCCCTTTCATTCCATCTAAAAAAGCGTTTCCGTGATTTTTCAATTGATATAGGGTTTTCCACTAAGGAGAACATGTCTGTCCTGTTTGGTCCGTCCGGTGCTGGGAAAAGCCTTTTATTGAATCTGCTGTCAGGTATTATAAAACCTGATCAAGGTTTTGTGAGCATTGATGGCAGAGAGGTTTTTAATTCTGCGGCCGGAGTAAACGTTCCCATAAGAGATAGGAAGATAGGCTACCTGTTTCAGGACTATGCCCTTTTCCCGCACATGACTGTTTTTGAGAATATTGCATACGGCATAAGCCATGAGCCTAAAAACTCGTCCCGTGTAGAAGAGCTTCTTGACCTCATGCGGCTTGGCGGGCTTGAACACAGATTTCCAAAGGAGTTGTCCGGAGGGCAAAGGCAGAGGGCTGCCCTTGCAAGAACGCTTGCAGCAGAGCCGAGAATACTCTTCCTGGATGAACCATTTTCAGCCCTTGACTATCAGGTCAGGGAAAAGCTCAGGGCAGACCTGTTGATGATACATCAAAAATACCCCATAACAACTATATTTGTCACCCATGACCTTGAAGAGGCCTTTGTCATGGGAGAGAATATTGCTATAATAAATAACGGCAGATTGGAACAATTCGGCACAAAGGAAGATGTTTTTTATAAACCAAAGACAAGAAATGTTGCAAAGTTTGTAGGCGCAAGGAATATCTTTAGCGGAAGCATTGTTTCTTTAAACGGTACAGCGGCTGTTATAGAGAACCCTGAGATTGGGAAGATTAAAACTTTGGTGGATATAAAAGGAGCGCATCTTTCAATAGGAGAAAAGATAACTTTCGGCATAAGACCAGAAGAGATTATGATTATAAGGCCTGATAAACCGATAGACAAAAAGGTTCAGGACAACATACTGGATGGCGAGGTTTTGACAACACTTGGCAAAGGGGCCAGCCACACCGTATATTTTAAGGTAAAAGACAGAGATGCAACCCTGAAGATAGAAATTCCTAACTTTGCTTATAGGAAGCTTAAGCTCCATAAAGGAAAGCTGGTAACGGTATCATTAAAAAAGGAAAGTATCTGGATAATACCGGCAGAAAAAACAGAGGTTAGAGGTTAGAGGTAAAGGCAAAATCTTTTGCCTCAATCCTCATACCTCATGCCTCAAACAATTGATATGTCCGATGCCATTGACATAGAGCTTAAAGGCAGATTTAAGCTCGCCATATTCCTCACGGCAGTTACCTTTATTGCAGAGTTTATCGGCGGATTCATCTTTAACAGCCTTGCGCTTCTATCTGACTCAGCCCATGTGTTTATGGATGTCTTTGCCCTTTCGTTAAGCTGGCTTGCCCTTTATATATGCGCCATGCCGCCCACAGAAACAAGGACATACGGCTGGCACAGGAGCGAAGTGTTTGCAGCGTTCATAAACGGCGTAACACTCTTGTTTGTATCTCTCATTATATTTTATGAGGCATATCAAAGGCTCATTTCTCCGGCAGAGGTCAAAGGACTCGGCACAATGATTGTGGCGTCTATTGGTCTTGCAGTTAATATTATTGTTGCATCATGGCTCAAAGGGCATAGACATGAAGATTTGAATATACGAAGCGCATACCTCCATGTTGTCTGGGATGCGGTTGCATCCGTTGGCGTTATTATAAGCGGTATCATCATTTACTATACGAACTGGTTTATTGCCGACCCGCTCATAAGCATCGGCATAGGCATAATTATTATCATAGGCGCGGTTAAGATAATTCTGGAATCGGCCCATATCCTTCTGGAGGGCGTGCCAAAAGAGGTTGATATTAAAAAAATTGTTGAGGATATAAAGGCCATAGATGGCGTGCAAGGCATCCATACCCTGCATGTCTGGAGCATCTGCTCAAACATCCATGCAATGAGCGCGCATATTGATATAAAAAAAGAGGCGCAGAGCCGCAGGGGTGAAATCCTGGATTTGATAAACCAAAAACTTGCCAAAGACCACCACATCTTCTATACTACGCTTCAGGCAGAGTGCAACGGCTGCATTACAAATCAGCTTTTCAGAGCTATTGAACATAAGGAGCATGGGCATTAGATAAATCATGAAAGAATTGTCTAACAATAAACTTGAAAAGATTGTAAGCCTTTTGGAAAAAGGGAAGGCATTGCCAGAGGATTATAGGGAATACCTCATCAAATACCTTGAGCAAACCAACAATTCTCTCCTTTTTGATACCAAAAAAGAATACGAGCTTATATATGCTGATAAGGAGCGGGAAGAAGATATTCTCGCTGAAGTGGAAAATATTATAATTTGGTAAAAATATGGTTAAAGGTACTCATAAATATAAAACCGCAGAAGAATTTGAATCAGCAGGTTATGTAAAAGACTACATAACCGATGAATACATACCCGGAAAACCTGAGAACATAGACGCCAAGATTATCTTTGAAGAGAGGCTTCATAAAGAATATGATTACGACCTCGGCCAGATGCTACCGGAATTTAAGATTCAGAAAGGGAGCGCCCTTATTGGTCCCGCCGATATTGTGATCTTCCACGATGGAAAAGACAAGACACAGGACAACATCTACATTGTCGTTGAATGCAAGAGGAAGGAGAGGACTGACGGCATCCAGCAGCTCAAAACCTACCTTGCCCCGCTACCATCAGCAAAATATGGAATATGGTTTAATGGCACAGAAACCGTATATATCAAGAAACTCGACAAGGCGCCGCATTTCAAGTTTATTCCAAACATCCCAAAGAAGGGCGAGACCTTAGCGCTTCCCAAGAAGAACGAACTAAAGCCCGCCACAGAGCTAAAAGCAGTCTTTGAGACCTGCCATAACTATATCTATGCCAATGATGGCCTTTTAAAAGACAAGGTCTTTAACGAGGTTCTCAAGGTCTTATTCCTCAAGATGGTTGATGAGAAGGATATTACTACCTCTATTGCCAAATTTGGCATAACAGAAGATGAGTTTGATAATCTCGTTGAGGGGAAAGACAAGACTTTTCTCCCTCGCATGGACGAACTCTTTAAAAAGGTAAAGAAGAAATACGGCGATGTCTTCACTACGGACGAAAGAATAAACCTTAAGCCGGCAACTCTCGGATACGTAATAGGTCAGCTTCAATATGTAGATATGAGAAAAACCCCTGCCGATGTGAAAGGGCTTGCATTCCAGACATTCGTCTATGCGCACCAAAGAGGCGACAGGGGAGAGTTTTTCACACCTGAGCCAATCATTGACCTCATGGTCAAGATGCTAAACCCGAAGGTGGACGAGATGGTTCTCGACCCTGCCTGCGGTTCCGGAGGTTTTCTGGTCGCAGCCATGCGGCATGTATGGAATCAAATAGAGGAGAAGGTCAAAGACCCTGTTGATGCATACCGAGTAAAGGTAGATTACGCCATAGAGAATATCCGGGGGATAGACTTCAATCCTGATCTGGCAAGGGTCTCGAAGATGAGGATGGTTCTTGAGGATGACGGACATACCGGAATATTCTCTGAAAATTCCCTTGAAAGCTTTGAGATTTTGAAGAAGACTGCTCAGAAGGCAGAAGCAACAAAGATAAGAAAGGAAGGGTTCAAGGTCATCCTTACAAATCCACCATTTGGGAGCAAGGGCAAGGTTCAGAATAAGGAAATTCTTAAGAATTACGATCTGGGACATAAATGGAAGATCAACAAGGAGACCAGGCAATTTGAAAAGGAGAAAAGGAGAATAAGCTTCAAGACCAAGTACCTGACATACTCTTTATAGAGAGGTGTCTCGACTTCCTTGAGGATTATGGAAGATTAGGGATTGTCTTGCCGGACGGCGACCTCACGAATTCAACCCTTTCCTATCTAAGAGACTGGATTAAAGACAGGGCCAGAATCCTGGCCGTTGTTTCCCTTCATCAGGAAACCTTTATCCCGCATGGGGCGGGAGTGAAGGCATCCGTTCTATTCCTTCAGAAACTTCCTGCAAAAGAACTTGTGAAACTTAAAGAGGCCGACTACCCAGTGTGTGCCCTTCCCCCGAAATAGCGGACACACCGAAAGGTTAGGTTATAATACAATCTTAAAACCTAAGGAGGTGTGAAATGCAAGAGAGAAAGGTGAATAGGAAGTACGATAAGCAGTTTAAGGAAGAAGCAGTAAGACTTGCAACAGAGGAAGGACGAAAGGTTACTGAAGTAGCCCGGAG
>Ga0209751_10006692_pt1 | contig 10652 bp, 16 predicted proteins | sample RifCSP13_1_FD_184019 | JGI IMG/M metagenome (GOLD analysis project Ga0209751, IMG submission 184019) | Soil microbial communities from Rifle, Colorado - Rifle CSP2_sed 13_1 (SPAdes) (version 2) | ecosystem: Environmental > Terrestrial > Deep subsurface > Rock core/Sediment | place: Rifle...
TCCGTCAAACACACCAACCACGGCTTGCCACGCCGGAGAGTTGGCCAAACGAATAAAAAGCTCGCGGATAGTAGTCTGTTCCGCAATGCTCAAATCTGCTAGTACTGGAAAATTGGCTGACATAAAAAAAGCCTTTCGTTAATGCCTAGGGAATCATTAAACTCTAGGCTTAAAACTCTAGGCTTTAAGAAAACTTGGACTATAAATTTTTAAGCAAAGGTGAAGAATCCCTCAGCCGCTTGTGAGCGCCTGGAGTCTGCCACCTTGGCCCCATACACGAATAAGTCTTTGTATGCTGATCCGAAGTTGCCAACCAAGTCTTCCTCGATGTCGGCTTCAAGGAGTTTTTCGGCGAATGTAAGCCAGTTGGTGTGACCAGCCAGAACCCTGTATCCGCTTGTATTGTCACCCGTCAGTCGGTTACTCATAAAGAGTTTGAATCCCAAGAGCATTCCCAGGAAGCCCTTTTTCACAAGGTCGCTGTAGACTTCGGGGACATGCAGAACAATGCCGGTTGCACGAACCAGGGTATTGTATCCCTCCGGGGGAAGAACCATCCACCTGTCGGAATCCGGAACGGCATTTCGGGAAAGCGATTCTGCTTTGTCCAGTTTCTGGCGCAAGTCGGCGATCTTTTGCACTAAGTTTGTTGCCGTAACAGATATTGCCGTGTTTGCTTCGATGATATAGGTTGCACCCGCGGTGATTGCACCACCAGTGTAAGCAGAGGTTGCATCGTCTTTGTCATCTTCAATGGTGATGGAGGTTGTGGAGGTGAAAGTCTTAATTCTGTACCATGTCGTGTGGCCAGTTGCCTTGAATCCTCGGCCAACCATGCCAGCGGTGAACACCGTGCTAGATCCAGTCACAACGCCAGTTGTGTTGGCAACGGCGACCGTGCCAGTTGTGTAGTCAGTTCCAACTCTATTGCCGGAAGCGACGTCGCCGTAGAGCCCAAGGGCGAACGACTCCATGTTCTTGTTCCTTTCGCTTGCCTTTTGGGTAACAACGGTCGCATGGGGATCTTTAATATAAGACTGCCAGTTGTCGATGGTTTTTTCCTTCCAGTAGAAGGATTTCCACTGATCGATTGTAAGAGTTGCGTTGTTTTCGAGGAGAGAGTCTACTGAAAGATCTGATCCAGAATATGTTTTTTCCGAAATTCTGTCTAGGTTAAGAATGTTGAGCTTGGAACCAACGCCGTTAATTTCACCTTCGTAGTCGCGATTTACAATTGCATCCAAAATACTCTGGTCATACATCTCCTTCAGAAGTTTCTGAGAGAAGCCTTGGGCTAAAGTTGTTGCTCTTGCTGATCCCATATTTGGTAAAAGTTTTTAGAAGACTTCACTTTTACCGTCCCGAAGTGGGTTTGGAAGTTGTCTGACTAGAAGAATAAAGGTCGCTAGAATATCTTGTCAAGTACTAAATTGTGGATGTATCGATTTTGCCCGAGATAAGGTATTCTTTGTACTTTTTATAGTCGGTTTTCATTAGTACTCTTGCCTCTGCAAGCGATATTTTGTCCGACCTTGGCCTGATTCTGTCGTTCGGGCCACCGCTGCCTTTTTCAAGCATGCTTCCCCGGTTGGGGGTGGGGGGCGATTTACTGACATCGTACAAGAAGGCCGATACCAGGTCGGGGAAATCCAACCCCCGGCGGGTGGGTTTAACCGCAAATACCTTGAAGTCTTCCTCTTTGCCCTCAAGTGCGGGGAAGTCGTTTAGGGTCTTGGGGTCTATCGCAAACTCGTCTACTTTAGTATTCCAGGCCTCAATGTCCTTTCCCTCTTTAGCGGCCGTGTGAATAAGCTCAAATCTCCTTTTGTTTACCCGGCTATCTTTGGCCAGCTTCTTTGTTACGTCGTCCATCAAATCCCAGTCCGGATACTCACCCTTCATATCTTCGTCTGTGGGATCGGGGATTCCACCGGCCTCATCCACCGCCTCGTCCATCTTCTTTGTTCTGGCGTGGAGGACTTGGGCCTCACGAGCAGAACTGGTAAGTTTCTTTTTAAGTTCGGCCTCGCGGAGTTGGTCTTCATCTGGTTCCGGTTCGTCTTCGGGTTTGAGTTCGGGCGCCGGCGCAGGAGTCGTGGTGGGTTCTGGGTGTGGGCTTGGGTCGGGTTCGGGGGTAATGGGTGGTTCTGGGGCGTCCAGCTCTTCGAGGGAGTCTTTAATTCCTTTGTCCAACTCTTCCTTGGTCGGTTTAACGTGTTTCGCCATATTTTGCCGTCCTGTAAACCAGGGTTTGGTTTCGACTAATACGAAGTATAGGTGGCTAATCTGTCCAAAGTCAAGCCTTCTTCTTGCGCCTGGGTTTCTGGCCCCCAGCAATGGCCCCGAAAAAACTCTTTTGTTTTTGGCTCAACCTGCGGCCGCGCACGACTCCCTCACTTAGAATCTTCTTGGCCTTGGCCGACGTGAGTTTCTTTGCCATTATTTTCTTGCCTTCTTTCTAGCTACCTTTTTTGCGTACTTGGATAACTTCTTGGCCCTTTTGCCCATTGTTTTGGACATTTCACTATCGGGCATCATGTGTCCGTTTTTCATTTTGTGCTTGCCATGCTTCACCGTTATCACCTCACTTCTTGTTTGGAACCAAACTAGCAATAGATCTTTCGATGTGTTCCTTCGCTTTCTCTGGAGAGGTTAGAAAAGCATCTAGCAGCATGTAATTTCGGAGTCTGGCCTTCAGGAAAATATCCTGCTTGGGATTTAGGTCGTGTCTGGTCAGCTCTTTCTCTACGGACTCGCGCATTGATGCTATGTGCGATTTTACGTTCTCAAGAGTCAGTTGTTTCCGGCCCAGTGACTCCAACCATCGCTCCAGTGTCTCTCTCTCCCCGGAATACTTGCCGGGTGTATCTAAGTCTTCGTACTTCAATCCTAGTTTTTGGAGAATCTCATCTATCATGCTGTTTGGCCCATCGGCTGTGGCTGGGGTGTTGGGGCCGGAACTCTCCCCGGCACTTGTCCAGATTGTACCACTGGGGGCATCATGCCGCCATAGGCCTCCAATTTCCTCCGCTCAAAGTCCATTATCTCGCCGATTTGGTCTGGAGTGAGGCCGGAGAACTCCAAGAGCTTCATTTGATAGACCTCGTTTAGCTTGGGGTTGTCCGGCATCAGAGATTTAACGGCATTTATTCTTTGGATAGCGTTGACATCATGGGTTTCCTTCTCGTCTTGGCTCCACACCCGAACAGAATACCCAGATTGAGTCATCCAGTCCTTAGATGAAATCTCTCTGCCGTAGACCTTATCCGAGCTTCTGCCCTTTTTGTAGATCTTTACTGCGTCTAGTTTGTCTGGTGCAGCCTCGATCAGTTTCAAGAACTTCAGGCCACGTTGCTTCCAGGCCACGGTGTAGAACTTTGACATGCCCTTGATTCGCTCTTTTGCCTCTCCCAGGGCGAGTTGGACCTCTCCCAGGGTTATCTGGCGTTCGTTTGTCACCCCCTGCTGGGTGGGGGTAGCGCCGGTTGCCTTCTCCACCATAGAGATTAAAAACTGCATTTCGTCTAAGGACTCAGAAAGGTCGGGGATGTCTACTTTCTTCAGAACTTCATTGGGATTCCCGGGTACGCCGTACCACCCCCAGGGAACCACCTCGAACGTCTGGGGCGAGAAGCCCTCCAATGACGAGTCGTAGTAGTGCATCCCGAAGTTTCTTAGCGTACGATTCTCTACCAATTGGGAAAGCCAGGCATTCAGAACTTTGTTTGAAGTCCTAACAACATCCCCAACGCCGTCGCTCCAAAAGTCCTGTCGTTCAATATCGTCCGCCCATGAATTATAGGGGAGATGGTTTCTCCAAAAATTATCTTTGGTTGTGCCAATAACCTCTTCTAGTCTCTTTTTCATCAATATTTCCATATCGTCGCACTCTACCCACAGATAGTATTGTTCCTCTGCGTCACCCGGCTCTTTGTACATAACAAAATGCATGGACAGTTCCACATAAGATTCGCCCAGGGTGGGGGCTTCGACATCCCTAAGCCCCATGTCCGCCATCTTCTCGTTCTTTATGCTAAGCATGTTCAGGTTATCGGCCGCCTTAATTAGCCCCGCCTCAGTGGCGTAGAACAGTCTCAGGCGGGCAATGGCCCCCTTGTCATAATCTGGGTTATTCTCTATCACGCTCAGCGGCCTGAAGATATGGGTGTGGATCAGAAATCTGGCCGTATCTATGTTCGCGGGGTCGGTGTATCTGTCGATTAGGATGTCTTCGGGGTCTTGGATGTCTATCAAAATCCTGCCATCGGCGATCTGCATCTGGTCGAACGTCCTACCGAACAAAAATACCTGCTTTTTGTCGATTATGTCTTTCAGCTCCAAATTGTTTACCTCTTCGCTGGCCGTCCACTTCCAATACTCGTTCTGAAAGGCCTCTTTTTGTTTGTCGTTGTCCAGGTTCTCAAAAAATAGGACTGGCATATCATCAACGTCTTTAAGAAGGGTTTTGACGGTTTGCTTCATCAGCGGGACGTTGACCGACTGCCGCTGGGTCAGCCGGTTAACGGTCACCTTGTCCCGGTAAAGGGCGTAGTTTTCTTTCCAGTCTCCCTGCCGGCGCTCACGGTAGTTAAAGCCGCTCTCTTTGTTTGTCCTTAATAAGTCCAGTTCGGGGTTGCCCGTCAACGAACTCTTGTCTGCCATAGCCCCACGCTACACGCTACAAGCATCCCAACACAAGACTAGCCAGGAAGACCCTGAAAATATGGTTTGACGCCCCCCACATCCACCTGGACTCTCGGCCTCATGGGCCTGAAACTATCCATCGCGTATCTCACCGCCGCCATGCAGTGATCCAAAAAACCCTGGGGCTCATTGATTATTTTCCCTTCCTTGTCCGTCGTCCACAGGTAATTCCGATACTCTTTAATCAGGTTAGTTGACTCGCCGGTAACAGATATGCGTTGTCCTTGGACAAATTGAATCCCCTGAAGAACAGACCCCTGGCCCTTCTGCGATCCCACAATGTTTATGCCGTATCGCTTAATTTCGGCAATGCTTTTGGGCTCGGCACTGTCGGCAATGGTCATCGTGGGGGCTTGGGTTTTAAGGAAATCGGCGATGTCTTGGTTTGTCATGCCGTATTGATATACCAGCTCGTGGAAAATATACCCACCGTTGTAGTAGTAAACGGCAACAATCGCTGTCGGGTCGTTGGTGTAACCAAAGTCCAAACCGTATCGCCTCAAACTAGCCTCGTGGGGAATCCCGTCTATAATTGCCCAGTCCTTGTATATCCGACCCTCCGCCTCGCCCAGCTGTCCCTCTCCATATACCTTCCACCAGTTTTTGTTGCCTCTGCGGGCCTCTAGTGCCGCCGCTTCAGCTGGGTGAAGGCCTTCGTTGTCCTTGTATGTGAGCGTTATGAAGTCCGCATCCTGTTTCCCCACAACTTCGGTGTACCACCAAAACTCGCTCACGGGGTTCCAGTCGAGCCACACGATGTCCCTAGTGCGGATTTCGAGCTGGGTGTAAGTCTCATAACTGACGTTGTTGGCCTCGTTTATAAATAGCACGTTCCGCCTCGGCCCCCGAACCTTATACGATTCTGCTGCCGAAAAGAACTCGATTATACTTCCGGTCTCAAAAGCATAGATAAAGTCCGTGCGGTTCCATCTATCGTCGTTGTAGTAGTTATGGCCCTTCATTATGTTGAGAAAATCCCGGATTGCCCCCTTCTTTAGGTGGGGCAGGGACTCGGACACCACGCTTACAACTTTGTTTTCCGTTGCTTGGGCATAGTCGATCAGAAGAAGAAGAATCGAGTCCGTCTTTGAAGCAGACGCCCCCCCAGCGACACCCCGTATCCTTTTGCGAAGCTCACTAAGCTTGCGGGTCGCCGTCGTTACTAGATATGCCATTTACGGCCACTCCTCCCAATAATGGCAACGGCTTTCCCCCGCTTGTCACATCAGTCTGGCTCTCGTCCTTCCAGCCGAAGTTGTTTTTTAGATTGAAGATGGCCCCCCTTTCGTTTCGCGTTTCCATCAATCTGTTCTCCACGTCTTCGTGAACCCTCTCTCTTGCTGCGTGTATAGCGGGGAAGAACTCGTCACGGTTTTTATAGTTGATTAGGCCCTTTCTGTCCATCCCCAACCTTCTCGCCAATCCACTCATGGTATACGGAGCTGGAATCCCAATCATAAACTCCTTGCCCGAGTCATCTACCTTTTTAATCGCTCGGTTATCACACCACTCAAAGTATTCGTCGATCTTGGCTTGCATCTCCTCCGGGGTTTTAAACATCAAGGGTCGGCCTCCGGGGTGTTTGTCTGGCATGTCGCTCATATTGTCCGTAACTGAACGTAGTAAGTTTTGTTGCTTATAGTATACGCCCTACGTATATAACCCTTTTTAAGTAAAGATTGTAGCGCGTCTTTCGTGGCCCCCTCGCTGACGGTTGCCTTTAGTATCTCCTGGTGGGGCATTGGCGTCTTCTTGTCTCTCACCCACCCCTGAATTAAAAGCATGATGTTCTTTTGGGCCTGGGTAATGTCTGAAAAATCGACGTAGACAGATCTGGCCATGGAGTAGGTCCATTATATCACTCCCCATTTCTCCCCCAATAACTTGATGACATCGGAGAGGGCTTGGTTGTAAGACTTTTGTCTCACGGTTTCTAGTCCATCCCCGCCCCGGCCCCGTATTCCACCATAGATTATGTGGTCTTCCATCCCCCGCACCTTCTCCACCCATCTCTTCTTCTCGGAGGTGAGGAGAGAACGGATGAAGGCCTTAATCCTTTCTTCCCATCGGTGGGAACTCCCGCCACGGTGGTCGAAATGTGGAATAACGATCCACAACTCGTGCAACTCCTCCTCCCAGTTGTCTTGGTTCTTACTATCGGCCTTTTTGTTGGTGGCAGCAATATGGGAGCCTTGGTTCTTGGATGTCACATCTACGGCCTCGATACCCATGCTTTCAAACATCTTGGTGGCGGGGTCTTGGTTGTTGTTCATGGCATGTATTCTATTGGCCAACCATTCCATTCTCTGATCATCGGTCCATGTTGGAGGATCCTTCTCTACCAATGTCTCCCATATCTCCAAGACCAATTTGGCTTTGGGTGACATGTCTTTCTCTCGTCCTTTGGTCTTGGGTGTTTTGTTGTTCATGGTTTCTTCCTCCATACTTGGATAACAAAGGGGCCGATGTTCCACCTAAGCACCAGTCTAATTCCCAGCTTCGAGATGGGAACGAACAAATGGCTCTTGGAATATGTTAGTAGTTTTTTCATGTGTTTGGTTTGTATTAAATGCTTGTAGGACGGGGCGGGGATTTCCCCATCGTCACCCCGCAGATCGTCTTTATTGCCTAGTGTTTCGGACTCACCTGCTTACGGCAACCCTTTCTTTCTGGGCATAGTCCCAGGTTAGCGTCTACTATAAGGGTCTATTCCGCCACCCGTCCTACAAACATTTAATTTGAAAGAGCTAATAATCGACTGATAACTGGGGGCAGGGAATGACCCTGCGAATTGTGTCAGCCGTGTTGCTCTTTCAAGGAACAACGGTTCACGTTTCCTGCATTATCTCTGCCACCCCAGGTGTCAATCGACTATTTTAATGTGCTTGTAATCTCTGACCAGACCGTGACATTTTGTCACGAACTGGCCGCAAATTACTTTGCTAGATACCAAGTGGTCAATGGGAAGAAAACCCCGTTAGCGGGGCCGTCCACAATTACTTGATATACGAACTCGCCGCCACTACAGGCGTTTCTCGACCTGAGGGCGAAACTATAGTCCAGAGATGGATTCAATCCACCAATGGTCGCTTGACCTTGGATGGCGTGTTTCCAATACTCTACGATTAATGCGTGAGGCCATGAGGATGCGTTGTCTGTCCTCTTGCCTTCGGTGTAGAAAATGTCGATGACACTTTCGTCACCCGGGATCCATGCCACATTGGCCACAGATCCATTCCGAACCACATTGACATTCCTCGGCTGGACTACGGGTGCTGGTTCACTGCATTTAGGTGCTAATGATCCTTCGCCTGTCCCCAATTGTGGTTGGGGGAAGCCTGGGCCTGGGATGTCGGTTGGAGTTGGTGTCGGAACTTCATCCGGTACACACTGCTCATCCACCTCGATGTATCCTTCGTCACACTTATCCTCGTCGACGGGAGTAGGAGTTGGTGTAACTGTAGGGGCCGGGGTGGGTTCCTCTATCTGACATGAGCCCGCGTAATCAGCGTCGTGCTGGGTTAGGTGGGCGATAGCTGCCGGTACTGCCACATTAAGAGTCTGGCATTGGAACGGATTATCTCCATCCGGTCGTTCACAATGGCAGACGTTGACCTTGGGAACGAAAAACGCCCCAGCTTTCATTGTCACAAAGAAAGAGAAGGCCAAAAGGATAGCCAGTACTCCCAGTACAACCAGGAGAGTCATCCACGGTCCTTCGACTTTCATTAAGGGTGTTTCTTCTTTTATTTTAGGCATTTATGTATTCACCTTCTTTCAGTCACTAAGGTAAAACCCTGTGAATATTCCGATTATAAAACAGGACAGGGCGACGATAGCAATGCCGACCCAGATCATGCTAGTTTCTCCTTTAGGTCCTTGATAACCTGCTCCATCTCGAGCCTGACGGGCTTGTGGATCTCTCGTGATTTGCGCTCTAACATGAGATATTTGACGGGGAAGTTCTCCATTAACCATGCTATCCACTGTGAAGGGCGGTATGTGAATCGCGCATGACACACGCGGCAAAGACAAAGACAATTCTCCATATCCCAGCGCAGCCCTTTGTACGTTCGACTTATGATGTGGCTCCATTGAAGCATGGCCAATTGTTTAGACCCGCACGATTCACACACACCCCGTTGTCTACAAACTTCGCCCGCTAACTTATCAGCGTCACGCATGAGTTTGGCCAAAGGAGTTTTCTTAATTCGGCTTATAGGTTTCTTGGCTTTCATAAGTGTGTTTTGAAATTCCCATTGGTGAATCCAACCCACGGATTAAAGCCTTGATCAAGCCATATTGTGTATGCACAGTCCACGTTCTTGTATTGATCAACCAGTTCTTTCATCGAACATCCGGGCTTGTCGAAATGAACAGAATTTATCTGCGCAATCCCATAGTCGATCGTGTTGTTGGTGTTTATGTGCATGGCGTCTTCTCTTAGACCGGACTCCGCAGTGAACACGGCCAGGGCGGTCTTGCAGTCGTAAGCACCAAACTTCTCGCAGATGTACTTCTCCAAAGGAGTGTCTATTGGTTCCGGGAAGTCGAGGACGTACTTCTCTACAATTACTTCCGGCACTATGTCTTCTACCGTAATCGGCTTCTGAAGCCTGACCTCTACCGGAGCCCTGGCGACTATCCGGTGGCTGATTGACCACTTGTTGATCTTGAGGATGGCCGTTCCGATGAGGATGAACGTGAACACGGTGGCCACAGTACCCACGATCAGCTTGACCTTGATTCCGTCTTTGCGTTTAGACTTGAGCAGATTTTTCATAGATCGAGGTTTGTGCCGGCTCTCGATGTAACACAAAATGGCCAGGTCTATCATTTACGATTCGGTGTCCTTTACGGCGCAACTCTAAAATACGGGCATTGTATTGACTACATCCTAAGCCGTCAGGGCGGGGACCACATAGCTCGAACACGTACGCCCCAAAACTATCGCGGTCGATCAACAAATCCATGATTTTTTGGGCTTGGGTCATGTTATTTGGCCCATGTGGCCGCACTTTTCGCAGATATAACTTGTGGTTTCTTTGGCAGGGTGTCCTACCTCCCTGCCGGAAGCCGCATGAGCTTCTAGTTGGGAGTCTCCTGTCGAGACTTTGTCCCCAACTAAAGGATCACGGTGGCCAAAGTAATCCGCAATGTCTTCCCAGGAGTGCTTGCGACATAGCCCCATCTCGAAATTCCACACGGGCTCAGTGCAGTCGGGATTGGCACAAGTCTTATTAGTAGTCATTTTTGATGCCGTACTTTTTGATTAACGACTCTTCGCTTTGTCTAATTCTCTTGTTAATCCGGGCCTTGGGCTGCTCCATGAGGTAATCCTTGCCGACACGGTCATATTCCCTGGCGAAGGCCGTTACGGATCTTATGACATCTTCTAATGGGACGTAGTTTATTTGAGCCATGCCGGTGTGTGGTCTTTATTGACCGTGCAGAAATAACCTCTCCAAATTCCTTTGGCTGATGTCCCGGTCTTAAATACAGTCGCCCCACCACAGGCCTTGCATGGATATCCAGTTGAAGTGGTTTCGACCGTTGTGGCGGGTTGTACGGGCGCAGAGGGGACGCTAGCTAGTTGTTCCATGACCAATGCTCGGTCTTCCATGAACGAGGTGAAGTCGTCTCCCCGGATTACCCATTGGCCATCCTTGCCGCCGGTCTTATCAAAGACACTGTACTGGAATTTGGGGTAGCCTTTATCGTCCACATTCCCTCCTCAGTTGTGAGTAGAAGATAACCGGGTTTTTAGACCAACGACCAAGATAGTCACGGGGTTGTCCTGTAATGGGTTTCTTCCCCCGAATCAGTCGGGCGCAAAGTATGGTGATGGCTAGTAAGAAGAGGAAGTGGATCATGTTATTTGTCTAAAGTCTTTAAGTAACCTTGGCTTAATAGGTACTCATCGATGGCCCGGCGGAGTTGGGCAACTA
>Ga0209751_10006693_pt1 | contig 10652 bp, 8 predicted proteins | sample RifCSP13_1_FD_184019 | JGI IMG/M metagenome (GOLD analysis project Ga0209751, IMG submission 184019) | Soil microbial communities from Rifle, Colorado - Rifle CSP2_sed 13_1 (SPAdes) (version 2) | ecosystem: Environmental > Terrestrial > Deep subsurface > Rock core/Sediment | place: Rifle...
CACGGTCGGCTCAAGCACCAGGGCGGCGGCGATCACGACGCGCTGTCGCTGCCCACCCGACAGTTCGTGCGGCAGCCGGTTGAAATACGACTCGGCGGGCTTAAGTCCGGCATCTTTCAACGCGCGCTTAACCCGATCGATCCTGTCTTCCCGGCTGCGCGCCAGGTGATGGACATTCAGCGGCTCGGCCACGATCTCAAACACCGTCATGCGCGGATTCAGCGACTCGTACGGGTCTTGAAAGACCATCTGGATCTGCCGCCGCATCTGCTTGAGATCGAACGTCGCGACATCCTGGCCGCAGAAGTGGATCGTGCCGCCGCTTGGCTGTTCCAGGCCCATCAACAGCTTGGCCGTGGTCGTCTTGCCGCAGCCGCTTTCGCCCACCAGCGCCAAGATTTCGCCCGGCTGCACCTGGAACGAAATATCGTCTACCGCGTGAACGCTGTGAGCCGATCGTCTGCGGAATGAGGCCAGCAGTCCACGTGAGATCGGGAAGTGCTTACGCAGACGAGTTATTTCAAGCACGGGAGTGGGGTTCATGGCAACGAAGTGGTAGGATGAATCGGTAATTGCTCAGTGACCAAATGGCACGCAACCCAATGACCCGGCTTCACTTCGCGCAGCGGCGGATCGGCCGTGACACACTTGCCGATTCGTACCGGGCAGCGCGGCTCGAAGCGGCAGCCGGCCGGCAGCGCATGCAGGCGCGGCGGATAGCCTGGGATCGCCACGAGTTTGCCTTCGGGCTGCGTCAGATCGGGAAAGGCTGCGAGCAGCAGTCGAGTATAGGGATGCAGCGGCTCATTGTAAATGGCGTCCACGTCGGCATATTCGGCCACCTTGCCGCCATACATCACCAGCACCCGATCGCACATCTCGGCCACCACGGCTAGGTCATGCGTGATCAGGATGACGGCCAGCCCGAGTTCGCGCTGAAGCTTCTGCAGCAGGTCAAGGATCTGAGCTTGGATCATCACGTCCAGCGCGGTGGTCGGTTCGTCGGCGATGACCACATCGGGCGTGCAGGCCAGAGCCATCGCGATCATTGCCCGCTGGCGCATGCCGCCCGAATACTGGTGTGGATATTGATCCTGGCGCGACGAGGCAATGCCAACCATGTCCAGCAATTGGCGGACGCGCTGATCGAGCGCGTGGTTGTCGAGCCGCCCACCCACCAGGCCGTGGCGCCGGATCGATTCGGCGATCTGATCGCCCACCGTCCGCACCGGATTAAGTGCGTTCATCGCGCCTTGAAAGATCAAACTGATCTTACTCCAGCGCACCCGCTGCATCTCGGAGTCGGGCAGGCGCAAAAGATCGCGTCCTTCCAGCAGGACTTGACCCTTGACAATCCGGCCATTAGGTGGCAGCAGTCGCATCAACGCGAGCATCGTCGTCGTCTTGCCGCAGCCGCTCTCGCCGACCAAGCCCAGGGACTGGCCGCGATCCAGGGTGAACGAGACATCTTCGACGGCGTGCATTACGCCGTCGTCGGTCAGGAAGTGGGTGGACAGGTTTTTGACTTCGAGTAACGGCGCAGGCGAGGACATATTATCGATCCGCCAGTCGAGCGCGATCGAGGCAGGGTCATTTCCCAGACGGCGCGGGTTGAATTTCATTCGGAATCGCTACCATTTTGTCTGTGCTGGACAGGTGATGCGCCTTCAAGCGTGGATTGAAGATTTCTTCCAGCACGTTGCCGAGCAGGGTGCAGGCCAGCACCACCCACACGATCCCCAGGCCGGGCAGCACCAGCGCCCACCACGCCCCGGCGCTCATCGCGCTGCGGGTGAAAGCGAAGTTGAGCATGCTCCCCCAACTGATGACTGTCGGATCGCCCAGCCCCAGGAAAGCCAATGATGACTCGGCCAGGATCGACAGCGAGATGATCAGCACGGTGTTCGCCAGCAGCAGCGGCAGGACGAGCGGCAGGATATGGTGCCAGATGATATGCAGATTGCCGGCGCCAATCGCCCGCGCGCGCGTGACGAATTGTCGCTCTTTGACCGACAGCACTTGCGAGCGAACCAGCCGGGCGGTGCTGCTCCAGCCGAGCAGGCCGATGACGAGAATGATGTTGATCAGGCTTTGGCCCAGCAGCGCCACCAGCACAATCGCCAGCGGCAGAAACGGGATGACCAAAAAGATATCGTTGATCCGCATCAGGAAGTTGCCCAGCCGCCCGCCGTAAAATCCGGCGATCAGGCCAACTGCTCCGCCGACGAACAGCGAGATCAGCGAAGCGGCAAACCCGACGATCAACGAGACGCGCGAACCATAGATGAACGCCGACAGCACGTCTTTGCCGGCGTCGTCGGTGCCGAAGGGGTGAGCCGCGCTGGGCGGCGCGTAAATATCTTCGACCTTGACCCTGACGCGGGCATAAGGATCGGTCGGCGCGATCAGCGGCGCGAACACGGCGATCACGATCGCCGCCGCCAGCATGATCAAGCCCAGTAAGCCCAGGCGGTTGTGGCGGAACGCACGCCAGAAATTCTTGAAGCCGCCGCGCCAACGCGAGAATCGGTTCATGGGACTACTCCGCCTTCACGCGCGGATCGAGATAGGTGTACAGCAAGTCCATCAACAGGTTGGCGAAGATGACGCTGATCGTCACGACCAGAAACGCCCCTTGCAGCACGGGGTAATCTTTGCGCGCCACCGCCTCGACGATCGCCAGGCCGACGCCCGGCCACGAAAAGACCCGCTCTAACTCGACCGCGCCCGAAACCGTAAAGCCCAGGTTCAACAGCACCAGCGTCACCATCGGCAGCATGGCATTCTTCAGCGCGTGGTCTTTCAGAATTTGAAAGTTCGTCAGGCCCTTGGCTTTGGCGGTGAGGATATAGTCTTCCGAGAGAACCTCCAACACGGAGGCGCGCATGACGATCATGTACTGGCCCAGCAGCACGATGGCATACGTCAGCGAGGGCAGCAGCCAGTGCCGGGCAACGTCAGCCAGTTCTTCTCCGAAATTGGCGTACGTCAGGCCGGTCGTGCGCATCCCATTGACCGGCAATCCGAATGCGCTGCTGCCGAGCATAAACATCAGGATACCGAGCCAAAACGTAGGCAACGACCAGGCCGTCAGAGAAAAGATCAAGGCCGAAGTGTCGAGCCGGGTCTTTCGCTTCCAACCGGCCACCAAACCCAATAAGGAACCCAGGATGATGGCGAAAAGTTCCGCGCCCAGCAGCAAGATCACGGTGTTGCCGATCCGCTCGCGCAGGATGTCGGCGACTGGGCGCTTCTGATCGTAAGAGATGCCCAGATCGCCTTTGAACAGGTTGCCGATGTAGATGAAGAGCTGGGTGTCGAATGGGTTGACGGCGCACAGGCTGGCCTCGAATACCATCTGCCCTTTGAAGCAATTGATCACCGGCTTATCCAGCCCGAAGCGTATACGCTGGGCCTCGATCATTTCCGGCCGGACGCGCGGGTCTTTGAGGCCGGCCTTGGCCGGATCGCCGGGAATGACGCGAAAGAGGAAAAAGTTGATGAGGAGGACAATGAAGATGGTCAGGAGCGATCCGGCCACCTTGCGTAACACATAGCCGCGTCGTCCCATGTTCATGTTCCCTTTGGAGGACAGCGCCAGAGCTAGCGCTCCGCCGCGAACAACAAGGTATTCCCCCTCTCCTAGCGACATCCGTTTAGTCGTTAGGAGAGGGGGTTAGCGGATGAGGCGGCCTACCGCACCGGCTCCACGTTCGACAGCGAGAGCGGATCGTCCAGCGACAACAGGCCGCCCTCTACGTAAACGTAACCGGTGAACTTGTCGCTGCGGTAAGCCATCACATTGTTCTGGTAATACGGAATGATATACGGCACATCCTCGAGCGCGATCTTCTGCATCTCCCAGATGATCGCTTTGCGCGCTTCGTGATCGACCGCCGTCGACTGGTCCACAAAGAGCTGATCGTAGACCGGGTTGGAGTAGCCTGTCTCGGAGAAACCGTTGTCGATATTATCGGTCCTCAGCACGTCTAGCAGCCAGGCCGGGTCAGGATCGGCGCCCCAGCCCCACAGGAGCACGTCGTAGTCGAAGGCCGGGCAGCAAGCCGCCGTGACCGTGTCGGGTTCCAGCACCTGGACGTCGATGGCGACGCCGACTTCGGCCCACATCGCCTTGAGCAAGTCGCCTTCACGGGCACCGGTCACGATGTCCGAGGGAATCAGGAAGCGGAACTGGAGCGGCTGGCTGCCGTCAGGCATCTCGCGCACGCCGTCGCCGTCGGTGTCCTTGTAGCCGGCGTCGTCCAGCATCTTGTTTGCCAGATCGACATCGTAGGCGTAGTCTTCGAGCTCGCTGTTGAACCAATCACCCAGCGAGCGCGGCACCAGGCTCAGACCGGGCGTGCCCAGACCAAGCAGGGCTACGTCGATAATCTGCTGCTTGTCGGTGGCGTGCGCCAGCGCCTGCCGCACGACCTTGTCTTTGATCGCTGGATGGCCGGAGCATACGCCACCCTCCGCTGGGCATTTGTCGTCCGGCACGACGTTGAAGATGATGTCGCGCAGGCTGCGGCTGCCGCCTACCTGCACCGTGATATTGGCCTCCTGCTTCAGCGAGGCAATCGTCGTCTGCGGCACGTCGGTGATCAGATCGGCCTGGCCTTCGCGCAGCGCCTGCACCAGCGCGTCCGAGCTTTCATAGGTCTGGAAGATGACCCGGTCGATCTTGGGCGGATTGAGATAATGATCGGTGTTGGCCGCCAGCTCGATCGACTGGTCGCGCACGTAATTGACCACTTTGAACGGGCCGGTACCGATCATCTCCAGGTTTTCAAACTTGATCGCCTCGTCGAAGGCGATACCTTCCCAGACGTGCTTGGGCAGCGCATACAGGAACAGCACCTGGGATTCCATGTTGCCGATGGGCGCGCCCAGCGTGATCACCAAGGTGGAATCGTCGGTCGCTTCGACCTTTTCGAAATTCAGCGTGTAAGTATTAAGATACGGGAACTCCTCGTGATCCTTGTAGAACTGGATGGTGAAGGCCATATCCTCGGCGGTGAAATCGGTGCCGTCGTGGAACTTCACACCCTCACGCAGGTGGAAAGTCCACACTGTGCCATCGTCCGACACCTCCCAGCTCTCGGCCAGTTCGGGATAATACTTGCCGCTCAAATCGAGGCCGATCAGGGTGTCGTACGTCAGCTCGTAGATCGTGTACGCTTCGCTGAGCAAACCGGCCGCCGGGTTGAGCGAGTCCGGCGCGCCGGACCATCCGATGCGCAGGATGGCCGGCTCTGGTGTGGCGGGCGGCGGCTCGGTGCGCGGCGGCGGTTGTGTCGCCTGGGGCGCAGGCGGCTGAGTCGGCGCGGGTGTCTGGGCTGGTCCGCAGGCAGAAACGATCAATGCCAGAGCCAGCACGAGCGTCAAGTACCACTTACGGGTAGACATGTGACTCCTCCTTGTTGTGTGTTGACCTGTACGGTCGTGTGTAGTGAGCGCCATGCGCGGGCTTGCATGGCCGGATCGACACATAGTATAAATTTAATAGGCGTTCGCTGCAACTTTCACGGCGCAGTGCTCCGCACGTCTTACACCAGGAAATGCCTGGCCGGACGCTCCTCGACTAAGATACGTCGGTCGATCTTGAAAGGTTCAATAGGGCTGCGCGTCGATCCCTCGATCGCCAGCTCGCCGAGTATCTTCCCGAAAAGAGAGGCGAACTTGAAGCCGTGCGCCGCGCCGAGCGCGACCAGCACGTGCGGATGGCCGGGCAGGCAATCGATCACGAAATCGCGGTCGGGCGGCATCGTGTACAGGCACGTCTTGGTCGTGATGACCGGGCCGAGCGCGGTAGGGATGTGCTTCGCGAGGAAGTCTTCGACGCGCTTGAAGGCGGCCTGGTTGACTTCGAATGTGCGCGTGTCGGGCGTGACCTCTTCGCCGCCGACGTCCTGCGCGGCCTTGGGGCCTGGCTCGCCGTAGGCAGGGAAGCCGTAGAAGCACGGATCGTCCATCCAGATCCAGATCGGAAAGCGATCAGGCGCGAAATCGGCGGCGCGCGGCGAAGCAAAGTAGGTGACCTGCTCTTGTGTGATCGTCAGCGGCACGCTTCGCGTCATCTCGAAGTGCGCGAGCAGTTGATTCGTCCAGGCGTCGACGGCGAGGATCGCTTTTCGGCAGCGATATGTCTCGCCGCCCGCGATGACCTCGATCTCGCCGCCGGCATCGCGCATCGACGTGACGGGCGTGTTGTCGCGAAGCGTCGCCCGGTATTCGCGCGCCATGCGAATGTGCGCCGCGTTGCACTTCGCTGCCGGCGCGATGCCACCGTCGGGTTGATACAGGCCGTGGATGTCGTCGGTCAGGCGGAACTGCGGCCAGCGGCGCGAAGTCGAGACCGCCGGTCTTGACAATCAGTTTTTCGCCTGCGTCCTTCTCCAGCGCCTCCCACGCAGCGTATGCCTGCTTCGCCAGCTCGACGTACTCCGGCGTGTGGTACGAGAGCCGGATGATGCACGAATGGTCCTGCGAAGCGCCGCGCGCGTGGCCGATCTCGAATTGCTCCAGTCCGAGCACGTCTCCGCCTGCGTGCCGTGACAGCCAGTAAGCCGCGCCACTGCCGATGCCGCCAAGCCCGATGACGATGTAATCGTAGTCACGTCTCATGCCATTTCGTGAGCAAGGCGGCGCCATGCTTCGAGCAACTCCTTCTCTCGTTCCGGCCTCAGCCCCGCGCGCCACTCGTGCGTCGTTGATCGAGTCGTCTCCCATTCGAGCGTCACGCGGATCGTCTCTTCGAGCGGGCGGAAGGTCAATCCTGCGGCTATGGCCTTGCGGCAATCGAACGCGAAGAAGCCCGCCGCATCGGGATCGGATTCGGGGATCCACAGCGGCACTTCGCTCCACGGTTGAACGGCCGAATCGATCAGGAATTGGTCTTCAACCCAGACGAAGTGGGCATGGCTGTCGCTGGCGATTTTGCTCGTCTCCAGTAGTGTCCCCATGCTCAAGTGGTAGTCCGGCCCGTCGGCATTGTACACGCCGGTGTGGTTTTGTTCAACGGCATGGATCATCCACTCCGCCAGGTCGCGCACATCGATGAACTGGATTTGCCGGTCAGGCCGGCCGGGCGCCAGCACGTCGCCGCCGCGCGCCACTCGCGCGGGCCAGTAGGTGAAACGATCGGTTGGATCGTGCGGACCGACGACCAGGCCGGGACGCACATTGAGCACACGGCCAGGCATCACGCGCTCGGCGGCCTGCTCGCACAGCGCCTTGAGCGGCCCGTACGTCTCGCCGGTGATCTCCTCAACCGTCTCGTCCTGGAGCCTGCCTACCGGCGCGGATTCGTCAGTGCCCGGCTGGCGCGTGGCGGCGTAAACAGAAAGACTTGAGACGAAGGTGTAGTAGCTCACCGCGTCGGCCAGCAGTTCGGCGGACGCGCGCACGACGCGGGGAACGTAGCCGCACGTGTCGACGACGGCGTCCCACCTTCGACCGCGCAGCGCGTCGAGATTGCCGTCACGGTCGCCGCGCAGCTTCTCGACGTCTGGGAATAAGTCGGGATGGTGCTGGCCCCGATTGAACAGCGTGACTTCATGCCCGCGCGCACGCGCCGCTTCGACAAGATGGCGACCGAGAAAGACGGTTCCGCCGAGAATCAGTATGTTCACCCAGAGACCTCCTGCCAGACAGGCTGCGAATTCACCACGAAGGCGCCAAGACACGAAGATACTTGGTGTCTTCGCGTCTTCGTGGTAAGAGCCTGTCCGAAAATCCCGGAGTGCCGGGCTTTAGCCCGCTTTGGTCATGCAGACTGAAGTCTGCACTCCACTTTTCGGATAGGCTCTAAGTCTGTCTACATCCTTTCAGGCGCCCTGATGCCGAGCAGCGCCAATCCATTCTTGAGACATTGTGCGGTCGCACTCACAAGGTGAAGCCGCGCCGCACGCAGCTCGGGCGACGGCGCGTTGAGCACCGGGCAGTCGCGATAGAACGCCGAGAACTGCCGGGCCGCGCCGTACAGCCAGTCGGCGACGATCGACGGCGCGCACGCATCGGCGGCGCCGCGAACGCGCAGCGGCAATAAGGCAAGCGCCTTGACCATCCCGACCTCGGCTGAGTGAACGAGCGACCGTGCGTCGACCGCGCCCGGCAGGCTGCCTGCCCGCCGCAGGATCGAGCGGCAGCGCGTGTGCATGTATTGCAAGTAGGTCGCGCTGTTGCCGTCGAGCGAGAACATGGCATCCCAATCGAGCGTGATGTTGCGCTTTGGGTCCTGATACAGGTCGTTGTAGATCGCCGCGCCGATGCCCACCGCTTCGGCAATCGCTTCGCGCTCCGCCGGGGCGAGGGCGGCCTCGCGCGCTCCCGCCTTCTGCTCGACCAGCTCCCGCGCCCTCTGCACCGCCTCGCCGAGCAGCGTTTCCAGGTGCACCATGTTGCCTCTGCGAGTCGAGAGCGGCTGTCTCTCGCCGTCATACACCGTGCCGAAGATGACGTGGGCCAGCTCGACGCCCGGCGGCGCATAGCCCATGGCTCTGGCCGTGGCGAAGAGCTGCTGGAAGTGAAGCTCTTGCGGCTTGCCGACGACGTAGATGATCTTCGCCGGATGATACGTGTCTTGCCGGAACTTGATCGTGGCGAGGTCGCGCGTGTGGTACAGCGTGCCGCCGTCGGAGCGCTGCAGCAGAAACGTCGGCAGCCCGGCGACGTCGACGATGACGACGCCGCCCGCGTCGCGCCGCGCCGCGCCGCTCGACAGCGCGTCGTCGATCACCTGCTGCGTCATGTGCGCGTAAAAGCTCTCGCCGTGCTCCGTGTCGAACCGAACGCCGAGCCGGTCGTAGTTGCGCTGGTTGACCTGCTTCATCAGATCCACACAGCGCTGCCATATCTCGTGCGCAGCCGGGTCGCCCTGTTCGAGCCGCAGCGACCAACGGCGCGCTTCGTCGTCGAGCGCGGGGTCGCGCTCCGTCGCCTTCGCGAAATCGGCGTACAGTTGCTCGAACCGCGCGAGCAGCTCCTCGCCCTCTCCCTGAGGTAAGCCGCGCCGGTCGATCGCGGCGAGCAGCACGCCGAACTGTTTGCCCCAGTCGCCCAGGTGGTTGTCGCCGACGACGGTGTATCCCTGCGCGCGAAAAATGTTCACCAGCGCCTGGCCGATGATCGTTGAGCGGATGTGCCCGGCGTGCATGCGCTTGGCGATGTTCGGCGACGAGTTATCGATCACGACGGTGCGGCCCGCACCTCGATCGTCAGACCCGTAGCCATCAGTGTGCCTGACAATCTCGCCCAGGACTTGGGCGGCCAGCGCCCGGTCCTCGACGCGGAAATTGACGAACCCGCCGCTGGCCTCGGCAGTACCGACGAGCGAATTCGGCTGGATCGATTCCCTCACATCAGTTGCAACCTGCTGCGCCAGGCGGAGCGGGCTGTCGCGACGTCGCCTTGCGGTCCTGAAGCAAGGCAGCGCGAGATCAGCCTGCACGCCGCGCGCCGTCGGCGGGCCAAGCTCGATCTCCTCAGGCTCGACCAGCCCGGTGTTCAGCAATGCGTGTGCGATTTCGGTTCGGAACCGATCGAAGACATATTGCATGGCGGAGGGTTACCGCTTGCGCCGCCAGTCCCACAGTGTCTGGCCATCGTTGAAGCCGAGCGGCACGAGTACCTGCAGCGTGAAGATGAACAGGTTTTCCAAAAAGGCGAACAGCGCCAACCACCAGACGAGGGCGCCGTGTGCCTCACGAAGAGCAAACAGAATGCCCCCCGCAAGGAAGGTCATCGCTACCCCCCACAGCGGCCCGCCCAGCGCCCGGCGGACGTGAATGCTCGCCGGCAGCTCCGGTTCGTCGGGCGGGTAGAGCGAGATGGCGAAGATGTACCCCACGCCGAATCGTACGCCGATCATCGGGTAGCCGGTGCGGCGCGCGGCCCACGCGTGACCCAGATGATGAATCAGCTCGAAGAGCCATTGCAGTGTCGTGGCCGCCAGCCCGAAAAGTATCGCCTCGCCCGCCGGTAGTTTCATCAGCCAGAAGGCAATTCCACTAAACGTCGCCCACAGGCCAAGTGTGCCGACGAGTGCGGTGGGCATTACGCCGATCTCCAGTCCGGCCAGCCGGCCGAGCCTGTATTCAACCATCACACACGACTCCGTTCAGATTAGCGCCGCCAAGCCGGCCACGAGACCTTGCCCCTCGATCCAACCGCGCCACTCTGAATCACGCTCACGCCGGTATCGCCAGATGAGAACAGCGCTGTAGAGGCCGGTCAGTAGAAAGGGTAGGGGAGCCATCGAAAGCGGTATCAGCGCTCCAGCCAGGACTAAAATGAGGGCCACGCGTCGCGCAGCAGGCTCGCCCAGCACAACGGGAAGCGACTGTGTGCCACTCGTGCGGTCGCCATCGACGTCGCGCAGATCGTTCAGAAGGATTTGTACCATGATCAAGGCGCACACCGCGCAGGCCAGCAGCCAGGTATCCCGCTGCCAGACCCGGCCGTAGGCCGCGGCAGGTGTGATGACGATGACCAGCACCCATAGGACGGCGACAAACGGCGTTTTTATGCCCGGCAGGTGTTTCCAGCCCACCCGGCGACCCTGCCAGGGGAGCCAGCGCATGGTGTACGTCAGCGCGAAGCCGAGACCCGCGAGCAGGGGCAGCACGGCGGTAGGGCGCAGCGTCAGCAAG
>Ga0209751_10006694_pt1 | contig 10651 bp, 6 predicted proteins | sample RifCSP13_1_FD_184019 | JGI IMG/M metagenome (GOLD analysis project Ga0209751, IMG submission 184019) | Soil microbial communities from Rifle, Colorado - Rifle CSP2_sed 13_1 (SPAdes) (version 2) | ecosystem: Environmental > Terrestrial > Deep subsurface > Rock core/Sediment | place: Rifle...
AAGAAGACAGCGCCGGCCAAGAAGACAGCGCCGGCCAAGAAGACAGCGCCGGCCAAGAAGGTCGCGCCCGCGAAGAAGCCTGCCGCGAAGAAGTAAGCCGACCACTCTTCGACGTGGCCGCGACCGGCAACGCGGCCGCGGAGTACCCGATGAGAAACGTTCGAGGGACGCGCACTCGGAAACGACCCGCTCAACCGGCAGGCCTGGGGCACTAGCACAGCGGTGAAGCCCCGCGACGAGTTGAGTTTCATCGGCTAATTGGCCCTGGGTCGCTGGCTAACAGCGTGCGGCGCTGGGCGTTCGCGACGCTCACGGCTGGTACCGCCCGGTACTTTCAGTGCAGTGAAAACAGCACGATCGGGTGCCAGCGTATGTGACACACGCGACGGCTCGTCCAATCGCGTGCGAACGCACGCACGTCCTGAGGCGCTCCCAACATATGAGACTGGTCACTGCATCGCACGGCGGCCGCGCCGTAGCAACCGGGGACGCGCGCCCGCATAGGCGCAAGCGCGGCCAATCGCTGGTCGAGTTCGCACTCATACTGCCCGCCTTCCTGATGATCGTCTTCGGGATCGTCGATTTCGGGCTCGCCTTCGACGCCTCGCTCACGATTGGCAATGCGGCGCGCGAGGGCGCCCGGGTGGGCGTCACCAACCCGAGCACGTCGGCCATATCGGCCCGGGTGCGCGAGGTTGCGGGTCGCCTGAACGATGGCCGGCTGACGATTACCGTCTCGTGCAAGACGGCGACGGGTGCCGCCTGCCCGGGCGGCATGGCTGGTGCGACCAGTGGCACGACCCTGGCCGTGGCCGTTGGCTACAGCTACCCGATGATCACACCAATCGCTTTCGGTACGACCATCCCGCTCGGCTCGACGGTCCAGATGCGCGTCGAATGAGTGGCCCGCATTCCGAGCGTCTCCATGGCGAACGGGGCCAGGCACTGGTCCTGTTCGTGATCTTTCTGGCACTGCTGCTGACCACGCTCGCGCTGGTTATCAACGCTGGCCTGCTGCGCCGCTCCGACCAGCAATTGCAGAACGCCCTCGATGCGGGCGCGCTGGCCGGGGCCGCAAGCCTGCCGGCGAACCCGACGCAGGCTGCAAGCGATGCCATCAAGTTCGCGCGCACCAACCACCCCAGCCTGAGCACGGGCCCCCTCACCGTCACCTTCCGCTGCTTCGTCGGCGATCGGAACGGTGATGGGCAGCCCGATACGGGGGATGTCCCATCTGTCTGCAATCCGGGTTCCGGCGCGACATGGACGTCCTCGGGTGGAAAGGCCGTCGCGTTGTGCGACCCGTTCCGGGCCGGTAACACGTGCAACACGGTCGTTGTCCAGGGCACGGTCAGTACCAGCTACCGCCTCGAGGATGTGACCGACGTGCCGGGGGCGACCACGACCTACCAGTCTGCCGCTTGCGCTGGCCTGTGCGGCGCTGACCCGCAGGTGCCGCTCGACATCATGTTCATCATCGACCGCACCAGCAGCATGAGCAATACCGACCTGACCAACGTCAAAAACGCCGCCCTGGCGAGCCTACGCATGCTCGATCCGTCCAGGCAACAGGTCGGGCTCGGTGTGCTTGGCCGGAGTCAGACTTCGGCCAACTGCAGGGGCACCGGCAACCCGCGCGGCTTGGCCAGTAGGTCCGAGACCGTTGGGACGTGGGTCACCGTGCCCTACCCGACGACCCGCTCGTTGAGCAACGACTACCTTCGCGCCGACGGCACGCTCAACAACAACAGCCAGTTGGTCAGGACGATCAACTGCCTCAACCATTCGTCCACGGGCACAAACCTGGGTGACCCCTTGACCGCGGTCGCGAACACAGTTGTCGCGCGCGGTCGGGTCGGTGTGCCGAAGGGCATCATCCTGATGACCGATGGTGCCGCGAACAGGCCGAACACGCGCTCGTGCAAATACGCGAACGACGCGGCGACCGCGGTCAAGGCACTCGGCATTGAGCTGTTCACGATCGGCTTCGGCGTCGCCGGCGACAGATGCGGCGACGTCGACGGGGCATACCGGAATGTGGCCGCGAGCCGTCTTCTCGCCGACATGGCCACGGGCCCGACGACCGACAACGGCTGCACCGACGCCGAGAACTCCGACGGCGACCACTACTTCTGCGAGCCGCGCACCGACAGCCTGACCTCAGTCTTCCGCGCCGCTACGGCAGCGCTGGTGCAGGGCAACGCGCGGTTGATTCAATTGCCGCAGTAGCGCTGCAACGGGACGGCGATCGCAACAGAGCTCGCGGTCGAGCGACGTACAATCCCGGCGCGCATGTTCCTCGCCGCCACTCAGCCCCATCCGATATTCCTGGCCGGCCGGTGGGCGGATTCACCTGACAAACTCGAGGTAACCAACCCGGCGCGGCCGAACGAGCCGGCAGGTGCGACCTACAACGCCACGCCCGAGCAGTACGAGGAAGCCGTCCTCGCGGCGGTCCAAGCCTTCGAGACCACGCGTCACCTGCCCGCCTACGAGCGTGGCGCGATCCTGCGCAACATCAGCGCTGGCATAAAGGAACGAAGAGAAGAGCTGGCGCGCACGATCACGGTGGAATCGGGCAAGCCCATCCGCGACGCGCTGGTCGAGGTCGATCGAGCCGCGCTGACCTTCCGCCTCGGCGCCGAGGAGGCCGAGCGCATCACCGGCGAGATGATCCCGCTCGATCTCATGGCCAGTAGCAAGGGCCGCATCGGCATCACGCGGCGCTTCTCGCTCGGCCCGATCGCGGCGATCAGCCCGTTCAACTTCCCGCTCAACCTGGCCGCACACAAGCTCGCGCCGGCCATCGCCGCGGGCAACACGGTCGTGCTCAAGCCACCGTCCAAGGACCCGCTGACGATGCTGACCGTGGCCGAGATCATCGAGAAGTCGGGCGTCCCCGCCGGCGCGGTGAGCATCCTGCCCATGACCCGCGCCCTGGGCGATCGGATGGTCGAGGATGCCCGCTTCAAGCTGCTCACCTTCACCGGCAGCCCGAGCGTTGGCTGGCGCATGAAGGAGCGTGCCGGCAAGAAGAGGGTCGTGCTCGAGCTGGGCGGCAACGCCGGGGTGGTCGTCGATGAGTCCGCCGACCTCGACTGGGCCGTCAGGCGCTCGCTGATCGGCGCCTTCTCTTACGCCGGTCAGGTTTGCATCAGCGTCCAGCGCATGTTCATCCATCGCTCCATCTACGACGCGTTCCTGGAGCGCTTCATCGCCGGCGCGCGCGAACTCGTTGTTGGTGATCCACTGGATCCGGAGACGCAGCTCGGGCCGATGGTCGACGAGCAGGCCGCGCAGCGCACGGAGCGCTGGGTGCGCGAAGCCGAGGAGATGGGCGGCCGGGTGCTGATCGGTGGTCGTGCCGACGGAAACTTCTTCCCGCCGACGGTCCTGGTCGACACGCCGGCCAAGGCCCAGGTGTGCTCCAACGAGGCATTTGCCCCGCTCGTGGTCGCCTTCCCGTTCGACGACTTCGGCGACGCCATCGCGCAGGTCAACGACAGCTTCTACGGGCTGCAGACGGGTGTCTTCACCAATGACCTGGCCCACTCGTGGCAGGCCTTCAATGAGCTACAGGTCGGTGGTGTGATCGTCAATGACACACCGACCTACCGCATCGACCACATGCCCTACGGCGGGGTGAAGGATTCCGGCCTCGGCCGCGAGGGACTGCGCTGGTCGATCGAGGACATGACCGAACTGCGTCTGATGGTGGTCGCCGAACCGGACAAACCCGCGCCGCGCCCGTCCGACTGACCGCGTCGGCGGCCAACGGCCGCCGACTGTAGGCGCATTGGGTGTTGCCGGCCAACCGACCTGGCCGTCGGCCACCACCCTGCACCCCCAAATCGGGTGACCAACGTAGGGGTGCCCTTACCCCTAACGGTTCATGGCCCGCCATGCCCGCCCTATGGTTCCCTGCACAGCAAAAGGACTTATCACGTCACTGATGGAAGGGAGTCCAATGCGCAAAACACTCATCGTAGGCAGCCACACCAAGCTGATCAGCCTCGCTATCACCACCATCGCGGTCGTCAGCCTGACTGCCGGGACGATGATGTCGATGGCCCTGTTCACTGACCAGGAAACCGACGACTCGACGTTCACCCTGGGCACCATCGTGCTCGACGCGACGAAGATTGCCGCGATGAGCCTGACGTCGACCGCGATGATGCCGGGCGATACCGTCATCGGGCCGGTGACCGTAGAGAACGATGGCACGGCCCAACTGCGTTATGCCGTCAGCCAGGCGAGCACCAACGCCGACACCAAGTCGCTGCGCGACTCACTGCTGCTGGTGATCCTGACCGAGGACACCGGCGCCGGAGCCTTCGGCACCGACGGCAACTACTGCGACGACGCAAACGGCACCAGCTTGCGCGCTTCGGCCGCGCTCGGCGCGAGCGGCAACCTGGTCGGCGATCCGACGCAGGGCTCGCAGGCCGGCGACCGGTCGATCAACGCCGCCGCGAGCGAGGTGCTCTGCTTCAGCGTCAACCTGCCGGTGAGCGCCGCCGACTCGCTTCAGGGAGCGGTGACGACGACGACATTCACCTTTCAGGCCGAGCAGACCGCTAACAACTAGCAGCTTGCCCTAGCCCAGGAGCGAGCTCCACAGCCCAGGTGACGGCGACCCGATCGGAAGCTCGGGTCGCCGTCTTCCATCCAGCGAGGACAGCATGCTCATCAACGCGATCAGGCTCGTCCGGGCGGCCGCGGCGCTGGCCTGGCTGGCCGCCACAGTCGTGCTGGTCGCACTCGTCGCGTTGCCCAACGTTCTGCCGGCAGTCGGTCGCGAGCTGTACGTCGTGCGCGGCGCTTCGATGCAGCCGGCGCTGCCGCTCGGTTCGGCGGTCATCGTCCGGCTCGGCCAGGCCGACCAGTTGGCCGTTGGTGACGTGATCACCTTCCGCGGGGGCAACGGCACGATCGTCACCCACCGGATAATCGGCGTCTCGGCCGGCGCGGACCGAGCTTTCCAGACCAAGGGCGACGCCAGTCTCGGAGTTGATCCGACCGCGGTGCCCGCCAGCGCGCTCATCGGCCGCGTTGAGTATGTACTGCCTGGTGTCGGCGCCGTGCTGGCCAGCCTGGCCACGACCTCGGGCGGGCTTGCCGCGCTGGGACTGTTGGGCGGCCTGCTGCTCGCCGTCTGGGTCATGGACCATCTGTTGACGGCGCTGCGGTCCTCCTCGAGGCGGGGGACGGTCGTCGCCGAGCCCGTGCACTAACGATGCTGCGCGTATCGCAGCGGAGGCTGCGCCCTCTGCCCTCCCTATCGGCGGTGACCACGGTCCTCTCCGTGGGCATTCTGATCGTCGCGCTGGTGATGGTCGGACTGGGTGGCACCCTGGCGCTCTTCACCGCCAGCCAACCGGCCGCCGCGAACATCTCCGCTGCGCGCATATTCCGTGGCGAACGGATCACACCGGCGTTTGCCGTCAGCGACGTGTCCTCCGGCTCCGCGTCGGACTACTCGAGCGTCACGGCATTCGCCAGCGACGGGCGCTACTTCCTTACCCGTACCTGGCCGGCGGCGTTCGATTCGGCGCGCTACGTCGATCTCGACCTCAGTTCGCCGCTGCCGGGCGGTTTGAGCGCCCTCAACGTGGCGCTCACCGCGCGCCTGTCGAGCGACGCCGGGACGGGCAGCGCATGCGTCTATCTCGAGCTTCGTCGGGCGTCGACCAACGCCCTGCTGTCCAGCCATGGCAGCGCGGGCAGCCCGCTGGCATGCACCACTGGCACGCAGGTGACGACGCTCAACGTGGCGCTGGCCGCGGTCGACGCGACCGATATCGCCAACGACCTGCGCGTGCGCGTCTTCGCGCGTGACAGCGGCGCCGGCGCGCTGCGCATCGACCAGGCCACGGTTGGCGGCGACACGCCGTACGCCGCCTTCACCCTCTACCCGATCCTGACGCGCGAGCAGTACAGCGGCCAGCAGGAGCTCATCCGCTGGAGCCTGGCCGGGCCATGATCCCCTATACCCGCCGCGATCTGCGGCGCTCTCTGCTCATCGGACTGATCGCCTCGGCGATCATCATCGCCCCGTTCCGGATCACCGCGTCTGAGCCGGATGCGTCCCCGGAACCAGCCCAGACGACCGCCCAGGCTTCGCCGCCGGCGGAAAGCCTGCCACCGGCGGAAAGCCTGCCACCGGCGGAGAGCCTGCCACCGGCGGAAAGCCTGCCACCGGCGGAAAGCCTGCCACCGGCGGAAAGCCTGCCACCGGCGGAAAGCCTGCCACCGGCGGAAAGCCTGCCACCGGCGGAAAGCTCATCGCCGACCGAGAGCTCCCCGCCCGCCGCAAGCCAGCCACCGGCGGAAAGCCTGCCACCGGCCGCACCGTCACCCGGTCCGCCCACCGCCTCCCCCCCGGCCGAGTCGCCCGACCCGGCATCGGGACCGGCGCCGCCAGGCGACGGTCACAGCCCGTCGCCAACCGATCCCGCGAGTCCTGCACCCGCCCCAACTCCGGCGGGTGCCTCGCCGTCCCCGGAACCGTCGGGTACGACCGGTGATGAGGCTCCCACGCTGGCCTACGTCGTCTCGTTCTCGACCGCCGCCGCGTTCGAACAGCGCGCTGCGCTGCTCGAACAATTCGGGGTGGCCGAGCGCTCCGTGATCGAGCCGCTGTACATGGCCATGGTCGATCTGCCGGTCGACCAGGCCGCCGAGCGGATCGCCGCCCTCAGGCAGAGCGCGCTCGTCGCCCGGGTGGAGCCGGACCGTGAGCGCACCGTCGACGCCGAGCCGGACGACCCGCGCTACCCAGATCAGTGGGCCCTGCCACGGATCGGCTGGCCGAGCGTGCGCGATCAGCCGCCGCCCGCGGGGTCGGCGCTCGTTGCCATCCTCGACACCGGGGTCGACGCCACGCACCCCGAACTGGCCGACCAGCTAGTGCCCGGAGCAGTGTTCGTCGACGGCAGCACCAGCGACAGCGATCCCCATGGCCATGGCACGTGGATGGCCGGCATCGTCGCCGCCGAGACCGATAACACGGTCGGGATTGCGGGCGTCGGCTACGAAGGCGTCCACATTCTGCCCGTGACCGTCCTCGCTGCGGACGGCACCGGCCGGGACAGCGACATCATCGCCGGCCTGGTCTATGCCGCCGATGCTGGCGCCGACGTGATCCTGATGGCGTTCAGCAACACGGGTTATTCAGCCGCGCTCCAGGCGGCCGTCGATTACGCCTGGTCGAAGGGCGCGATCCTCGTGGCCGCCACCGGCAACGGCGGTTCGACACAGGCGACCTACCCGGCCGGCGACCGGGGCGTGATGGGCGTCGCGAGCACCGACCAGAACGACCTGCTCGCCCCGGACAGCAACCATGGCGCCGACACCTTCCTCGCTGCGCCGGGTGTTGGCGTGCTCACGACGGCCCCTGGCGAGGGCTACGCAGCCATATCAGGAACGTCTGCGGCCGCAGCAATGAGTGCGGGAGCCGCGGCGCTTTTGCGCGCCTTCGCCCCAGATCTGTCGAATGGGGTGATCGTCGGACGGCTCGCGCGGTCGGCGGCCCCGGCCGGGACGCAGGACGAGACCGGCAACGGCCGGTTGGACCTTGCCCGTGCGCTGGCGGACACGGGCACGGACGTGGTGGAGCCCGCCGGCGTGGCTGGATCGGTCGACGGCGGTCCGTTCGTGGGCCCCTATCCAGATCCGGTCAATCCACCGGTCGACCCGGGTCCGTACACCGTCGCGGCGACCTGGTACAGCGCCTCCTGGTCGAACCGGAAGACGATAACGATCGACTACACGAAGGTCGGCGCCGCGCTGACGAACTTCCCGGTGCTGATCAACCTCGCCTCCGACGCGCAGCTCGCAGCCGGCGCGCAGGCCAGCGGCAACGATATTCTCTTCACCTCGAGCGACGGGACGACGAAGCTCGCGCACCAGATCGAGTCGTACACGAGCTCGACCGGCGCGCTCGTCGCCTGGGTCAAGGTGCCGAGCCTTTCGAACACCGCGAACACGACGATCTACATGTACTACAGCAATTCCTCAGCCGCCAACCAGCAGGACGCCGCCAACGTCTGGGATACCAACTACAGGGGCGTATGGCATCTCAAGGAGACCATCGGAGGGTCTGGTGCGATTAAAGACTCTACGAGCAATGCTAACAATGGCACAGACACGAACAGTCCAACTCTCGGAGCAGCGGGCACAATTGGCAATGCCATAAGTTTTGACGGGGTGAATGATTATGTGGACGCAGGAAACCCGGTATCGCTTCAATTTACGGGAAATATCACTCTTTCAGCGTGGATCAAACCGAGCTCATTGAGTGATTACAAATTCTATCTGGCAAAATATGATTATAACGATACTGGGTACGATCTGGGTGTGATGGTGGATGGGAGCCTGGCGGTTACTTTTCGGAATGGCACACATGTGGACGGATTTAGTTCAGCGGGATTGATTCAAGCTGGCTCATGGCAACATGTCGTAATTGTCCAGAATTCGTCCAATTGCAATGTGAGCATCTATGTCAATGGGGTGGCTGATACACCTCTGACGACTCAGCACTGCTTCTCAAACCCGTCAACGAATTTGAAGATTGGGGCGCGAGCCTTCGACGTATTCTATCCTGGCTCCATCGACGAGGTACGTGTCTCCAATACCGTTCGCTCCGCAGCCTGGATTACCACGGAATACAAGAACCAGAGTTCGCCCTCGACCTTCGCCAGCATCGGCGGGCAGCAGTGGAACGACACGACGGCGCCGGCGAGCTCGCTCTCCTTCACCTCGGGCACGAACCCGGGCGGCCAGTACGCGGCCTCGACGGGCGCGCACGCGTGGACGTACTACTACAACGCGGGAGCGACCACGACCTTCACGATGACCGATACCGCGAGCGATGCGGGCTCAGGGATCCAGTCGGCCGAGTTCCCGAACCTGACGACGACCGGCTTCACAGGGACCGGCCTCGCCGATACAACCTCGCCGTACACGTCGAACACGTACACGATCACGACCGCGAACACGACCGCGCCTTCCGCGCAGCCCGTCAACGTCTTCGACGGCGCCGGCAACTCGACGGTCGAGACAGTCACGTTCGTGCGCGACACGACGGCGCCGACCGGCCAGACGGTGGCCCTCTCGGGTGGCCCCTACTACACCACCCTGTCGGTGCCGCTCACGCTGGCTAACGGCTCCGACACCGGCTCCGGCATCAACACAGCCACAGGCGTCGTCCAGCGCGCCAGCGCGACCCTCAGCGCCGGCAGCTGTGGCTCCTTCGGCGCCTACGCCCCGGTGACTCTCACCGGCGGCGCCGACACGACCGTCGTATCCGGCAACTGCTACCGCTACCAGTACCTCATCTCGGACAACGTGGGCAACCAGTCCGCTGCCTCGGTCGCCAGCGCCGACGCCAAGGTCGACACCAGCGCGCCGAGCGCGCCCACCCTGACCTACTCGGCGATGACGAACGTGGCCGCGATCGGGAACGCGCTGCGCTACCTGCCCGGATCGGCGGGCGGCTTCAGCGTCGCCGCCTCGTCGGCTGACGACCAGTCGGGGATCGCCGGATATGGCTTCCCGACCCTGCCCGCGGGCTGGACCATCTCCGGCAGCGGCGCGTCGCGGAGCTGGACGTACACGGTCAATCCGACCGCGCCGTCGGGCAACCAGAACGTCAGCGCAACCAACAACGCCGGCCTGAGCGCCAGCACGCCGTTCACCCTCGTGCCCGATACTCGGCCATCTGCGGTCAACGACAGCTACGGCGTAAACGAGGACGGCTCGCTGGCTCCGAGCGCGGCCACCGGCGTCCTGGCCAACGACACAGATGCGGAGGTCGACCCGCTCACCGCGGTGCTGGTCACCAATGTGACCCACGGCACTCTGACGCTCAACGCGGACGGCTCGTTCACATACACGCCGGCGGCCAACTACAACGGCCCCGACTCGTTCACCTACAAGGCCAACGATGGTTGGTTCGACTCCGCCTCGAACGCGACGGTGACGATCACGATCACCGCGGTCAACGACGCGCCGGTCGCCGTTGCCGACGCCTACTCGATGTTCCAGGACAACACGTTGGTCGTGGCCGCGGGTGGCGTCCTCGCTAACGACACCGACGTGGACGTCCAGACGCTCACAGTCCAGTCGCCGCGGCCGGTGAGCGGCCCGAGCAACGGCAGCCTGACGCTCAACGCCGACGGCTCGTTCAGCTATACACCAGCCGCCGGCTTCACCGGCAGCGACAGCTTCACCTACAAGGCGACCGACGGCATCGCCGACTCCGCGCCCGCGACCGTCACGATCACCGTCAATAGCACCGCTTACGTTTCGGCGGCGGCATGGACGACCAGCTTCGACGCCGCCCGCTACCTCGACTTCTCCTTCCCGGCCTACCTTCCCGCTGGAGCGACTGTCGACGGCGCTACCTTCAGGCATTCCTATCGTTCGTACACCACGGGCACGACGTGCTACTACATCGAGGTCTACGAGGGCGCCACGCTGATCGGCGCGCATGGCAGCGCGGGCGCACCAATCTCGTGTAACTCGGGCACGAGCTATGTCACCGACACCGTCGCGCTGCCCGAGATCAACACGGTCGCTCGCGCAAACTCGGCCAAGATCCGCCTCTACGTGCGCAACTCCGCCACCGGCCGGTCGGAGCACAGCCTGG
>Ga0209751_10006696_pt1 | contig 10649 bp, 11 predicted proteins | sample RifCSP13_1_FD_184019 | JGI IMG/M metagenome (GOLD analysis project Ga0209751, IMG submission 184019) | Soil microbial communities from Rifle, Colorado - Rifle CSP2_sed 13_1 (SPAdes) (version 2) | ecosystem: Environmental > Terrestrial > Deep subsurface > Rock core/Sediment | place: Rifle...
GGATGTGATCCGGCGCTCTCTTCATCCACCCCTCGTCCGCGATCCGGCTATTTGGCCGGCGATTTCTCCTTGTGCTCGCGCACCAACTCGCGGCGCAGGATCTTGCCCACAGTCGTCTTAGGCAGGGGCTCCGAACGGAATTCGATGCTCGAGGGGATCTTGAACTTGGCCAGCTTGTCGGTGCACCAGGTCTTCAGTTCGTCCTCGGTGGCAGCCTGCCCTGGCTTGAGCACCACCCAGGCCTTCACCGTTTCTCCGCGATAGGCATCCGGGATGCCGGCCGCCGCCGCTTCGAGCACCTTGGGATGGCCGGAAAGCACCTCTTCCACCTCCCGCGGCCACACCTGGTACCCACCGACCTTGATCAGTTCCTTCTTGCGGTCGACGATGTAGAAGTATCCCTCGTCATCCATGCGGGCGATATCGCCCGTGAACAGCCAGCCGTCGCGCAGTGTGTTGGCTGTTTCGGTGGGCATGTTGTGATAGCCCTTCATCAACATCGGCCCGCGAATCGAGAGCTCGCCCACTTCGCCCACCGGCAGCACGGTCACCCCGTCGTCCAGGCTGACAATGCGCGCATCCACGCCCGGCAATGGAAGGCCGATCGAGCCGGTGATATTGCGTCCTTTCAACGGGTTGACGTGCGTGGCCGTGGGGGCCTCCGACAGGCCATAGCCCTCCACCAGCTTGCCGCCGGAGAGGCGCTCGAAGGTCTCCTTGGTCTCGCGCATCAGGGGAGCCGATCCGGAGACGCAGGCGCGGATCGAGTCCATCTTGTACTTGCCCGCGCGTACATCCGGGTGGTTGTTGATGGCGTTGTACAGTGTCGGCACGCCCGGGAAGATAGTCGGGCGGTACTTCTGTATCGACCCCAGCAGATCGTGCAGGTCACGCGGGTTGGGGACCATGACCATCGGCATGGCACCGGCAACCGCCACGCTCATGCCCGCCACCATCCCATAGACATGGAAGAGCGGGATGGCCATCAGCATCAGTTCCTGCCCCTCACGCAAATCGGGCATCCACGCGCGAATGGCGAGCGTGTCGGAGAGCAGCGCCATGTGGGTCGAGACGGCCGCCTTCGATACGCCGGTTGTGCCGCCGCTGTACTGGAAGATGCACAGATCCTCCGGGCCGATAGCGATCTTGGGCTTGGCCGCGCCGGCGTATTTGGCCAACAGGTCCTTGAGCCACATATCGCCCGCCGCCAACTCAACGCGATGGCCTTCTTTCTTCTCCTTGGCGAGAGTGAACAGCACGCGCAGCAGCGGCGGCAGCGTTTCCTTGATATTCGTGACGATCAGCTTCTTTAGCTTGGTGGCCGGCTGGACTTCCTTGATCCGCGAGTAGAAGTTGCTCGTCAGGATCATGATCTCGGCACCCGCGTCCTTCATCTGGTGCTCGATCTCACGCGGGGTGTAAAGCGGGTTGGTCGCCACCACCACGCCGCCCGCCTTGAGGATGCCGTAGAAGCACATCACGAATTGCGGGGTGTTGGGCATGAACATGGCCACCGGTTGGCCGCGCTTGACGCCCATCTCCACCAGCGCCGCCGCGAGGGCATTGGTGTATCCGTCCATCTCGCGGTAGGTGATCTTGGCGCCTTTGAAGATTGTGCACGGGACGTCTGGGTGCTTGGCGGCTGCGTCTTCCAGGAACCGAAACAGGGGAACCTTCGGGAGATCGAGTGTACGTGGAACGCCGGGGTCGTAGTTCTTGAGCCAGGGTCGATCCGCCATCGTCCTCTCTCCTATCATCCAGGGGGATGAATGCGTCGCCCAGGACCTCCCTCCGAGGGCCTGGACCGGTGGCTGGGAACGAAGGAGCACTGCGGAGTTCTAGATCGAGTATAGGTTCAAGGCTGCACAGAGTCAACTGCGCCTGAGGCCAATCCGACTGGCGCACAGGCCTCCAGGCGGTGAGCTTGCTGCGCAAGTCACTCCAGAGATCGGATGGGTAATACGGAGTGATCGTCTCCTTGTTGGGCTTCTGCCCGCGCTGGATGTCGAATCGCTCGGGTATAATCTGCCCGCCCTAGCACCTGAAGCGGCGCACGGGATAGAGAGTGAGTGTGGATGGGCTTCGACCTGGTTAAGCTGATTGAAACGGTCGGGTATCTCGGGCTGATCGGGATCATTTTCGCCGAGTCCGGCCTGTTCTTCGGGTTTTTCCTCCCCGGCGACAGCCTCCTGCTCACCGCCGGTTTGCTCGCATCACATGGCGAGCTGGAAATCTGGACCCTCCTGCTTACGCTCCCCGTGGCAGCCGTGCTGGGCGACAACGTGGGCTATTGGTTCGGGAAGAAGGCCGGCCCCCCGATCTTCAGCCGCGAGAACTCCCTCCTCTTCCGGCGCAAGAACCTGCTTGCGGCAAAGGCCTTCTACGAGAAGCACGGCGGCAAGACGATCGTGCTCGCGCGATTCATGCCCTTCATCCGGACTTTCGCGCCGATCGTTGCCGGGGCCGTGCAAATGCCGTATCGGCGCTTCTTCTTCTTCAACATTCTGGGGGGAATGCTGTGGGCCGTGGGAGTGACCCTGGCGGGCTACTTCCTCGGCGAGACGATTCCGGGGATCGACCGCTACTTCCTGCTGATCATCGTGGTCGTGATCTTTATCTCGGCGCTGCCGAGCCTGATCCACGTGTGGAAGGAATACCGGCACGATATCTTCGCCTGGGTGGCCCGCCGTATGAACCGCGCGCCGGGATCATCGGCTTCCCGCGCCTCAGGTGCGCCAATCGCTGAAGACGTGCCAGACAAACCGGCGTGACTCGTCGCGCGGCCGGTCCAGGTCGACCCACTCGCGTTCTGCCCACGCGCGCAGTTGGGCGAGGCAAACCGGGAACACCGCCTCGTTGACCACCCACGTACTCGAAAACGTCTTCTTTTCGACATCCTCCAACGCCTGGCGTGGCGATCGCGCGACGCGCCACTCGCAGGCGAGGATCTCGTTGTGTTGCCGCGCTCGGGCGCGGAAGAAGGTCACCGGCGCCTCCATCTCGCGCAGCCCGGGAGCGCCCATCTCGGCGCCATGTTGCGCAACGATTTCTCGCCATGCACGGCGCACGCGCCGGCCGATCGAATCCGGCGGGTGCCAATTCCACCCGACCGCGACCACGCCCGGCGAGGCAATCACTCGCAGGGCGTCCATCATCGCCCGCTGCGCATCGCCGACCAAATGAAAAACGTGAACCGCGATCACGGCCGTGACTGCTCCCGCGGCCAGGGGCAGGCGCTGTGCGTCGCCTTGGACGAGACGCAGGCCCGCCCCTCCGGCCGGCGGCTCGTCCCGCAGGCGATCCATCATCGGCCGCGAGAGGTCGACCCCTACGACCGGCACACCAAGATTGAGCAGCAGACGGGCGATGCGGCCGGTCCCGACCCCCACCTCCAGCACGTGCGTTGGGCGAGGCAAATGGGGAAGCAGCGCAGCCACCACCTTCTCGCCCACGCCGGGCGGGAAGCCCCGCGTCTGATCGTAGATCTCCGCGGCGCGATCGAAAGCCAGCGATTCGTGTCGTCCGGACGCCACATTGACCTCGAGCGTTTCTCCGCTTGGGCGGGCACGCCCCGCCGTGAGGCTTGCGCCTCGTCTGACCGGGTGCACAGGGAATTGTACGCCGGGCGTCGCACAGCGCGGCATTGGGCGGGCGGCACGCCCCTGACCGCGGGAGGCCGTTTCGCACCGCGCGGGCGGGGATCGCGCCGCGTTAGAATTGAGACGACGCTACCTGGTTGAGGAGACCGAGGCCCGATGCTCAACGTGTACTTCTTGATCAATGAATTGGTCGTGCTTGCCCTCTTCCTCATCTGCTTCGTGCATGCCGCCCAACATGGTTGGTCGGGAGTGGCGCGGCTGCTTTCCGGCGTGGCGTTCGGTTTGCTGCTCGAAGTGGCGACTATCCGCCAGTTGCAGGCCTATCACTATGGGACTTTCGGCGTAATGGTGTTTGATGTCCCAGTGATGGTGGCCGTGGCCTGGGGCTGCATCGCCTACAGCGCGATGACCTTCTCGAATGCAACGCGCCTGCCCGAATGGGCTCGTCCGATCTTTGACGGCCTGCTGGCACTGAATATCGACCTGGCGATGGATGCGGTGGCCATCCGCCTGGGTATGTGGGATTGGGGCCAGGGATTGCGCTTCAACTACTTCGGCGTGCCATTCGCCAACTTCTGGGCGTGGTTTTGGGTCATCGTTTCCTTCTCGGCAGGGTACCGTCTGGCTGCGCTTATCCGCGGCCGTGGTGGGCGCGCCTTAGCACCGTTCGCCGCGGTCACGATCGGGTTGGCAGGAGTCCTGGCTACCAATGCACTCATCGCCTTCGTCATCCCCTTCGCCTGGCACGGTCCGCTCGTTGCCGCGACGCTGATCGCCGCGTTGGTGATCGTTCTTACTCAGCGCCCCAAGTTGCCGCGCGGTGCACCGCCACCCACCTGGGCCGTGCCGCTTGGATTCCATGCCTATTTCCTTGTGGCCGGTCTGACCTCGGGCGTCATCCTCCAACCACCATTCCTGCTCGTTGCCAGCCTGGCCATGATCGTCCTGGCGCTCCTGATCCACGGATGGTACCCGCAGTTACGCCGGCGCCCGCCGTTCGCCAGCCAAGGCAATTCGTGAGGTCAACCGCCTCGCTTGGTGCATGCAGGCAATAGGTGGAACATTGCGCGCAGGGGCACAGATCGGCTCGCCTTCCGGGTCTTTACAGACAAAGAGCGCGGCGCTATAATCCCGCGAGGAACGCGGGAGATCACGAGGAAAGAAATGCCGATTTACACCTACCGCTGCAGCTCTTGCGGCGTGCAGTTCGATCGTCAACAACGCTTCGACGATGCGCTTCTGGTCAAGTGCCCGGAGTGCGGCAAGAAGTCGCTCAAGAAGGTCTTCACACCGGCCGGGATAATCTTCAAGGGGTCCGGCTGGTATTCGACCGATCATCGGTCGCCTTCCGGCCAGGGTCCCTCGCGCGACAAGAAGGCCGAGGGAGCAAGTGAGGGCGGCAAGAGCGAGGGCGGCAAGGAAGAGGGTGGCAAGGAGAAGGGCGGCAAGGTCGAAAGCCCACCCAGCAAGCCGGAGACGGAATAGACTCCCGCGGGCAGAAACATAACGAGGGCGGCCAATGGCCGCCCTCGTTCTTTTCTCTGGGAACTACAGCTGGAAGCCGGCCCGCGCCCTGACCAGTTTGAAGGCGAAGTTGTCGACGTACTGCATCAGCTTCTCGCGCAGATCCACCCAACCGGCCGAGGTCAGAACCTGCTGCATCGAACCCATTTCCGGCGTGCTGCCCCCCACCATGATTTGCGGTGCGTCACCGTAGGCGGTGAACCAGGCATCCGTCGGCTCGATACCCAGCCCCTGCATACCGGGCAGAAACTCACGCACGATGAACTCGAAGTATTCCTGTTCTTTGCCTGGTTGAATGTCCCAGGTCATCAGCAGTTTGATGGGTGCCATCGCTCTCCCACGCCGCCCTGCGCAGCGCTCCGCTCCCGCAGCGGGTTGAGCTCAGCCGCGCTTGTATTCGAGCACCACCACGCGCGTTTCTTCCGGAAGATCGGCGCGCCCGAGCTTGAGCGACTCGACCGGTTTGGGCGCCGAGAGACCCATCTCCTTGAGGAACTTGCCTAAGGACTCGAGCTTAACGTTCGTGTCGGGCGTTTTGTAGTGCATCGGCACAACGATCGACGGCTCCAGCAGGCTGATCACTTCAGCCGCCTGCGAGGCGGTAAGCGCTCCGCCCCCTCCCACCGGCACGAGGAGCACCTCGACTGCGCCCAGGTCTTCAATCTGCTGCTGGGTGGGAACATAGTCAAGATCCCCCAGGTGAGCAATGGTCAGACCGTTGAAGTCGAACAAATAGAGTGTATTGGAGTCACGCTTGGCGGTGGGCTTGCGCTTGGCTGCGGCCTCTTCGCCGTTGTGGTGGGTTGGCACACCGGTGATGAACACGCCGCCGATCTCGAACTCGCCAGGCCCACGGATGACACGTTTCTCGCCTTTGACCGCGTCCACATCACCGTGACCGGCCGCCTCGTGGCTGACGGTGACGATATCGGCCTTGAGGCGTAAGGCGCTGTAGCCGATGCTTTCGTCGTATGGATCGGTGACGACCGAGGCCATGCCCCGTTCGGTCAGACGAAAGCATGAGTGCCCGTACCAAGTGATTTCCATGCGCCCTCCGCGGATTAAATCCATTATACTCGATGGAATGTCGCGACCTGCTGCGGCCGACGCGTCGCTTCACCTCACGCCGCTCGAGTTGGGGACCGGGCGTGCTGAATCATCCCCCGCTTCGAACGGGACAACGCAGTGGCGGCTTTCGCTTTCGGCCTCCAAGCGTTATGCCGATGCGCAACTCGACGACTATCGCAGACTGGCGCGCCGGGATTTGCCCTGGTCGCCTCCTGTCAGGCTAAGCCTGAGCGCGCGGACCTCCACACTCTGCCCATCGGGAACTTTCGGTTTCGGGTTTTGGAATGACCCGTTCAGCTTTGGGTTCGGCGCACGCGGCGCGGCGCGCCGCTTTCCGCAGGCGCCGCAGACGGCCTGGTTCTTCTACGCCTCGCCACCTTCCGACATGCGGCTTCAGCACGATGTCTCCGGAAGGGGCTGGAAGACGGCCACCTTGCGCTCGCGGCCTCTGCACCCGGCCTTGCTTATACCCGGCGCGGCGGGCGCCTTTCTGGGCATGCAACTGCCGCCGCTGCGGCGCGGGTTGTTTGCGCTCATGCGGCGCTTCTACCATGCGGAGGAGACTCTCCTGCACTTCGATCCTTCGCAGTGGCATTCGTATGTCGTCGATTGGCGGATGGATCGTGTGGTGTTTCTTATGGACGGAGAGATACAGGCCGTCTCGGCCGAACCTCCCAGCAGCCCGCTTGGGTTGGTGATCTGGATCGACAACCAGTTCGCCGTGGCCTCGCCCGAGAATGGCATCCGCTTCGGGGTGGTCCCTATAGACGAGCCACAGTGGCTGGAGGTGGCCAACCTGCGTATTGCGCAAGGCGAACCCCGTCCGGCCAAGAGCGCGTGATAAAATCCGACCTCGGGGTGCGCGAGGGTGTGCGCGACCCAATCCTTTTTCTGGGGATGGCTGGGCCCCGGTGGGCCCCTCGGTCTTCAAAACCGCTGGCGGGTCGCTTGCGAGCCGCGGTGGGTTCGACCCCCATCCATCCCCGCCTAGAGGTTCGGTATGCCGTCTGAGGTCAGTCAGGATCTCGAGCACTCACGCCTTGCCTCGCTCGTCGCGCGCGTTCTGGCCATCCACGACACCACTCTGGGAACCCCCAACCAGAATTACCGCCTTCGGTTTCGCGGCCGGTTGCTCAAGGATTCGGTCGAAGCGTACGACGAGCTGGCAGCGGCCCTGCGCCCGGCCGGCTTCACGCCGCTCTTCCGCCAGGAGGGGGAGGACCATGTCGTCCTGCTCGTGCAGGGAGTCCACGAACCCCGTGCCTCAGACGCCAGGGTCAACCTGGTGCTCTTCGTGCTCACCCTGCTCTCGGTCTTGTTCGTCGGTGCAAGCATGAGCTACACCGGCCCCGTGAGCGGCGCGGGTGAGGTCTCGTTCCTCGAGACTTTGTTGCTCATCGGGCGCAACTTGCCAGCCGGCTTGCCGTTCGCTGTCAGCCTGCTCGGCATCCTCGGAGTCCATGAATTCGGCCACTACCTGGCCGCGCGGCGAAACCGCACCGCAGTGAGCTTGCCCTATTTCATTCCACTGCCCATGAGCGTCTTTGGCACGATGGGCGCATTCATCTCAATGAAGGAGCCTCCCCGCAACCGGCGGGTCCTGGTCGATATCGCCGTGACCGGCCCGTTGGCCGGGTTGGTGGTGGCCATTCCGGTCTTGCTCTACGGGTTGAGCCTGTCACGCATTGAACCCCTGCCGTCTTCCTTCGCGGGCAGCCAGCAGATGATGTTGGAAGGCAACTCACTGCTCTATCTCCTGGCCAAGTTCCTGGTGTTCGGCCGGATGTTGCCGGAACCCGTGCACTACGCACTACCCCCGCTGCTTTATTGGGCCCGCTATTGGCTGCTCGGCACTCCCTTGCCGCTCGGCGGGTTGGACGTGATGCTCCACCCCGTCGCGTGGGCCGGTTGGGCCGGGCTACTTGTAACCGGAATGAACCTCATCCCCGCCGGCCAGCTCGACGGGGGTCACCTGCTGTACACCCTATTCGGGTCGAAGGCCAACCGCGCGTTGCCGGTCATCCTCATCCTGCTCGGGCTGTTGGCCATTGTCTGGCAGGGATGGCTGCTGCTCCTGTTCCTGATCCTTGTCTTCGGGCGCGTGCATGCCGAACCTCTGGACCAGATTACTCAGCTCGACGGACGGCGCAAGGCTCTGGCGTTGCTCGGCCTGATCGTCTTCGTCCTCGTCTTCACTCCCATACCCCTCAAGGTGCTCGGTGGCTGAGGACGCCTTCGCGGAAATCGGGCCGCGCCAGCTCATGCAGTGGCTGGAGGAAAGCCAACCTGTGCGGCTGATCGACGTGCGCGAACCCGATGAGTGGGAGATTTGCCGCCTGCCGCGCGCCGAACTGCGGCCGCTGGAAGATATCGCTCAGTGGTCGCAGACACTCGACGCGGCCGAACGCCTGGTGGTCTATTGCCATCACGGCATTCGCAGTCTGTACGCCGCCCTTTACCTCAGCGGGCACGGGTTCACTCAGGTGGTCAACCTGCGCGGCGGGCTGGATGCGTACAGTGTGGAGGCCGACCCGGAATTGCCGCGCTACTAAACGCGCCTCGCCCTTCGCGAAAAGAAAAGCCCGCGGCGAGTGCCGCGGGCTTTTGATTTACGGGGAGCCTCTCAGGCGCCCGCCTCGGCCAACTCGGCCTCCCGTTCGGCCAGCCACGTCTCGGCCGTCATCGCGGCCGCCACGCCCATGCCGACCGAGGTGGCCACCTGGCGGAATGCGGAATCGGCCGCCTCGCCCGCGACGAACACGCCCGGCACGCTGGTGCGCATGCGCGCATCGGCCACCACATAGCCCTTGGCGTCGAGGTCGACCTGGCCGCGCAGGAACTCGGTGTTCGGATCGTGCCCGATGAAGATGAAGACTCCCTGGGTCGGCTTCTCCTCGATTGCGCCGGAGGCCACATCGCGCAGCACGACGGAGGTCACGGCCGCCTCGCCGCGGATGGCCTGGACCAATGTATTCAGCCGGAAGGAGATCTTCTCATTGCGTTCCGCTCGCTGGCGCAGGATGCGCCCGGCGCGTAACTCCTCGCGGCGGTGGACGATCGTCACATGGGAGGCATAGCGAGTAAGGAAGAGCCCCTCTTCGAGTGCGCTGTCGCCGCCGCCCACGACCACGACCTCCTTGCCCTTGAAGAACCAGCCGTCGCAGGTGGCGCAATAGCTTACTCCGCGCCCTGTGAGTTCCTGCTCGCCGGGCACATTCAGCTTGCGCGGGCTCGCGCCGGTCGCAATGATCAACGTGCGCGCGGCGTATTCCGCCGAGTAGGTCTTGACGTGGAACGGCCACTGGCTGAGGTCGAGTACGGTCGCCGAGTCGAGTTCCACCATGGCGCCGAAGCGCTCTGCCTGCTTCTGGAAGAGTTGGCCGAGTTCCGCGCCGCCCACGCCTTCCGGGAAGCCCGGGTAATTCTCGATGGTGTGGGTCAGACCGGCTTGCCCGCCAAGCTCCTGGCCTGTCAGAACGAGCGGTGCGCGATCTGCGCGCGCAGCGTAGAGCGCAGCCGAGAACCCGGCCGGCCCGGAGCCCAGCACGATCACGTCTTTCACTCGGCGGTCGTCCGCCATCTCGGCCGGCGTGCCGCTGCCCAATTCGAAACTCATGCCCTTGCCTCCGAAGATCCTGCCGTTGACCCCTAACGCCGTGAGTATACCCAATCCGCTAACGGATGAGCAGGCCGGTCGAACACCGATTCATCGACCGTGCAACAAGCCGGTACTTGCACCATCGCGGTCACGCCGCCCCGCCGGCGGGCGTTGGGAGCAATCAAGGTGGGCGTCAAAGGCAGCCTCTCCCTCAGGCGTCCCATGCCTCTCTCCGCTGCATTGATGGCGATCCCCTCCGAATTTCGTTCACCGCAATTGGCGCCGCCGCGAGGGCGGAAGGGCAAAGCCCTCGCGCCGAAACGCGCGAGGTCCATGCTCGTTAGACTCACATCCTTTTCTAAGGTTACACGATTGACGCTTGACATAAGCTCTCGTCGTCGATGAGCGGCACCGGTAGCCTGGAAACGCCCGAAACCTGGAGGGATGATGGGCGTATATCGTTTCAAGCTACAACTATGGCGACCTGCCCTCGGGCGACGAGCAGCGCGCTGGAAATGGACCGCCATTGTGGATTAGAATGCACACGGTCTGAGGCTGCGCGAAGACGGTGCATCACATATTCGCGCCCGAGAATGCACCAGACCAGGCCCGCGAGAGTCCCCTCCCACGAAGTGCGCATGGCCGCCTCTTTATGATGGTGCACCCAGACGGGACTCGAAGGACCAGGAGACAGAGTGAGCGAAATGGGATTGGATGTGAAGCGGAAAGTTCATGTCGGAATAGGCGCGGCATACACTTCGCGCGGACCCCTCGCGCGGCGAGTGGCATGTGTCATTCCAGCTTACAACGAATCGGGCCGGGTTGGCAACGTGCTAGCCAGCCTGCGTTCCATCGACCGC
>Ga0209751_10006697_pt1 | contig 10649 bp, 9 predicted proteins | sample RifCSP13_1_FD_184019 | JGI IMG/M metagenome (GOLD analysis project Ga0209751, IMG submission 184019) | Soil microbial communities from Rifle, Colorado - Rifle CSP2_sed 13_1 (SPAdes) (version 2) | ecosystem: Environmental > Terrestrial > Deep subsurface > Rock core/Sediment | place: Rifle...
GTAGTTAGGGCCACCGTGCCCGGCGTCTATGAACACGGTATACGGTGGGCCGTGCATAATGTTGATGGGCGGGGCCGGAGGGGGAGCGGGCGCCGGCGGCGGTGGCGCCTGCACGTATGCGGCAGGAGCGCGAGGCCGTTCTATGTGGTCCTGCGCGGCGGCGGGTTCGTTTGTTGGGGCGGGCGTCGGCGTTTCTGTGGCTACCGGCGAGGGCGACACCGTAGCCCGGCGAGTCTGCGAGTGACGCGCGCTTGAGGTTGCGGTCGGAGTTGGGTCGGGCGCAGCTGCCTGACCGTTGCAAGCAACGAGAGCCGCTGTGAGCAAAAGGAACGCCGCCAGGCCGGGCAAGGCCAACCAAGCAACCAGCCGAGCAGAAAGCAAACGAGGTTTCGCCGCCATGTCTATATTGAACGCGATTGGGCGGCGGGCGTTACATTCGCTGGGCGTTCGAGACGGGCGCCAAATACACCTGCTGGCCCTCCACCACGACCTGAAACCGCGACAGCGGGCGTGACGCCGGGCCGCAAAGGAGATCGCCGGTGGACAGGTCAAACTGCGAGCCGTGGTACGGGCAGGTGACCACTGTGCCCTCGACCACACCATCCGCAAGGGGGCCGTTGGCGTGCGAGCAACGGTTGGCGACGGCATAGATACTGCCACCAGCGTTGAATAACGCCACCTGCTGGCCCTGGAAGTAGAGCACCTTTGAGCCCCCCTCGGGCACCTCGGCGACCAAAGCCACCGGCGTCCGGGCGATGGCGCCAGACGACGTCTCGAGTGCGGTGCCGGCCGGTGCGCCGATTCCCCCGAGGGTGTCAAGAGCCTCGCCAAGGGGCATGCGGATGCAGGTGAAGATCGGCGTATCGCGAAGGGTGAAGAGGCTTGTCCGGGCCTCTCGAAGCTCCATCACCAGATCCAGGAAGTCCGCGGGCTCGTCGGTCTCGAAGGAAACGACGAACTCCTGGTCGTCGAGACCGAAGGAGTAGGTGGTGTTGAGCTTGACGGAGGGGTACTTGCGACCCACGGCGATGTGCTGGTCCATCATCGCCTGCCGCTCCTCCAGGGGCAGCTGGTACCACTCTCGAGTCTTTACGAAGGGGTACACGAAGAAGTACCTGGAATCGGCAGGGCGCAACTCGGTGCGGGCGCGGGCCTCCTCGCCGCTGACATAGACGGAGCGGCGAGTCATGGCGAGGTATGAATGAGGCATGGTCAGGTACCGCGCCATAGCGGTGCGCATGATGGCCGTAGCCAGCGCCTGGATGTCGTCCAGTCTGTCGCCGATCTGCCAGATTAAGAAGTCGACATCGCCGCGGGTGCCGGCAAGGCTGTAGCTTCGAGTCTGGAGACGGCCGGCGAACGAATCGACGGCGCCGCAGACCTCGCGCTTGTGCTGCTCTCGCTCCGCCGCGGGCAGGCCGCGCCACAAGGGGTCGACGTAGTAGAAGGAAAACTTGACGACCTGGCGACGCGCGCCGCCCTTGTCATCGGACATGGTCAGCGTGTTGCCGCGACTGCTTTCCCGGCCACCTGTTGACGCGGCAGCCCGAAGTTGTTGTCGTAGAGGCGGTCGACCCGCAGGACCTCCTCCGTTGTGAGCGGCGCTGTGTCCGGAGCCTCGGCAAACTCGCGGAGTTGCTCGGCGTCATAGATGTTCGGCAGGACGGAAACGATTCGCGGATGAGCGAGGAGGTACTGGATGGCGGCCTGGCCGATGGTACGGCCAGGACCCTCGTGGAGAAAGCAGAGCTGTTCCAGCTTCTTGAGGCCGTCTATCAGCCACTCCTTCGGGCGGTGACTGCGGTGGTCCCCGGGCGCGAATGTAGTGTCCGCGCTGTACTTGCCCTCCAGCATGCCGGAGGAATGCGGCACACGGACCAGCACGGCGGCGTCTCGCTCATCGGCGACCTCCAGGAAACGGCGGCCCGGGTCTTGCTCCAAGAGATTGTGAATCATCTGGAAGACGGTTATGTCACGCTCCTGGAGTGCTGCGACGCCCTCCGGCTCCCAGCCGATGGCCGGGCCCATGGTGACGCCGAAGTGCCGGACCTTGCCCGCTCGTTTCAGGTCCTCCAGAGCCTCGAATAGATCGTCGCTCTCGATCGCCCACAGCCGGGGGTTGTGGAGGAGGTAGATGTCGATGTAGTCGGTGCGCAGCCTGCGCAGGCTCTCCTCGAGCGCCAGGTTCAGGTGCCGGACGGAGAAGTCCTGCGGTATCTCACGCTGGCCCTCTCGCCTGTCGCAGTGGCTGTAGAAGTCGTACCCGAACTTGGTGCCGATCACGATCTTGTCCCGCACGCCGGCCAAAGCCTCGGTGAGTATGGTCTCGCCCTTGCCGTTGCCGTAAGTGTCGGCGGTGTCGTAGAAGGTGACGCCGAGGTCATAGGCTTGCCGGAGCAAGTCGACAGCGAAGGCGTCGTCCTCGATCCCCCACCAGGTGGTGCTGACAGTCCAGAGCCCAAAGCCGACGGCGGAGAGGGCGAGGTCCGTGTTGGGAAGCGTCCGATACTGCATGGCCGCGACCATTATATCTGCCCATCGCTAAGGAGGGGCAAGGCAGATTTGCCCAGGGTTCAGATGGAGTCGGCCCGCTTAGCGCGCTGCTGCATCGCGTCGTAGGTGGCGTATTTGTACAGCTGGCCCAGGGTGGGATAGTTAAAGCACGTCTCGATGAACAACTGATGGTCTGCGTCTACCATCAGGCCGATGAGGCCCACGTGCACCACCTCGGACGCGATCTCACCGACGACGCTCACACCGAGTAGTTTCATGTCGGATAGCCCAAATATGAGCTTCAGCGTTCCGGTCGTAGAAGGAACGCCCGACGACGTATTCAACGCCCTTCGCAAGCAGCGTCTTCTCGGTCTCGCCCGCCATCGCCACCTCAGGGATCGTGTAAATGGCCAGGGGAAGCACAGAAGCGACGGATTTCTTGTAACCGAGATCGAAGGCGTGCACCATCGCCATTCGCGCCTGCTCCATACTCGTGCTCGCCAGCGCCGGGAAGCCTATTACGTCGCCCGCCGCGTAGATGTGTGGCTGGTCTGTCTGGAAGTTCTCGTTGACGGAGATGACTCCGCCTTCACCGGCGTGAATGCCCGCTGCCTCCAGTTTGAGACCCTGGACGTTTCCTTGCCGCCCGGCTGCGACAAGCACCGCATCGACCCGCAGTTCCTTTTCGCTCAGGCGCAGCTTGACGCCTCGCGGCGTAGAATCACAGCCGGTGACACGATCACCGAGGATGAAGGTGACGCCGAGCGCGCCCATCCGGCCCTGGAGGACAGCGCAGATATCCCGGTCGAGAAACGGCAAGATATCCTGCCGATCGTGAATGAGGTGCACCTGCACGCCGAGAGCCGCGAACACGCAGGCGTACTCGCATCCAATCACCCCGCCGCCGACAACTGCCATCCGGCGGGGCATGGCGTCGAGGTTAAGTACCTCATCGGAGTCCCAGATCCGCGCATCCTCAAAGGAAAACAGGCTGGGGCGGCGGGGCGTGGAGCCTGTCGCGATGAGGCATTTCCCGAACTCCAACACCTGTGGCTCAGCGCCCTCACGCGTGACCTCCACAGCGTTGGGCCCAAGGAACGACGCTGCACCCCTGAAGAGTTCGATCCCGTGCCGCTTGATGTTCGCCGCGATCTCCAGGCGCTCGGTGGCCTTTACCGCGCTCTCTCGCAGCAACAGGTCCTGCACCGTCACCTGTCGCCGCAGCGAAAGGTCCAGCCCGTATAGCTCGCGTGACCGAAAGGCCGACAGGGTGACGGCAGTTTCGCGCAGCGTTTTGCTGGGCAGCGTGCCGGTGTTACAGGCGGCGCCCCCCAGCACCTCGTCCTTTTCGACGAGCGCTACCCTCTTGCCAAAGTAGGCGGCCTGGGCAGCGCCCTTCTCGCCGGCTGGGCCGCCGCCCAAGACCACCAGATCGTAGCGCTTATTCATGATCATCCTATCTGCAGCGAGTTACCATTGTAGCCGATCCAGCGCTGGAAATTAATCTGAAACCAGAAGGACTATGGCCACGACGACCGCGTAGCAGACCACGGCCCAACGCAAGTAGACCGGGCCAAGCCGGCGCGCCAGGCCGACGCCCAGGTATCCACCGGCCAGCGCCCCCAGGGCCATGATCAGGACAGCACCCCACTTCACCGGCCCGAACAAAACGAACGTTGCGGCACCCGTAACGTTGATGATAAGCGAGAGGATTCCCTTCAATGCATTCGAGTGCTGGATGTCGTCCGGCAGCAGTATCGCGAGAAAAGCAAGCGTAATGATGCCGAGACCGGCCCCGAAGTAGGCTCCGTAGATGGCCAAAGCGAAGACAGAAGCGTATAGTCCCGCGGGAATGTGGTCTCCGCCTTCCGACCCTAACCGATGCGTCTGCGCGAACTGTGACAAAGGGCCCTGGAAGACCATCAGAGCAGCCGCGAACAGTATCAAGAAGGGGACCACCGCTTCGAACGCCTCGCCCGGGGTGAGGAGCAGCACCGCAGATCCAGCGATTGCGCCTCCCACGGAAGGCGCGGCAAGCGCAACCACCCGCGATCGCTGCCTCCGCAGCTCTGGGCCGTACGCGAGCGACCCACCCAGGTAGCCGGGCAGTAAGGCGACGGTGTTCGTAACGTTAGCCGCCTTCGCAGGGTAGCCGACAGCGAGGAGGGCAGGGAAGCTAACGAGCGAGCCTCCGCCAGCGACGGCGTTGATTGCACCGGCCGCGAACGCGCCAACGAGCAGGGCGACAGCTTCCAGGACGGTCATGCGCTAACCAGCGCCGGGGAACTAGTGCTCGCCGAGATAGGCGCGCCGGACATCAGCGTTTTCACTCAACTCGGCGGCAGGGGCGTGCAGCGCTATCTGGCCGGATTCCAGGACGTAGCCGCGAGAGGCGATGGCGAGTGCCTGATAGGCGTTCTGCTCGACGACCAGAATCGTTGTCCCGAGCCGGCTGTTGATATCGCGGATGGTCTCAAAGATAAGTTCAGTGAGGATCGGGGAAAGCCCCATGGAGGGTTCATCCAGCAAGAGCAGCCGTGGGTTGGCCATCAGAGCGCGGCCGATGGACAGCATCTGCTGTTCGCCGCCGGAGAGCGTGCCTCCGGGCTGCCGGACGCGCTCTTTGAGGCGCGGAAAGAGGGAGAAGACGCGCTCGAGATCATCGGGGTCGGCACTGCCTCGGGCGTAGGCGCCCAGCTCGAGGTTCTCCTTCACAGTCAGGCGGTGGAATATCCCGCGGCCCTCGGGAGCTTGAGACACACCCATGTTTACTATCTTGTGGGCGGGCATCTCATCGATACGCTTCCCGTCGAAGAGGATTCGCCCGTGGCGCAGGCGAACAAGCCCGGATATCGTGCGCAGGGTGGTACTCTTGCCGGCGCCGTTGCTGCCGATCAGGGTGACGATTTCGCCGGGATTCACCTCCAGTGAGACGCCGCGCAGCGCCATGATGCCGCCGTATCCCGCGGATACGTCTTGTAGCGAGAGCAGCGGCGTCGCACCGTTACCCGCCGTCATCCGTGACCTCATCTGCTGCGGCACCGACCTTCTTACCCAGGTACGCCTCGATGACCTTCGGGTTTCTCTGAACCTCCGCCGGCGTCCCTTCCGCTATCTTCTGGCCGTAGTCCAGCACCGTAATACGTTCGCAGACGCCCATCACCACGCGCATCTGGTGCTCAATAAGGATGATGGTGACGCCGCGCTCGTCCCTGAGCCGGCGGATCAGGCGCATCATCGCCTGGCCCTCCTGCGGGTTCATTCCCGCCGCCGGCTCATCCAGCAGCAGCAGCTTGGGCCTGGTGGCGAGTGCGCGGCCCAGTTCGAGACGTCGCTGGTCACCGTAGGAGAGGTTGCGAGCCAGGTCGTGGCTCCGCTCTTCCAGGCCAACGAAGCGCAACAGCTCCACCGCCCTGCCGATCGCGCGCACCTCCGAGGAGCGGACCAGCGGGGGCCGGATGACGGTGGCGATCACCTCCCAGGCCCACCTGGCCGGTGACAAGGCGAGACGGGCCGGGTGCCTCAGCCTCCTGCCGGCATTCTTCAGCCGTCCCGCCAGCGTTTTCGGACCACCCTCGGTAATAGGAGCAGCGGCATCAACGAAGGCCGCAGCCATGTGGTCGCCCACGAGGACGTTCTCGAGGGCGGTCATATTGGCGAATAGCCTGATGTTCTGGAAGGTTCGGCTCACCCCCATCGCGGCGATCTCGTGCGGCGTGAGCCAGTCCACGCGCCGGTCCATCAACTCGATCGTGCCCTCGTCCGGGCCGTAGAAGCCGGTGAGGACGTTGAAGAACGTCGTCTTGCCGGCGCCGTTGGGACCGATGACGCCGACTATGCTCCCCTGTTCGACTGTGAGATCGAGGTCAGCGAGAGCGACGACACCCTCGAAGCGCTTCGTCAGCCCCCGCGTGCGCAGGAGCGTACCAGCCTGCGTCACGATGCCTCGCTTGCTGCTGCGAATTCGATCTTGCGGCGGCGCGAGGGGATTAGGCCGGTGGGCCGCGACACCATGATCAACACCAGCAGGGCGCCGAAGACGATGAACCGGTTCTGGCGGAGGTCCTCCGCCCAGGTGTGGGTGTCCGCAAACGGAACAAGGGGGTCCAGCAAGCCGAGGAGGTCCGACGCCTCCTTGAAGCGCAGGAAATCCGGGATCCCGATGAGTATAACCGCGCCCAGGACGACGCCCGGCGTGCTCCCCATGCCACCGATCACCACGATAGCCACGACGTTTATCGAAACGAGCAGGTCGAAGCTATCCGGGATCGCCGAGCCCTGGAACGCAGCGAAGAGCGTGCCGCCGAGCGCCCCGAAGGCAGCGCCCATGGCGAACGCGTAGAGCTTGTACTTCACCGTGTCTATCCCCATGGCGGACGCCACCTCTTCGTCCTCCCGTATCGCCTCCCAGGCACGGCCAATCCGAGAGTCGCGGAGACGCCCCGCGCAGAACGCCACCAGGAAGATGCCGATGATGAGGAAGATGTACCACTCTGTCAGTGCCGTAGACTTGAGTTCCGTCACTTCTATCAGAGGCAGGTCAGGTAACGGCGGCGCCTTGATGCCGTACAGACCCTGGGAGCCGCCGGTCCAGTCTGTCTTGTTGACCAGGAAAAGGCGGATGATCTCGCCGAACCCCAGCGTCACGATGGCCAGGTAGTCCCCTCGTAGCGGCAGGACCGGTATGCCCAGGAACACTCCGATCCCTGCACCGACAACAAGCGCCGAAGGCAAAATCACCCAGAACAGCCAGGGCACCTGGTCTATAGGGAAATCGATCGCCGGCGAGGCGGGAGATGCGAGGAGCGCGTACAGGTATGCGCCGCTGGCAAAGAAGGCGACATAGCCGAGGTCCAACAAGCCTGCATACCCGACAACGACGTTGAGGCCGATGCCCAGCATGATGTAGAGGCCGACCAGGCGGAAGACGGAAAGCCAGCGATCGTCGAAGATGACCCCGCCGGCGACGGGATCTTCGTAAAACGGCACGCCGATGAGGAGCGCCGCCAACAGCAATAGACGCAGGGTATTCGGTACGGAGCCATACGCCCGCTCCGAGCGCTCCGCGACAACGGATAGCCCGTCTGCCAGCGGCTTCAACAAGACGCTGTTTCGGAGGCGGTTACGCACGTTTACCCACGACCTCTCCGAAGATTCCAGTGGGGCGGAACAGCAACACGAGGATGAGCACGAAGAACGCGACTACATCCTTCCACTCGTTGCCCAGCCCAAGGCCGTCCGCCCCGGCCCAGCCGAACGCCCAGGTCAGCGTCGGGTTGAACAGGGTGTTGAGTTGCTCGCGGCCGACGCTCTCCGCCAGGCCGATAAGAAAGCCGCCGGCCATGGCGCCGGGCACGTTCCCGATGCCCCCGAGCACAGCTGCGGTGAACGCCTTGATCCCGGGAAGGAAGCCCATCGTGCCCTTGATGTTGTAAAGCCAAAGCCCGTACATCACCCCTGCCACGCCGGCCAGCGCCGCACCGATCACGAAGGTCACCACGATGACCTGGTTGACGTTGATCCCCATCAGGGAGGAGACCTCCTGGTTTTCCGCGACCGCCCGTATCGACGTACCCATCCTCGTCCTCTGGACGAAGAGGAAGAGCGCAAGCATCATCACGATGGAGGAGCCAACGAGGAAGAGCTGTATGTAGTCGATGTCTGTGAAACCCAGGTCGATCGACTCTCCGGGGCCCTGGGGGAAGATGCGCGGATACTGCTTGAAACGCGCGTCCGTCAGCCGTAGGAACAGATTCGAGAGGAAGATGCTGACCCCGATGGCGCTGATCAGCGGCGCCAGCCTCGGCGCGTGTCTCAGCGGACGGTAGGCGAAACGCTCGATGACGACGACAGCGCTCGCCGAGGCGAGGGCCGCAGCCAGCATGGCCACGACGATCGCCGGCGCGATGAGCCAGTCAGACATACCGTCCCCACCGAACACCTCTGTTAATACCACCCACCCGGCGAACGCGCCGATCATGAACACCTCGCCGTGGGCGAAGTTAATCATCCTCAACACGCCATAGACCATCGTGTAACCGAGCGCGATGAGGGCGTAGAGGCTGCCGGTCGTTAGGCCGTTGCGGGCCTGCTCAATCCAAAAGTTCCACCCCTTGCCGTCGTCGATGACGGCGACGATGACGAAAATCGCGACCAGAGTGCCTGCCAGCAGCCAGCCGGCGGGCACCCTGACCGCGGGATGTGCTGGGGTTGAACTCATCTGGTTAACAACGTAAAGGGGACGCCCCGGCAAGTCTCCAGGGCGTCCCCAGTCACTTTACTAGCTCTGGTTCTCGGCCTTACTCGAACTCCTGCGGAACGTACTCGCCACCTTCGGCCTTAAAGAAGACGATCTGCGGCTTTCCGGGAGCGGCCACCACGTCTCCGTGGTCGTCGAAGGCGATGTGGCCGACGACGCCGTCGAAGTCAGACGCGTGGATCGCGTCGTTCATGGCATCAAGGTCGATCTCCAGGTTGCCGTCGACAACCTCAGCCACCTCGACGATCGCGTTGAAGATCGCCGTGTAGGCATCGTAGCTCTCGGCGGCGTAGGGCTGGTCGTCCCACGGGTATCCCGCGTACGCTTCGAAGTCTGCCTGGAACTTGGTCAGCGCCTCGGATTCCCCGATGGGCGCCGGCTTCGAGAGGTACGCGCCCTCCGCGTCGGCGCCGGCGAGCGTCAGGAATTGCTCAGTGATGACGCCGTCCCCGGCCAGGAAGTCACCCTCGTAGCCGGCGGCGCGGAGCTGCGTGATGAACGCGGCCGCCTCAGGGTCGAAGCTGGCGACGTAGACGAGGTCCGGGGCTGCGGTCGTCACGCTGGTCACGAGCGCGGCGAAGTCGGTCTGCTGCTTCTCCCAGCCCTGTGTGCCGACGATTTCGCCACCCAGCTCCGCGAAGTTGGCGTTGAACACGTCCTTGAGGCCCGTACCATAGGCGTCGGTGTCGTGAGCGCTGAACGCAGTTTTCGCCCCAAGAACTTCAGTGGCAAACTCCGCCTGCTTCACACCCTGCACGCCATCATGGACGACCGTGCGCAGGAAGGTGTCGAACGGGTCGCGGCCCTCGGGATAGGTGACTTTCACGGCGGTCGATCCGCTCGAGACCTGCGTGATGTGAGCCTGCTCGTAAGTCGGCTGCACTGTGACGTTCACGCCGGAGCAGATCGAGCCGATTACGGCAACGAGATTCTCGTTTGCCAGCAACTGCTGCGCCGCCGGAATCGCGCCGGAGGCGTCGCACTGGTCGTCGGCGCTGACGATCTCCACCTCGAAGCCTTCGATGTCTCCCAACTGCTGCGCGGCAAGCTCTGTGGCCGCGAGGACGGTGGCGCCCAGAGCCTCCAGGTCGCCGGCGAGGACGGCGGTTACGCCGACCTGGATCTTTTGTCCGGGCTCAACGACGACGACGTTTTCGCCGCCGCCGTCTCCGGTCGCTGTCGGCTCACCGTCGCCGGTATCCTCCTCGTCGTCATCGCCGCAGGCGGCGAAGGCGGTGAACGCCAGCAATACTATCGCCAGCAGGCTCAGCCACTTCCAACTGCGTGGCATAACTGTCTCCTTTCGCTGTCTGGTTCAGATTCAGATTCGTCGCTAACGCTAATCACCGGCGCGCTCTACGTCAAGGCAATTGTCAACATTAGATATATCGATTTCTCAGCGCAAGGGTCCACAGGTTTGAAACCTGCCACTATGCGAGTGGCTATTCCAGGCCGGGTTAACGAGCGCCGTGCCAGGCGCCCATATGGTCTTTTACGGCCTGGTGATATGCGCCGGGCTGGTAGTACTGGTCGTAGAACTCGGTCTCCAGGTGGTGGGCCTGGAACCAGATGTTCATTTGCATCGGGTCAATGAGCGCTGGGAAGCGGCCGTATGTTTCCCAGATGTAATCGCAGAGCGCCTTCGTCGCCTCCAGGCACCAGTCGGGAGTCTTGTTGACCAGCTTGTCCAGGCCCTGGCGGTCGCGGAGGGCTGCGGGGCCTCCTTCTTCCTTGTAGATGCCGCTTCGACCCCACTTGGCGTCGAAGATCGCCTGTACGGCGGCGCCCATGTCGGGGTAGTACGGCGGGCAGTAGCCCTGGAAGTGACCGTCGAGGCCGACGGGAGCCAGGCGTGGCCCGGTGGCGGAGTCGAGCGGCTTGATCGGACCGCGAATGT
>Ga0209751_10006701_pt1 | contig 10647 bp, 8 predicted proteins | sample RifCSP13_1_FD_184019 | JGI IMG/M metagenome (GOLD analysis project Ga0209751, IMG submission 184019) | Soil microbial communities from Rifle, Colorado - Rifle CSP2_sed 13_1 (SPAdes) (version 2) | ecosystem: Environmental > Terrestrial > Deep subsurface > Rock core/Sediment | place: Rifle...
CCTCGTCGCGTCGGAGGCCCTGGCCGTGGCCACGGCGATGCCGATCGTGGCCGGCGATCTCGGCGGCCTCGAGCTCTACGGCTGGGTCTTCTCCGCCTTCTTCCTCGGGACGCTCATCGGGATCTCCGTCGTCGGCGGCCTGATCGACGAGCGGGGGATGGTCCTGCCGTTCGTCGGCGGGCTCGTCCTGTTCGCGATCGGCCTCCTCATCTGCGGGCTCGCGCCGACGATGGAGACGGTCGTTGTGGGGCGGTTCATCCAGGGGCTTGGCGCCGGCGCGGTGCCGCCCGTCGCCTACGTCGCGATCGGCCGGAGCATGCCCGACCGGCTGCGACCCCAGATGTTCGCCACGCTGTCCGCCGCCTGGGTCCTGCCCGGCGTCTTCGGGCCGGTCGTGGCCGGCTTCGTGGCCGAGATCTGGCACTGGCGGCTCGTCTTCCTGGGCCTCCTGCCCCTCATCGCGATCGCCGGGTCGATCGCCCTCGGGGCGCTGCGGGCGATCCCGGTCCAGCCGGGCGCGACGGCGAACGGCGACGATGGCGCTCGCGCTGCGGTCATCGCCGAGGCCCGGGCCGAACGCCGGCGGCGCTATGGCTGGGCGGTCATCGTGACGGTCGGTGCCGCGGTTCTCACGTCGGGGCTCCTGAGCGATCATCCGACGGTGTTCGCGGCGGCCTCGCTCACCGGGCTCGCGATCACGCTCCTGGCGTTCCGGCGCCTCACACCGGCCGGGACGCTCCGTCTCGCGCGCGGCTACCCCGCCGCCGTGCTCCTCCGCGGCTTCCTGACCTTCGCCTTCTTCGCGGTCGACGTGAACGTCACGCTGCTCCTCCAGGAGGTCCGGGGCTGGTCGGCGCTCGAGGCCGGGATCGCCATCACCGCGGCGACCCTGTCGTGGTCGGCCGGATCGTGGTTCCAGGCACGAACCGTGGCCCGGGTTGGGGCCGAGGGCTATGTCCGGATCGGCTTCCCGATCGTGGCCCTCGGCATGGCCGGCCTCGCGCCGGTCCTTCTGCCCGAGGTCTCGGCGCTCATCGCCCTCCCGACGTTCGCCGTCGCGGGATTCGGCATGGGCCTCGCCTATTCCCAGTTCGCGATCATCGTCCTGCGCGACGCGCCCCGCGACGGCCAGGGTGCCGTGACCGCCGCTGTGTCGCTGTCCGATGCCCTCGGAACGGCGCTCGGGGCCGGCATCGCGGGGGCGATCCTGGCCGCCTCGATTCGGGCCGGGGCCGGGCCCGCACCGGCGCTCGGCGCCACGATCGCGATGGGGGTCGGCGTGGCGCTCCTGGGGTTCCTCCTCGCCCCGCGGCTCCATCGCCACGCGGTTGCGGCTGCGGCGCTGCCGACGACCGGTGACGCCGCGGCCTGACGTCGGGCGGCAACGTGCGGCCTGGGCCCGCGGTTACGCCCTTTGGCCTGGGCCGGCGGTCTCACCCCGCGGCACGGGCTCCCGAGAATCGCGAAATGCTCTCCCGATGGTCAGTATCTCGAGGCCGCAGCCGCGCCGGATGGCAAACGGTGGCTACTGACCAGCGGGTGGGCAATATGACCTCCACGGCGGCTCCGGTGGCGCTGACGCGCTCCAATCCGTCGATAACGCCCTCCGGGTGGGCATACCGGAAACACGAGGCACAAGATCAGCGCGAGACGCGGCACGAGACGCTGCGCCACGAACGGTGCGAGGTCGCTGACCCCGGGCGGGAACGGGGGGCGCCGTGCGGTAGACTCGACCGGTCGCGTGGGCGGCACCATCCGGCCCCGGCAGACCCCGCCCAGGAGGACCCCGCATCGATGTCCGCCGAGACGCTTCGCGCGAAGATCCGCGAGATCCCGGACTTCCCGAAGCCGGGGATCCTGTTCTACGACATCACGACGCTCCTGAAGGACGCCGCGGCGTATCGCGAAGCGATCGGCCTGATGATCGAGCCGTACCGCGGCGAGAAGATCGATGTCGTGGTGGGCATGGAATCGCGGGGCTTCATCTTCAGCGCCCCGATGGCCTACGAGCTCGGTGCCGGCCTGGTGCCCGTCCGGAAGCTCGGCAAGCTGCCGGCCGAGACCCTGTCCGTCGAGTACGCCCTCGAGTACGGCTCCAACACCCTCGAGATCCACCGCGATTCGATCCAGGCCGGCCAGCGCGTCCTCATTGTCGACGACCTCCTCGCCACGGGCGGCACGGTGAAGGGCACGATCGAGCTCGTCGAGCGCCTCAAGGGCGACATCGCCGGCCTCGCCTTCCTCGTTGAGCTCGATTTCCTCGGCGGCCGCGACCGGCTCGACGGCCGCCGGGTCACGAGCGTCATCCGGTACTGACCGGACCCCCGGCGGTGCGCCGACTCCCGATGCACGCACTGGGCCGATGAGCGGCTCCCCGCCGGACCCGTCCCGCCGCCGGTTCTTCCGCCAGTTCGCCGGCGAGATCGCCGCCAGCGCGGCCCAGGTCGTCGGGGCCGTCGCGGAGGTCCGCGACCGCTCCGCGGCCGAGGCGCAGGCCATCCTTGGGACCGTCGATTCGGCGATGGGCGCCAGCACCGCGACGCGGAAGGGCGCTCCCACGCGAGGCGCGCGAGCGACGGTCGCGACGGCCGTCCCGGAGCGGGCCACGGGAACGGAATCGCCGACCGGGTTCCGGACGCCCTTCCGCTTCGATGCCGACGACGTCCTCCTCGTCATCGACCAGCGGGAGCTGCCCGACTCGCTCGTGGAGATCCCCGTCCGCCACGCCCACGACGGGGCCCGCGTCATTCGCGAGATGGCGGTCCGCGGAGCGCCGGCCATCGGCCAGGTCGCGGCGCTCAGCCTGGCCATCGGCGGCTGGCTGGCCCGCAACGCGCCGCCGCGCTCACGCGACGCGATCGTCCGAGCGGCGGCGAAGTCGCTGGCCGGCGCTCGCCCCACGGCCGTCAACCTGGGCTGGGCGGTCCGCCGGGTCATTGCCGCCTACGAGGCCTCGGCCGCGGCGGGAGCCAATGGCATCGAGATCGCGGCGGCGATGCGGGCCGAGGCCGACCGGATCGTCTTCGAGGCCAACGACGACCACGGCCGGCTCGCCGAGCACGGCCTGGCGACCCTGCCCGACACGGGCGAGCGCGAGCTCAACATCCTGACCCACTGCAACACCGGGCCGCTCGCCTGCGGTCAGTTCGGGACCGCGCTCGGCGTCGTCCAGGCCGCCCACCACGCCGAGCGGCCGATCCACGTCTGGGTCGACGAGACGCGGCCCTACCTCCAGGGCGCCCGGCTGACGGCCTGGGAGCTGGCCCAGGCCGGCGTTCGCCACACCCTCATCCCGGACGTCGCCGCCGGCTCGCTCATGGCCGCCGGCAAGGTCGACGCGATCCTCGTCGGGGCGGACCGCGTGGCCGCCAACGGCGACACCGCGAACAAGGTCGGGACCTACCCGCTGGCCGTGCTCGCGGCCCGGCACGGGGTGCCGTTCTACGTCTGCGCCCCGATCTCATCGGTCGACCTCGACACACCCGACGGTGGTGCCATCACGGTTGAGGAGCGCGCCGCGCGCGAGGTCACCGAGGTTCGCGGGACCCGGATCGCGCCGGTCGGAACGGCGGTCTGGAACCCCGCCTTCGACGTCACCCCGGCCGAGCTGATCACCGGGATCGTCACCGAGGAGGGCGTCCTCCGGCCGCCGTTCGGGCCGGCGCTGGCGGCCGGCAGCGCGTCGCGCGAGGCGCGCCGGGGACCCGTGCCGTCGCCGGTGGGCTGGGCCGGGGCAGGTCCCGAGCGGCCCTCGGCCGGCGGTGAGCCTGGCACCGAGCCGGACGCCAAGCCTCGTACCGAGTCAGACACCAAACCGGACGCCGGGCCGGGCGACGGCTGATGGCGTCGGTCGCGATCTCCCGGGGAGGAACCGCGATCAGCGCGGCGCTGACCGCCGACCGGGCGCTCCTCCGCGGCTTCCTCGAGCGCGACCGGATCTACGCCGCCTACGCGATCTGCGACCTCGACGATCGCGAGTTCTCGAAGACGCGCTGGGGGGCCGCCTGGAGCGGCGGCTCGGTCGTCGCCATCGTCATGGAGTACTCGGGCTCCTCGCCCCAGCCGCTGTTCACGATGGGCCGCGAGGACGGGATCGTCGCAGTGCTCCGCCACGTCATCCGCCCCCGCCTGGCATTCATCGCCTCGCTGGCCGCTGCCGTCCCCGCGATCTCGACCGCGTATCGCCTCGATTCAGGTCCGCAGATGGTCCGGATGTGGGTCGACCGGGGGCGCTTCCGGCCCGCGGGTGACCCCGGCGTCGAGCGCCTTACCCCGTCAGACGCGACCGAGCTCAACCGCCTCTACCAGCTCGGATTCGGAGCCTGGCTGCCGCCCCAGGCCATCGCCGACGGCGTCTACTACGGGCTCCGGGTCCAGGGCCGGCTCGTCTCCGCCGCCGGCACCCACGTGACCAGCCCGGGGGCCCGGCTGGCGGTCGTGGGCAATGTTCTGACCCACGGCGACTACCGCGGCCGCGGCTACGCGACCGCGGTCACCGGGGCCGTGACGGCGGAGCTCCTCGAGTCGTGCGACCATGTCGTGCTCAACGTCCGGGCCGACAATCCACCGGCCATCAGCGCCTATCGCCACCTCGGCTACGCCGAGCACGTCCGGTTCGAGGAGCGGCTCGCCCATCGACTCGGTTCGCCCTGGTCCGAGGTCGTGGGCGCCATCCGCCGCCGCCTCAGCCTCGCAGGGGACCTGGGGAAGGACCTGGGAAAGGAGCCGCCGCCACGATGACCGTCGCCCAGCGCCCGGGCGCCACGCCCGCCCACGACGTCACCGACCTCGGCCGCGCCGCCGAGGGGGTCCGGCGCGTCGAGTGGGCCGAGCGCGAGATGCCGGTCCTCCGCCTCATCCGGGAGCGGTTCGCCGACGAGCGGCCGCTCGAAGGCATCCGGATCGGGGCCTGCCTCCACGTGACGTCCGAGACGGCCAACCTCATGCGGACGCTCCAGGCCGGCGGCGCCGACGTGGTCCTTGCGGCCTCGAACCCGCTCTCGACCCAGGACGACGTCGCGGCGGCGCTCGTCACGGAGTACGGCATCGCGACGTACGCCCGCCGGGGCGAGGACCGCGACACGTACTACAGGCACCTCAACGCAGTCGCCGACACGCGCCCCCAGCTCACGATGGACGACGGCTGCGACCTCGTCTCGCTCCTCCACCAGGAACGCCCGGCCCAGGTCGCAGAGGTCATGGCCGGGACCGAGGAGACGACGACCGGCGTGATCCGCCTCCGGGCGATGGCGGCCGACGGGGCCCTCGGCTACCCCGTCATCGCCGTCAACGAGGCGCTCACGAAGCACCTCTTCGACAATCGCTACGGGACCGGCCAGTCGACCCTCGACGGCATCGTCCGGGCCACGAACCTGCTCATCGCCGGGCGGAACGTCGCCATCGCCGGGTACGGCTGGGTCGGGCGCGGGATCGCCTCGCGGATGGCCGGCCACGGCGCTCACGTCGCGGTCGTCGAGGTCGATCCGGTCCGGGCCCTCGAGGCGCTCATGGACGGCTTCCAGGTCATGACCGCCGGCCAGGCGGCCGCCTGGGGCGACCTGTTTGTGACCGCGACCGGCAACATCAACGTCTTCCGGCGCGAGCATTTCGAGGCCATGAAGGACGGCGCGGTCCTGGCCAACAGCGGTCACTTCGATGCCGAGCTCGACCTCACCGCCCTGCGGGCGATGGCCGAGGGCCACGTCCGCGAGGTTCGCGACAACGTCCAGGAGTTCGAGGTCGGCGGCAAGCGGCTCCACCTCGTGGCGGAGGGACGGCTCGTCAACCTCGGCGCCGCCGAGGGCCACCCGGCCGCGGTCATGGACATGAGCTTCGCCAACCAGGCCCTCGCCGCGGAGTACGCGGCCCGCCACCATGGCGAGCTCGAGCACCAGGTCTACGTCGTCCCCGAGGCCATCGATGCCGAGGTCGCCCGCCTCAAGCTGGCCGCGATGGGCATCACCCTCGATGCGATGACCCCCGAGCAGGCGGCCTACGTCGCCTCGTGGCGCCACGGGACCTGAGTCCCGCGGCCGGTACCTCCCCGCGAACTGGAGCGAACTCCCCGCATGACCGAGTCGACCACCGCGCCCTACGGCAGCTGGGCCTCGCCCTTTCCGATCGAGCGCCTCACCGAGGGCGTCGTCTTCCTCGGCGAGGCGCGGGCCTCCGGCGGTGTTCGGTGGTGGCTGGAGGGGCGCCCCGAGGAGGGGGGTCGTCAGGTCCTCGTCCGGCGTGACCCCGATGGGACCGTCTCCCGCCTGACGCCCGAGGGCTTCAACGCCCGGACCCGCGTCCAGGAGTACGGCGGCGCCGCGACGCTCGTGTCCGGCGACCTCGTGGTCGTGTCCGACTTCGCCACCGGTAGGCTCCAGCGGGTCACGGCGCCGGGCGTCCTCGCCCCGCTCACGCCGGATCGCGCCTGGCGGTTCGCCGACCTCGAGCATGATGGACCACGGGGCCGGCTCTACGCCGTGCGCGAGGACCACGACCCGGACGTCATCGCGGCCCACGGCGAGTGGGTCAACGAGCTGGTCACCATCGATCTCGCGAACGGCGAGGTCGAGGTCATGGCCGGCGGCGCCGATTTCTGTGCCGCGCCGCGCCTGTCACCGGACGGGCGGACCCTTGCCTGGCTCGAATGGCGGCATCCGAACATGCCCTGGGATGGGACGGAGTTGAAGCTCGCCCCCGTCGGCGAGGGCGGATCGGTGGGCCAGGCGATCACCGTCGCCGGCAGCGCCTCCGACTGGATCAGCCAGCCTCGCTGGTCGCCCGCCGGCGTCCTCCACTTCGTCGCCGAGCCCGACGGCTGGATGAACCTCCAGCGCTTCCGGGGCGGCGTCGTCGAGCCGGTCGCGCCGATGGCGGCCGAGTTCGCGCCGCCGGACTGGATCTTCGGGATCGCCAGCTACGCCTTCCTGCCGGAGGGCGGGATCCTGGCGGTCGGCCGGAGCGGGGGCCGGGACCGGCTCTACCGGATCGATCCGGACGGCGCTCCGACCATCCTCGACCTGCCGTACACGGAGATCGGCTCGGTCGCCATCGACGGCAGCACGGCGCTCCTGCGCGTTGCCTCGCCCTTCGAGCCGGCCGCGCTCATCGAGCTCGATCTCGCGACATCGGCCGTCACCGTTCTCCGCCGCGCGACGCCGTTCGTGCCCGACCCGGCCGATGTCTCGGCGCCCCACAACGTCGAGTACCCGAGCTCCGGCGGTCGGTCGGCGCACGCCAACTACTACGCCCCCCACAGCCGCCAGTTCCGTGCTCCGGACGGCGAGCTGCCGCCGCTCATCGTGACGTCGCACGGCGGCCCGACCGCCTTCGCGTTCAGCGGCTGGGCGACGCTGGTCCAGCTGTTCACGAGCCGCGGGTTCGCGGTCCTCGACGTCGACTACGGCGGCTCGACCGGCTACGGCCGCGACTACCGCCGGGCGCTGGAGGGCGAGTGGGGGGTCGTCGATGTCGATGACTGCGTCGCGGGAGCGGAGTGGCTCGTCGGCCAGGGCCTTGCCGACCCGGCTCGGCTGGCGATCCGGGGCGGCTCCGCGAGCGGCTTCACGACCCTCGCCACCCTCGCCTTCCGCCGGACGTTCGGGGCGGGCACGACCTACTTCGGCATCGGCGACCTGCGGGCGTTCGTGAAGGACACCCACAAGTTCGAGTCACGCTACCTAGAGCGGCTCGTCGGGCCGTGGCCGGAGGCCGAGCAGCGGTACCTCGAGCGGTCGCCCTCGCTCCACGCGGAGCAGATCGTTGTCCCGGTCCTCGTGGAGCAGGGCGCCGAGGACAGGATCGTGCCGCCATCCGAGGCCGAGCGGATCGTGGACGCGCTCTGGGAGCGGCACGTCCCCCACGCCTACCTGCTGTTCCCGGGCGAGGACCACGGCTTCCGCGGGCGGGACGCGATCATCCGCTCGATCGGCGCCGAGCTCTCGTTCTACGGCCAGGTCTTCGGCTTCACCCCGGCCGACGACATCGAGCCCGTCGAGATCCGGTTCCTCGACGAGTGGCGCGCCGCGAGGTCTGCCTGACCGACCGCCCGGCTGAGCGACGGCCCGGCCGAGCGGCGCCGGTCCGAACGTCCAACGCCCGCTTTGCCTCAGATCGTCACCCGGGGACGACTGGACGAGATCGTCCTGAGGTCCGGACTCGCCGGAGATCAGATTCGTCCCGGCCCGCGTTCAGGCCGGGACATTCTCGTGGCTCGGGCCGCGGCCTTCGGCCTCGGAGACCGGCTAACCGACCCGGGGTGACGATCTGACACAAAGGGCCAACGAGGTATCCGTGCGGGATACTGCTTCGGAGCACCCGGAGGTTCTCCATGCAGACCCGCCTGTTCCCCATCGCCCCCGATGGCCGCTCCCCTGCAGGCGCGGAGATCCGCTACCTGGTGGGAGGCGAAACCGGCGACATGATCCACTCCACCGTCCCGCCGGGTCAGGTGAACCGGGCGACCGTCCACGCCACGGTGAGCGAGTTCTGGCACGTGCTCTCGGGCGAAGGCCAGATCTGGCGACGGGACGGCGCCGGTGAAGAGACCACCGCTCTGGAACCGGGCGTCTCCATCGACATTCCGGTCGGGACCGCGTTCCAATACCGCTGTAACGGCGTCGAGCCACTCCAGTTCCTGTGCGTCACGATGCCGCCCTGGCCCGGCCACCACGAGGCGACGGTCATCGAAGGGCCCTGGAAACCGACCGCTCCCAAAGGTTGAGGACAGGCGCTACCACGTGTGGATGGTCTCGCTCGCCCGGCGTGCTGTTACTCGAGGAGGTCGCGGAGCGCAACGAGGCCTCGCCAGACGTCCTCGAACGACGTCGTGAGGGGCGAGCAGCCGATCCGGATCGAATCGGGGGCCCGGAAGTCAGTGATGACGGCCCGCTCCATCAGCTCGGCGACGAGGCGCTCCGCCGCCGGATGCCGGATGGCGACCTGGGCGCCACGCCGGGCCGCGTCGCGGGGCGAGCCGAGGGTACAGCCCAGCGGGGCGAGCCACGCGTCGTGGAGCTCGATCACGTACTCGGTGAGGGCGATCCCCTTGGCCCGGATCCGCTCCACGCCAGCGTCGGCGGTTAGCTCCATGCCGGCCTCGGCGGCGGCGAGCCCGATGACCCCGGGCGTCCCGGTGAGCCAGGCGGCGATCCCATCGCGACGCCGGAACGTCGGGCCCATCGCGAACTGGTCTTCCTGGGCGAACCAGCCCTGGATCGGGGGCCGCAGCTCACCCTGGAGCTCGCGCCGGACATAGAGGTAGCCCGGCGAGCCGGGTCCGCCGTTGAGGTACTTGTAGGTGCAGCCGACGGCGAGATCGGCGCCGGCCGCCGCCAGCTCGACCGGCACGGCACCCGCGGCGTGCGACAGGTCCCACACGACGAGCGCCCCACCGGCGCGGGCACGGCGCGTGATGGCCGGCAGGTCGGCGATCGCCGCTGAGCGGTAGTTGACGTGCGAGAGGACGAGGAGCGCGACGTCGACATCGAGGACGCGGTCGATGTCGTCGAGCGTGACCCCCTCGATCGGATCGTCGTCGATCCAGCGGATCGCCAGGCCGCGGGCCGCCGCCAGGCCCTCGACGACGTAGCGGTCGGTAGGGAACTCTGACCGGGCGATGGCCACGGCCCGCCGGCCCGGCCTCGCGTCGAGGGCGGCCGAGGCCAGCCGGAAGAGGTTGATCGTCGTCGAATCGATGACCGCGACCTCGCCCTCCCGCGCCCCGAGGACCCCGGTCGCGAGCCGGTCCCCAACCGCGAGTGGCAGGTCCAGCCAGCGGTCCCAGCCCCGGATGAGGTCGCCCGGCCACTCGTCCCGGGTGACCCGCGCGACCACCTCGATGGCCGCCAGCGGCGGCCGCCCCAGCGAGTTGCCGTCGAGGTAGACGAGCCCCGGATCCGGAACTGCGAATCGCGCGCGGAACGGGGCGAGCGGGTCGGCGACGTCCATCGCCCTCGCTCGCTCGACGCTCGTCGCCGCCATCGCCGCAGTCTATCGGCGGCTCGCCCGCGCCGGCGCGCGATCGTCGATCGACCGGGGGGACCGCGAGGAGATCGGCCTCTCAGCTGCGCTCGGGCAGGTCGGACCCCGCGGCGTTGGTCGTGATTGCGGCGCGGCCCTCCGCTCGCTCGAGAGCCTCGCCCGCGGCGAGGCCGCCGGCCGCCCCCACCAGGCCCCCGACGGCGGCGCCGATCGGACCCCCGAGCGCGGAGCCGATCGCGATGCCGGCCGCAAGCCCGACGCTCGCCTCGACCGCCTCGAATGCCCGATCCTCGACCGGCCGACCGAGGATCAGGCCGGGCTCGCCGAGCTCATCGGGCAACGCCTCGACCTCGTCCGGAACGCGTTCACGCACGATCATCTGGGTCATGGCTCGCTCCTTCCCCACCATGGAACGCGCAACCGGCGTCGATGACGAGTGCCGAAGGAACGGAATCCGCGCGGCGCGGGCGCTGGGTCGCCGGTCGCGACCCGTCGTGCCTGGATCGGCGGCCGCGGCGCCGAGCTGAAGGACGACCGGCCCGTGATACCCTCGGCCGCGTCCGCAGCGAGGGCCGCATGACCAGCATCGTCGACGCGCCGCACTACCTCTTCACGTCCGAATCGGTGACCGAGGGTCACCCGGACAAGATGTGCGATCAGATCAGCGACGCG
>Ga0209751_10006702_pt1 | contig 10646 bp, 9 predicted proteins | sample RifCSP13_1_FD_184019 | JGI IMG/M metagenome (GOLD analysis project Ga0209751, IMG submission 184019) | Soil microbial communities from Rifle, Colorado - Rifle CSP2_sed 13_1 (SPAdes) (version 2) | ecosystem: Environmental > Terrestrial > Deep subsurface > Rock core/Sediment | place: Rifle...
TCTTGAACGGTTCTCCCTTTGCCACTTTGGCGCTTTTTATTGCGATATACTCGAACACACCGGTAGGCTTCATGATGTTGATGATGATCATCATGCTTACCAGCAGGAAGATGACGTTCCAGTCGATCCCTAACTCCAGTGAATGAAAAGCGTCTTCCTGGGTAACGATCTTCAGCACAATCATAAGTGCCGCACCAAAGATCGCTACGATGGTCTTATGGATCTTCTCAGTTACGATCAGACCGTAAGCCAGGAGAAAAAGGGCTGTCGCGATCCAAAATGGCATCCCCATGACAACCTGGTTTGTCGCAGCGGCTTCCTGCGTCACTTTGCACCTCCCGGATTTTCATCTGCCATGACCCGAACGGATGCCACTTACGACGGCATTTCACCGGCGGTATACAGTATACTCACGCCGGCAACGGAGGCAACATAAATCCGACGCACACGCCGTCGTCCACGTGCAGCGCCGCCCGGCGTCCGAAGCAGGAGGCGAGTCCGTTCTTCCGGCTGGTGAGCTACCGGTACCAGGGGGGGAGCACCATCATCACCACGAACAAGGCCGTGCGGGACCGGCCCGAGGTTTTGGCCGGGGACGAGGTGATGGCCACCACAAGAGGTGCCCCGGCCTTTGTCGGTGGTTCTCGACGAAGTTTTTACCAACTTATTGAATCAAATCATTATTATCGTTATTCATTCAAAATCCCAGGTTGGATGAGCGCGGATCTCGATTTTTTCAACCCCTTTAATGGACTTGGTGATTTTTTCTATTTCGCCGGTCATGCTGTCTTTGCTGTATTTACTGACATGTAATGACAATTGGACTTTGCCCTGGGAGCAAGATACGTCAACGTCGGGAACGAACGATACCAAAGCCGCTTTCACAGATGCGGCCGTAACCAGATCGTTCATGGCCTGCTGCGATTCCGGGGTGGTTTGAAAATGCTTCAGGCGGGCCGTATTGCAAATGATGTCCACGGCATCTTCCACGGTAATGGGTTTAATATGAATCACTAAATCGTACAGGCTCGGATCCCGGGAATCGATGCCATAAAGGTGCTGGCTCCACTTGATGCGCTCTTCGTCGATTTTCTTGATGAGTCGTTGGGTCTCCTCGCGGGAAAGGTTGCCCTCAAGTTTCATCTTGTAGGCGATGCGATCCTCAAGGTCGGCGATGATTCGAACTTTGAGAACATGGGAGATATTTTTCAGGAAGAAGTGACCGGCCAGGCCATGATAAACGATATTGTCCTTCTTCATTTTGTTCAGCAGGGCGGCCTGGATATAGGAAATATATCTCTCCTTTCCGTAGGTGAAGCGTCCCAGGACGGAGGGGGCATCACGGATCGCCTCAAGAAGTTTTATCTCCGGAATATTGAAAGTTTCCGAGGCATCGAGCAGGGCATCCCTCTCCACACATTCGTACCCTAACCTGTCCGCCACCTTTTCGGCGATTTCTTTGCCGAAACTATACGATCCTCGAGAAATGGTAATACAACCCATACCATCCTCCTTTATTGTTACCCCTGTTGAATATCAGCGGAGATCTTGAGGACAAGATCACGCAGCTGGCTCATGTGGAAAGGTTTGGCGATGAAGTCAACCGCGCCGCCCTTCAGGGCATCTCGGGCCGTATCAGTGGTAGCGAACCCGGTGATGAAGATCACTCTCGTTTCCGGGTAGGTGTTCCTTGTGAAGTGGAGCAGTTCTATCCCGTCCGGGGGTTTCATTTTCAGGTCGGTGATCAAGATATCGAATTTCTTTTCGGAAAGCCTTTCCAGAGAGGCTTTGCTATCGGTAAAAATCTCCACCCGACAACCGCTTTTTTCCAGCATCGGTTTGAGCCGATTGCAAACGATCGGCTCATCATCCACGACGCAAATTTCAATTGTCTTGTTCATCATGAAATTACGTCTGTTGCTTTTTAGCGCGTTTAGCGGCCTTGACGATCAGGTTGTAAATATCGGCGATCTGAAAAGGCTTGGTCACGTAATCGTAGGCGCCCAGCGCCTCGGTTTCCCTGAAATTTTCGATAGCTCCATAGGCCGTGATGACGATCACCTGCGTGGACGGTCGCTCATCTTTGATGAATTTCAATACATCCATACCGGTGGGGCCAGGCATTTTCATGTCGGTCACGACGACATCGAACTTTTTCTCTCGCAGGCGGGCAACGGCCCTTGCGCTTTCGGTAAATGTCTCCACCGTTAAGCCTTTGCCGTCCAGAAACTCCTTAAGTCTCTCGCAGACAATGGCTTCATCATCGAGCACCAAGACCTCAATGTTCTTACCCACGGTCATCTACCCTCCCAAACAAAAAGTGGAGTTACCCCGGTTCCGTAGACTGTTGGCCGCTTGAGTTTCAAGCGTTGACGGCATGTTTCCTTTCGTATTCCATGACAGATTGTACCACCTTTCCAGGAACTCGAAGATCGACATATGCGCTTCGGCTTGCGCCTTGAACCGCAGCCGGTCAAGCAACTCGCACTCCAGGATCGCTAAGAAGCTCTTGCGCAGGGCGTCGTCGTAGCAATCCCCTGCATTCTCATTCAACCGGTAAATAAATAGAAAATCTTGTCCACTGTCCCAATTCACTGTCCACTTTGATATGACCGCCAATTTTTTCAATAACTCCATAAATGACGGATAAACCCAATCCCGTCCCTTTTCCGACTTCTTTTGTGGTGAAAAAAGGCTCAAAAATTCGATCCAAATTCTCTTTCGGGATACCGCAACCGGTGTCTTTGACATCGGCTCTTAAGTATTTGGCGTCATCGGACCTAACGCTGATGCTCAATTTGCCACCGTTGGGCATCGCTTGAATGCTGTTCAGGAAAAGGTTGAGAAATACCTGCTGCAAATCGTGAATGTTCCCGCGCACCTTAGCCAAATCAGGCGCGAAATCGGTTTCGACCTCAATGTTATTGATCTGCAACTCGTTGTTGACCAGCTTGAGACTTGCCTGGATCAGCCCCTGGATATTGATCGGTTCCAGCCGGTACTCGGTGCGGGTAAAATCGAGCAGGTTCCTGACAGTGCCACTGGCCCGCTCGACCTGCGTAAAGATTTCTTGCAGCATTCTAAGCTTCTGTTCTTCCGAATAATCTCCCTTCCCGTCGATAAGGGCTTCGGTAGTCAGGCTGATGTTATTCAGGGGGTTGTTCAATTCGTGTGCAATACCCGATGTCAAGGTCCCCACTGCGGCCATTTTTCTTGACTGGATCAATTGCTCCTGCTTTTCTTTCACTTCATTCATCATACGATTTATGGCGATGGCCAGATCGGTGAATTCGTCGCGGTATTTGCGTTGGGGCGTGATGGGGGTGTAATCGCCGGCGGCAAATCGCTGGGTATATTTAACCGCCCGCCCTAAGGGCTGCAATATCTGACGCGTCAATTCAGTGGCCACCCAAATCATTACTAAAAAATTAATGCCCATCAAGAAGATCGCCGTAAACGTATACGTCCGAATCGCGGTGATTACCTTCTGACGCTCCCGATTGACCAGGTCCGAGGCGAGAGAAAGGATCCGATGTCCATGCAACCCCAACAGGGTTTCCAGTTCCGCATCCGTGGGATTCTTCTGAAGTCCGGGGGCACTGAATTTCGTCGCCAGTTGGTTTAGCAACTGTTCGTAAATCCTGAGGTTGGTCAATAGGTTGAATTCGGTTTGTTTCACGATGGAACGGATCTCGTCCGGGCCGCCAGCAAGCAGAATGGAGGCAGAATGAATAGAGCCCAAGGCGTCGTAAATATCGCTTTTGGAACCGTAAAGGAAAAAGTTCTTCTCGTAACGGCGTGCTTCCTGAACTTTGGAAGCGAAGTTTTCCGCATAAGTAAAAAACTCGAATTTCGTATTGAGTCGGGAGATAAAAACAATCGATCCGATGGTGATACCAACGGTGAAGCAAAAAATAAGCAGGAAAGCCAGGATAATGCGAAGTCGAATACTAAAACTGGGCCGAGCCGAAAGGGCCTTGTCTTGATCAATTTGATCGTCGGGCATGTTGTCCATCAATGGGTTGTCTGTTTGAAACAGACCGTTAGCAAAGGACATTCTTTTTCCTGGGAATTCCTGTGAGCCGGCTCATGAATCTTCTCTATCGCTTTGTCTACATTACGGAATAGATGGTCTTCACCGATCTTCTCGTATAGGTGAGTACGCCTCATGACATCCAGAACCGAATCATTCAACCCACTAATAAATACGTCATGGCCGGATTCGCGCAATCTGCTGACCAGTAATGAAAGCATCTCCTCACCAGAGGCATCAAGCTCATTGATGCTGTTTCCAACAATAAGGATATATCTTAGTTCAAGCCTGGTAGATACCTCTTCCAATATCTTCTCTTCCAGGTAGTTGACATTAGAAAAAAACAAAGAACCGTTAAAGCGAATTACGGCGATATGCTTACACTGTTCGAGATCAAAACGGGCGGCATTTCGGTATGCGCCATCCGTATATTTGGACAGGAGTGCCATGTCTGGTCTCATGTTCCGAAACAGATACAGGCCGAGAGACAAAACAACACCAATCATAATCCCTTTGTCAAGATGGGGAGCAAAGACAAGAGTGCAAATAAAGCTTACGATCGCAGTAACGCCATCATACTTTTGGGCTTGCCATATGTGGACAAACCCCGGCACATTGATCAAACTTACAACCGCCATCATGATAATTGCAGCCAGCACCGATTGTGGCAAGTAGTACAAAAGTGGTGTCAAAAACAGAAGGGCAATGACGACCACACCCCCGGCAAATACACTCGACATACCGGTTACAGCGCCCGCCTGGATGTTCACGGCAGATCGGGAAAAAGAGCCGGAGACCGGATAACCTTTACCGATTGAACCAATGATATTCGCCAGCCCCTGACCGATTAATTCCTGATTAGGATCCAGGCGTTGGCCGGTTTTTGCCGCCATGGCCTTGGCAATGGAGATCGCCTCCATGAAACCGAGAAGGGAGATGATGGCAGCCATGGGGAAAAGAGTGAGCATGACATTGAAATCGATCCTGGGCAGACTGAAAACCGGAAGTCCTTTCGGGATCTTCCCCACCACGGATCCACCACCCACAAAAGTAATAGCGGTTTCATCGAAACTTTGATTCCCCACCTTAAGTCGCCATATCCGCCCATCGCTTTTCTTATTTGGTGGTAACTCCGCCTTTATAAAGAATCTTAGTTTGCCATCATTGTCTTCAAAGGTTTTAAAATCCATGGCACGGAGTCTGTTTCGGTACACTTGAGACTTTTCTTTCAAATCCTTGATATTGAGATTCAGCAGCTCCATTTGGTGCTCAAGTTCCCTGCGGGTGGCTGAACGAGATCCATATGTTTTTTTGGCAGCCTCAATCTTATCATTAAGAGGTATTCTCGCCCTGCTCCCTTCTTCGATCCTATCCAGAATGCCATTGTACTCCCGGATGGTATCCTTGACATAAGGCGAGGAAATCAAAGCAAACTCACCCTTATAATTGTACTCAAATCCTATTGCCCAGGAAATCAGGCTGGTAACCGCTACGGCAACCAATACCTGCGGGATTCTGGGATTGACACGTTTCAAAAATACCATAATGGCAAATGCCAGGACAGCCAATCCAAAAGTGGGCCAGTGGGTCGAAATAAGGACTGCCTTGAATACATTAAGGACAGTTTCATAGTGATGTTCGGCACTGTCCACCTCAACACCGAACAGTTTGGAAAGCTGGGACGAGGCAATGATTAAGGCTGCGGCATTGGTAAAACCGCTTACTACCGGGTGGGACAGGAAGTTCACAATCATGCCAAGTCTTAGCACACCAAGGGCAAATTGGAAGAGCCCCACCAATAGAGCAAGAAAAATAGCATAGGCGATGAAAGCTTCACTCCCTGCCGTTGCCAGAGGTTCCAGGGCGGTAGCCGTCATCAGGGAAACCACGGCAACCGGACCTGTAGCGAGCTGGTGGCTTGAACCGAAGAGGGCACCGATCATGGGTGGCAGGAAGGCCGCATAGAGGCCATAGTAAACAGGCAGGCCGGCTAATTGGGCATAGGCCATGGATTGAGGAATCAGGACCAGAGCAACGGTCAGGCCGGAAATTGAATCCGCACGGAGATCGGAGGCAGTATAGTTCTTAAACCAGCGCAGGAAAGGGAAAATTCGTATCAACATGATGATAATATTCCCCCAGGTGCGTGCTACACCAACCACCACTTTGTCCTTATGGTCTTCGTAATCTTCCGTCGTCTGGATGGTTTTGACAATATAATTTTGAGCCGCCGCCGGAACCGATAGGATTCCCCCGGATGTTCGCAGATAGGGCACCGGAAAGAGCGAATCCGATCCCCTAACGTCTTGAAATATGGTGTCCTTTGACAGCCGGGGCAGATTGCGGGTACACTTCGGAACATGGGGCCCCACGATCCCGCCCGCACCGGCACAGCCGTCTCTTCTTCGCCGATTTGCCGGAAAGGAAATCCGACCCTTGGAAGGGCCGCATAGGTTTAGGATCGAACAGACGATATTGGGGTGACCCTGAATAGGGGGCATATATGGCCATCGTGATTATCTCCAGTGCGGATGAACAGACGCGTCGGGAGCTGGCGGTGAACCTGGCGCGGAAACTCGGTTGTGATTCCATGAGCAGGGAACAGATCCTTGACGCGGCGACCGAGGCGGGTATCCCCGTCGGCAGGCTCGAGGTCGCCGTTCTCAAAAGGCTTGCGCCGAGGGAACGCCTTTCCAGGGACAAGGCCCGCTATTTGGCATTTGTTACGGAATCGGTCTGCGAACGGGCCAGCAAAGGTGACCTTGTCTATCACGGGAGGAACTGCCACCTCTTGCTTCAAGGGATTTCTCATGTGATCAGGGTCTGCGTGGTACCTGAACCGGATAGAAGGATCAACAATACCATGGCGCGCCTTGGACTGGACCGGGAGAAGGCGATCGAGTATATCCGCAATCTTGATGGAGACCTCGACAATTGGTCCCACTTCGTACACGGTGTGGGCCTGACAGAACCCCGGTACTTCGACCTTGTTTTCAATTTGCAAAACATCAGCATCGAGAGTGCCAGTGCCGCACTGTGCTCGATGGCCCAGCTTTCGGATTTCCAGCCCACACCGGCCTCCATCAGGGCCATGAAGAATCTGTGGCTGGCCGCCAAGGTCCGTAACAAGATCGGGACCCATGAACTGACGGCTGGGGCCGATCTCAGGGTCTCGACCCAGGAGGGACGGGTCACCATCACCTATATGCCCGGCCAGTCAAAGATTGCCCCTAAGATCCCTGAAGTCGTGGCGGGTATCGGTGGCGTGCACGAGATTGTTTGCACCATGGCGACCACAAACCTCCTCTGGATCGCCGAGAGTTTCGACCCCTCTTCCTCACTGTTTGCCGAGATCAACGATCTGGCTGGCCGCTGGGGGGCGGCCGTTGAACTCCTGCGTTGGTCCACACCCCGGGAAGGGGGAATCGAAGGGGGTGAAACGGGGTTTGCCGTCGGTTCATCACCCGGCGTTTCGCCTCCTCCTCGTCCGGTGCCGAAAGCGATGGACCCTACCGGCGGGATCGAGGATGACAGGGAAGAACCGGAGGAAGTTCCTGACAATGGATTGGCCACCACAGCGGAACGGCTGATCGGCGCGGGCAGGTTTGGGGGCTCCGGTTCGGCCACCGGTCAGATGGAGACCGTGGTAACGTCCCTGAAGTCGGGCCCCCAATACTCGCTGGTGGTGATCGGGGAGATGTTCTTATCCAAACCCTCCTCGGTAAAGACTCGGCTGACAAGGGATGCCGCCTCATTTCTCAGGGAAAGGGTGAACATCCCGGTGATTATAGGAGATGAACTCCAGGGTCAATTTCTTCCCGGCAAGCGCCACCTGATCGGCATAGCGTCCTCCCTTTTGGGTAGCGCAATCCTCTTCGGACTGGTCTTCACCCATCAGGAACAGGTCATGGATTTCCTTGCGGGACCGGCCTGGAAGAAATGGAGAATACTGGCTGTATTGGGAGTAGCATTAGTGGTACCCCTGATGGCCTATCTCTATGGGAGAGCCACGGGACTCATCCTGAAGCTATTGAAGTTCGGATAGGTCCCATCAAAAGCCGAAAGAGGAAAGGAGTGAGACGATGCACGGACCTCTTGGGCAAATGTTTATTGATATATCGTTTTCCGCCGCGCTGCAGATCGTGATGATCGGATTCATCGGGGGGGTGCTGAGCGGCTTTATCGGCAGCGGTGGCGCCTTCTTCATGACCCCGGGGATGATGAATCTGGGCATACACGGCGTTGTGGCGGTGGCCAGCAATATTACCCATAAGTTCGGCAAGGCGATGGTGGGGTCCCACGCCCACGGAAAAATGGGAAATGTGGACAAGCGGTTGGCCCTCTTCATGCTGATTACGGCAGCCGGCGGCATTCGGCTGGCCGTCTGGATCAACAGCTTGCTTTTCAAGAGTGGAGGCGACGGGAACGGTGCGGTCAAGGGGGCCGGTGCAAACCTGTACATCAGTATGGTCTTCGTTTGCATTCTCTCTGTTGTGGCCCTCTTGATGTTACGCGACGTCCTCTCCCAGGACGGGGAGACAGCCGGGCCATCCACCAGGATCGCACAACTGTTGGGGCGGATTTACCTCCCGCCGGTCATTCACCTCAAGGTGGCGGACGTGAAGGTATCGTTGTGGGTCATCCTTCTGATCGGTCTTGCTACCGGATACCTCGCGGGGACGATCGGTGTGGGGGGGTTTATCGGGGTACCTGCCATGATCTACGTCTTCGGTGTCCCTACCGCCGTCGCGGCGGGGACCGAACTTTACCTGGCCATGTTCATGGGGGCCTTCGGGATGTTGAACTATGCCTGGGAAGGTTACGTGGACCTCCGGCTGACCTTCCTCCTGTATCTCGGGTCTCTGGTCGGGATCCATCTCGGGACGTATGGGGTAAAGGTGGTCAACGAAAAGCTGATCCGGCTGGCCACCGCCGTGATCATCCTCCTCTGCGTCTTAAGCCGTGGTATTGCGATCCCTGCTTATCTGAGACAGTTGAACTTCTTGGCCATCGATGCCAGGTGGGACGATTATTTCAACGGGGCGAGCAAGGCCATGCTGTATGCCAGCGGGATTGCAGGATGCGGCTTGATTCTCTATAATGTCTTTCGAGCCTATCGGCAGCGCAGGCAACTGCAAAGCACCTTCGGCATACCAGGACCTCTGGCAACGTGAACCATTCATCCGGGTTCCGGCATTTCAGGTCCGGAGATGGACCGGTTCCGGAACAGGGAAGGAATGCGAGGGAGCGATGGAACGACAGGTAAGAGTTCTTCTTCTGGACGACGAGCCGATTGTTGGAAAACGCTTGGTACCAGCGTTGGCCAAGCTCGGAGTAGAAACCGAGTCCTTCACCGATCCGGAGGCGGCCCTCCAACAGATCGCCCGGAAGGATTTCGACATTGTGGTGACGGATTTTCGGATGGACAAGATGGACGGTCTGGAGGTGTTGAAACAGGTCTTGAAAAAATCACCACGGACAAAAGTCATCATCATCACCGGCTATGCCACCCTGGAGATCGCCAGGCAAGCCCTGGCCATAGGGGCCTTCGACTTCATTGCCAAACCCTTCAAGCCGAACGACCTCAGAAATATCGTCGTCAAGGCGGCCCGGGCCCTTGGTTACAAGATAAATGAAAAGCTGGTGGACTCATCCACCGCTCACGGGGATTCCGATATGGAGTTGTCTGGTTCTTAGAAAGGACGGAGTCATGCCCGTCGTCACCCTCTCCTCGGATTCACACCCTTTGGGCCGGGAGATCGCCGGGAGGGCGGCAACTGCCCTGGGCTATGATTGTGTGGACCGGGAAATCCTTTCGGCCGTTGCGGATCGACACGACGTCCCGGAGACCGGCTTACACAAGGCCCTGGAGGAGTCGCCGTCGCCTTTCGGCATATCTTCCAAGAACCACGCCCGATACCTGGCCTACATCGAGGAGGCCACTCTGGCCGTCCTTCTGAAGGACCATGTGGTCTGCAGCGGCCTTGCGGCCCATCTGTATGTCCGGGGCATCTCTCATGTGCTCAAGATTCGGATCCTTGCAGACCCACAGAAACTTGCCGGTGAGATCTCTTCCGGGAGGACAACTTCCCCCGAAAAGCTGTCTGCTTTTCTGAAACGCCGGGAGAGGTTTCGCAGGCGCTGGTCGCTTGAAGCATATCGCGTCGATGAGACGGACCCCTCCGTCTACGACATGGTGATCAGCCTTACCCAGATCGACCCGGATGAGGCAGTCCAGACCATTGTGGAAACAACGGGGTATCGCAAGTTCCAACCCATGACCTACTCCCTCAAGTGCATGAAGGACAAAGCCCTTGCCAGCAGGGTACGGGTAGCCCTCATCGATCGGTTTCCGGATGTGAGGGTTCAGGCCGATGGCTCCTCGGTGGTGGTACAGACGAAGGCACTCGAGCGGGAAAAACAGAAGAAGACCGAGGTCATCAAGAAACTGGCAGGGGAGTTCCCGGAGATTGCCGCCGTTGAGGTACAGATCCTCCCCGACATCTTCCGGAAGGCCGCGGAGAGTTTTCGTTGAAGCACGGAGAAAACCTCTGCCATCGGGGAACAGGGATAACACGGCAAAATAAGGAGGCGAAACATGGCGGAGAAGCTG
>Ga0209751_10006703_pt1 | contig 10646 bp, 8 predicted proteins | sample RifCSP13_1_FD_184019 | JGI IMG/M metagenome (GOLD analysis project Ga0209751, IMG submission 184019) | Soil microbial communities from Rifle, Colorado - Rifle CSP2_sed 13_1 (SPAdes) (version 2) | ecosystem: Environmental > Terrestrial > Deep subsurface > Rock core/Sediment | place: Rifle...
GTGCGTCAGAATAGAAATGCTAGGGTCTGCCCCCGCACTCCTTAGCATTGCCCCGGCGGCTTCGGCCGGCGGGGCTTAATTCTGTCCACCGTGCCTCACCAAGAGAAATAGCTAGGGTGTGCCCCCGCGCTATTTGCTATTCGCCCCGGCTCGGCGGTTACCGCTGGCTGACTGGTTACCCTCCCTTCGATGGGCAAAAAGAAGCTAGGGCGTGCCCCCGCACTCCTTTAAACACCTATTTCACCCTAGCTGTTCCCTACGCCCCCTCCCCACAGAACAAAAATCGGCGACAACCTGTCGCCGATAACACACCTCCGAAGACGGCGCCTCCCCCTCCCCATCTCAGGCGGCAGCTCAGGATATGCACTTAAGCCGCTGACATTATGTTCGGTGGGGTCACGTCCTGTCAAGTGGGGCATACCCCCGCAGCCTGTAGGGTCTCGCCCCACACGACGTGCATGGGCGTCGCAGATCAGGGGACGGGGAGACGCCGAGGCAAGCCATCGCCACCACACCACCTCGCGGGCGACGACGATGAGACCGCCCCTTGGAAGGATGTGGAGGATCGGCGAAGATGGCCTCTGGACGACGGCCGGCTGCCGCTCCTAGGCCAGTGTCAGCTCAGCGACGTTGCCGCTCTTCACCGAGTACAACAACCGCTTGACAACGGGCGAGACTCGTTGTAGAAATTAGCTTGCAGAGGGGCTCTGGTAACGCGGCGTCCTGCTGCGGCCTTGTACGGCTTCGGCCGCGCGAGGCCTCTTTTCGTTTACCACGCCAAGCGTCCGGTGAGCCACGGGTACGCTTTGTCGTAAGCCTTGGCTCGCTCTTGGGCCAGTGCCTCTGCCCACTCGACGGCTTGCGCTAGGACGGCAACTAGGGGAACCGCCTTTTCCAAGTCGAGTTGTTAATCGACCTACGATTTGATACTATGGAGCCCAAAAGTTGGATTTAATCGGAAAACTGCAACTGAGGTTGGTTTGTTGAATGGTCAATACACCTGAACTGGACCGGAGCCCGTGCGGGCATCTGGTCCCGACAGTCGAAGGCTTCAAGGCCTTCGTCCCCAATCCCCTGCCCCGGGAACTCTCCCTCTCGTCATCTCTAATCTCTGCGTTGGACAAGGCATCCTTAGCAGTTGGGACCTTGGCGGGCGTCGGCGAGACTCTGCAGAACCCCCACCTCCTGATCACTCCGTTCCTCCGGCGTGAAGCAGTCCTCTCCTCCAGGATCGAAGGCACTCAGGCGTCCATCTCAGACGTCTTCATCTTCGAGGCCGGCGGCGAACGCGCGGACGCGCCCGACACCAGAGAAGTCGTCAACTACGTCCATGCGCTGAATCTCGGTCTCGAGAGGCTGAATGAACTGCCTATCTGCGTCCGGCTGACCAACGAGGTTCACGCGCGCTTGATGCATGGCGTGAGGGGCGAGGACAGGACGCCCGGCCAGCTCCGCGAGCACCAGAATTGGATAGGCACCCGCGGCACGAACATTGAGGACGCGCGCTTCATCCCACCTCCCCCAGAGCTGGTCTCGGATTTGATGGCGGATTGGGAGCGCTTCGTCAACGAGAACCTCGAGATGCCCGCTCTGATTCAGTGCGCCTTGATGCACTATCAGTTCGAGGCGATACACCCATATCTTGACGGAAACGGAAGGATAGGACGGCTTCTGATCACCCTGTTCTTGTGTGCCCGCGAAGTCTTGCCTACCCCGCTACTCTACTTGAGCGCCTACTTCGACAAACGCCGAGACGACTACATCAATCATCTCTACCGCGTAAGCGCGACAGGCGAGTGGGAGCCCTGGATAACCTTCTTCCTCCGCGGTGTGGAACAGCAAGCTCGTGACGCCCTTATCCGGTCCCGACGCGTGAGAGAACTGCACCAACGCTATGTGCAGCTCCTTCAGTCGAAACGCGAGTCCGCAAACGCGTTGCGCCTCCTGGATATCCTGTTCGCGAACCCTTACGTAACGGCTCCGCGAGCGTCAGAAGCGCTGGGCGTCACCCACGCCGGAGCGCAGGGGATATTAAACCGACTCGTCAGGGCGGGTGTGCTAGAGCACGTAAGTGGGCGCTGGCCGCGACTCTACGTAGCCCGAGAGCTCCTTCGCGCCATTGAAGTCCCGATAGCGGCGTAGAAGCCTGCTCACGCCCCTCGAAGGATAGCCAAACTCTTGCGCCACGTCCGCCCAGCTAGCCAGGCGTCCTGCCGGACCTTCAGCGGGACGCCAGCGGAGGTGATGGACGGCGTCCTGAGGCCCGCGCTCAGGCGGCCGGCGACAGGGGCCACCTAAAATTTTGGTCGGCAAATGGTCGGCAAATCGTCGGCTGCCGGCGTCGCCGGCGGGCTCCGGGAGCCGATTTTATATCTAAAAAGTGGAGCCGGGAGAGGGACTCGAACCCCCGACCCGCGCTTTACGAAAGCGCTGCTCTACCACTGAGCTATCCCGGCTCCACTCAATCATAGGGCGCGGGCGGAGCCGCCTTCAAGCCGTCGCCTGCTGACACAGGCGTCCCGCCTGCGCAATAATGACAGCGATTCCCTTTGGCAGCAGACTGGAGACTGCTCATGATTCGATTCTGGCCACTACTCGGCGCGTCCGCGCTGTTCGCCGTCCTCGCCTTCGCCTGCAAGGGTGACAGTGGCGCCAAGAACGAAACGCCGGCGTCTTCGCCCGCGCTGGCGCCCACTCCCAAGACCTACTCGGAGCGTCCCCCGACCACGATAAGCGCCGACAAGAAGTACAGCGCCGTTGTGGAGACCACCAAGGGCAAGTTCACGATAGAGCTGAGGCCGGACCTCGCGCTGCAGACAGTGAACTCGTTCATCTTCCTCGCCCGCGAAGGCTTCTACAACGGAGTCACGTTTCACCGCGTCATCAGGGATGTTCCCGGCAGTCCCGACTTCGTCGCGCAGACGGGAGACCCGACGGGCACCGGCTCCGGCGGCCCCGGCTACTCGCTGCCCGCCGAGTTCAGCGCTGAGCCTTACGTGCGCGGTACCGTGGGCATGGCCCGCACCAGCGATCCGAACAGCGCCGGCAGCCAGTGGTTCATCACCTACAACGATAAGTACCAGGACCCCCTCAACGATCAGTACACGGTCTTTGGCAAGGTGGTTGAGGGGATGGAGACCGTCGACGCCCTGACGCCGCGTGACCCCCAGAACGTCGCCACCCCCCAGCCGGAGGGCGACAGGATCATCAGCATCGAGATCGTAGAGGGGTAGGAAACCGGACCTAGGTGTAGTAGTCCCGGCGGCGGCGGGCCAGCAGCGCCTGCACCTCCTGGCTGGGCACGCCGAAGCGGTGCAACGTGTGGCGGAGGAACTCCATCCCCACCTCGAACTCGGCATGCACGACCTCGGCGGCGCCCACCTCGCGCAAGCGCAGGTGGCTCTCCAGCTTGCCGCCGCGGGCCACGACGTCCAGCCCCGGGTTGATGAGCCGGGCCGCCGCCACGACCGCCTGCCCCTGCGCCGTATCGGCCAGCGTGACCGCCAGTACGCGCGCCCGCTCCAGTTCGGCCTGCTCCAGCACAGCCGGTAGCGCCGGGTCGCCGAGCAGGCAGGGCGTTCCCTCCGCTCTCAGATGGCGGAACACCACCGGGTCTTGGTCCACGATCAGGTAGCTGAAGCCCCGCTGCCTCAGCGCCGAGGCCAGCTCGTGCGCGGCCTGGTCGAAGCCGCAGATCACGGCGTGGTTGGTCATCGCCTCCCGCTCCGGCAGGAACGCCTCGCTGCGCTGCCGCAGCAGCCGCCCCAGGCCCGGCAGCGCCTGCAGCGTCGCCAGCACGGCGCCCTGGCCGAGGAGAAGGAGCGGGCTCACTGCGATGCTCAGCAGGACGGCCGCGAGGACGGCCTCGTTGAGGTCCGCGTCGAACACGCCCTCGTTCACGCCCTCCTCGGCCAGCACGAACGAAAACTCGCCCATGTTAGCCAGCGCCAGCGCCGCCGTTATCGCGACTCTCGCCGGGTACCCGAACGCCACCGCGATCACCGTCACCAGGAGCAGCTTCCCCAGCACCCCGACGGCCGCAATCCCGAACACGAGCTCCGGCTGCTCCACGAAGCTCGCCGGGTCGATGAGCATGCCTATGGCGACGAAGAACACCACCGCGAACACCTCGCGCAGCGGGAACACCTCGGCCAGCGTCTGGTGCGCGTACTCGGACTCCGAAACCAGGAGCCCCGCCAGGAACGCTCCAAAGGCCAGGCCCAGTCCCGCTTCGAAGCTCAGCGAGGCCGTGCCCAGCGCGAAGGCGACCACGCTCAGCAGGAACAGCTCCCGCGAGCGCGCCATCGTCACGCGACCCAGTACCCAGGGCACGACCCACATCCCTACCACGCCGACCGCCGCCAGCAGGCCCGCGGCCTTGAGCCCGGCCAGACCCAGCTTGCCCGGCAGGTCGTCGGCGTCGCCGCCGAGCACCGGTACCATGACGATCAGCGGCACCACCGCCAGATCCTGCACCAGCGCGAACGACACCCCGACGCGGCCGGCCGCCGACTCGATCTCCCCGCGTCCCTCCAGCAGGCGGAACGCCACCATCGTGCTGGACAGCGCGACGACGGCGCCCAGCACAATCGCCTCCTCGCCATCCAGCCCCAGCGTCAACCCGATCAGGAGCCCAGACGCTATCATTGCGCCTATCTGGGTAAGCCCACCGACCGCGGCCAGCCCGCGCACCCGCCACAGCTCGCGCAGGGAGAAGCGTATCCCCAGCGTGAACAGCAGCAGCGCCACACCCAGGTCGGCCACCGTGCCGACCTCGGCCACGTCGCCCGACGGCCCCGGTGTATGCGGCCCGATGGCGATGCCCGCGGCCAGGTAGCCGAGGATGGAGGGCAGCCGCAAGAACCGCGCCAGGGCGCCGCCGACAAGCGCCGCCAGGGCTACGACCGCTAGGTCACCGACAAGGCCAAGCTCTTCCATAGGGCAACCAGGCGCGGGAGGCAGGCGCGCAATCGGCTGCGACGTTGGGCAGGGGTTATCTTAGCACGGTGGAGCCACCCAAATACGCCACATGACGCTCCGCGTGGTATGAGGAGCGCACCAGCGGGCCCGCCTCTACGTGTCGCAGCCCCAGTCGCCGCCCCTCCTCCGCCAGCTCGGCGAACTCCTCCGGCCGGTAGTAGCGCTCGATGGGCGCGTGCTTCAGACTCGGCCGCAGGTACTGGCCGATGGTGAGAACGTCGCAGCCGGCGTCCGCAAGGTCCGCCATGACCAGGAGCAGCTCGTGCCTGGTCTCCCCCAGGCCCACCATCACGCCGGTCTTCGTGATGCCGTCCGGGGCGAGCTTCCCGGCGCGGCGCAGCAGCTCCAGCGAGCGCTCGTAGCGCGCCTTTGGCCGCACGCGGGGGTACAGGCGGGGCACGGTCTCCGTGTTGTGATTCAGGATCTCCGGCCGCGCCGCCATCACCGTGGCCAGCGCGTCCCAGTTGCCTTCGAAGTCCGGGATGAGTACCTCCACGCTGGTGCCGGGCGAGAGGCGGCGTATCCAGCGGATGGTGGCGGCGAAGATCGCGGCGCCGCCGTCCGCCTCGTCGTCCCGGTTCACGGAGGTGACAACGGCGTGCCGGACGCCCATCTGCCGCACCGCCTGGGCCACCCGCATCGGCTCCCGCGTGTCGATTGCCATGGGGCGGCCGGACTTGACAGCGCAGAAGGCGCAGGCGCGCGTGCAGGTATCGCCGAGGATCATGAAGGTGGCGGTGCCCGCCTCCCAGCACTCGCCGATGTTTGGGCAGTGCGCCTCCTCGCAAACGGTGTGCAGCCGTCGTTCGCGCATCAACCCCTTCAGCCGCAGGTAGTTCGGGCCGCCCGGAAAGCGGACCTTCAGCCACTCAGGCTTGGGCTCGAAACGTCGCTCCGCCACGACCTCTATGATAGCAGCCCGGGCGGCGGCGGGAAGCAGAATTGCCGCCGTTCGGGGGGGTGCGCTATCCTATCCGTATGCGAAAAGTGCTGATGATCGGCGGCGAAGCGCTGGAGCGGTTCCGGCGCGGCCTGGAGGACGACGGCTACCGGGTCGTCCTCGCCGAGACCGGCGATGCCCTGGATCCGGAGAGACAGCCCGCGGACGCCGTCGTCCTGGAACTGGCCGCGGTGGCCGAGGACGCCGCCGTGAAGCGCGTGATCCAGGACGCGCCCGCCGGCCAGGGCCCGGCCGTCATCGCCGTGATCGACCCGGAGCGCCCGGCGACGTTCGACCCGGCGCTAGGGCTGGACGATTTCGTCGTGACGACGGCGTCGCCTGCCGAGCTGGCGGTGCGTATCCGGCAGGCGCTGTGGCGGCGCACCGGCGTGGACGCCCGCAACGTGCTCCGCTGCGGCGACCTGGAGATGGACCTGGCGAACTACACGGTCCAGGTGGCGGGCCAGCCGGTGGACCTGACCTACAAGGAGTACGAGCTCCTCCGCTTCCTGGCCGCGAACGCCGACCGTGTCCTGAACCGGGAGACGCTCCTGAACAAGGTGTGGGGGTACGACTTCTACGGCGGGGCCCGCACGGTGGACGTGCACATCCGGCGGCTGCGGAGCAAGATCGAGGACCGCCACCACACGTTCATCGAGACAGTGCGCAACGTGGGCTACCGCTTCCGGGCGAGCGGGTAGGCCACCCGGCTCTCACCCCATCCCCCGAGCAATAGGGCCCTGTCATTCTGAGCACCGACAACGATCTTTGTTCGCGACCACGCCCTCCGCGAAGGAATCTGGGGCGGGGCGAACGTGTCGTCGTCCGGAGAGCTGGGCGACGTCGCCCCGGTACGCGATGGTTGGCCCCCCACCAGATTCCTTCGCGTACTTTCCTCCTTTCCGCTGACGGGCGTGGTAGCCGCTCAGAATGACAGGAGTGGTTCCGCCTTGCTCCGTTGCTCCATTGTTCCGGGGCGGGGGGCAGGGTCGCGCTGGCCTCCCCGTAACAATCGCTTAATGGCCGCGTAACACGCGCGTAACACGACCCCATAGGCAGCTGTGATACCGTGACGCCAACGACATAAGGGGAGGTTATCGCTCATGCCTGAACTGAACTCCGGCGATACCGCGTGGATGCTGACCGCCGCCGCCCTCGTCATGTTCATGACGCCGGGCCTCGGCTTCTTCTACGCCGGCTTCACGCGCAGCAAGAACGCCCTGGCCACGATCATGCAGAGCTTCATCGTGGTCGGGCTCGTGGGCATACAGTGGGTCGTAATCGGCTACAGCCTTGCCTTCGCGCCCAGCCAGGGCGGGATAATCGGCAACCTGGACTTCCTCGGCCTCAAGGACGTCGGTCTCGCCCCGTCCGCCGTTTACGCGACGACCGTGCCCCACGAGGCGTTCATGATCTTCCAGGCGATGTTCGCCATCATTACGCCCGCCCTGATCACAGGCGCCTTCGCGGAGCGGGCCAAGTTCAGCACGTTCCTGGTCTTCATGCTGCTGTGGTCGTTCCTGGTATACGACCCGGTGGCGCACTGGATCTTCGGACCGGGGTGGCTGGGCGTGCTGGACCCGGGTGGTGTCAACGCCCTGGACTTCGCCGGTGGCGCGGCGATCCACGTCAACGCGGGCGCCGCCGCCCTGGCGGCTGCGATCTTCTTCGGTCAGCGCCGCGGCTATGGGAAAGAGCCGATGGAGCCGCACAACGTGACCTACATCGTGCTGGGCGCCGCCATCCTCTGGTTCGGCTGGTTCGGCTTCAACGCCGGCAGCGCGGGCGCGGCCAGCGCCGTCGCCGCCAACGCCTTCGTCGTCACCAACACCGCTGCCGCCGCCGCCGCGCTTTCCTGGATGATCGCCAGCTGGCTGCTGGGCGGTAAGCCCAGCGTGATCGGCGCCGCCGCCGGCGCCGTCGCCGGCCTTGTCGCCATCACTCCCGCCTCCGGCTTCGTCCAGCCCATGGAGGCGATCGTCATCGGCGGCGTCGCCGGCGTCATCTGCTACCTCGCCATCCGCCTGCGCGCCCGCACCGGGCTCGACGACTCTCTGGACGTCGTAGGCGTGCACGGCGTCGGCGGCACCTGGGGGGCATTCGCCACCGGCCTCTTCGCCGTCGCCGCGGTCGGTGGATTCGACGGCGCCTTCCACGGTGAAGGGAGCCAGGTTCTCGACCAGTTGGCCGCCATAGGTGTGGTCTGGGTCTACTCCTTCACCGTCACGGCGATTATCCTGAAGGTGCTCGACGTGGTGATGGGCCTCCGCGTCAGCGACGATGAAGAGCAGGTGGGCCTGGACGTCAGCCAGCACGGGGAGCGCGGCTACGTGTTCGATGAGGCGGGCGCGATTCCCATGGCACCTGCGAACATCACCAGCCAGGTTTCCGTCCCGGCGGCGATGCCGCGGGCGGAGAGCGCGGAAGCGTAAGGAGCAAGACCAGAATGCAGAAGATAGAAGCTATTGTCCGGCCGGAGAAGCTGGACGACGTGAAGAACGCCCTGGCCGCCGCCGGCATCAGCGGGCTGAACATCGTGCACGTCACCGGGCGCGGTGTGCAGAAGGGGATTGTGCACATGGGCCGCGGCGGTGAGTCCTACGAGGTGGACATGCTCCCCAAGGTCAAGGTCGAAGTGGTTGTCGGGGACGACCAGGTGGACCGGCTGGTCAGCACGATCTGCCAGGCCGCCAAGACCGGCCGTATCGGCGACGGTAAAATCTTTGTCTTGCCCGTCGCCGACGCGATCCGCGTTCGCACCGGTGAAAGGGGGGACGCCGCCCTCTAGCGAAGCCGCAGGTCACTCTGAGCGCGGTAACGTGACACCCGCAGATGACCCGGCCGTTGCAGGAACCGGCAGCGAGTACCGCCACAGCCATGATTCGCGATTCCAAAGAAGGAGGAACGGCCACTTGACCCCACAGGACGCCAACCAGGTCAGCGATCTGATCAAGAAGCACAACATCCAGATCATTGACCTGAAGTTCAACGACCTGCCCGGCCTCTGGCAGCACTTCTCGATCCCGCCCCGCGAGCTCACCGAGCTTGATGACATCCAGACCTCCATCTGGGTGGACGGCATCGGCTTCGATGGCTCCAGCATCCGCGGGTTCCAGAAGATCCAGGAATCGGACATGATCCTGATCCCGGACCCCAAGTCCGCCCGCCTGGACCCCGTCTGCGAGGTGCCCACGCTCTCGGTGATCTGCGACATCCAGGACCCCCTGACCCACGAGCCCTACACCCGTGACCCTCGCTACATCGCCAAGAAGGCGGAGCAGTACCTGAAGTCCACCGGCGTCGCCGACTCCTCGTTCTGGGGGCCCGAGCTGGAGTTCTTCGTCTTCGATGACATCCGCTTCGACCAGACGGAGAACAGCGGCTACTACTACGTGGACTCCATAGAGGGCGAGTGGAACAGCGGCCGCGATGAAAAGCCCAACCTGGGCTACAAGCCGCGCTTCAAGGAGGGCTACTTCCCGGTTCCCCCGCACGACTCTCTCCAGGACATCCGCAGCGAGATGCTCCTTACGATGGAGAACGTGGGCATCACGGTGGAGGTCCATCACCACGAGGTGGCGACCGCCGGCCAGTGCGAGATCGACATGAAGTTCGATACGCTGCTCACCATGGCGGACAGCGTGCTCTGGTACAAGTACATCGTCAAGAACATCGCCCGCAAGTACAACAAGGTGGCCACGTTCATGCCCAAGCCGCTGTACGGGGACAACGGCTCCGGCATGCACACCCACCAGTCGCTCTGGAAGGACGGGAAGCCGCTCTTCTTCGACGAGAAGGGGTACGCGCTCACCAGCCAGCTCTGCCGCTGGTACATCGGTGGCCTGCTGAAGCACGGCCGGGCGTTGATGGCGTTCTGCGCGCCCACGACGAACTCCTACAAGCGGCTGGTCCCCGGCTACGAGGCGCCGGTGAACCTGGTGTACTCCGCGCGCAACCGCTCCGCGGCGGCCCGCATCCCCGTGTACACGGCGCAGCCGAAGGCGAAGCGCATCGAGTTCCGGCCGCCGGACCCGTCCTGCAACCCGTACCTGGCGTTCTCTGCGATGCTGATGGCCGGCCTGGACGGCATCGAGAACAAGATCGACCCGGGCGACCCGCTGGACAAGAACACGTACGAACTCTCGCCGGAGGAAGCGGCGAACCTGAAGACGGTGCCGGGCTCGCTTGAGGAGTCGCTGCAGGCGCTGGAAGACGACCACGACTTCCTGCTCAAGGGCGGCGTCTTCACGCCGGACGTCATCGACGTCTGGCAGGAGTTCAAGCGGGAGGTGGAGATAGACCCGGTGCGGCTGCGGCCGCACCCGTGGGAGTTCTACCTCTACTTCGACGTCTAGGAGCCGGTTAGCGCGAGAACCGGAGGCCCGGCGGCGCCGCACCGCCGGGCCTTTGAGTTGGCGCGCGAATACGCCCGCGAATTAATCGCCGCGTAACGGCTGCGTAACCTTCCCGTCATCCCGTCCGCCTATTATGATGGCATGGGCCACCAGGAGGAGACGCTCATCATGACATCGCCGGACGATGGCGGCCGCGAGAGCAAGGACTACGTGCTCCAGATGGCGAAGGAGCACGACGTCAAGTTCATTCGCCTCTGGTTCACGGACATCCTCGGCTCGCTGAAGAGCGTGGCGATCACGGTGGAGGAGCTGGCGACGGCGCTGGACGAGGGCGCCGGCTTCGACGGCTCGTCGATCGAGGGGTTCGCCCG
>Ga0209751_10006704_pt1 | contig 10645 bp, 10 predicted proteins | sample RifCSP13_1_FD_184019 | JGI IMG/M metagenome (GOLD analysis project Ga0209751, IMG submission 184019) | Soil microbial communities from Rifle, Colorado - Rifle CSP2_sed 13_1 (SPAdes) (version 2) | ecosystem: Environmental > Terrestrial > Deep subsurface > Rock core/Sediment | place: Rifle...
CGAGTTTATGGAGCGCCATTCCGTGAGCCGCCTGGTAGGCGCCCCTCCCGGTTACGTGGGGTACGAGGACGCCGGTCAGCTTACCGAAGCCATCCGCCGCCGCCCCTACTCCATCGTGGTCTTCGACGAGGTGGAGAAAGCCCACCCGGAAGCGCATAACATGCTGTTGCAGATCATGGAAGAAGGCCATCTCTCCGATGCGCGCGGCCGCAAGGTCGACTTCCGCAACGCCATCATCGTGATGACCTCCAATGTGGGCGCCGATATGATCATGCGCAAAGGCGAGATCGGCTTCCAACTGCGGCCCGATGAGCAACTGGAAGAGGAAATCGCCTACAAGGACATGCGCAAGAAGCTCACCGACGCGCTGAAGCGCGTCTTTCGGCCTGAGTTCATCAACCGGGTGGATTCGGTGATCATCTTCCGCGCCTTAAACAAAGACAACCTGCGCCAGATCGTCACCCTGGAAATCGAAAAGGTGACTAGCCGCCTGGAAGAGCACCAACTCGCCCTGCAGCCCACCGATAAAGCGCTGGACTTGCTTTCCGAGCTGGGCTATGACCGCGAATACGGCGCCCGCCCCCTGAAACGCGTGATCCAGAACAAGATCGAAGATCCGCTTTCGGATTCCATGCTGAACGGCACCTTCGCCGACGGGGATTCCGTGGTGATCGACGTCGAAGTAGGCGAAGAGCAGCCCGAGCTGGTGCTGCGCAAGGGCAAAGCCAAGGGCCGTAAGAAGAAGGCGGCTCCGCCGCCTGCCCCGCCGCCCGCGGCTGTGGCAGCCAACTAGATAACAAAAAGAGCGCCTCTGGCGCTCTTTTCTTATCTAGAAATAGCGCGAGATCATAGCTGGCAGATTATGAATAAATACTAAAACCAAAGAAATCGCGATCAAATTATGGACCCGAGGGAACCGCGCTTTGATCCTGCCCATAAATTCCGCGCCTAATAATGGCAGCAGCACTAGCATATGGACCATATAGGTGGCTTTTACCGTATCGCCCTGCACCGCATTTGGAACGGTAATGACGAAATAAAGAAATCCCGCTAATGAAAATAGAATTATTAGAACCAAGAGGTTATCAAAGAGACCTGAATATTCTAATTTCCCCCGTCGACGTCTCACATATGTCAGCCGGGCTATGCCAGCCAGGCCTCCCCCCAGAAAAATCAGGCTTGGGATCACACCGGCCAGATTCACCCTACCGAGGTAGGGAGCGATCTCCTCACGGTTGCCCATGCCTACCACCCCCAGGTAGGAATTATCCCGAACGTACACGAAGAATCCCCAGTAGTCTCCCCATAAGTCCGAATAGAAACTGGGAAGGAATTGGTTATCAAATCTTGGCCGAAGGGGATCTTTGAACAATTGGAAATCTCCCAGCCCAGTGCTCCTATAAAAAGAGAGTGGTTTATTGCTAAAAGAAAAACCCAGCCTTGGCTGATTAAAGGCCGTGAATGATCCGAAGTTCGAATAAAGATAAAGATAAAACCAGCCCCCAACTAGCAGGGAAACCGCCAAACTCATCCCAACGAACTTCCCCAAACGAAGTCCCAACTGCCGGTCATTCAGCCAGATCAAACCGAGCCAGACCAGGATAGCCGGGTAGACCAAGAACCCCCACTGACGGCTCAAGATCAGTAATCCCAAAGTGACCCCCGGCAAGATTGCGTTCTTCCAGGTTAACCCGTCTTTTTGAATCGAATCCATTAGAAGGAAAACGGCCAGTAAACAAAAGAAGGCTACGTAAGGCTCCCCGCGCACTTGGGCAAACGTCATGTAATAGACGGTTAGCAGGCCGAATAAGACCAACACCATTAACCTAGAATTCGCTCTGCCTGAGCGAAGTCTGTCGGCGATCAAAAGGAAAAGATAGGTTGTACCCAAAGAAAGAAGGACATTTAACCCTTGGGCAAATTTTCCGGCCAGCTTGCGGCAATCGAAATTTCGGTAATCAATGATGTTTTGGTCCGCATAGACACGGTGGCAGGACTGATATACAAGCGACGGGAAAAAGTACGGCAGGGGCGGGGAAAAAAACTCGGTTGATTCGGCAAAGGTCGGGAGCTTTGCCGGGAGGGTCGTTATGTAGTCCAAGTGGCCCTCGGCATCATAGCCCATCTCAGGGTTATGGATAAAGGCATTTACCGCCACAATGAGATTGATGAGGACAAACACGCTCACGAGACGCAGATCGACTCTCTTGCCACTATTCTGGAAGGCACGCAACATACTCTTACACATAGACTGTTGGTCTCATTCAGAATTATATAGGCGGAGAAGCTATACAAGCGTGCTAATTCCTTCGCCCATTCATCTGCCGATGACAGGGAGAGCCTTCATATAGATTAGAATCCCAGCTCTTACCTACGACCCTCCTGATCGAATTGGACGCGCATGCTTAAAGTCAAATCCTTATTGCGTTCCGAGCCACTTCTTTCGCTGCTCCTAATTCTGGTGGCCGCTGGCGCGGCCTACATGCTGCATCTAGGCCAGGTCGGCTACACCAACGACGATTGGTATCTCATGTATGCCGCCAAGACCGGCGGCCCCGGCTATTTCAATTCCATCTTTAGCTTTGATCGGCCGCTGCGCGCCCTGGTCCTCGCTCCCGCCTATGGCCTGTTTGGTGATTCCCCGTTACTTTACAACTTAAGCGCTCTGGGTTTGCGCCTGCTCAGCACGCTCTTCCTGCTTTGGACCTTGCGCCTGCTCTGGCCGCGCCAGCGCAAAGCCACCCTTGCCATGGCCTTGCTCTTCCTGCTCTATCCGGGTTTTCTTTCGCAACTTAACGGGATCGATTACCTACCAGTGATGTTAAGCCTGGCAGCCGCCACCCTTTCACTGGGGCTCAGCACGTTGGCTTTCTTTGAAACTCGGCCCCCTTGGCGTTGGCTATGGATGGGATCAGCCGTAGTCCTTGGTTTATTCTACGTCGGCTTGGTGGAGTATGAAGCCGCGTTCGAGTTCATGAGGCTTGGCATCTTCTTTGTGCTCTTCAGCCGAAAGAACGGTTCCTTCCGCAAGCGGTTGGCCCATACTCTAAGAACCTGGGTGCCTTATAGTTTGATCCCGCTTGTTTTCATCGTTTGGAACCTGTTTCTCTTTGAAAGCCAGCGCCAGGCCACCAGTCTTGGTTCGCAATTCTCGTTCCTCCTCTATTCGCCGGTGCAAACCAGCCTGACCTGGCTCTCCAATTGGCTCATGAGTGCCGTGAACGTTTTCATTGCGCCCTGGGCGGTCCCGCTTTATCAGCTATCCAGCCGCTTGCAGCCTGCTGTATTGTTGGCCGGCTTTGCACTGGGAGGCTTGATTGCTGCTTTGACTTTGAGACTCGCTAGTTACTTTCCTGCTGAGACAAGTCCGCCAAAAAAGCAGGACTGGCGCTGTGAAGCTCTTTGGTTGGGGTTGGCCCTTGCGCTTGTTGGCACCATCCCGGTCGTGCTGGCCAACCGGCAGATCGTTTTTCCCGGGCTTTCCCGTTACACACTGGTTTCGTCTGTCGGCGTGGCCATTTTCGCTGCCGCCTGCCTGCAATTGATCACGGCCACCCGGCTGCGTCGGGTGCTCTTTGCATCCCTTCTCGTGGTCTCAGTAGCTACGCACTTCGCCAATGGGGCGATAAGGGCCCAAGAGACGGCTTCGATCCGCAGTTTCTGGTGGCAGGTTTCCTGGCGCGTTCCTCAATTCGAAGTGGGGACCACCCTGGTGGCGCATTATCCGATCGCCAGCGTGGAAGAAAGTTATTTTGTATGGGCGCCGGCCAACCTGATCTATTACCCTTACAACACACATGCGGGCCAAGAGAATAGCTACCTGCAACCCGGCATTTACGCGGCGATCTCAGATGACGAGACGGTGAGGAAGGTTCTAATCGGCGTACGACAGGAATACGAAAACCGGCGCACGATCCGCACCTACGCCAATTATCGCAATATCCTGATCCTAACCCAGCCGGCTCCCGGATCCTGCGTGCAGGTGATCGACGGCAAGCGGCCGGAGCTTTCCGCGTATGAAGCCGCCGACTTCATTGCCATGGCGTCTTATTCTGAAATCGAAGCGGTTCAAACCGAATCCGAATTCCATCAGCCACCCGAGCCTGTCTTTGGGGCTGAGCCGGAGCGCGGCTGGTGCTATCTTTACGAGAAGGCTTCGCTGGCGCGCCAACAAGGGGACTGGGAAAGGGTCATCCAATTAGGGGAACAGGCGTTCAGCGCGGGGCTAAACCCGGCCGACGCCATCGAATGGATGCCTTTTCTGCAAGCCTACGCGCTTGCCGGACAATTCGAGCGCGTTGCAGATATTTCTGATCAGATCGGCGAATTGGCTTTTGTGCGCGCCCAGGCTTGTTCCATCTTAACTGCCATACCGGGCCTGACTCAAGCAGCCCAGGAGCAAATCCAGCCGCTGTTTTGCTCCGAAGAATAGCTAAACAGCTCGACAGCTCCTTGCGACTTGACAAATACTCAGTAGGTGGTTTATCTTTTGGAAAGCTTAAATCACTTCGCCTGGAGTTAGCCATCAAGCGCCTTGCCAGCCTCGCCATAGGGGCCGCCGGACTCATCCACCTCGTCCTGGCCCCCGAGCACTACGCCCTCACGCCCCTGCCCACGGCATTTTCTTTGCCCTGGCAGGTATTGCGGAGATCTTGTGGGCCCTTGCCTTTTTACGCTGGCCCATCGAGGGCATATATTACGTTGGTATCGTGCTGGCGGGCGCAATGATCGTGATCTCGGGGTTGGCTAGGGCATGAAAGACACGGTCCAAACGCGCCGACTCTTGTAAAACCATTTGGTTGAATATCAGCCGCAAACGCAACAATTGTCAACCATTGGGTTGAATATCGCCCTCCATGCGCTACACTCCTTTGCCCCGCCAACCTGGGGACATTTGCCATTTGAACGCTTCGCCGGAAGGAGCGAGGATGTGGTACCCACGTCTGGGAGAAAGCAAGGTGGAATGATCGACCTAAAAACAGCTGCAGAACAATTCCTGAAAGAGACGCGGGTGGCGATCGCAGGTGTTTCCCGCAACCACGCCGAGACCGCCAACGCCATCTTCACCAAGTTCCGCGATAACGGCTACACGGTTTACCCGGTAAACCCTGCCGCTACTGCTGTGGAAGGCGTGAAATGCTACCCCAGCATCAAGGCCATCCCCGGCGGCGTGGGCGCTGCGCTCCTGGTCACCGTGCCCGCGGTGAGCGCCCAGGTGGCGCGCGATTGCATCGCCAGCGGCGTCAAGTGGGTGTGGATGCACCGCTCCTTCGGCGACTCCGTGTCGCCAGCAGCTGTGAAGCTTCTGCGAGACCACGGCGTGGGGGTGATCCCCGGCGGATGTCCGATGATGTTCCTCGACCCCGACGGCTTCCACAAGTTTGCATGCTGGAGCCTGCAGCTTATAGGCCGGGTGCCGCGCACTGTCTAACCAAATAAAGAGCGCCGATTTCGGCGCCCTTTTATTTACTAACTCTTGCATCTCTACGAAAATGAGAGTACAAGGGATTGGTACCCACTAGCCCATTTGTTCTAATTATAGTAGAATGCGATTATGGCTAAGACCCTCACCCGCTTCGTGTGCCAATCCTGCGGACGGGCGGCGGCCAAGCCGCTGGGCCGCTGCCCCTCCTGCGGCGAGTGGAATACCTACGTCGAGGAGGTCGTCGCGGGCACCGGTTCGCGCCGGGTGGCCAGCAACGGCACCCGCCCCGGCGCTGCCCCGCGGCCGTTAACCCAGGTCAAAGGCGGCACGGAAGCGGACCGACTGCCGCTCTCCATCGGCGAGTTCGCCCGCGTGTTGGGTGGCGGAATCGTGCCCGGTTCGCTGATCCTACTGGGCGGCGACCCCGGTATTGGCAAGTCCACCCTGCTGCTGCAAACCGCTATCGAATTAGCCCCCCTCGGCCCGGTGCTGTACGTCTCGGGTGAGGAATCGCCCTCGCAAATAAAGATGAGGGCGGACCGAATGTCAGCCGACCGATCGACTAATCGATTGATCGATTCGCTTTTTATCGTCACCGAAACCAATCTCGGCGCGATTTTGCAGCACGTGGAATCAGTCACACCGCGCGTGCTGATCATCGACTCCATCCAGACCGTCTACGATCCTGAAGTGGAGTCCTCCGCCGGCTCGGTAACCCAGCTGCGCGAATGCGCTGATCGTTTCCGCAACCTGGCCAAATCGAGCGGCCTGGCTATCTTCCTCATCGGCCATGTGACCAAGGAAGGCATCATCGCCGGCCCGCGCTTGCTCGAGCACATGGTGGACACCGTGCTCTACCTCGAGGGCGACCGCTTCCAGAGCTACCGCCTGCTGCGGGCGGTGAAGAATCGCTTCGGCGCCACCGACGAGGTGGGCGTGTTCGAGATGCGCGGCAGCGGCATGGCCGAGGTGCCCAATCCCTCCGAGGCTTTCCTGGCCGAGCGCGTAGTCAATGCGCCGGGTTCCGCCATTGCGGTCACCATGGAAGGCACCCGCCCGCTGCTGGTGGAAGTGCAAGGCCTCACCAGCCCCACCGCCTTCGGCAACCCGCGCCGTTCCGGCAACGGTATCGATCTCAATCGCCTGCTGCTGATCACCGCCGTGCTCACTCGCCGCCTAGGCCTCAAGCTGGGCGAGCAAGATGTCTTCGTCAATGTGGTCGGCGGCCTGCGCGTCGGCGAACCGGCTGCCGACCTGGCCGTGGCGGCCGCTATCGCCAGCTCCGCCTGGGACCGGCCGTTGCGCGCCGACGCGGTCCTCATCGGCGAAGTGGGCCTCAGCGGCGAGCTGCGCCGCGTGCCGCACACCGCCGCCCGCCTCAAGGAGGCGGCCGCCCTCGGCTTCAAGACCGCCGTGCTGCCCATGCGCCAGCGCGGCGGCGAAGACCTGCCCAACGGCATCAGTATTCACGAAGCCCGCACCCTGCGCGAAGCGCTGGAGGCGGGGATGGTAGGAAAATGATCATGAAATTATGTTTTAATAATGGATAATCCAGGCAAGGTGATTGTAGAAGACACGGGATAACCTCATGATTAAGATACTTGCAGTCGTTTTGCTGGCAGGTTACGCGCTGGTTGTCGCCGCTACCGGGCTGCGGCAGTGGCGCCAAAAGCTCATCCCTGGCGGGTTTGCGTTCGGCCTGCTGCTAGGCAGCGCCATCATCCTGACTTCGGCTTACTTGCTCTACATCAATTCGACGCTCACTATGGGCCTTGTCGCGGCGGGCTTGCTCGTGGTGCATATCCTGGCCGTCTTCATTGCGCGCCACCTTCATGGCCGCATCAATTGGCCATACCAAGCCGGTCGCGCCTTTATCTTATTGTTCCTCTTCATCTTGGTCTATTTCGCCTTGAATTAGCCCGCTGGGTAACTACCGCAGCCGTTGCCGCGTAAAACTCAAACCGCCCGCGTTCCCGCGGGCGGTCTTACAGCTCTGAAGTTTAGCCTTGATGACAGCTATCGGATAATCAGCAGGATCACGATGATGACCAGGATAATCCACAACAGGTTCCCACCAAGATACGGAACGCGTCCCCGGCCAAAAACGCCTAGCAGCCACAGGATGATCAAGACAATGATGATGGTTTCCAATTGAGTCAGCCTCCTCTTAGGGGCTTATCGGCCCAGGACCAAAAGTATGCCGGCGATTAACGCCAAGGCACCCATGATCGCTGCGTCCAAACTAAAGACGCCGAACGCAGCCAAACCAGCCAAGATCAGGTAAATGCCCAACAGCAGTGAGCCAAGATTCTTGTTGATGCTCATTCAGATCTCCTTTGGGTAGTGGGTTAGTGGTTGCAACATCGTTCTTGAAAAACGAATGTCTGCTGGATTACAGCAGGCGAAGAATTATCAGGATCACGACGATGACTAGGATAATGTGTATCAGGTTCCCGCCAAGATACGGGAGGCGTACCCGGCCAAAAGCGCCCAGCAGCCACAAGATGAGCAGGATAATGATGATAGTTTCAAGCATTTTGCCTCCATCCAAAAAGATTGAAATTAAGCCGTCCGGCCGTCGGCCGGACGGCTTCACTTACTTGAACTAGCGTCCGATAATTATCAGAATACCAGCGATCAGCGCCAAGGCACCCATGATCGCTGCGTCCAAACTAAAGACGCCGAACGCAGCCAGCCCGGCCAGGATGAGATAGATGCCTAACAGGAGCATACCGAGATTTCTGTTCATACGTTTTCTCCTCAAGAGTAGTGGGTTGGTGGTTGTGAAAAATTCAACAGTGGGAATAAGGAAAGCTTCTTTCCCGAGCGCCGGTTCTTCACAACCGTTGTAGAGTGATTTTAGACGAATCCAAGACTTTAGGCAACTATTTTCGTCTGCACTGAGACCTCCCTAGCTTCCTTTTTTCACTAAGGAAGAGAAATTGTGAGTTTTGTTCCGGGTCAGAAATTTTGTGCCTGCGTCTACCAGGGTTGGGCGAAGTTACCGGCCTTAATATCCTCGAACACCTGGCGGATCTCCGCCTCGTTGTTCATTACGAAGGGGCCATAGGGCACGATCTGCTCACGGATGGGCTGGCCGGCCATGAAAAGAAAGCGCACGCCACCCTCCGTGTTCACCTCAATTCTTTCGCCTTCACCGAAGACCAGCATCCTCACCGCTTCGGCTGGCGTGCCTCCGAACACTGCGGCGCCTTCGAAGACGTAGGCATTGGCGGCATGGCCCGCCGGCACTCCCAGCTCAAAGCGAGCGCCGGGCAGCAGCGTCACATCCATGTACAGAGGCTTGATGGCGATCTCGGTCACGGGACCCCTCACGCCGTTGAATTCGCCGGCCACCAGGCGCACGCTAACACCGGAATTCTCAATGACGGGCACGTCTCCCGCGGCCACATCCTGGTAGCGCGGCTGACTCATCTTGTCCTTGGCGGGTAGATTAACCCACAGTTGGAAGCCGTTGACGATGCCACTGGGGCCGCGCTTGGGCAGCTCCTCGTGCAGGATGCCGCGCCCGCTGGTCATCCACTGCAGGTCGCCGGGGCCGATGACACCCATGTTGCCCAGGCTGTCGCGGTGGCGCACATTGCCCTCCAGCATATAAGTGACGGTCTCAATGCCGCGGTGAGGATGCTGGGGAAAGCCGACAATGGGGCCTTCGATGGGGTCATTGAAGGCAAAATGGTCGAACAGCAGGAACGGGTCGAATAGGTTCTCGCGGCGCGGGTCGAAGGAACGGCGCAGCAACACGCCGGCCCCCTCGATGACGTATTGGGGTTCGATGATCTGAGAGACGGGACGAATGGTATTGCTCATATCCAATAGACGGAGCCGGGCGGCGAATCATTACCCGGGTTATAGAAAACGAGAAATAATTTGCTGCGCCAGCCAGATGCCCAACGGCAGGAACACGGCGGATAGAAAACCGCGCAAAGTGCCGGCGTTCCAAGGCCAAGTGGGCACTTTTTCTATTTGTTCGCGCATCCGGTATAGGCTTGCTAACGACTTTTCGATGTCGGCCCTTTTTATAGCTGGCCTTTTTCAGCAGGGCATACAGTGTTCGATGGGTTTTTTCGATCTGCATCCCATTCTCTTCAATCGCTTTTTCCTTTTTGTTTTGGATGCGGCGGTGAATGCCCCACAAGGGGACGATAAATGTAGCAAAGGCCAGCAATAGGTTCGGCAGGCCGAAGAGTACCGTAAAAGCAAAATCGGCAGTCGATTGGGCAGGGGTAGCATAGTTGCTGACTAGGTCTAAATTCAAAATGAGGATCCAGAACAAGCTGGACACCATCGTGAGTCCCGAAAAGGCATATAAAGGCTGAAGTCGAAACAGGTTGATCTCTTCCACCAGCTGGTATGCCCGCGTGACCAGGACCAGCTGCCTGATCCCCTGATAAATCATGAGAGGGGCAAAAACATACGAAAAAGTCCCAACGGAAAGCATGATAGCCATAGAGATGGGGTTGCTTAGGCCATAGGAGCCTAGAAAAGTTGGATCGAAATACACCGCCCCGCCTATTACAAGGATCATCAGCACTGTGAATGCTAAGGCCACACCAGAAGGAATGGTCGTCATTTGGTAGCGCAGCATTTCCAGTTCTTTCTTTCTTTGTGGAACCAAAACAGAAAACTTGTCGATAGCCGCGGCGGCGCTACGGTTGAGAAATAAAAGAAAGGCTATCCCAATAATGCTCCACACACCGTTCACCAGCAATTCAGCGCTGCCCAATGCTCCGAAGGGTAGCGCGCCCTCTATCCAATAGGCGGAATGAAAGGCGATAACCGCAAGCAAATAATTGAGCGCAATGCTCAACCAGATCGGAATTGGCAGGCTGTTCAACCAATCCAGAAAGTGGTTCGTCCAACTCGGAGCGTACGGTTTTTGATTTGGCATGCTCACGCGGCGAATTTGCAGCATTGTATTACATAATCAGGTCTGCTTCTGTCGTCGTGTATACTCACCGCCACCATGGTCGCCGAGCCGGTAATTTCCGTAGTTGTCCCCGCATATAACGAAGAACGCATCATCGCCACCTGCCTGCAGCACCTCAAAGCCCAGGATTTCCAGCATCCCTTCGAGATCATCCTCGCCAACAATAATTCGACCGACAAGACCGCCGAGATCGCCCAGCGACAGGGCGCCCGCGTGCTCAACGTGGCTGAGAAGGGCTACGTGCATGCCGCCATCGCCGGCGTGCAAAC
>Ga0209751_10006705_pt1 | contig 10645 bp, 6 predicted proteins | sample RifCSP13_1_FD_184019 | JGI IMG/M metagenome (GOLD analysis project Ga0209751, IMG submission 184019) | Soil microbial communities from Rifle, Colorado - Rifle CSP2_sed 13_1 (SPAdes) (version 2) | ecosystem: Environmental > Terrestrial > Deep subsurface > Rock core/Sediment | place: Rifle...
GGGTGGAGACCGCCGCGACGATGCTGCTGAACCGCACGGCGGTGAAGTTCATCGCCGAGTCGGACAACTGGTCCGCGGTCGCGGCGCGCCTGAACAGGGTGCAGCTGGCGGTGAGCCTGGCGGCGGCGGGCGCGGTCGTGGCTTCCGCTCCCGCCATTGCCGGATGGCTGCACTCCCCGCCGTTGATCCCTCTGCTGCGACTGCTCGCGCTCGACATCCCGGTCTTCGCTCTGGCCTCGCTCCACCGCGCGTTTCTGATCGGCCGCGGTGCCTTTGATCGCGTCGCCTTCCCGACGGCGACGCGCTGGCTCGTCCGGCTGGCGCTCGTCTTCCTGCTGGTCGGCATAGGCTTGTCGGTCACCGGCGCCATCCTGGCCACGCTGGGCGGGTCCGTCGCATCGCTCGTGGCGACCCGGGTCTCGATCCGCCCTCCCCTGTGGGGCCGCGTATCCGGCTCGATCCCCGGGATGTGGGGGTATGCCCTTCCGCTCTTCCTGGGGGCGATGGCGACGCAGGCCTTCAGCCGCCTCGATCTGCTCATGGTGAAGGGGCTGGTGGAGTCCCCCGGCGCGGCCGGCTTCTACGGGGCCGCGCAGAACATGGCTATCGGCCCAGGCTTGCTGGCCGCGGCCTTCTCGCCCCTTCTGCTGGGGATCCTGACCGGCCTGGCCCGTGACGGCCAGGGCCGGGAGGTCCAGGCGATGGTGCAGCAGGTCTTCCGCCTGATGCTCGTCCTGCTGCCGTTCGTCGCCGTCGCCTCCACCGCGGCGCCGGATCTGGCCGTGCTGGTCTACGGACCGGCCTTTGTGCAGGCAGGCCCGGCCGCGGGCATCCTGTTCTTTGCCTCCGCCGCCCTCTTCATCGTCTCGATCACCAGCGCGATCGTGACGGCACTGGGACGGCCGTATCTGGCGCTGATCCTGGCCGCGCCGCTCGCTCCCGCGGCGCTGGGCGCGCATCTCATCGTCGTGCCCCGGTTCGGTCCGGCTGGTGCTGCCGCGGTCACCGCCGTCCTGGCCTGGACGGCCGCGGCCGCCGGAGTGCTGGTGGTGGCCCGCCGGGCGCACGTGCGCCTGCCGCTCAACACCTGGCTGCGCGTCATCGGGGTGACCATCGCGGCGTACATCCTGTCGCACGCGTGGCGCACGCCCACCGTGGGGGTGCTAGTCGAACTCCCCGTGATGGCAGGATTCGTCCTGGCGTGCCTGCGCGGCGCTCGGGTGATCACCGCCGCGGACGTGGCGCTGGCGTGGTCTACGATCACTCGCCGGCGTCTGAGTCTGGTCCCCCGGCCTGAGACGGACTTCTAGCGAAGGTCGTAGAGGAGGGCGGCGGCCCCCGGTGCCCGGAAAGCGTCGCGCCGAGTACCCAGGGTGTCCAGATAGTACTCCACGAACCGCTCGTCCTCCGAGCGAACGTGCGACAGCAGCACCCAGACCCGGCCCAGGCCCCGGAGTTGTTCCAGGTCTGCGGCGAGATCCTGCCAACTCTCCCCCACATCTCGACCGATGACGAGTTGTTGCGGCCGGAAGTTCATTCGCGGCGCATAGTAGTCGTACGCGGGCCGAGCGGGTCCAAAGAGATATACGATGTCGTCAGGCAGATGCCGATGCTGCAGGTAGGCCATGACGGGTCGCAGTTCTTCGCGGCCCCGTGGCCGCATGAGATTTGACAGACTCCCGTACCCCGGAGACAGCAGGAGTAGGGCGATAAGCAGGACCATGACGGCGCGCGTAGCGCGGAGGCTGCCGCGGACATACTCGACGCCGGCCCCCGCCAGGAGCGTGAGCAGCGGAAGCGCGAACAGTGCCAGTCTCCCTTGAAAGGGGTATCTGCCCAGCAGCGCTGCCGCGAGCGCTACACCTATCGGGGCAGTAAGGAGAAGCACGAACACCGACCTGGCGGCGAGCAGGGAAACGCCGCCGGCCAAAACGACAAACGCGCCCACGACTTCGGCCTGCCTTCCAAACGCGTACGCAAAAAGGTCTCTGATCCGCTGGCCCAGCCACGGCAGCGTCGAGAAACTGGCCAACGATGGCGGAAACGTGCCCGACCAAGCTTCCCGGAGGCCCTGATGCGCTGCCAGATCGCGCAGTGACACGGCGTACACGGCCGCGAAGCTGACGGCCCAGACCGCCCCGACGGCGACGATCGCTCCGGGGGCCGGGTGCCCCTTGAGGCGCCACTGGAGGAGGAGCACTCCCCCTGCCGCGGCGAGGAAGAACGGCGCGGGGTGTGAGAGCCAGACCGCGGCGATGCCGACGAGGCACAGAACGACGGCGTGCCGGGCCCTCGCTGGGCCGTTCAGGAACGGGAGGACCGCCGCGATGACCGCGAGGCCGACAGCCACGTCCATCCCGTATTGCTTGACCTCTGCCGCGTATTGGATCAGCGGTCTAAGAAGGACGAACAGGGCCATCGCCGCAAGCGCCCCGCCGGGCGTCAGGATTCGCACCGCGATCCAGGCCAGCAGGAGCAGGGAGACCACCGAGACGAGCAACGGCACCAGCCGCAGGGCGTATTCGCTGCCGCCAAACCCGAGGACGGCCAGTTTGACGAGGAGCAGAAATCCGGGTGGCGCGGCCTGGTTGAACTCCAGCGGTCTCAGGAGGAGATCGGCCGTCGACTTGCCGAGCACATTCAACGCGAGCCACGCCTCATCCAGCCAGAGGGACCGGTTGGCAACGTACTCTCGCAGCCGCAGCAGCGCGCCGAAACCGAGGACCAGGCCGAGCAGCAGGCGGTGGCGGCGGGAGGTGGAGAATGTGGGGAGCACCGGAACTCAGCCCGGACGCCCTGGGCGTTTCCCGCCCCGCGGAGGAAGACGTCGCCGGCGGAGTGAGCGTCTGGGAGGCCGGGAGCGGGCTCGCTCTGTCCGCGTGAGCCGTCCGTCGCCGGAGACACGCACGCCGTAGGGGGCCAGCCCTGCGCGGGTGACATAGCCTTCGGCCAGGTCTCGGGCGATCAGATCCAGCGGGCGCGTGGATGGATCTCCATACCCGCTGCCGCCCGCGGCCTCAATGACGACCACGTCGGTGGCCAGGCGCAGGTCCGCAAGCTGGGTCAGGCCCTCGCCGTGAGTAAGTATGCTGCCGGCGATGCGGTAGCCCGCCTGTCCCCCGCGCCGTCCACCCAGCAGCCCCTCCATCGGCGAGCGCACACCGTGGGGCAACACCTGTGCCTGGACCGGGAGCCCGTCGTCGTACAGCTTCCGGATGACCACCTGCTGCCCCAATCCGCCGCGGTGAAATCCCGGCCCGCCGGAGTCCGGGAGCAATTCCTTGCGTTCCACCAGCAGCGGGGTGCGCTGCTCGAACATCTCCACCGGGACGTTTCCCGCGGACGTCGGATAGAGGAGCGCGGAGTTTCCGTCGACCTGCTGACCGCCTCCCTGCCCGCCGCCGAACATGATGTGGTCGTTGTACGTGCGATCCTGGGCGTCGCGGCCGTACGCGGCGCAGAGCCCCGGCAGGCCGGTGAAAGCCTGCACGCGGCCGGGCAGCACCGGGGCCAGCGCCCGGAAGATAGCCGGGCCGCAGAACCAGCCGACCATGGTGCGCTGATTGACGGAGGCAGGATACCGGCAGTTGAGGATGCTGCCCTCGGGCGCGCGGACCTGCATCGGGCGGAAGCACCCGGCGTTGGAGGGGATGTCGGGCGTGAGGATCGATTTCAGCGCGTAGGTGGTGTGCGCCGCGGTATAGGGGGCGGTGCAGTTCACGCCGCCGTAGGGCAGCTCCGGAGGCGCCCCGTCCCAGTCCACCGTGAGCGCATCGCCTTCCACGATCACCCGGCAGGGCAGGCGCAGCCGCCTTCCGGCAACTTCGAACTCCGATTCACTCGTGTAGCTTCCGTCGGGAACTGCGGCGATGGCCTCGCGCATCGCGGCCTCCGCGCGCTGCTGGACCTCATGGGCCAGCGGCTCCAGGGTCTCCAGGCCGTACTCGTCCATGAACTCCAGCAGCCGCTGCGCGCCGACGCGGTTGCTGCTCACCTGCGCCTGCACGTCGCCGAAAACCATCTGAGGACGGCGGACGTTGTGGCGGATCATCGCCGCCAGGTCGGTATTGAGGTGGCCGGCGCGGTAGAGCTTGAGGGGCGGGATCTGCAGCCCTTCCTCGTAGACCTCCCTGGCGCGGCCGGAGTCCTTCGTTCCGCCGATGTCGGAGCAGTGCCCGATGGAGCCGACCAGCCCCACCACGGTCCTCTTGCGGAACACCGGGGTAACCACCGCCAGGTCGAAGAGATGGCCGGCGCAGACCCAGGGGTCGTTGGTGATCAGCACGTCGCCGTCCACCAGATCGTCGGGAGGAAATGCCTCGAAGAGGGCCTTGACCGCCTCGGGCAGCGTCAGGTTGAAGACCGGCATCGAGCGCGGGGAGTGGGCGATGGAGTTGGCGCGGGCGTCCAGCAGCTCACATCCGAAATCCTGCGCCTCGCCGATGATCGTAGAGAACGCGGTCCGCCAGATCGTCACCCAGCACTCTTCCGTGATGTTGATCAGGCGGCTCCACATGATCTCCAAGGAGACCGGATCGAAGGTCGTGGCCAGCCTCATGACGGCGCTCCCCCCAGCGCGACGCGCGTCTGCCCACCGATATGCAGGATTAGATTGCGCTGCGGATCCACGGTCAGGCGATCGGCGGGCCAGATCAGGGTGGTGGCCTCACCCTCCTCGATCACGGCGGGCCCCTCCACGGCGGCGCCCTCGGCGAGCAGATAGCGCGTGTACACCGGGACCTCCACAAAGGATCGCGACTCCGGCAGGTAGATCGAGCGATGGCCACGTAGCGCCTGCCCGGAGGAGAGGGCGCCGTCGAACGACCCGCGCAGGTCCACCCGGGCGCCCGGCGCGCTGACCAGCGCACGCCAGTTCAGCACCTGGACGGGATAGTCGTCCAGCGCCATCCCATAGAGGCGGGTGTACTCCGCATCGAACCGCTGCCGGACCAGCGCGGCCACCCCGGCATGCAGCCGCTCGGGCAGCGGCACCTCAATGTCGTGGAACTGTCCGGTGTATCGCATCTCCGCCCGGCGCTCGGACCGGACCGCGGACTGCTCCGTGCCGGTGGCGACCACCATCTCCCGTCCTCTCGCCTCCATCTCTCGGAAGAGATGCTCGACGTCGTCCCAGTTGAGGTCCTGCAGCTCCCCGGCCAGTGAATGGCCGAAGTCAAATCCCGGCGGGGCCACAAGGAGGCCGAGCGCGGAGGCCAGCCCCGACGCCGGCGGAACGATGACCTTCTCCATGCCCAGCAATCCGGCCACGTGCGCCGCAGTGGCCGGACCGGCTCCGCCGAAGCCGACCAGCGCAAAGCGGCGGGGATCCTGCCCCCGCTCGATCAGGTACAGCCGGCCCGCCTGGGCCATGTTCTCGCAGACGATGGCGAAGATGCCCCACGCCGTCTCCACGGCGGACAGTCCCAGCGGTGCGCCCACCCGGGCCACGGCGGCGCGCGCGGCCTCGGCGTCGAGCGGCATCGTCCCTCCAAGGAACGCGGCCGGGTCGAAGTACCCCAACACCACGCAGGCATCGGTCACGGTCGCCGCCGTCCCGCCGAGTCCGTAGCAGGCGGGGCCCGGGTCGGCCCCGGCGCTGTGCGGGCCGACGCGCAGCAGGCCCAGGCTGTCCGTCCCGGCCACCGAGCCTCCACCGGCGCCGATCTCGATCATGTCTACCACAGGGGTCTTCACCGGAAGCCCCGAGCCCGGCTTGAAGCGGTGGACGCGCGCTACCTCGATCGTCGGGGTGACCTTGGGGAGACCGTTGCGGACCAGGCAGATCTTGGCCGTGGTGCCGCCCATGTCGAACCCCACCAGGTCGGGATGTCCGATCAGGCTTCCAATGTAACCTGACAGGAGCGCGCCCGCTGCGGGTCCGGACTCCAGCAGCCGCACGGGGAACCGGCGCGCGACTTCGGGAGTGGCCAGCGTGCCGCTGGACAGCATCAGCAGGAACCGTCCGCGGAAGCCGTCCGCGGCCAGCGCCTCCTCCATCTGCTCCAGGTACCGGTCCACCAGCGGCTGCACGTAGGCATTGCAGACCGTGGTGCAGGTGCGTTCGTACTCCCGGATCTCCGGGCTGACGTCGCTGCTGGCGGAGACCGCCAGGCGGGGAAACTCCTGCCGCAGCAGCTCTGCGACCATGTACTCATGTGTCGGGTTGCTGTAGGCGTGCAGGAAGCAGACCGCAACGGACTCCACGCCCTGCCCGACGAGAGCCCGGAGCGTGCGCCTGACCTCGCGCAGATCCAGGGGGACCAGCACCTCACCGCTGCGGGAAACGCGCTCGCGCACATCCACCCGCCACCGCCTGGGCACCAGCGGGTCCGGAAACCGCAGAAAGAGGTCGTAGATGTCGTAGCGCTGTTCCTTCCCCATCTCCAGCGTGTCGCGGAAGCCCGTGGTGGTCAGCAGGGCCGTGGGAGCGCCGGTGCGCTCGATGATCGCGTTGGTCACCAGCGTGGTGGCGTGGATGAGCGTCCCGATCTGGACGGGGGTGATGCCGGCGCGCCGGCACAGCTCCCGCAGCCCGAGCAGCGCTCCCTCTGCCGGAGCCGCCGATGTGGTGAGGACCTTGTGCCAGCGCAGCGCGCCCGACGCCTCGTCCAGGAGGATGAGATCGGTGAACGTGCCCCCGATGTCAATGGCTACCTTATGCGCCACGTTGATTCACCGCGGCCGATCCATGGGTGCCGCCGCACCCGTTTGCTCCGAGTGCGGGGGGCGGGCAGATTGGCGTGCCGGCAGTCCCGGCGCTCCCAGGGCGGGATCGTACAGAATGCACCGCACGTGATGTTGCGCCCCGACCGGCAGGAGCTCCGGGACGATCCGATCGCACCCCGCGATCCGCGCGTAGCAGCGCGGATGAAACGCGCACCCCGACGGCACGCGGGCCGGGCTGGGAATCTCCCCCTGCAGGACAATCTTCTCCGGGATCAGGGTCGCCTCCTCATCGGAGACCGTCGGGATCGTGGAGAGGAGCGCCCGGGTGTAGGGATGGCGGGGCGTACGGAAGAGGGTCTCCGCCGGCGCCAGTTCCACGACCTTTCCCAGATACATCACGGCGACGGCATCGGCGACATTGCGCACGAGACTGAGGTCATGGGAGATGAACAGGTAGGTCAGCTTGAGCTCGCGCTGCAGCCGGCGGAGCAGGGCGATGATCTTGGCCTGGACGGACACATCCAGCGCCGAGGTCGGCTCATCCAGGACGATGAGCCGCGGGCTGAGGGCCAGGGCGCGGGCGATGGCGACGCGCTGCCGTTGGCCGCCGCTCAGCATGTGGGGATAGCGGAACAGGAAATCCGCGGGCGGCAGCTCGACGCGCTCCAGCAGGTCGCCGACCAGGCGCAGGCGCTGCCGCGGCGTACCGACATTGTGGATCAGAAGCGGCTCCTCGATGATCTCCTTCGTCCGCCGGCGCGGGTTGAGCGACGCCGCCGGATTCTGGAAGACCATCTGGAGCTGGCGGCGCACCGGCCGCAGCTCGGATTCGGACCGGCGGGTGATCTCCCGCCCTTCGAAGAAGACGCGCCCGCTCGTCGGCTCCAGCAGGCGGACCAGCAGCCTGCCCAGCGTAGTCTTGCCCGATCCCGTCTCCCCGACCAGGGCCAGCGTCCGTCCTTCGTCCAGCGTCACGCTGGCGCCGTCCACCGCCCGGACATCGCCGACCTTGCGGTGCAGCAGCCCCGCGGTCACCGGGAAGTACTTGACGAGCGCGGTCGACTCCAGCAGAGCCATCAACGTGTGGAGCCGGGGTAGAGGTGGCAGGCGACCCAGCGCCGCGGGTCCGCTTCGGCCAGCAGCGGCCGCTGCCGGTCGCAGATCTCCATGCGAAAGGGACAGCGCGGGGCAAACCGGCAGGCCGGCGGCGGGTTGATGTAGTCGGGGATGCGTCCCTCGATGCCGTCGCCGATCGCTCCGGTAAGCCGCGGTACGGCGGCCAGCAGGCCCTGCGAATAGGGGTGCAGCTGGCGGGCGAACATGGCGCCGGTCGGCGCGACCTCGGCGATCTCACCACCATACATCACGTAGATGCGGTCGGAGACCAGACGGGCCACGCCCAGGTTGTGCGTGATGTAGAGGACGGACAGGCCGCGCGTGTGCACCAGGTCGCGCAGCTCCTCGAGGATCTGGTCCTGGATCGAGACGTCGAGCGCCGTGCCCAGCTCATCGGCGATCAACAGGTCGGGACCGCCGAGCAGGGCCAGGGCGATGAGCACGCGCTGGCGCATCCCGCCGGACAGCTCCACCGGGTAGCGGCGGAATGCGCCTTCGGGGTCGGGGATCCGCACCAGACGGAGCATCTCCAGGCATCGCTGCCGCAGAGCGCCATCGCGGCGGCGCAGCAGCGGGGCGCGCCGCGCGCCCTGCCACGCGGCCACATCCAGCAGTTGATCGCCGACCGTGAAGACGGGGTTCAGTGCCGTGCCGGGATCCTGGAAGATCATGGCGATCTTCCGGCCGCGGATCCGCTGGAGCTCCTCCGCCGGCAGATGCAACAGATCGCGGCCGGCAAAGGTGATCCGGCCGGAGACGATCTCGGCATTCGCCGGCAGCAGCCCCAGGATGGCTTTCGCCGTGATGGACTTGCCGCACCCCGTCTCCCCGACCAGCGCCACGCTCTCCCCGCGGCGGATGGTAAGGTCCACGGCGTTGATCACCTGCGCGCGCCCTTCGTAGAGGTGGAACCGGATCGCCAGCTGCTCGACGGCGAGCAGCGGGGGCGCCGTCCCGGCCTCCGCGCCGCGGGTCCCCGTCAGTTCGCGGCTCTCCACTGCTCGATCTCCACATCGAAGACATCGCGCAGACCATCGCCGAGGAGATTGAACCCCAGCACCGCGACGAAGATGGCCAGCCCCGGAAAGGTGGCCGCCCACCACACACCGGGAAGATAGGTGCGCCCTTCGGCAATCATCGTCCCCCACTCCGGCGTCGGCGGTTGAGCGCCCAGGCCCAGGAAGCTCAGGCCTGCGCCCGTGAGGATCACGAACCCCATGTCCAGGGTGATCTTGACGATGATCGGCGACCAGGCGTTGGGGAGGATTTCCCGGAAGGCGATGCGCCAGCGGCTGGCGCCCAGCCCGCGGCTGGCCTCCACGAACTGCTGCTCCTTCAGCGACAGGACCTGCCCATACACCAGACGCGTGTACCACGGCCACCAGGCAAACGCGATGGCGATCATGGCGTTGGTGAGGGTCGGCCGCAACGCGGCGGTCACGGCCAGGGCCAACGCGATCGGCGGGACGGCCAGAAACACGTCGGTGATCCGCATGATCCAGTCGCCGGCCCGGCCGCCCCAGTAGCCCGCGATCAGGCCCAGCGGCACGCCGAGCCCGACGGCGATGAGCAGCACGACCACGCCGAGCGTCAGGGAGATGCGCGCGCCGAAGAGGATGCGCGAGAAGATGTCGCGCCCGGCGTCGTCGGTGCCCAACCAGTTCCTGCCCGAGGGCGGCTGCAGCGCGTGATCGAAGTCGACGAACACGCCGGCGTGCCGGGGATACGGCGCCACCAGCGGCGCCAGGGCCGCGGCCAGGACGAAGGCCAGGATGAGGCCCAGCCCGAGCACCGACAGCGTGGACTGGCGGAAGCGGAACCACACCTTCCGCCATTCGCGGTCCCGCGTCACCCGCGGCTCACCGGAGGCGATCGTGATCTCAGCCATACCGGATCCGTGGATCGACGTAGCCGTACAGAATGTCGGTAATCAGGTTCACGACCGCATAGGCCGCACCGACCACGAGCGTGACGGCGATCACCCCGTTGAAATCCTTGAAGCGCAGCGCATCCACGCCGTAGAAAGCGAGCCCCGGCCAGGCGAAGACGGTCTCCACCAGGAAGGCGTTGCCAAGCAGAAACCCATAGCTCAACCCCAGGATGGTCAGGGTCGACGTGAAGGCGTTCTTGAGCATGTACTTGTAGATGATCAGGTTGGGGGGCAGACCGTAGGAGCGCGCCGCCAGCGCGTAATCGCGCCGCATCTCCTCGATCATCCCGGCGCGGATCAGCCGCATCACCTGGGCCAGCGTCCCCACGGACAGGGCGAACGCCGGCATGGCCAGGTACGTGAGCGAGACCCAGAAGGCCCGGAGATCGAGGACGAGCAGGCTGTCCACCAGGTAGAGACCGGTGACCTCCACGGAGGGGGCGGGTCCGCGCCCAATCGTCGGCAGCAGCCGGAGGTGGTAGGCCAGCGCAAGCTGCAGGAGGATGGCCAGCCAGAAGCGCGGCAGGGCCACGCCGATCAGGGCCAGCACGCGGCTGAAGTGATCGGCGCCTTCATCCTTCCGCACGGCGGCCAGGATGCCCAGGGGCACGCCGATCACCACGGCGATGCCCATGGCCACCGTGGTCAGCTCCAGCGTGGCCGGGAAGAAGTCCACCAGGTCCTTGGTGACGTTGCGGTGCGTGCGCAGCGAGTAGCCGAAGTCCCCGCGCAGCACGCCGGCCATGTAGGTGACGTACTGCACCGCCAGCGGGCGGTCCAATCCTGTCTGCCTGCGCAGCAACTGCACCTGCTCGTCCGTCGCCTCGGTCCCCAGGGCCAACCGGACCGGGTCACCGGGGATGACGCGGGAGACGATGAAGATGAGCACGGAGAGCCCGAGGAGGACCGGGACCAGGTGCAGGGTGCGGCGGA
>Ga0209751_10006708_pt1 | contig 10642 bp, 5 predicted proteins | sample RifCSP13_1_FD_184019 | JGI IMG/M metagenome (GOLD analysis project Ga0209751, IMG submission 184019) | Soil microbial communities from Rifle, Colorado - Rifle CSP2_sed 13_1 (SPAdes) (version 2) | ecosystem: Environmental > Terrestrial > Deep subsurface > Rock core/Sediment | place: Rifle...
TGGGGCAGGGGTATCCGGGAAGTCCACGCATTTCAAGCTGGTCGGTCCAACAAAGTACGTCGAGATGGTTCTGAACACTGCAGGTTTCGACCGGTATATCGAGATCTACCCGGAAGTACCTGCGGCCCTGGCCTCCTTCTAAATCCAATTCTCCACAAGACTTTGTATATAAACACTGGCAACAGGTGTTTTGTTGATTCCATTGTTCGCCAGCCTCCTGGACCTTGATCGATTTCCCACCGATAACGAAGGGGGAAAATCTAGTATACTTTCCTCTACTTATGACCGAGAAAATCCGCAATTTCTGCATCATCGCCCACATCGATCATGGCAAATCCACTCTGGCAGACCGTCTGCTGCAGTTGACCGGCACGATCTCCGACCGGGATATGACCTCACAGGTGCTGGACAGCATGGACCTGGAGCGGGAAAAGGGGGTTACGATAAAAGCTTCTGCGGTCCGTATGATGTATACCGCCAGGGATGGAGAGAAATTCGAACTGAACCTGATCGACACTCCCGGGCATGTCGATTTTGGTTATGAGGTCTCGCGGGCGCTGGTGGCGTGCGAGGGGGCCGTCCTGGTGGTAGACGCCAGTCAGGGGATCGAGGCGCAAACCCTGGCGAACCTGTATCTGGCGCTGGATGCCGATCTGGAGATCATCCCGGTTGTAAATAAGATTGACTTGCCATCCGCACGGCCTGACGAGGTGGCTGAAGAGATCGGTAATCTTTTAGGCGTTCCTCCGGATCAGATCATAAGAATATCCGCTAAGGAAGGTGTTAATGTGGATGCCTTGCTGGAGGCGGTCGTCCAGCAGGTGCCTCCACCTAAAGGAAACCCAGACGCCCCGCTGCGGGCGTTGATTTTTGATTCCCATTATGACTCTTACAAGGGAGTCATCGCATACTTACGTTTAATCGATGGACAGATCGAACCGGGCCATCAACTGGTGCCGATGGCCAGCGGGATAGAATTTCGCCCGGTCGAGATCGGCGTATTTACTCCGGAAATGCGCCCGGTTGGGCATCTCGTCTCCGGGGAGGTTGGCTATGTCGCAACCGGTCTGAAAACGGTGCGCGAATGTCGGGTCGGTGATACCCTGACCGATGGAACCCGGCAGGCAGCACACCCCCTGCCGGGTTACAAACAGGCAAAGCCAATGGTCTTCGCCGGGATTTACCCCGTAGAGGGAGAAGATTACGCCAATCTCAAGGATGCGCTGGAGAAGCTGCAACTCAACGATGCCTCGCTGGTCTTCCAGCCGGAAACCTCCCAGGCGCTCAACTTTGGCTTCCGCTGCGGCTTTCTGGGTATGTTCCACATGGAGATCATCCAGGAACGGCTGGAGCGCGAGTACGACCTGGATATCATCGTTACCTCGCCCTCCGTAGAATATGAGGTGGTCCTTCGCACCGGGGAAGTGATCCGCATCGATTCGCCCGCAGACCTGCCGGAGGAGGGAGACATAGCCGAGATCCGTGAACCCTGGATGCGGATCGAGATCTTTACCCCGACCGAATATTATGGGGCGGTCATGGATCTGGTGAGGAAGCGGCGCGGTGTATTCATCGAGCAGGATTACCCAACGACTAACCGGGTACAGCTGATTTTCGAGATCCCGCTGTCGGAGATGATCGTCGATTTCTTCGATCAGCTGAAGTCGCGCACGCGCGGCTATGCTTCGTTGGATTACCAGTTTGCCGAGTACCGGCCGGATGATTTGGTTAAGCTGGAAATCCTGGTCAACGAAGAGCCGGTGGATGCCCTCTCGACTATCGTCCATAGGGAGAAGGCTTACTCCCGGGGGCAGGCGGTCATCTCAAAATTGAAGGATATGATCCCGCGCCAACTGTTCGTGGTGCCTATCCAGGCGTTCGCAGCCGGGCGGGTGATCTCTCGAGCGAATGTCAAAGCGTTGCGCAAGGACGTACTGGCGAAGTGCTATGGCGGCGATGTTACCCGTAAGAAGAAACTGCTCGAGAAGCAGAAGAAGGGTAAGAAACGAATGAAAATGGTGGGCAGCGTCGAGATCCCCCAGGAGGCATTCTTCGCGGTGCTCCGCCTGGAGGAGGATTGAGCGCACCTGAACGGTCGAATTGGGGGAGTTTAGGCCGCTGGTTACCCGGGTTGATCCTGAGCACGCTGTCCATCCTAATGCTCGTGTGGTTGACGAACTGGGAGGCGGTAGAGCGCGCCCTGGCAATCATGGGCGTTGGCTGGGTTCTGCCTGCGGTCCTGCTGTTTCTGATCAGCAATGCATTGCGCGCCCTGGCCTGGCGCACCCTGCTTCAAAATAAAGCTCCTTATGGGCGGGTCTTCCTAACCTTGAACGAGGGCTACCTGATTAATAACATTCTCCCGTTTCGCCTGGGCGAGCTGGCGCGTGCTTTCTTGCTCGCACAATCGGCCAACTTAAGCGCCCTCTTCGTTCTTGCTACCATTGTGATCGAGCGCGCCTTTGATATTGCCATCGCAGCCGGTCTGTTGCTGGTAACCCTTCCATTCGTCCTGGGCGTCGAGGCTGCAAAGCCGGCCGCGTGGTTCGCTCTATGCCTGGTCGGTTTAGGTCTGGCGGCGCTCTATCTGGCTGCGCGCTACCGGGAGCGGATCGAAACTTTCCTTGAAAGACGGGTTGATCGCTTCCCATTCTTACGTAAGATCTTGCCTCGGCTTAATTCTATCTTTGAAGGATTAGGAATACTGGAGCGGCCCTCCCAGTTCCTGCTCGCCCTGGGCCTTTTACTGAGCAGCTGGTTCTTCGGGTTGGCAGAAGTATACGTGGTTTTTAACAGCGCCAATATCGCAGTTCCAGCCTGGTGGTCGGGATTCGTGCTGGGCGCGCTCTCGTTCGGGATCGCGCTACCCTCCGCTCCGGCGGGGATCGGGATATACGAGGTCGCCATGGTAGGGGCGCTGTCTCTCCTGGGTGTGGCGATCGAGCAGGCTCTGGCATTTGCGATTGTTGTTCATTTAATTCATATCCTCGTTACGGGTTTAATCGGGTCCTATGGTCTCATCCGGGATGGGGAGACCTTAACCGGGATCTACCGGCGTGTACGCACCTGGAGAAAAGCGGAGGTTTTGGATCCTGGTAAACCTTGAGTGCTCGATCTCGAACGATTGAACCGATGCGGATACTGATTTCGTTGATGTATTACCGGCCGCATTATTCCGGCCTGACGATTTATTCGGAAAGGCTGGCTAAGGCGCTGGCGGCGCGCGGCCACCAGGTGACCGTCCTGACCTCCCGGTTCAGCCGCAGCCTGCCTGCACACGAGGAGATCGATGGGATCACCATCGTGCGGCCTGATGTGCTTCTGCGAGTCAGCAAAGGCGTGATCATGCCGTCCATGCCGGTCTGGGCATGGCGCCTGGTTCGCCAGGCGGACGTCGTTAACACGCACGTCCCTCAGCCAGATGCGGCCCTCCTGGGGATCTACGCTCGCCTGTTTCAAAAACCGGTCGTACTGACCTACCATTGCGATCTCGATCTTCCGAACGGATTCGTTAATTTTTTTGCGAACCAGGGATCTCATCTCGCCAATCACGTCTCCGCCTCCCTGGCAGATGCGATCGTGACAAACACACGCGATTTTGCGGAACACTCTCCTTTCTTGAATCGTTATAACGAGAAGGTGATTGAAATCCCTCCACCCATCGAGCTCGTCCCCGTTTCTAAAGCACAGGTGGGTGAATTCAGGGAGAAGTACGGTATTCTTCCGGGCCAGCGCGTCATCGGGATGGCGGCGCGCCTGGCGACCGAGAAAGGCGTCGAGTATCTGGTTGATGCGCTTCCCCAGGTACTGAAAAGATTTCCCGAGGCGCGGGTGCTGTTTGCCGGGCAGCACCAGGGAGTGCTGGGTGAAGAAGCGTATGCCCAGGCTCTGTCTCCCTGCATCCGCGCATTAGGACGTCATTGGAAATTCCTGGGGATTCTGCCGCCAGCTGAGTGGTCAGCTTTCTTTCATATTGCTGAAGTGACGGTCCTCCCCAGCATTAACAGCACCGAGTCGTTCGGGATGGTTCAAGTGGAGTCAATGACCTGCGGCACACCGGTGATCGCCAGCGATTTACCGGGTGTGCGCCAGCCGGTGCGATCGACCGGGATGGGCTTGATCGTCCAGCCGCAAGATTCGAAGGCGCTGGCTCAGGCGTTGATCGAGGTCCTGCACCAGCCAGATGGGTACCGGGCCGATCAGGAGGCAATCAAGAACCGGTTCTCACCGGCGCAGGTAGCCGTGGCTTACGAGGGAGTGTTCGCCCGGCTGCTGGAATCGCGGCGAAGCTAAGAAATCGGGCAGTGAGAAATCTTTATAATGAAAGTAGATCCGGGCGGCGCACACCAGCCATTCGACGAGTCATACTTCAAGAGCGGTGCTTACGCGCAGGTTTCCTTTGCCCGTTACAGCCAGTACTGGTGGTCGAACCGGTTTTACGCCCAGATTTCTCGCCATTATGGTCCAAAGAAGGGAGCTGTTTTAGAAGTCGGTTGTGGGCTGGGCCATTTGCTCGGATGGCTATCCGGCCGATATGCGGTCTTTGGGACCGATATAAACGCTTGGGCACTTTCTCAGGCCCGGAGCAACGTACCCGAGGGCAACTTCGTCCAGGCTTCCGCAGAAGACCTGGGCGCCTTCCCGGAGTCTAGTTTTCAGATCGTGATCGCCAAGCACGTGGTCGAACACCTCGCAAATCCTGAACAGGCGATCGCGGAGATGAGCCGCGTCCTCTCTCCAAGCGGGCTGCTTCTCATGGCGACACCTAACCTGGATTCACCGATGCGAACGGTGAAGAAGGAAGGCTGGATCGGCTATAAGGACCCGACGCACATCAGCTTAAAGCCGCCTGCCAAGTGGCTGGCGATCCTGGAGGATCACGGTCTGCACCGGCGAAGAGTCTTCTCCGACGGTTTTTGGGATGCACCATATGTCTCCTCTCTGCCGAATTCTTTGCAGAAGCTGTTGTTCGGCGCGCCGGGTGGCTTGCAAGCCATCCTGGGATGGGGTATCATTCCCCTTCGCATGGGCGAGAGCATGATCGTCCTGGCGGAAAAGGTATGACCGACGAGCCCTCCCTACTAGATTATGTCAAGTCGCTTCTCACCCCCTGGCGTGGCGCCCCACTCCAGGTTCCTATCCATGTCCCCGAAGTTCCTTTGGATAGCCCATCAGAGGCTCAACACATACCGGTAGAAACGGCCTCACCAGCGCCCCAGCCTTCAAGCGAAGCATACGCCAATGAGCTGTCCACGCCGGCTGTCCGGGCTGCTGCCTGGCCCTGGCGCGGGTTGATCGCCCTGGGACTGGCGCTGGTCGCGCAGCGTTCGCTGGAACCCACCCTGGACCGGGCCTGGCTGCCAGGTGCCTTTTTTTACATCCTGGCGATCGCCTGGACCGTGTGGGCAGAACGAAGAGGCGAATGGAGGCTCGCACCCCTGCCCGAGGTGGCAGCGAATCCGGATTCGTTGGCAGTCCAGCGGACATACGTCTGGGTAGGAGGGGCATTCGCCGTGCTGGCGTTCTCGACCCTGGGTGGGAATCGCTTCACCAGCCTGAACGTCTTCTTATGGTTGATGGCGTTGGTTTGCGTTATCTTAGGGTTCTGGCAACCGGGAGTTCCGTCAGCGCCATGGATGAACCGCATACGCGGTTATCTACCCCGCGATCATTTGAGATTGAACGTTTCCGGATGGACGCTGCTCCTGCTCCTGGCTGCCGGGCTGGTGATCTTCTTCCGGGTTTACCGGTTGAACGGGGTGCCGCCGGAGATGCTTGGCGACCATGCCGAGAAACTGCTGGACGTCTGGGATGTCAATCACGGGCAGACCCACATCTTCTTCCCGCGCAACACCGGCCGTGAAGGGTTGCAGATGTACCTGACCGCAGCGGTGATCAACCTGTTTGGGACAGGCTACTCGTTCCTGAGTTTGAAGATCGGCACTGCCATTGCCGGTCTGGCGACACTGCCATTCATCTACCTGCTTGGCAAGGAGCTGGGCAGCCGGCGGGCGGGCTTATTGGCGCTGGCGCTGGCGGGCGTCGCTTACTGGCCGAACGTGATCACCCGGATCGGATTGCGTTTTACGCTTTACCCGCTCTTCGTCGCTCCGACGCTGTACTTCCTGATCCGGGGGCTACGCCGTTCGAACCGCAACGATTTCATCCTGGCAGGGCTGTCGCTGGGAATCGGCCTGCACGGTTACACGCCGATCCGCATCCTGCCTTTCGTGATTGTCGTCGCAGTAGGGCTGTTCTTGCTCCACCGGCAGTCCGCCGGCGTGCGCAAGCGGACTTTGATTTATCTGGCACTTCTAGCTTTAATCGCCTTGATCGTCTTCTTGCCCCTGCTGCGCTTCTGGATCGAGAACCCCGAGTTGTTTGGATTGCGCGCCTTCAGCCGCCTCGGACCGATCGAGCAACCGCTGCCTGGACCGGCCTGGCAGATCTTTCTGAAGAACCTGTGGAACGCAGTGATCATGTTTGCCTGGAGTAACGGCGAGATCTGGCCTGTCTCCATCCCCTACCGGCCTGCGCTGGATGTATTCACGGGCGCCCTGTTCTACACCGGCGTTGCCCTGCTGCTCCTCCGATACATCATAAAGAGGAATTGGGAGGACCTGTTCCTGGTCTTGTCTGTTCCAATGCTGATGCTGCCCTCGATCCTGTCCCTGGCTTTCCCTTCGGAGAATCCTGCCCTGAACCGCGCCGCCGGGGCGCTGGTCCCGGTGTTCCTGATCGCCGGGCTTTCCCTGGATGGCCTGATGAATGGGTTCGAAGGGCGCCTGGGCAACCGGGTTGGGCGACGCCTGGCCTGGGGATTTGGGATCTTACTGGTCGTTTTGTCTACCGCACAGAATTACGACCTGGTATTCAACCAGTACCAGCGCGGATACACGCTTTCGTCCTGGAATACGACGGAGATCGGTGAAGTAATCCGCTCCTACGTCGATACGATCGGCAGCGAAGAGACCGCTTACGTGGTCGCCTACCCGTACTGGGTGGATACCCGGCTGGTCGGGATGAATGGCGGATTCCCGACGAAGGATACCGCCATCGCTCCTGAGAATCTGTCCCAGACCCTGCAAATCCCCCCGCCAAAGCTGTTTGTGATCCACCCGGAGGATGCCAATTCGATCCAGGCTTTACAGCTGTTCTACCCGCACAGCTATTTGCAGTTGCACGAGTCGAGGGTGGAAAACAAGGATTTCTACCTGTTTCTCGTTTTACCGGAAGATTAGAGGCCGGATCGAATAATCGATACGCCTGCCGCCATGACCGAGAGATCCAACCGTTTATCGATCGATATCAAGAGCCTGCTAATCATCCTGGGGCTGATTGCAGTGCTGCTCGTCGGGGCTTATTTGCGTTTTGCCGGGTTGTCCTGGGGCGAGTACCAGTACCTGCACCCAGACGAGCGCTTTTTGGTGTGGGTCGGCACCGACATCTCCCCGGTCGAACGTCTGGGCGATTACTGGGATACGGTCAATTCGAGCCTGAACCCGCATAATCGCGGCCATGGCTTCTACGTCTACGGTACCTTGCCCATGTTCCTGGCGCGCTATGTGGTGGAATGGGTCTACGGGCACTCCGGATTCAACGAGATGACGGATGCTGGGCGGGTGCTCTCGGCGCTCTTCGATCTCGGGACCGTCCTGCTGGTTTTCTTGACCGGGAGCGTCGTCTATAACCGGCGGGTGGGCCTGCTGGCGGCAGCTTTTTCGGCCCTGGCTGTGCTCCAGATCCAGCACGCCCATTTCTTCACGATGGATTCCTTCACCACCTTCTTCGCCATTCTGACCATGTATTTCGCAGCCAGGATTGCGTATCAACGGGAGAATCCCGGCGAGGAAGGAACATACGATCGCCGCGATGCCAGATTGGCAGACAATCCAGGGTTGGAACCTGATGGATTCCCACTTCAGGAAAGTAGCTTTGGAATCCCAGCCACCCAGGTATCCAACACGCCAGCATCCCTTACAGGCACCCTGGCAAGTCTCGTCAGGCAGCCAATATTCTCGCTCAGCCTTGGCTTCGGCATCGCCCTGGGAATGGCGGTAGCCTCGAAAATCAACGCTGCTCCACTGGCTCTGCTCCTGCCTGTGGCAATATTTCTGCGAGTTGCGGAGCTTGATGAGGAAGAAAAGCGCCAGAGGATCCAGCAAGCAATTTTCTACCTCATATTAGCCGGAGCTGCCAGTCTGCTCGTGTTCCGCATTTTCCAGCCATATGCATTCAGCGGGCCGGGTTTCTTCGAGATCAAACCGAACCCGGCCTGGGTCGCCAACCTGAACGAGCTGCGTAACCAGGCCAGCGGGGATGTCGATTTCCCACCGGCCTTACAATGGGCGCGCCGCCCGGTCTGGTTCGCCTGGCAGAACATGGTCCTGTGGGGGATGGGGCTGCCACTCGGTTTACTGGCCTGGGCGGGTTTCCTTTGGGCCGGATGGCGCATGCTAATCGGCGAGTGGCGGCGCCACCTCCTGTTGTGGGGCTGGACGGCCCTCTACTTCACCTGGCAGTCACTGATCTTCAACCCGTCCATGCGCTACCAGCTGCTGGTCTACCCAACGCTGGTCATTTTCGCAGCCTGGGCGGTGATCCAGTTATGGGATAAGGCTTCATTCAACGTAGTGGATTCTGCCAGGAATAATCGCCGTTCACGCCGGGCGGCAGGCTATAGAGTGCTGGCGATCCTGGTTGGGATGGGGGTCCTGGGCGCGACCGCCGTGTATGCCTTCGCCTTCACCGGGATCTACCTGCGCCCGATCACCCGCGTGGCGGCTTCGCGTTGGATTTACCAAAATATCCCCGGCCCGATTAACCTGCATATCCAGCAGGATGGATCGATCTATAACCAGCCAGTCCCGCTTCCCTACGATTACCTGATCCGGCCTGATATCCCATATTATGGATCGTTTACTGCGGCCAGGAATGGAGAGCTGAATGGAGTCGTTTTAGGGAATATCATCGATCCAGCCCAGAATTTTGGCCAGAAGAAGTTTTCATTACTCGTTTCGGAACTCCCAGGAGGAGGCAACCAGGTAGGAACCGCCAGCCTCGATGCTGTCCTGACGGCGGAGAGTGCGAGTGCAGGCCAGGAACTGGCCTTTACCATCGTCCAGCCGGCAGGCCTCATCCAGGGACAGGAGTATTACCTGGAATTGCACCTGGCGCCCGGGCAGGGCCCGCTCAACCTGAGCGGATCCCTGGACCTGACGATCCAATCAGAGAACCGGGTCACCCAGTCTTTTTCCCTTGAGAATGCGCTGGTTGACTACGGCACTCCGTTTATAGCAAGTTTTATTGCCCCGCAGGACGGTTTCCTGGTCGAGGCTGCTTTGAATTTATCGGGTGTGCAAACGGCGGAGCAGGAGGACACGCTGCGCCTGACGATCTCCGCCGATCCGGAAGCCGAGAACCAGCTGGCGACTGCTTCCATCACAGGCGATCTTGCCGGAGGGGGCGTTGATGCCAATTCTTCCGGGTCTGCTTTCGTGCTGGATCAGCCTGTGCGGCTAACCGCAGGCCAAAATTATTACTTGACCGTAGAGTATGAAGGCCCAAGAGAGGGCGTCACCCTGAAAGGCGCGGCCATCGCCAACGAGGGCGCCTGGGACGATGGGCTGCCGGTGCGCCTGGATGGGAACGATGGCTTTGGCGGGATCTACCAGCCAGGGCTCAACTTCGACATGTACGAGGATGATAATCCGAACAAACTGGGCCGCTTCTTGGGCATCCTCGACCAGGCGGAATACCTGTTGATCAGCTCCAACCGCCAGTGGGGGTCCCTGCCGCGCCTGCCCGAACGCTTCCCGATGAACGCCGAATATTACCGCCGGTTGCTGGGCTGCCCGCCGGATCTCAGCATCTCCTGGTGCTATAACGTGGCTCAGCCGGGCGACTTCCAGGGGGACCTCGGCTACGAGCTGGTAGAAGTCTTCCAGTCTGATCCTTCGCTCGGACTATTTAAGGTCAACGACCAGTTCGCCGAAGAGGCGTTCACAGTTTATGATCACCCTAAGGTCTTCATCTTCAAGAAGCAGGACAGCTATGATCCACAGCGGGTACGGAATATCCTGGGGGCAATCGACCTTTCGAAGGTGATCCATGTTACGCCAAAAAAAGCCGAATCCCTTCCCAGGGACATGATGCTGCCACCAGCCCGGCTCACCGAACAGCGAGGAGCTGGAACATGGTCGGCGCTTTTCAACACCGAATCCCCGCTGAACCGCTGGCCTTGGCTGGGCCTGGTGGCGTGGTACCTGGCGGTGCTGCTGCTCGGTTGGGTCGCCTACCCGCTGGTCCGCTTTGCCTTTCCGGGTTTGAGTGATGGAGGCTATCCCCTGGCGCGCACAGCGGGGTTGCTGGTACTTTCCTACCTGGTCTGGCTGGCCTCCTCCCTGGGCGCCTCGTTCAACCGCCTGACGATCGGCCTGGCGTTAGCCGCAATGGTTCTGGCAGCCCTGCTCCTGGGTTGGCGGCAGCGCGCTGGCTTGCGCCTGGAGTGGAGGGAACGGCGCAACTACTTCCTGCTCATCGAAGTGCTCTTTCTGGGATTTTTCGTCTTCGACCTGCTCATCCGCCTGGGTAACCCTGACCTGTGGCATCCCTGGAAGGGGGGGGAGAAGCCAATGGACTT
>Ga0209751_10006710_pt1 | contig 10641 bp, 11 predicted proteins | sample RifCSP13_1_FD_184019 | JGI IMG/M metagenome (GOLD analysis project Ga0209751, IMG submission 184019) | Soil microbial communities from Rifle, Colorado - Rifle CSP2_sed 13_1 (SPAdes) (version 2) | ecosystem: Environmental > Terrestrial > Deep subsurface > Rock core/Sediment | place: Rifle...
CGAACTGGTGGGCGGTGAGGACAACGTGCGAGCGCCGGCCGTAGCGTGTTACCGCGACGGGCCGATTCGATGCGAGTGCATCAGTCGCGCGACTCGAGAGGCGCACCTCTTGCGCCGGTATCTCGACGATCTCCATGTGCGCATTTTACTCATGAATCTGCACTTCTGTACAAAATCGTCAAAAGACGTCGAAAACTGACGTGTCCGGGATCACCAGGCCGACCAACCGCCGTCGACGACGAGGTTCGCCCCGGTGACGTACGAGGAGGCGTCCGAGGCGAGGAAGACGACGGCGCCGAGCGCTTCGCTGGCATCGAGCATGCGCCCCATCGGCACGCGTGCCGCGTAGGCCTCCACGAACTCGGGCGGCTGCTCGTTCCACACGCCGGCGAGCGTCAGGGTGTTCACCCGTATGCCCGACTTCGCCCAGTACGTCGCCAGGTAGCGGGTGAGGTTCAGGATCGCCGACTTCGAGACCGAGTACGCGGCCGGCTTCACGAACGTCTCCCCTCCCTCACGCCGGAACGCGTACAGGTCCTGCACGGGGGAGAGCAGACCGTAGATCGACGAGACGTTCACGATCGAGCCGCGCCCCTCGCGCGCCATGGCGCCTCCCACGACCTGGCAGCAGAGGAACGCACCTTTGACGTTCACCGCCATCACCGCGTCGAACGACGACTCGGGATAGCTCTCGAAGGGGCCGACCTCCGCTGCCGGCGCGTCCGGCGGCGAGTCGAGGGCCGCGTTGTTCACGAGCAGATGTGGTGCTCCCCACTCGGCCTCCACCGCAGCCGTCGCTTCCTCGATCGACGCGCGGTCGGTCACGTCCACCTCGTACCCGCGGACGCCCTCCGGAACGTCGCCCACCGCCACGTCGAAGGTGGCGACCCGCATGCCGCGCTCGGCGAGCCCTGCCGCGTAGACCGCCCCGAGCTGTCCCATTCCGCCGGTGACGACCGCGACGCGGCCAGAGAGGTCGAAGAGAGGGTCTCCGCTCACGCTCCCTCCAGCTTGGCGCGCCAGACCGCGTCGCAGAACTCGCGCACACAGCCCCCGCCGCCCTCGCGCGTCAGCACCCACTGCGCGAGCGGGACGACCTCGGGCCACGCGTCGGCGGGTACGACTGGGAGCCCAACCGCCTCGAGGCAGCTCGCGTCGTTGACGTCGTTCCCGAGAAAGGAGGTGTCCGCAAGCGACACGCCGCGACGCTCCGCTTCCTCGCGCAGTACCGGCAGCTTGTCGTCCACACCCTGGACGCAGGCGGCGCGGATCTTCCGTGCGCGCGCTCCCACCGCCTCGTTCACCTCGGTCGAGAGGATCAGGTAGTCGACGCCGACGTCGTCGAGCCGACGGAGTCCCATCGCGTCGCCGCGCCAGCAGGCGACGCTCTCCTCGCCCCGGTCGTTCGTCCACACGCGGTTGTCCGTGAAGACGCCGTCGAAATCGAACACGGCGAACCGAATGCGCGCGAGGTCGGTCACGCTTCTCGCGCGCGAGGAGCGGCGAGGGGCTGCTCGACGAGCTCCACATCCGCCAGCATGACGTCCTGCTCGACGGCGAGCGGACGGAGCAGACGCCTCCCGAGCAGCCGGTCGAGCTCGTAGGGCGGGAGCCCGCCGTCGGCCGGCGACTTGGCCTCGAGATCCCCGGGCGCGAGCACGTGACCGGCAGGGAGCTCGCGGGCGGCGACGAGCTTCTTGCCCATCTTCTCGAGCGGACGCTTCTCGCTTGCGAGCGGGCGCTTCTCGCCGTCGCCGATCGCGACGGGAACGCGGTGCAGGTCCCGGACGAGGCGGCGCATCCCCTCCGGCATGAGCGAGAACGCGTGGTCGGAGCCCTTCCAGGCATGGTCGAGGGTGAAGTGCTTCTCGATCACCCGGGCGCCGAGCATGTACCCCACGAGCGTCATTGCGATCCCGCTTTGGTGGTCGGAGAGGCCGACGACGACCTCTGGAAAGCGCTCGCGGTAGGTCTGGATCACCTGCAGGTGCAGCTCCTCGACGGAACACGGGTACGACGCCGTGCACTGCATCAGGCAGAGGTGATGGTTGAGCGGGAGGATCGTATCGACGGCGCGCTCGACGTCCTCCATCGTCCCCCCGCCGGTCGAGAGGAAGACGGGCTTCCCGAACGCCGCGACACGGCGCAGAAGCGGTGTGTTGACGAGATCGGCGGACGCGAGCTTGAACGCGGGCGCCCCGAGCTCGGCGAGGAAGTCTGCGCTCGCCTCGTCGAAGACGGTTCCGAACAGGGTCACGCCCTCGGCGCGGGAGAACTCGCGCAGCTCGACCCATTCCGCGGCCGAGAGCTCGAGCGCCTCACGGTGCTCGCCGTACGTCCTGCCGAAGGAGTGCTCGTTGTCGTAGAGGGAGTCGTAGAGCGCCCGGGTGTAGAGACCGCGGTTGTCCCGCTTCTGGAGCTTGACCGCGTCGACCCCGCACTCCTTCGCCGCATGGATCAGCGCCCTCGCCTTCCCGACGTCGCCTTGGTGGTTGTGTCCGATCTCCGCGACGACGTAGGCGTCGGTGTCGTCCGCGATCCGCCTTCCATCGACGTGGAGCTCCGGCACGGCCCCGATGGTACTCGGGCACGCGGCACGCGAGACGAGTGGACAGTGTCGCGGCGGTCGCGTGGCAGGATGCCACCGTGAGCCGTGCGGGCGCCTCGCTGTCGATCCTCATGGCCGTCTACAACGAGGGCGCGACTGTCGAGCGTGCCATCGAAGATGCGTTGAGCGCCGAGCTACCCGTCGCGCAGCGGGAGCTGATCGTGGTCGATGATGGCTCGACGGACGGGACGCGGGAGCTGCTGGCCGGACACACGTGGCCGGCCGAGGTGAAGGTCGTGCTCCACGACAACAACCTGGGTAAGGGAGCCGCGATCCGCACGGCCCTGGGGCAGGCGACCGGCGAGCTCGCCGCGGTACTCGACGCGGATCTCGAGTACCGGGCTGCCGACCTGGCCTCCGTCGTCGCACCCCTCCTCTCGGGGGAGGCTACAGTCGTCTTTGGAACCCGGGCCTGGGCGTCGCACACCGCGTACAGCTTCTGGTACGTGGTCGGCAACAAGGCCGTGACGCTCGCGGCCAACGTCCTCTACAACTGTTACCTCTCGGACCTGATGACCTGCCAGAAGGCGATGCGGACGGAGCTGTTCCGCTCGCTCCCCCTTCGCGAGAGGGGATTCGCCATCGAGCCCGAGATCACTGCGCGTGCGCTGCGCGCGGGGGAGCGTATCTACGAGGTCCCGATCGCGTACCGGGCCCGAACGCGGGACCAGGGAAAGAAGCTGACTGCGCTCGACGGGCTGCGCGTCCTGCGGACGCTCCTCCGCTGCCGCTTCACTTGACTGCCTCGACGGCCGCCCGGGCGTTACGTGCTCGGCGGACGCGGACGAACCCCCGAACGCCGAGCGCGATGCCTCCGGCAAGGGTTGTCGGCACATACCAGCACGCATGGAGGAGGATCGAGAACGCGAGCGCTTCCTCCGATGCGATCCCGAGAAGCCCGAGCGACGCCACCCCAAGCCACTCGTAGGTCCCCACGAACCCCGGCGACGACGGAATCGCCACACCGAGGTTCATCACCGCGGCCACGAACATCGCATCCACCAGGTCGAGGTCGAACCCGAGCGATCGCGCGACGATGATCGCGCCGATCGCCCACATTGCCCAGGCACCGAGACTGAGTGCGATCCACACGAGAGGACGTCGTCGCCCTAGGGGCTCCGCGAGAACCTCCACCGTGTCGCGTACGAGTCGACGAAGGAGCCCGCGGCTTCTTCGAGCCCGCTCGCGACGGCCCGTGTATCTGCGCGCGAAGATGACGACTGCACCCAGTGCCAGGAGAGCTGCGGCTGCTCCGACCGCGATACGCACGAGCCACTCCGTACTCGCGACCGCGGCGAGGCCGACGACCAGCAGCAGGAAGAGAGCGGCGAGGTCGCAGCCGCGATCGAGCACGACGGTTCCGAACGCGCGTCCGGCCGGCATCGGCGCCTCGAGACCTAGCCACCTGGCCCGGAACAGGTCACCGAGGCGCGCCGGAAGGACGTTGTTACACGCGACCCCGCTGACGACCATCTCGTAGAAGCGAGCGAGGCGCACCTGTGGCGAGGCGGCGATCTTCCGCCAGCGAAAGGCCTGGAAGCCGTAGACGCCCGCCATCGCAGCGACAGCGAGGGCGACGAGGCCCGCCTGTGCTTCCTCCAGGGTGCGTCGAACGGCGTCCAGATCGGCGTTCCGCACCGCGAGCCAGAGGAAGACGGCGCTGATCGGCACTCCGACGGCGAGGCCGACGAGAGCCCCACGGCTGCTCCCTGAAGACATGCGTGTCCGAGTCATGCGTTGCGTGTCGCCGCGGTGCGATATGCCGCGATCGTCTGCTCCGTCGCCGTTTGCCAAGAAAACTGCTCGCGCGCCCAGGCGCGGGCCGCTTCACCTAGCCGATCGCGCAGAGGACGATCGGCTAGCAGGCGCTCGAGTGCTGCCCGCAGCGCCACGGGGTCGCGCGGCGGAACAAGCACGCCCGTGACGCCGTCCTCGACCGCTTCGGTGAGGCCTCCGACCGCAGACGCGACGACGGGACGGCCATACGCCATCGCCTCCCGCGCGACGACGCCGTACCCCTCCCGCCGCGAGGGACAGACCACGACCGCGGCACGCTCGTAGTACGGGCCGAGCTCCGCTGGAGGGACGAACCCCACTGCGTCGGAGACCCGGCCGCGCAGCGGCCCGTCGCCGACGACGACGCGACGGAGTCCGTCTGTCGCCTCGAGCAGCTCTGGGACGCCTTTCTCCTCGGACAAGCGCCCGACATAGAGGACGTGCGGCGGCTCCTCCGGCTCGCCGACGTTCACCGGAATGTCCACGCCACTCGGGACGATGCGCACGTCTTGCGCGCCCAGCTCTCGCGCGATGAGGGCGAGCGCATGCGAAGGACAGAGGACGAGCCGCGCACGCCGCAGGAGCCAACGAAACGCCCACGGAGCTCGGCGCGCGAGCTCCACGTCGGTACCCCAGAGCTGGACGACGAACGGCATGCCCGTCGCGAGAGCCGGGAGCGCGGAGGGAAGCCAGTGCGCGTGCACGAGGTCCGCTGTCAGAGCCGCTCTCCGAGCGGCTCTGACATACGAGAGAAAGAAGAGCGGAACCAGAAGCACCTTCCACGGTTGCCGTCGCAGGTTCCCGACGACGCCGTCCCCGTAGGCGATCCCGAAGTGACGGAACGAAGCCGGTGAGACGACATCGACCTCGATCCCCGCGCCACGAAGGTGCTCGACCGCGTCGCGGACGAAGGCCCCGGCGACGTCGTCCGGCCCGCGCGGATACGACGTCGTCAGGACCGTGATCCTCATCCCGGTCGCGCCCGCCCGAAGACGACGGGCAGCGCGACCACAAGCGCCGCGAAGACGTAGAAGTAGTAGAACGTCATCGTTAGATAGAAGAGGTTCGCGGCGAGCGTGGCGACGAGCGCGGCGGTGAATCCCCACGCCAGCGGGCGGACGCGGGCGGCCAGCGGATCACGAGCAGCCGTGAGGGCACGCCCGATCCGCTGCGCGGCACCGAGGCGCCGAAAGAGCCAGACCACGAAGATCGCGAAGAGCGCGGTGCCCACGATCCCCGACTCGACGAGCACGGCGACGTAGAACGAGTGCGGGCCGAAGTCCGGCCGGCCGGTAACGAACTCGTAGTACACGGCAAAGTTGTTCAACCCGAGCCCGAGAAGCGGGTTCGACGAGAGCGCGTCCGGGATGAACCCGTAGACACCGAAATGGGGAGAGGCTGCCGCCGCGCTGGTGTTCGTCCGGCCACGTAGGACCGTGAGGAAGAAGTCCAACCGCGCCACGACCACCGTGCCGACGAGCAGGACGACGGCGCCGAATGGTACGAGGAACGCCGGCCGCCTGAGATGGTTCCGGTAGGGCAGCGCCAGGACGAGCGTCCCGCAGGCGAGGCCCAGGAGCGCGCTCCGCGAGAGCGTCGCGAGCTCGACGACGAGTAGGAAGACGAGCAGCACGGCGAGCGGCGTGCGCAGCCGGTGCCCGCGCTCCAAGCGAAGGTAGAGCGGCGTCAGTACCAGCAAGGGGATGACGAGCTCGATCCCGAGGTGGTTCGGGTCACCCGTGAGCGCGTTCGGCCGGAACACCTCCTGCGTGCCGCCGACCACTCCGTAGATCTGGATTGCGGTTTCCCGTGAGGTGATCGGCTCGATCAGCGCGGCGTCGAGGTTTGCGCCGACGAGCTCTGCAAGGACGAGCTGGACGATGCCGTACAAGGCGTTGAGCGCGATCCCGCCGCAGAAGGCCGCGAGCGCGTACCAGTAGTACCGCGTGGTGCGCCTGGCGAGGAGCGCGACCCCGGTGACGAGGAAGCCGAAGTGGAGGACGAACTTCACCATCCCCTTCGCCCATTGCGCGAGCGCCTGCCCGGTGTCCAGGTTGTAGAAGCCGGCCAGATAGACGAGCGCGAAGGCGAGCAGGAACGCAAGGGCCACAACCGCCGTTCGCGTCAGCCGTGCGTCCGCGTACTCGAAGCGGTTCCAGAGAAAGAGGACGAGGAAGACGGAGGTGAGGACGTCGGAGAGCGTGAGCGCTCCCGCCAGCTCCCACTGGAGCTTGTGGAACGTGACCGTGAGGACGGCGGCGAAGAACAGGCCGTCGAGCACAGGCTGGACGAGCACGCGTTCCCGTGAGTCAGCGCGCAGAGCCAGAGCGTGCGAGGTCACCGGAGGACGAGCGTAGCGGCTCAGTTCCCGGCGGCGAGCTCCGACGTCGGACGAAGATCCACCGTAGCTGCCTCCTCCTGGATCTCGTGCGCGATCTCGAGGCTGGGGACGTTCTCGAGCACGACCTTCCACCGGCCACACCCGTCGGGGAGCACGTCGGTTCCCTTGAACCCGACGGCGACGACCTGATCGCGCATGGTGGCCGCGGTCTCGGGATCGTCGAAGCGCCCGAACACGACGTCGACGGGCTTGCCTTCAATCGCCGCAGGTGCGCACTCGTCTCGGGTCGGAAACCGGGGCGAGCCGCCGGCGAGGGTGGCGACCGGATACCCGATGAGCGGGACGAGAACGATCGCGGCGGCGAGCGCGACACGGCCGGTCACGACGCGCCCGCCTCTTCGCTCTCGGTCACCGCAGACCACGCGGCGGCCAGGAGGATCGGGCTCGCGGCCGCACACAGCAACGCAGCAGCGCCCATATAGCGGACGATGGGATTTCCCCCCAGCTCCTGCGTTATCGGCAACTCGGGAATCGCCCAGGTGATCCAGCCTCCGCCGAGCGTGACCAATCCGACCAGCGCGCCGAAGAAGACGGCAGGAATGAAAGCCCGAGTAGCCAGAGCGAGGACGAGAGCGCCGACCGCCACCGGGACGAGCACGCTCCAGTAGCTGCTCGAGAAGAGCACGTCGAACGCGAGACGAAACGACGGCCACAGGCGCTCCGTGCTCTCCGCCGGGTTGAGGCCGCCCCCCGACGGACCCTCACCGGCGACTCCGTGCGCGACGTACCAGATCCGCCACGGAGCGGCGACTGCGGCGACGACAGCCGCCAGCACTCCTAGCGCAGGCCATGTTCTTCGCCAGTCACGAGCAGATACGAGCAGCGCCGCCACGAGGAGCACGGCAGCGAGAAGCAGGCCCTCACGCTTCGTGAGCACCATGCCGCAGAGCAGGATCGTGGCGAGCGCCAGCCTCCACCGCTCCCGGTCGAGGATCCAGAAGAGGACGAGGATCGATGCGCCGACGAAGAAGAAATCGAGGAGCAGGTCCGCCTCGGTGATGTGGAACCGTTCGCCGATGCGGGGAGCGACGAGGAGGAGAAGCACGAATGGCCACAGCAGCCAGGCGGGCACGCGCTCGGAGAGGACGCCCGACAGCGCCCAGACGAAGCCGACACCGAAGAGCCAGTACTGCACGTGGAGGGTGACGACATCCGGGCCACCCATGAGATGGAACGCCGCAACGTCGACGACCGGTATGAGAGGCGGGTAGGAGGAGCCGGGAAGGGTGGTGAAGAACTGCTCGTCGAGGCCACCGAAGAAGTAGATCGCCTTCGCCTTTGGGACCCAGAACGACCAGGCGTCCCACCAGTAAAGGCCGGATAGGCGCGCGTTCCGGAACAGCGCCTCGAGGAAGAGGCCGGCTGCGGCGAGTCCGAAGGCAGTGACGATGAGGCCGCTGCCGTTGCCGATCGAGCCGAGTCCCGGTCGATGCCGCCCACGTTTGCGCCCTACGAGAAGTCCGGCCAGCGCGACGGCAACAGGGACAACGAGCACGAGCCAGAGGGAGAACGGCACGCCCACGATCAACAGGAGCGTCCAGATCGAGCCGACCGAGGCGACGCCGACGAGGAAGGCAAGCCCGGCGAGACGTGCGAACTCGACCCAGCTCTCCCACCCCCGCACGTACCAGAGGAGTCCCGCGCCACTCGCGAGATAGAGGAGATTCAGGAGTGCGAGTCCGACGAGTCCGTGAGCCGTCAAGGCTGGATCCTCGCGATCGCGATGCCCTCGTCGTCCTCCCAGACGACCCGGGCGCGCCCGCCGTACTGCTCGAGGTCGCAGCCGTAGCAGATGAGCCACGGCGCATCTTCGGCGGGGCGGCGCGGCATCAGGAAGTACTGGTAGTACGACGCAACATAGGGGACGGTCAGATCGCTACCGCCTGGGAAGTCGGGACCGGCTGCGACGTGGTAGGTCCCGTCCTCGGGAATCCGCCCTCGCGCCTCGTACACGGCGGCTTGGTCGGCGACGACGCCGTTCCCGCCGGCGATCTCACGATCCGCGAACGAGAGAGCGCTGTTCCGCGCTGCGTCCGCCCCGAGGTCCTGGATTGCCGCCGGAAAGCGCACCGCGGCGGCGATCGTGGCAACGCCGACGAGGAAAACGACCCCGACACGGACCATTCCCACAGGCCACTCGAGCCACCACGAAAGCCGCTGCACCACGGACTCTCTACACGATGGCCCGGAGGAGCTCGGCCGTCTCCTCGACCCGAGCCTGGCGCGAGAGCCTCGCGCGAGCGTCTGCGGCGAGCTCGATGGAGTGGAGGCCGCCGTCGAGGAAACGAGCGTGGAGAGCCTGGAGGGCGGCGCGTAGGCCGGCGACGTCGTCAGGTGCGACGACGACACCCGCACCGGTCTCCTTGATCAACGCGGCAGCCGCCCCGTCCGGCGGGACGGCGGCGAGAATCGGCCGCCCGGCAGCGAGGTACTCGAACACCTTCCCGGAGAGAACGCCCATTCCCCTCCCGCCGGCGTCCGGCACGAGCAGGAGGAGCGCCTCGGAGTCGCGCTGGAGCCGGAGCGCCTCCGCGCGCGGCGCGTACTCGACGAGCTCCAGCCGGTCGCCGAGGCCAAGTGACTCGGCCCACTCGCGGTCGGCCGAGCGGAAGTCGCCGACGAAGCGGGCGACGGCGTCGAGGCCTGAGTCGTGGAGAGCCTGGAGGAACGGACGCGGGTCCCGCTTCCCGAAGAAGCTCCCCGTGTGCGTGATCCGGAAGCGAGGTGCCGGCCTGTACTCGAGTCCGGCGAAGTCGTCGAAGTCACAGCCGTTGGCGATCGTCCGGACGATGCCGTGGGCGCCGAGACCGCGCACCTCCTCGGCGATCGCCTCTGAGACGCAGGAGATCGCATCCGCACGACGGGCGACGAGCCGGGCGAGCTGCTCGTTCGCCGCCTGGCGGGCTCGTGTCGCAGTGGTGTCCGAGCGTCGATGCGGGTTTGCAACCAGCGGGTCCCGGAGGTCGGCGAGCCAGCGCGCGCCCGTCGCCCGCTGGACGGCCGCGCCGGCCAAGTGGATCGACCCCGGAGGCGAGGTCGTGACGACGACGTCGATTCCCTCCCGCCGGACGATCCGGATCGCGGCGGGAATCGCCGTGAGGTTCCACGTGACGCGCGCGTCCGGGACGAGCATCCGGCTGGCGGTGAGACTTGCCTGCACGAGCGCCCGCTCGAGGCCCTCGGCCGCGCGAAGCTCTTCCGCCGGCTTGCGGGCGCTGGGCCCGACGTAGCGGACGCGGTGCACCCAGGCATGGGTCGGAACCCGCAGCTCCGGGTCGCGGTGCACCCACTTCGGGTCGTCGGGGGCAAGCACGTGCGTCTCGATCCCGAGCGCCGGCAGGTATTGCGCAAGCTTGAGCGAACGCTGCACGCCGCCGCCGCCCGCGGGCGGGAAGTAGAACGTCACGAGCAGCACCTTCACGGGTGGGAAGGGTAGACATGCGGATCGGGCCTCAGAAGGCCCGATCCGCTAATCGAGAGCGGCAAACGCCTCGCGAGCAGCTTCAATCGTCGTCTCTATCTCCGGGTCGCCGTGCGCGGTCGAGAGGAAGCCGGTTTCGAACTGCGAGGGAGCGAGGTACACGCCCCGCTCGAGAAGGGCGCCATGGAAGGCGGCGAAGCGCGCCCTGTCGGCCTTTCGAGCGTCCTCCCAGCTCGCGACAGGCGCGTCCGTGAAGAAGATCCCGAACATCGTTCCCACCCTCGTGAGCTGCGCCGAGACACGGGCGTCAGCGGCCGCGCTCGTGAGCCCCGAGACGAGCTGCTCGCCGGCCCTCTCGATCGCCCCCCACACGCCGGGCTCGGCAAGCACGCGGAGCGTCTCGATCCCGGCCGTCATCGCGAGCGGGTTTCCGGA
>Ga0209751_10006711_pt1 | contig 10639 bp, 10 predicted proteins | sample RifCSP13_1_FD_184019 | JGI IMG/M metagenome (GOLD analysis project Ga0209751, IMG submission 184019) | Soil microbial communities from Rifle, Colorado - Rifle CSP2_sed 13_1 (SPAdes) (version 2) | ecosystem: Environmental > Terrestrial > Deep subsurface > Rock core/Sediment | place: Rifle...
GGCGAGACTGAGGCTCGGAGACGGGGCTCCTATTCAGAGCCTGCGGGAGTAAGTTCCGTGCTCGAGTACCTGCTGCTGCTCATATTTCCGGCGGCGATGGCATTCGCGGGAGCAATGGATCTCTTGACGATGACCATCCCGAACCGGATTCCGCTGGCGCTTGCGGCCACATTCCTCGTTGCCGCGCCGCTGGCGGGCCTTCCACTCGATGCCGCCTTGACGCACCTCGGAGCCGGCGCCCTGGTGCTTACTGGCGGTATCCTCATGTTCGCGCTCGGGTGGCTCGGCGGCGGCGACGCCAAGCTGCTGGCTGCTGCCGCGCTCTGGGTCGGCCTCGACGATCTCGTGCTTTACCTGACACAGGTCGCGATTCTCGGCGGCATCCTCGCACTTGCGATTATCGCCTACCGGCGGCTCCCGGTGGCGGCACTTCCCGGTCCCCACTGGGCCCTGCGCCTCCATGAGAGCGGCACCGGCATGCCCTATGGCCTCGCGATTGCCGGCGCCGGGCTGTGGATCTATCCGAAAACGGCCTGGTTTGCCGCCTTCGCGGTTTGACCGGACCTTCCAAAGGCGAGCCCCTCGTCTCTCTCCGGCGACGTCCGGGTCGGACCGATTTGCGACGCCGGTTAACCTCCCGTTGACGTTTGTTGCGCAGACTCCGCCCGAGATTGAAGTGGCGCCTAGTGTTCCCGAACCCGAAGTTCGCACACACCTTGCGGCAATCGGGAACTTCTGAACCGCCATACTAGGGGCCCAAAAGGACACGTTGCGCGATGAAACGGGCACAACTCCTCGGTATTGGCGTCGCCGGGTCGGCTGGCGTCCTCGCCTTCGTGACGATGCAAGGCATCATCGACAAACCGCCGGTCGAAACGACAATCGAGGTTCAGGTCAAGTCGACCGAGGTGCTCGTTGCCCGCGCCGACATCGGCCTCGGCCAGGTAGCCAACGAAAGCCTGTTCCGCTGGCAGTCATGGCCGCAGGAGGCCGCAACTTCCGGTTTCATCACGCGTGCCTCCAATGCCAACGCAATGACCCAGATGTCGGGCGCGATCGCCCGCGCTCCCATCATGGCCGGCGAGCCGATCACCAGCCAAAAGCTCATCAAGGCGGGACAGGGCGGGGTGCTTGCGGCAATTCTGCCGCCGGGCATGCGCGCCATCTCGACCAAGATCAAGGAGGAGACGGCGGTCGGCCGGCTCATTCTGCCCAATGACCGCGTCGACGTGATTCTGATCCGGCGCATCCGTGGCCGCGGCGGCAGCGAGGAGCACGTGAGCGACACGCTGTTCCACAATGTCCGCGTGCTCGCCCTCGGCCAGCAGATCGAAAGCAAGGAGGGCAAGAAGGCGGCGGAGTCCAATGCCAATACCGCGACCCTCGAGCTCACGCCGCAGCAATCGGAGCTGCTGGCGCTCGCCAACTCGATGGGCGAAATCAGCCTCTCCCTGCGCTCGATTACGGATCTCCAGGCTGCGGGCGATGAGCCCACGGCAGGCGATGCCCTGAACAAACCCAAGAACGGTAACGCCATTCGGGTCCTGCGTTACGGCGTCAGATCGCGTGCATACGGCGTGAACTGAGTGCTCCAAGGAACGTAGTTCGTCGGAAGGCTATGATCCATGCCATCTACCGTGAGGAAGTCCTGGGGCAAGACCCTGGCTGGCTGTGCCAGCCTTCTTGCCTTGGTGGTCGTTGCCGGCGACCATGAGCACGCCTTCGCCAACGGCAGCGCTCAGCGCCCGGCCGTGCGCGCGCCCGCGATCGACGCGGACCCAAGCGAGCATCATTCCGTACTTCGAATCACGAGCAACGAGCTTCTGCCGCAAACCCGCGCCGTTCGCATCGGCAAGAACAAGGCGATGCTGGTGGAAATGCCGCGCGAGCTTCGCGACGTCATGGTCTCGGCGCCCGACATCGTCGACGCGGTCGTGCAGACCTCGAACCGGGTCCACTTGATCGGCAAGAAAGTCGGGCAGTCCAATGCCTTCTTTTTCGACGCCAGCGGGGAGCAGGTGCTGACGCTCGAAATATCGGTCGAGCAGGACACCGGCGTGCTCGACGCGCTGTTCCAGCGCCTGATCCCGAGCTCGAATATCAAGTCTGAAATTTTGAACGAGACGGTGATCCTGACCGGTACCGTGCGCAGCCCCATCGACTCGAACCGCGCCAGCGATATCGCCTCGCGCTTCATCGTTTCGCCGACGCCCGAGAACGACAAGCGCGACAAGATGAAGGTCATCAACTTGCTCGCCGTCGAGGGCGAGGAGCAGGTCATGCTGCGCGTCATCGTCGCCGAGGTGCAGCGCTCGCTCTTGAAGCAGTTCGGAATCAACCTCGCCGCCAACATCAACGCCGGCAATTTTGCCTGGAGCCTGTTGACCGGCAATGCGCTGCCGCTCACCGCCGCGGCCGGTCTCGGCAAGCTGCCCGTGCCCGGCTTCAATCCAACCATCGACCCCGACAATCTTTGTGCGGGCACCACGTGTTTTTACAATGATGGACCCGCAGCCGGCGTATTCGGCAACTCCGGGCTGACCGGGGGATGGACATCGGGCGATCAGACGATCCAGAAGGCCGTGCGTGCACTGGAGCGCGACGGCCTCATCAAAACGCTCGCCGAGCCCAATCTCACCGCCATCTCGGGCGAGTCGGCGAAGTTCCTCGCCGGCGGCGAGTTCCCGATTCCGATCGTCGACAGCCAGGGCGGCATCACCGTCACCTACAAGGAGTTCGGCGTCGGCGTCACCTTCACGCCGACCGTGCTCTCCGAAGGCCGCATCAATCTCAAGATCGAGAGCGAGGTGAGCGAGCTCACCGACCTCGGCGCGGTGACGCTCAATTTCATCTCCATCCCGGCGCTCAAGAAACGCCAGGCCAAGTCGACCGTCGAGCTGCCGTCGGGCGGCTCGCTGGCGCTCGCGGGCCTGATCACCGACGGCGTGCGCCAGAACATCGACGGCTTCCCCGGCCTCAAGGACCTGCCCGTTCTCGGCACCCTGTTCCGCAGCCGCGACTTCATCAAGCAGGAAAGCGAGCTCGTGGTCATCGTCACCCCCTACCTCGTGCGGCCGGCAGCGCGCCAGGACCTTGCCCGCCCCCTCGACGGCCTCGGCGAAGCCTCCGACCGGAAAGCCAACTTCCTCGGTCACCTCAATCATATCTACGGCGGGGAGAGCGCCCCGCCGGTCGGCGATCTCAAGGGCGATTACGGTTTCATCGTTGAATAGCGGCCGAGGGTGGAGAGCGACCATGAACTTCGCAACCAGTAAGCCGGCTTTGCCCGCGACGAAAGCGATGCTGCACAAGATCCTCGCGGCCTCGCTCGCGGCCTTGCCGCTCGCCGCATGCAAGCACACCGAGGGGCAGGGACAGGTCGCCGGCTGGACTCTCGTCGATCCCGCGCAACGCCACCCGATCCTCGTCTCCCAGCAGCCGCAGACGATGACCATCCGGGTCGCCAAAGGCTCGAAGGGCCTCGCGCCCCAGCAACGCGCCGAGCTGCTCGCCTTCGCCGACCACTCGCGGGCCAGCGACGCCGGCAACAGCCGGCTCGTCATCTCGGCTCCGGGCGGAGCCGACAACGAGGTCGCTTCCATGCACGCGGTGCACCAGATCCGCCGGCTGCTCAGCGACAACGGCTTCTCGGAGGCCTCAATCGCCGTCGAGGCCTACGACGCGGACCGCGATCCCGAGCCGCCGATCCGGGTCTCATATCTTCGCTACGTGGCGGAGGGCCCGCGGTGCGGGGCCTGGCCGACCAACCTCGCCCACGAGCCCGGCAATCTGCCCTATCCGAACCTCGGCTGCGCGACGCAGCGTAATTTCGCGGCCATGGTCGCCAACCCGGCCGATCTTTTGGGTCCGCGCACCGAAAGCGATCGCGCGTCGGAGCGCCGGGACGTGGTCTGGGAAAAATACATCAAAGGCGAGTCCACAATCTCGCAAAAGAACGAGGACGAAAGGGTCCAAGTCCAAACGACCAAGTGAGGCCGCTGAGGTCATGACCAAGAACGCCTACACCGTTGCCTACGGCGATGCGGCCGCCGCCCGCGAGCGGCCGGACTATGCGCACGACGACGCCGCCGCCGCAGCCGCTGCGGCGCTCGAGCGCGCGCGGCCCATTCCCCGCATCTCGATCCAAGCCTTCTGCGAGAGCGAGGCCACGGCGGACGCCGTACAGGAGGCCGCGGAGGACCGCCGCCTCACGAAGGCGCACGTCAGCGTGCACATGGGCGGGGTCCAGGCGGCGGTGGCGCATTACCAGGAGAGCCCGACGCCCAATCTGATCATTATCGAATCGAGCCTGCCGGGCGCCCAATTGCTCGGCGAGCTCGACCGGCTCGCCGAGAGCTGCGACCCGGGCACGAAGGTGGTGATCATAGGGCGCGTGAACGACGTGGTGCTCTACCGCGAGCTGTTGAAGCGCGGCGTCGCCGAATACCTCGTGGCCCCGACCTCGTCCGTCGAGCTCATGGAAAGCCTGTCCAATCTCTATAACAGCCCGGTCTCCGACCCCGTAGGCCATGTGTTCGCATTCGTAGGCGCCAAGGGCGGCGTCGGCTCCTCGACCATCTGCCACAACACCGCCTGGACGCTTTCTGAGGCGCTGAAGACGAACGTCATCATCGCCGATCTCGATCTCGCGTTCGGAACCACGGGGCTCGATTTCAATCAAGACCCAGTGCAGGGCATCGCGGAGGCGCTGCAGAGCCCGGAGCGCCTCGACGAGGTTTTGCTCGACCGGCTGTTGACCAAGTGCTCGGAGCACCTGTCGATCTTCGCCGCCCCGGTCGTGCTCGATCGCGACTATGACATCTCCGCCGACGCCTGCGAATTGGTGATCGACGTCGTGCGCCAGAACGTGCCGTATCTCACCGTCGATCTTCCGCACAACTGGTCGGCATGGACCAAGCGCGTATTGCTGCAGGCCGACGAGGTCGTGTTAACGGCGGCGCCGGACCTCGCCAACCTCCGCAATGCCAAGAATGTCCTCGATCTGTTGAAGCTGTCGCGCAAGAACGACGGAGCGCCGCATCTCGTCATAAACACGGCGAACATGCCGAAACGGCCCGAGATCTCGGTCCGGGAGTTCGAGCAGGCGCTCGGCCTCAAGGCGGCCGCCGTGATCGATTTCGACTGCGAGACATTCGGTCAAGCCGCCAACAACGGCCAGATGATCGAGGAACTCAACGCCAAGGCCAAGGCGACCCAGAGCTTCCGGGACCTCGCGATGGCGCTCTCCCACCGCAAGGAGACCAAGGTCGAGAAGAAATCAGCCTTGGCCCCCCTGCTAGAGAAGCTCAAGCTCATGCGCTGAGGATCAGGCTCGATGTTCGGCAGGCGCACAATCGATTCCCCCGCGCAGCGACGGCTGCCTCAGCAGCCGCCCGCCGGCGCGCAGCCGCCCCACACCGCCGAGTCGCGGGCCGCGCCCGCTGCGGTCGCTCAGTTGGCGCGCGCCGAGCCGCAAGAGCCCCAGCGCAAGCACTCCGAGGAGTACTACGACGTCAAGACGACGGTGTTCAACGCGCTGATCGACACCATCGACCTGACGCAGCTCGCCAAGCTCGACGCCGCCGCCGCGCGCGAGGAGATCCGCGACATCGTCAGCGAGATCATCCAGGTCAAGAACGTCGTCATGTCGATCGCCGAGCAGGAGGAGCTGCTCGAGGACATCTGCAACGACGTGCTGGGTTACGGCCCGCTCGAGCCGCTGCTGGCCCGCGACGACATCGCCGACATCATGGTCAACGGCGCCGCGACGACCTACATCGAGGTCGGCGGCAAGGTGCAGAAGACCAACGTCCGCTTCGCCGACAACCAGCAACTGATGAACATCTGTCAGCGCATCGTGAGCCAAGTCGGCCGCCGCGTCGATGAATCGAGCCCGATCTGCGACGCTCGCCTCCCCGACGGCTCGCGCGTCAACGTCATCGCGCCTCCCCTTTGCCTCGACGGGCCAACGCTCACCATCCGCAAGTTCAAGAAGGATCGCTTGCGGCTCGAGCAGCTCGTCAAGTTCGGCTCGGTAACGGCGCAGGTAAGGACCGTCCTCGAGATCATCGGCCGCGTCCGCTGCAACGTGCTGATCTCCGGCGGCACGGGCTCGGGCAAGACCACGCTCTTGAACTGCCTGACCGGCAGCATCGACACCGACGAACGCATCATCACCTGCGAGGATTCGGCCGAGCTTCAGCTCCAGCAGCCGCACGTGGTGCGTCTCGAGACGCGTCCGCCCAACCTCGAAGGCGAGGGCGAGGTCACTATGCGCGATCTGGTCAAGAACTGCCTGCGCATGCGGCCCGAGCGGATCATCGTCGGCGAGGTGCGCGGACCCGAGGCGTTCGACCTGCTCCAGGCCATGAACACGGGCCACGACGGCTCCATGGGCACGCTGCACGCCAACAGTCCGCGCGAGGCCCTGGGCCGGCTCGAGTCCATGATCATGATGGGCGGATACGCGCTGCCCATAAAGACCATCCGCGAGATGATCGTAGGCTCGATCGACATCATCATCCAGGCCTCCCGGCTGCGCGACGGCTCGCGCAAGGTGACCCACATCACCGAGGTGGTGGGCATGGAGGGCGAGACCGTCACGCTGCAGAACCTGATTGTGTACGATATCACCGGCGAGGACGCGAGCGGCAGGCTCACCGGTCGTCACCGCTCGACAGGCATCGCGCGTCCGCACTTCTGGGAGCGGGCGGAGTACTACAAGGAGGACAAGCGCCTTTCAGAAGCTCTCTCGGCCGCAGAGATCATGGATGCCAACGGCAATCCGCTCGGAGAGAGCAATGCTTAGCGCCGACATGTTGCCGTTGGTGGTGGCGCTTTCGGCCGCGGCCGCCTTTGCGGCCATCGCGTACGTCGTAACATATCCCTTTGTGTCCGGCGACAGGCAGGTCGAAAAGCGGCTTGCCAGCGTCACCGAGAGCCGGGCCAAGAAAGTTGCGACGCGCTCGGCGGCCGAGATCACGGCCAACCGCAAGAAACAGGTCGCGGACACGCTCAAGGATCTCGATATCCGCCAGAAGACCAAGGAGAAAGTGACCCTGCGTCTCAAGCTCCAGCGCGCCGGGCTCGACGCCGAACCCAGGAGCTTCTGGATTGCGAGCGCCATCACCGGTCTCACGTGCAGCGGGGTCGTCTACGTGTCCCTCCCGCCGTCGGCGATCCTGCCGTTGGCGACGTTTACCGCGCTCTTCATCGGCACCCTCGGTCTGCCGCGCTGGATCCTGTCGAAGATGATTCGGCGGCGGCAGAGCAAGTTTCTCGCCGAGCTCGCCAACGCAATCGACGTTGTCGTGCGCGGCGTCAAGTCCGGCCTGCCCTTGAACGAATGTTTGCAGATCATCGCCCGCGAGAGCCCGGAGCCGGTCGCCGGCGAATTCAAGGAGGTCGTGGAGCAGCAGCGCATCGGCGTGCCGCTCGCCGAAGCCCTCGAGAGGCTCGTGCTCAGAATGCCGCTGCCCGAGGTCAAGTTCCTCACCATCGTGATCGCGATTCAGCAGCAGGCGGGCGGCAATCTTTCCGAGGCTTTATCCAACCTGTCGGGTGTGCTCCGCGACCGCTTCAGGATGGCCATGAAGGTCAAGGCGCTGTCGGCGGAGGCCAAGACCTCGGCCATGGTGCTCGCCTCGCTGCCGCCCGGCGTCATGTTCATGGTCTATGGCACGGCTCCCGAATACATCATGCCGCTGTTCTCCTCGAAGGTCGGCAACATGTTCCTGTTGTTCGGCCTGTGCTGGATGGGCATTGGCGTGTTCGTCATGAAGAAGATGATCAGCTTCAAGTATTGAGGCGTCTTCCGCCGGCGCGGAGCAACCGATCGCATGAGGCGACAGCAATGAACGGTTTCGTCGAAACGGTCATGAGCCCGCAGTTCCTGACCACGCTCTTCGCCGCGATTGCCGTATTCGCGACCATCCTGTCGCTCGCCATGCCGATGATCCAGCGCGACCGCATCAATCAGCGCATGAAGGTGATGGCCATCGAGCGTGACAAGATGCGCTCCGCCCGGCTCGCCGAGCTGGCGGCGAAGGACCGCCAGGGAGCCGGCAAGCTGCGCCAGGCGCCCAGGGGCTTCATGCAGGAGATCGTCGACCGGTTGGACTTGAGATCGCTGTTGGACAACGAGGACCTGCGCAACAAGCTCAAGATGGCCGGCTTGAGAGGGCAGAAGCCGATCGTCGCTTTCATTTTCTTTCGCGTCGCCATGCCGCCCGCCGTATTCGTGATCGCGCTCTTTTACCTGTTCGTCATGTCCGACGTCGGCTATCCGCCGATGATCAAGGTCATGATCGCCATCGCTGCCGGCTTCGGCGGCTTCTATCTCCCGAACCTGTTCGTCGAGAACCTCGCCCAAAAGCGCCAGCAGTCCATCAAGCAGTCGTTCCCGGATGCGCTCGACATGCTCTTGATCTGCGTGCAGTCGGGGATGTCGGTCGAGGCCGCCTTCGGCAAGGTTGCAAAGGAGATCACGGCGCAGTCGATCGAGCTCGGCGAGGAATTGTCGCTCACCACCGCCGAGCTCTCGTACCTGCAGGAGCGGCGCCAGGCATTCGAGAACCTGGGCAAGCGCATTGGAATTCCTGGCGTCAAGGCCGTCGCCACTGCGTTGATCCAGGCCGAGCGATACGGCACGCCGGTGAGCCAGGCCCTGCGCGTGATGGCGAAAGAAAATCGCGACATCCGCATGTCGGAGGCCGAGAAGAAGGCGGCCGCGCTGCCGCCCAAGCTCACGGTGCCGATGATCCTGTTCTTCCTGCCCGTGCTGTTCCTCGTGATCCTGGGCCCGGCCGCAATCCGCTTCTGGCATTGGGGCTGAGCCGGTCCTCGAGCACTCTCGCAGGCCCCGCGGCGGATCAGGCCCTCCTCTTGCGCGCCCTTAGCTCGCGCTTGACGTGAGCGAGATCGTCGTCGATGAGCGGCGCGTACTTGTGACGAATCTGCTCGAACTCCCGGGCTACGACCTCGAGCTCCTGGTCAGTCATGTGATCGAGCCCCACCAGCTCCGTCCGCGCACCCTCGACTCCGCGAAGCAGCTCGTCGAGCTTCAAGCTCACGATCCGCGCATCTCTGTTTTGCGTGTTCTGGATCAGGAACACGATCAGAAAGGTCACGATCGTGGTCCCGGTGTTGATGACCAGCTGCCATGTGTCGGAGTAGCCGAAGTACGGCCCCAGCAGAGCCCAAACGCCGATCGTCGCGACGGCAAGCACAAAGGCCCAATACGAGCCCACGGCATTCGCCGCCCGCTCCGCAAACCGCCGGAACGCCTCGGTCATCGCGAACTCCTCTCAGCCACCCCGGCCGGAAATCGACCCGCCGGCCACCGATCATCGCGGCAGCGTGGGCTCGGCACGGGAGATTAGATTTGCCGCTTCGGGTCTCGAGCGACCCTATCAATCCTACGACCGAAGCGCGACCGCCGGTCTCAGCGGGCCGAGGGGTTGTCAAGGGCGGCGTCGCTCGATTCTGCAACTTGTGCGCCGAAGGCGTCGTGTCCGGCGCTGTGCTTGTCGACGACCGTGGGCCAATGCGGTGGCGGCACGGGCTCCGCCTTGTCGATGACGGCGAGCCAAAGTGCTGGCGGTGAGGACTGGGCCTTGTCGACTACTGTGGGCCAAAGCGGTGCCGGCACGCGCTCTGCCTTGTCGACGACTGCGAGCCAGAGTAATGGCGGTGCGGGCTGGGCCTTGTCGACTGCGGTGGGCCAGGGCGCCGGCGGCGAGGTTGCCGCGGTTGCGACCTCCTGGGCCGGCAGCTCGACCACGCCGGGAGGCATCGGCTTCGGTTCGAGCTTGACGATCTTGCGCAACAGGTCGGCATTGGCTTGTGACGCGGCGGGGCCAATGTTCTCGGACCCGACTTTGGACGCCTCGTCGTACTTGCCCTGCAGCCCGAGCACGAGGGCAAGGTTCTGGCGCACCTTGGGGTTGGAGCCGTCCGCCACCGAGGCGCGGCGTAGCAGCGCCTCCGCCTTCGCCACCTCGCCGCTCATCGTGTAGGCAAGGGCGAGATTGTTCATGACCGATGGATGATCCGGGACGAGCGCCAGCGCCCGCTCGTAAAACGGGATCGCCTCGCGGTACTTCCCCTGTTTGGCGAGCACGGTGCCGCGAGCCGAGATCACGCGCCAGTCGGGCTTTGCGGGGTCGTCGGCGAGCTCGAGCAGCTGCTTTGCGGCGCCCACTTGATCGAGCTCGAGCGCCAGGCGGCCGTATTCGGAGGCGAGCTCCTTGCTGGCCGGATGCAACAACGACGCCTGCTGCAACACGTCGAGGGCCTGCGCCTTTTGACCGATTGCCTTGAGGTTCTTGGCATAGGAGAGCGCGGCGCGGAGGTCGCGCGGGTTGCTGGAATACTCCTTGCCCCAGTACTCGGTGGCCTTCTGCAAGTCGGTTTGCGATTGCGGCTCGCCACCCGGGACGGCGGGCGGCCCGCTCGTGGCCAGAAGTCCCGCGAGCTCGGAGCCGCCGAGCTGCGCGCAGCCGCTCGCCAGAAGGGCTGCCGTCAGGGCTGCAATCACGCCGGCGGCCTTGAGCCTCTTATGCGCCGAGAGCTCTCCATCGAGGCCGGCCATTGTTGTCTCCTTGTCGGCGAATCGGTCCCATCTCCACCCGGGCGTCAG
>Ga0209751_10006714_pt1 | contig 10637 bp, 8 predicted proteins | sample RifCSP13_1_FD_184019 | JGI IMG/M metagenome (GOLD analysis project Ga0209751, IMG submission 184019) | Soil microbial communities from Rifle, Colorado - Rifle CSP2_sed 13_1 (SPAdes) (version 2) | ecosystem: Environmental > Terrestrial > Deep subsurface > Rock core/Sediment | place: Rifle...
GAGGGGCTGATCCGCCTGATGGTCGGCCGCGAGGCCGGCCTGATCGCGCCCCGGGCGGACACGCAGCCGGGCGCGCCGCTGCTGGAGCTGCGCGGGCTCGGCTGCGCCGCCTCGGGCGTCGCCGACGTGAACCTCGAGGTGCGCGCCGGAGAGATCATAGGCGTCGCCGGCCTCGTGGGAGCCGGGCGCACCGAGCTGGCACGCGCGGTCTTCGGCCTGACGCCGGCCGACTCGGGCGAGATCCGCGTGGCGGGCCAGGCGGTCGCCATCCGCACTCCGGAGGACGCGCGCCGCCAGGGCATCGCCTACGTGCCGGAGGACCGGCGGCGTTTCGGGGTGGTGAGCGAGATGTCGGTGGCGGCGAATACCACGCTCAGCGTGCTGCGCGAGCTCAGCCTCTTCGGCCTCGTCGACCGCCGGGGCGAAGAGCGCCTGGCCGCGTCGTTCGTCTCGCGCCTGGCTATCAAGACCGCCTCGGTGCACGCGAAGGTGGCGACGCTCTCCGGCGGCAACCAGCAGAAGGTGGCACTCGCCCGCGGCCTCGCCACGAAGCCGCGGGTGCTGATCCTCGACGAGCCCACTCAGGGCATCGACGTGGGCGCCAAGGCCGAGGTGCACGGCCTGATGGCGGAGCTCGCGGCCGCGGGCCTCGGCATCCTCGTGATCTCGTCGGAGCTCGAGGAGGCGCTCGGCGTGAGCGATCGCATCGTGGTGATGCGCGGCGGCCGCGTGGCCGGAACGCTCGGCCGTGACGAGGCCACACCGGAAGGTGTGCTGGCCCTGGCCATCGGTCACGAGGCCGAGCCGGCGCGGCCTCAGGCCGCGGGAGCGCCGTGACGGCGACGCCCGGCCACCCGCACGCCCGGCGCTCGCGCGAGCTGTCGCTCCTGGCGGCGCTCGCCCTGATCCTGCTCGTGCTGGGCTGGCGGGCGCCGCGCTTCTTCTCGGCTGCCAACCTCGCGGATCTCGCGACGAGCCTCGCCCCCGCGCTCGTGGCCGCGATGGGCATGGCGCTCGTGATCCTGGCGCGGCACATCGACATCTCGATCGGATCCCAGTTCGCGGTGTGCGGGGTCGTGATGGGCCTCGTCGCCAAGGCCGGCCTGCCCGTCCCGCTCGCGGCCGGCTCGGCGATCCTGGCCGGCGCGGGCCTCGGCGCGATGAACGGAGCGCTCGTGGCCGGCCTCGGGCTGCCGGCCATCGTCGTCACGCTCGCGACGATGGTGGCCTGGCGCGAGGGACTGCGCTGGGCGACGGAGGGCACCTGGGTGCGCGGCCTGCCGGAGAGCTTCCAGTGGCTCGGCCTCGGGCAGGCGGGCGGACGGCTCCTGATCGTGGTCACGGCCGCCGCGGTGTTCGCGTTATTCGCCTGGGGCCTCGCGACGCTTCGCGCCGGCCGCGCGGTGTACGCCACGGGCTCGGACGCCGAGGCCGCGCGCCTGCTCGGGCTGCGGCCCCGGCGCGTGGTCTTCGCCGTGTTCGTGCTGATGGGCGCGCTCACGGGCCTCGCGGCCGTGCTGACCACGATCCAGTTCATCGACGTACAGCCGAACGCGGGGGTCGGCCTCGAGCTGCGGATCATCGCGGCGGTGGTCGTCGGCGGGGTCGCGATCAGCGGCGGCCGCGGCTCGAGCCTCGGCGTGCTGCTCGGCGTGCTGTTCCTCGCCGTGCTCGGGCCCGCGCTCGTGTTCCTGGGCGGCAAGGCGCACTGGGACCGGGCGCTGCAGGGGGCGATCATCCTGGTGGCAGTGGCGAGCGAAACCGCGCGTCGGCGCGGAGCGGACCATGACTGACGCGGCGAGCGCGCGCGCCACGCGGGCCCTGCTGTTGCTGCTGGCCGTGGAGCTCGCGGTGTTCACGGTGCTGGGACGCAACTTCCTCACCCTCGGCAACGGCTTCGAGGTCGTTCGGGCGAGCGTGGAGGTGGGCTTGCTGGCGCTCGCGCTCACCGCTGTGATCGCCACCGGCGGCATCGACCTGTCGGTAGGGTCGCTGCTCGGGCTATGCGCGGTGGTGTTCGGCTGGCTCGCGCGCGAGGCCGGCGTCGCCGTGCCGGTGGCCGCGACGCTCGCCGTGCTCGCGGGGATGCTGGGCGGCCTGCTGAACGGCTGGCTCGTCGCGAGCCTGCGCTTGCCGCCGCTCATCGTCACGCTCGGCACCTACTCTCTCTACCGCGGCCTCGCGGAAGCCGCGACCGGCGGCGTTGCCAACTACACCGGCTTCCCCGACGGCTTCCTGGGCCTGGGCCAGGGGACGTTCCTCGGCGGGATCCCCGCACAGCTCCCGCTGCTGGCCCTGGCCTTCCTCTTTTTCTGGGCGCTCGTGCACCGGTCGGTCGTCGGACGCGGGCTCGAGGCGATCGGCTACGCGCCCGAGGCCGCGCGTCACGCGGGCGTGCCGGTGGGTGCGCGGCTGCGGCTCGTCTACGTCCTGTCCGGCACCGTGGCGGGTGTGGCGTCGCTCGTCTACGTCGCCCGCCTGGGCCAGGCCAAGGCGGACGCCGGCACCGGCTTCGAGCTGCTGGCGATCACCGCCGTCGTGCTCGGCGGCACTTCGATCTTCGGGGGTCGCGCGAGTGTCGTCGGCACGCTCGTGGGCCTGTTCGTGCTCGCCCTGCTGCAGAACGGGCTCCGCCTCGCCGACCAGCCGGCCGAGCTCGCGGGCGTCCTCACGGGTATGCTCCTGCTGCTGGCGCTCGCCCTCTCGCGCGAAAGGAAGGGCTCATGAGGCGTCGCCCGCGCCTCGAACGCCGGCTCCCCGTGCCGTCGTTCGCGGCCTGAGCTTCCGGCCAACGGCCTATACTTGGCGGGTCCCGTGAAATCCCGGCAGGCCGGATCGGTCGAATCCCAGCTCGCAACCAACGCGTCTCCCGAAAGCCTCCTGCCAGCGGCGTTGGATCGCTGGGGGCCGTTCGAGAGTCTGCAGCGCGTGGGGCGAGGCTCCTTCGGCGAGGTCTACCGTGCCTTCGACCCGACGCTCCAGCGCCACGTCGCCCTGAAGCTGCTGCTGCCCCGCGGACTCGATCGCGACGCCGAGACGAGCTCGCTGCTCAAGGAAGCGCGGGCGATGGCGAAGGTCAGGCACCCCAACGTCGTGCCGATCTACGGTGTCGACCAGCACGAAGGGCGGGTCGGCTTCTGGAGCGACTTCGTCGAGGGCCAGACGCTCTCGCACATCCTGGCCACACAGGGCCCCCTGGGCCCGCGCGAAGCCGCGCTCGTCGGCATCGACGTCTGCCGGGCGGCCGGGGCGGTGCATGCCGCGGGATTCGTCCACCGCGACATCAAGGCCGGCAACGTCATGCGCGAGAAGGGCGGCCGGATCCTGCTGATGGATTTCGGGCTCACGTACGAGAGCGGGAGCGACAGCAACCCCAGCGGCACGCCCACGTACATGGCGCCGGAGCTCCTGGCGGGAGAGGCGGCGACGGTCGCGAGCGACGTCTACGCCATCGGCGTGCTGCTCTTCAATCTGCTGACGGCGCGCTACCCCGTCGATGGCGCGGACGTCGGGAAGCTCCGCGCGGCGCACGACACAGGCGCCCGCCGCACCTTGCTCGACGTGCGGCCCGATCTGCCACAAGTGCTGGCCCACGTGGTCGAGACGGCGATCCACCCGGAGCCCCAGAGGCGTTTCGGCAGCGCGGGGCAGCTGGTCGCCGCGCTGTCCGAGGCGATCGGCATGGGCTCGCAAACGATGGCCGGTCCGCCGCCCGCGAAGCCGCGCGTGCTTCGCACCTGGATGCTGGCGCCGGCCGCCGCCGCGGCTTTGGCCCTGCTGCTCGCATTCCCCCAGGTACGGGCGGTGTTCGCGCCAGTGCCCGTCCCGCACACGCCGCTCGGCGGCACGCAGGACGACTACCGGCGCGCCCGCGACCTGCTCGCGCACCACTATCGGCCTCAGGCGCTCGAGACCGCGATCCCGCTGCTCGAGCAGATCGTGGCCCGGGACCCGCAGTTCGCTCCCGCGCTCGCGGACCTGGCGCGGGCCAACTTCCTTCAGTTCACCCAGCAGCGCGACACGAAGTACCTCGAGCCGGCGCGCCAGTCCGCGCTGCAGGCCATCGCCCTGCGCCCCGACCTCGCCTCGGCGCACGTGACGCTTGGAGCCCTCTACGGGTGGACGGCGCAGAACGACCTCGCGACGCACGAGCTGGAGGAGGCGCTGCGGCTCGACCGGTTCGGCGCGGCGGCCTACGGCGCGCTGGCGGACGTGTACAAGCGCCAGGGTCGCAGCGAGCTCGTGGAACCCACCCTCCAGAAAGGCGTCCGCCTGGCGCCGGACGACTGGAGCCTGATGCAGCAGCTGGGCGAGTACTACCTCGACAAGGGTCAGTGGGCGCAGGCGGGTGAGCAGTACCGCCGCGCGGCCGAGCTCATGCCCGACAATCCCCGCCCCCACAACAACCTGGGCCTGGTGTACCAGGGGCTGGGCAAGCTCGATGAATCCGCGGCCGCCTTCCAGAGGGCGATCGATCTCGAGCCGAGCTTCATTCGCTTCAGGAACCTGGGCATGGTGCTGGCCGAGGCCGGAAAGTACCAGGAGGCCTCCTCGATGCTGGAGCGGTCGATCGAGATGCGACCGGACAACTATCGGGCCTGGGGGCTCCTCGCATCCGTGTATCTCAACCAGCATGCCAATCCGGCGAAGGTCAGGGAGACGTTCCGCAAGGCCATCGCCCTCGCCGCGGACCTGCTCAAGGAAACGCCGAGGGACGAGTACCTGCTGGCCGACGTCGGCGGCTACTACGCGGCCATCGGGATGAAACAGGAGAGCCTGCCGCTGCTCGCGCAGGCGGCCGCCCTCGCGCCGGACGTTCCGCAGGTGCTCTACCAGGTGGCGATCGGGTACGAAACGCTTCACCGCCGCGAGGAGGCGCTGCTTTGGCTTGCCAAGGCGAGAGCGACTGGCTACCCTTCCGAATCCATCGCGCGGAACCCGCAATTGACCGCCCTTCGCGCCGACCCACGCTACGACGCGAGCGCCTTTGGAACTCGCTAGCAACGACGTACCAGAGAGGAGGTGACTCGAGCATGCCCAACCCCAACGTGGATCGCTCCGCGCCGCCGCGAAAGAAGAAGAGCGCCAAGAAGAAGGCGACGAAGAAGAAGCGATAAGCATCGGCCTTCGGGAGTCGCGCGGCCTTTGTGCCGGCCGCGCGGCTCGTCGGCCCGAGGATCAGTAGAAGTTGCCGCCGGGCGCCGACTCCGGATGCTCGTACGCCGCGCGCTCGCCAGCGTCGAGGACACTCTCGTGGACCGCCAGCTTGAAGACGTTCTCCTCGAACCACTCCGCGTACATGTGGTAGATGCCGCGGTCGCCCATGTCGGGACCCCACGAGTTCACCACCCGGTACTTGATCGGGCTCGAGCCGCGCCGCGTGGCGTCGAGGCCCGCGATCGCCATCGCGTGCTTCGAGGAAGCCACGCCCAGGAAGATGTCCTCGCGGCGTGGCAGGTCGCGGATCAGCCTGGCGCCATACGCGCGGGCGCGGTTGAAGATCGCGGGGTGCATGATGCCCCGCACGTGGTCGATGTCGTTGCGATCCACGTCCGCTGAGAAGCCCACCGCGTACCCGCTCTCCAGCGACGCGCGCACCAGGGCCCGCAGCCGCCTTTGGGGGACGTTGAGGCGGCGGAGGTTGTAGCGCGGCGCATCGGTGGTGATGGCGCTGGCGCGCCGCTCGTACACGCGCTCAAAGGGCAGCAGCGGATTGCTGATCGCCACCCGCCATTCGCTGGCGCGGAAGCCGATCCGCTCGGCGTATTGCGTGGGCAGCAGCCTCTGCCCCGCGTGCTTCACGTGGGGCGGCGGAGCGCCCAGGTGAGCGACGAGAATGCGCACCACGTCGCGCAGCGCCTGCTCGCGGATCGCGTCGTAGCGCCTCGGCTCGTTCCGGATCGCCCGAGCGGCCCGCGCGAAGCGCTCGTGCAGGTCCACTCCGAGCGCCTTCGTCGCCTTCGAGCTGGCCGTCTCCGGCATGCGCTGCGAGGGCACGAGTCCGTACTTCTCGATCAGGTTGAACGCCCACTCCCACTCCCCGCCGTCGGCGAGCCCCATCACCTCCTGCGAGAGACGCTGGCGCAGGGTGTCCCCGTCGAGCGAGTCCTTCCGCTCGGCGATAAGGCGCACGTCATCGAGCGTCGCGCTCGCCTGCTCCAGGAGGTTGAAGAAGTACAGGTGCGTCTCGGAGAAGGACTCCGTGCCGGTGATGCTGCCCCGCTTGATCGCGGCAGCCCGGGCGAGCACGACGGGGGCGAACAGCCAGCAATTGCCCGATTGCGCCTGGTCCTTGATCCCGCCGAACGGCAGCTCGAGCGAGTAGCGGCGGTTGTGCCGGGCCAGGACGTCCGCGTCGCGCGCGGCGGACTCGAAACCCCACCGGCGCAGGCGCGTGACGTCGACACCGTCGCGCGCCAGTCCGGCGCTGGCGCGTTCGGTGGCGCGTGTGATCCAGTCGCGCCCGAGCGCCTCGCGCGATTTTCCGGACCGGGCAGAATGGGCCATCGAATCGCGATGATAGCTCAGTGCCTTCGAGGGTATGCTCCTGCTGCTGGCGCTCGCCCTCTCGCGCGAAAGGAAGGCCTCATGACGCGTCGTGCCCTGTCGCTGCTTCTGCTTCTCACCGTCGCCGGCTGCGGGGGCGGTGGTGGAGGCGCCTCGACCGACGGCCTCACCGTGGCCCTGATGCCGAAGAACAAGGGCAACCCGTACTTCGTGAGCTGCCGGCAGGGGGCCGAGGAGGCCGCCAAGGAGCTGGGCGTGAAGCTCCTGTGGGACGGGCCGACCGAGACCGACGCCGCCAAGCAGAACGAGGTGGTGGAGGCCTGGATCACGCGCGGCGTCAACGTGATCGCGGTCAGCGTGGAGAACCGCGAGGGCCTCTCCACGGTACTGCGCAAGGCGCGCGGACGCGGGATCAAGGTGCTCACCTTCGACGCCGACGCGCTTCCCGACGCGCGCGACTTCTTCGTCAACCAGGCCACACCGCGCGGCATCGCCGAGACGCTGCTCGAGCACACGAGCCGCATCCTGGGCGGCGCGGGTGAGTTCGCGATCGTCACCGCGTCCCTGACCGCGGCCAACCAGAACGAGTGGATCAAGGAGATCCACGACCTGCTCGGGTCGAAGTACTCCGGCCTGAAGCTCGTGGACATCCGGCCGAGCGACGACGACCGCAAGCGCGCCTTCGACGAGACCCAGTCGTTGTTGAAGGCCTACCCGAGCGTGAAGGTGGTGATGGCGATCGCCTCTCCCGCCGTGCCGGGCGCCGCGGAAGCGGTGAAGCAGTCGGGGCGAACCGACGTGAAGGTGACCGGCCTCGGCCTGCCCAACGACTCGAAGCCGTACCTCAAGGACGGCGTCCTCGACTCGGTGGTGCTCTGGAACACGCAGGACCTCGGCTACCTGACGCTCTACGCGGCGAGCGCGCTCGCGCGCGGCACGCTTAAGGCTGGAGCAACCTCTTTCGAAGCCGGCCGCCTGAAGACGCTGCGCGTCGAGGGCGACAACATCCTGCTCGGCACGCCTTTCACGTTCACGAAGGACAACGTCGACCGCTTCGACTTCTGAAGCAGGCCCTCTCTACTTGAGCGGCGAATAGTCGGTCGCCATCAGGATCACCGACTCGACCTTCTCCACCAGCTTGCCGTTCTTCTCGCTGTCGCCGCGGGCCTTCTGCCATGCGGGATCGGCGCCGAACTCCTTGAACGACTGGTCACGCGCCTGGCGGCTCGGGAACACCAGGACGTACACCAGCGTGTTCTCCGAGCCTTTTTCCTTGTCGGTCGGTCCCCAGAAGCCCACGACCTCCATTGCGTGTTTCTTGAAGAGCGTCATCGTGTGGTTGCGGAAGCGGGCGTGGAGCTCCTCGAGCTTGCCGGGCGCGGCGTAGTAGGTCCGAATCTCGAAGCAGCGCGAGTCCTTGGCGAGGGATGGGCTCGGAGCGATCGTCGGCGGTACCGACGGGCTTTGCGCCAGCGCGACGGCTGAAATCGCGGCGGGAATGGAAAGCGCCAGAATCCGACCGAGAGCTTTGACCACTTTCTTTGCCTCCGTGGGTGGTTACGCGAGCCCGATGCTACCCCGCCGATCGGCGGGAGCGAGGAACCGGCGACTTTTCGAGGAGGCGCGGACTGAAAACTCGTTCTGGAACGAGTTGGTCCAGGGCGTCTGGCGCTGAACGCGCCCGAAGCGGAGCCGAAAGCAGGGTGACCGCCCCCGGAAGAGGCGAGGTCTGGCTCGCCGACCTCCAGCCCACCCGTGGACACGAGCAGACCGGCCGGCGCCCCGTCCTCGTGGTGTCCGACGACCTCTTCAATCGGGGTCCTGCGGGCCTCGTGATCGTCCTGCCGATGACCTCCACCATCCGCGGCGTACCCAGCCACGTTCCCGTGTCTCCTGCCGAAGGCGGCGTGAGGAACCCGACGGCCGTTCTCTGCGAGGCCGTCCGGTCGGTGTCGGTCGAGCGGCTGGTCGCGCGCTGTGGCGCCGTCTCGGCGCCGACGATGGCTGCGGTCGAAGACCGCCTGCGCATCCTGCTCCGGCTCTAGCCGGCGTGTAGAATCGTCGCGCCCTACCGATGACAGAACAGCAATTGGCTCAGAGCCTCGCGCCCGGCCTGCGTCTCGGGCCCTACGAGATCAAGGCGCAAGGCGAGGGCGACTTGTGGATCCTGGAGCCAAAGGCGCAGGGCGTCGAGCCGAGGGCGCGACGGTAGGAAACGCTGGCCTTACCGCTGCGGGCCGAAGTGGCCCTAGGCCGCGGCCGGGACCGAGGGCCTGCTGACGGCATGGCGGAGCGTTTGACGGCGTGGCCGCCTTCTTCGTGATGAATCTGGTGGTGATCCCGCTCTCGGCGATCGGCACCGTGGTCTTGCGCTGGCCGGCCGCGGTCAACGGGCTGCTGATCCACGCCCTGCTCGTGAGACCGCCGGCCACGATCGCCGCCGCGAAAGCCAACGCCCGGCGCAAGCACTCGGGCAACGAGCGCGCGTGAAGCCGGCAGCCTAGTCCCTGCGGCCTGCCGAGAGCCCGTAGCGCCCGGTCATCCCGCGCCGCAGGCCGTCACGCCGCAGCTGCCAACGTCTCAATACGGCGCGTGCCGGACAGGTTCGAACCCAGCCAAAGGGCCGAACATCGGTCAACCCCAGGCCGTTGACTTGAGGCAGTACTTGAGAGATTGATCGTAAGTCTGTATCATTACAGGATGTTCGAGGTGCGCCTGTCCAGGGCTCGCTGGCCCGGCGCTTGCAGCCCGTGAGGTCCGGAGAGGTGTGACCATGAACGGGGGCCTCGTTCGGAGTTGGCTCGGCCGCGCCGCATGCCTACTGCTTCTCACCGGGGCCGCGCAGGCTGAAGCGGGGTTCGCGTTCCGCAAAGCGCTCACGATCGACGGCACGCTCGTCGTCGGCGGGCCGCACCTCGACTTCCCCGTCCTCGTGAGCGCTGTCGACCCCGACCTGCGGACCGTGGCGAACGGCGGCGGCGTTCGGAGCGATTCGGGTTACGACATCGCCTTCCGCGCGGCGGACGGGACGACGGTCCTCGACTGGGAGCTGGAGAAGTACGACGGCACCAACGGCCGGGTGGTGGCGTGGGTGCGCCTGCCCGGCACCGCGGGTCCGCCCGACACTCGGGTTCAAAACGGCTTCAACACCGTTTTCTACCTCTACTACGGCGACCCCACGATCGGCTGCTGCCAGACCCGCCAAGGGTGGGTCTGGGACGCGAACTACCGTTTCGTCTATCACCTCGCCGACGCGCCGACTCCCTCGGCTCCGCTCTCCACGGGAAACCCCATCGACGCTACGCGAAACGGTGTCGGCACACGGATCAATCCCCAGGGGGACCCAGCCCTGGCGGTCAACAGGGGAAACATGGGCAGCCCGATCAACGGCCCGGCCTGGGATCTCACGACGCCGCCGACGATACCGCCCCCCACCTTCGGCCTGACGACCGACACCTTCCTGTCCATCACCGACGACACCCTCGCGGCCAACGCCTCCTTCACGCTCGAGGCCTGGTTCTACCAGGACTCGCTGAACCCCGGCTACGTGGGGATCGTGACCAAGAACCGAGACTCGGGGGTCGACTGGATCGGCCTCGGCAAGAACGACGCCGCAGGCGGCCACCAGATCTTCTCCGCCTGGCAGTGTTGCGCTCCGAACCGTCCGAGCAACCTGAACGGCCCCAGCCTCGTGGCCGGCCGCTGGTACTACGCGGTCGCCACCTATGACAACGCGACCACCACGCGCCGCCTCTACGTGGACGGCGTCCAGGTGAACACCGACGTGGGCGCGCTCTACACCGCCCTCGCGAATCCCACGCGGGTTGGAGACGACTCCAATGGGGCCTACCTGGACGGCCGGATCGACGAGGTGCGGATGTCCAGCGTGGAGCGCAGCGCCGGCTGGATCGGCACGACCGCTGGCAACCAGTCGTGTGCCTCGGCGTCGTTGCCCGCCGCGGCCTGCACGGCGCCGCTGCCGACGACGCCCGTCACTCGAATGTCCCCCGAAGCATTGCCATCGGCGAAGAGTTCCCCCAAGTGGTTTCCGAGAACCACGATATCTCCGGCCGCATTGCCCAGAGCTGCGTCACCACCATCTGAGATGCCTATCGAGCCGGTTGCACCGA
>Ga0209751_10006715_pt1 | contig 10634 bp, 8 predicted proteins | sample RifCSP13_1_FD_184019 | JGI IMG/M metagenome (GOLD analysis project Ga0209751, IMG submission 184019) | Soil microbial communities from Rifle, Colorado - Rifle CSP2_sed 13_1 (SPAdes) (version 2) | ecosystem: Environmental > Terrestrial > Deep subsurface > Rock core/Sediment | place: Rifle...
CTGCGCCAGGTGAAAGGCGTTTTGCAGGCCGATATGACTTTCGGCGAGTATGACGCTGTCGCTGTGGTCGAGGCCCCCGATCTCAAAGCCCTGGGCCGCCTCGTCGGCTGGGACATCCAGACCATCCCGGGTGTGTTGGAAACAATCACCTGCCTGGCCGTGGGAGTGTAAGGTCACAAGGCCTGCTCTCTCCTCGGAGTCAGAAAGGCCAGTAACGCTGCCACGATGAATATCGTGGGCACATCTCCTAACAGATGACCAATATGTTCAGGATTCACTAACGCCTGAATCGCCATTATCCCGCCGTGCACCAGGCTTGACCACACGGTGAACCAGATGAGGCTCAGATGTTTGAGCGGATCGCGAGCGGCGATGATCAGAAAGACGCCGAGGGTCGCGTAGATGCCTAGGATCATCTGCAGGTAATCAGGCTGGCCAATATGCCATACCCAACCAGACGGCCAGACAATTGGTCATGACGTCTCCTCCTCCGGTGCGTTCCCCACGGGACTGCCGACCACAAGGACTCTCACCAGATGCCTACCTTCGCGCGGCCTAACGGCGCGCTTCACCCACTGGGGCTAGGCCGAGTCGCTTGAACTAACGACTGCTGTGCGACATCCCAGCCCGTGCGTCATTTAGGGCCAAAGTGATAGCCTCATCCATTGTCATCGCACGGCCTTCCGACCATGACGTCGTAAACGCGGCTTCATCCAATTGCGTGCGCAAAGCGGAAACCTCCCGATCATATTCAACGCCTTCTATGTCGGTCATGGATGAGTCGATCGCTTGGCGCAGCGCCTCTGCTGCGCCAAGCAGGTTGGCTGCGCGGTGCGCCTGCCCTTTGCGTCTGAAGATGAAGGCAATGCATTCCAGTTCATGCGCTACCGCAGCGCGATGGCCCAATTCAACCCAGCCGAGTATCACCTCTTTGTAGATGGCTAACGGCTCGTCAAGTTCACCGTGTTCCCGCAAAACATGTGCCAGTTCACTGCGGCTCGCATAGATCATCTGCCTATTGCCCATCCTTAGCCCCACGTCGGCGGATTCTTCAAATCTCCGTCGCGCCGTTTCAATGTCCCCACTGGCGCCAGCTGCGCGAGCCAACCCATAGACCGAGATTGAAAAAGCCCACTGAAATCCTGTCGCTTGCGCCAAAGCAAGACTCTCCTCCAAATATGTCTTGACCGCGACCAGGTCTCTGCTCGCGATGTAGGCGATCTGGGCGCGAGTAGTCAACGCCAAGGCGAGTTCCGAGGTGTACCCCATCTGGCGCGCAATGGCTTCGCTTTCTACCGCTGCCTTTGAGGCTGTCTCATAGTCTCCAAGAAAAAGCGAAGAAAAGGCGAGGCTGTTTAAGGCGCGCGCGATTGTTTTTGAGTCGTTTATTCGTCTTGCGAGACTAAGACCGGCTTCTGAGGCCACGCGGCCAGCTTGGTGGTCGCCTTGCAAGGTCGCCATCCATCCTAAGGTCTCAAAGACTTTGGCCCGCGCCTTTTCAAGCGAGGGCATGCCTTCGGTTCGAGTTAATATCTTCTGGCACCAGGCGCGCGCTTCCATGTAGTAATCGCGCATGCTCCAGAAACCACTCATCAACTCTGCTAATTGCAATGCTTTGGCGGGTTGATTTTCTGTTGCCCATTCCAGTGCGGCACGCAAATTATCATGTTCGAGTTCCAATTGATCCAGCCGTTCTGGGCGCTCTGGACTGAAGGTGGCCGGTTCCGCTTGGTCGGCATAGTCCAGAAAATAATCCAGCTGGCGATTGCGCGCCTCAGTGGCCCCGCCCGATTCGACCAACTTCTCCAGCGCATATTGACGGATGGTTTCAAGAAAACGATAACGCGATTGGTCTGCCTGCTCCTCAACATTGACCAGCGATTTGTTGATCAGCCCCAACAAACCCTCCAGCGCCTGTGCCTCCCCGACAACGGCTTCCACGGCCTCGAACGTCCATCCGCCCGCAAAGACCGCCAGCTGGCGCAAGAGATTTTGTTCGCTTGTGGTGAGGGTTTGATAACTCCAATCAATCATCGCCCGCAGAGTCTGTTGGCGCGGTAGAGCAGTGCGGCTTCCGCCTGTGAGTAATTTAAAACGGTCGTCGAGTCGTTCCGCGATCTGTTCCGGTGTAAATAATTTGACGCGCGCCGCAGCCAACTCTAAGGCGAGCGGAATCCCGTCGAGACGGAGGCAGATCTGGGCGATGGCTGGAGCGTTGTAATCCGTCAACCGGAAGCGCGGCTCCGCTTTCGCGGCGCGTTCGATGAAGAGTCGCCCGGCCTCACAGGCCAGCAAAGTTTCTGCTGAGACTGTTTTCTCCGGCAATGAAAGGGGTGGGACGCGATAAACGGTTTCGCCGGTAATGCCCAATGCTTCGCGACTGCTGGCGATGAGCTTGAGAGCCGGGCAAGCATGCAATAGTTGATCGGCAAGTTGTGCGCAAACCTCAATAAGATGCTCGCAGTTATCAAGGATGAGCAGGAGTTGTTTGGCGCGCAGATAATCAATGACGAGATGGATGAGGTGAATGCCCGGGGTTTCGCGTAATTCAAACGTAGTCGCCAGGGTTGGAACAACGTAGTCTGAAGCGGCAAGCGGTGCGAGTTCCACCAACCAAACGCCATCCTGGAACTCCGCTAACCAGTCAGCAGCTACTTGCAGAGCCAGGCGCGTTTTGCCGGTGCCTCCAGGGCCAATGAAGGTGAGCAGCCTTGTGGCTGAGAGCAATTGCTCCGCCTCTGCCATTTCTTTGTCGCGGCCGATGAAACCGGTCAGTTGGAGAGGCAAGTTGTTGGGAAATGTGTTGAGCGATTTGAGGGCAGGAAATTCAATGGGCAGGTTGGGCGCGTTGAGTTGATAAATGTGTTCAGGGCGAATCAAATCTTTCAGCCGATGCTGGCCCAAATCGTGCAAGGTTGTTTCCGCGGGCAAGTGTTCGCGCACCAATTCCGCCGTGATGGCGGAGAGCAGGATTTGTCCGCCATGCCCAATGGACATGATGCGCGCGGCGCGGTTGAGGGCTTGTCCGTAGTAATCGCCCGCGCGCAATTCCGCTTCGCCAGTGTGCAACCCCATGCGAACTTGGATCTGCAAATCAGCCAGCGGCGCTCGAAGTTGATTCTGCCCGACCAGGGTGGCGTGGATCGCGTCTAGGGCAGTTCCAAAAACAGCATGTACGCCATCGCCGGTTGTTTTGATGACGTGGCCGTTGTTTGCTTCAATCGCTTCGCGCAAAATGGCGTCATGCTTTGCCATAACGACCCTCATCGGTTCAGGATGGTGTTCCCAAAGTTGTGTGCTACCTTCAATGTCAGTGAAAAGGAAGGTAAGAGTTGTGGTAGGAAGGTTTGAGCTCATAGCCAGAAAAGGGGCAAGGGGCTAACGGTGCGCATCACCCGCTCGGCGGATCTAGACCCTATCCCTTTGACTTCCTTCGGACGAGAGAAAACCAGAATAGCCGCCGACGCCAGAATAATACCATGCCCCTCCCCAGGTAAATCAAGCCGCGTATAGGTTCGCTCCCACTCACCCAACCCGTGAGATAAAAGCCCAGTTCCAGCGAAAGAATCGAGCCGAGATAGACCACCAAGCGGTGGACTTCTTTGGTCGCCTGATCCCGCACAGGATTGGCATCGTCACGCCACCAGGGTTTCACCCTCCGGCGCACATTGACCGTAAACTCATTGAAGAGGAATGAGATACCTCCGGTGATCAAGAGGAATACACCCAGCCAAAAGAGCATCGTCCACTCCTCGGCCTAACCTGACTCGCTTCAACCCGGCTTCCGCGCTTGCAGCGAAAACAAGAAAGGGATCATGCCGTGCTGCTGCGCGGGCAGCCGCCACCATCCATCCGAGCCTTTCTCCATAAACGGAAATTTCGCTCGGGCGGCATAGGGGAACTCGTGCAGATATTCGATGCGCAGCCCGGCGCCAATGAGCGCATTCAGCACTTCGCCAAGACTATGATTCCAGATGTAAAAGGTCGCCATGTCGCCCTGGTGATCGGTGGCATACGAGCCGGTCATGGCGATCTGCTCAGGCGCTTCCGAGAAGAAATAGGGCCGGTCCACTTTGAGGTCTGCTTCCGCCTCAGCCCGAAAGACGCGAAAAAACGGATGATCTTCGACGATGTAGAAGATCCCCTGGGGCTTGAGGAAGTGCGCGACGATCTCACCCCACCGGCGTAAGTCTCGGAGCCAATGTAAGACGCCATACGACGTGAAGACAATGTCGAATTCGCCCGATAGCCTGCCGGGGAGCTGATCAATGTCTGAGCAATGGAATTGCGCGGGGATATTCAGTTCCTGGCCGAGTGAACGCGCAAGCGCGATGGATTTTCCCGAGAGGTCTACGCCCGTGACGGCGGCGCCGCGCCGCGCCCAGGCGAGGGTATCCATTCCAAAATGACACTGCAGGTGGAGGAGCGATTTTCCGGCCACATTTCCGAGTTCGGAGAGTTCGATGGAACGCAGCCGGTCTTTTCCCGCCCGGAAACCCGCCAGGTCGTAAAATGGCGACTTTTCATGCTCAGTGGTCCACTGATCCCAGAGTCTTTGATTGGCTTGAAGATACTCGTCCATAAGTCACCAGACGGGTTGCTGAGGAGAGAAGATCTTACAACGTGGGCCTTAGCCGCACCAACGCCACGGCTAACCCGCGCGCGTCAGCGCGTCGGGTTGAGCCGCTTGTTGGGCGGCCCTATACATGGGGGAATCCCGGGTTGTGTGCAACTTCCCAGAGGAACCCATCAAGATCCGCAAAATAGCCGCTGTAACCGCCCCAGTCCGTAGAATGCCCCGGCTTCAAGACCTTGCCCCCGAATTCGGCAACACGGGATAGCAAAGCATCGACTTCGGCCGGAGAACGTACGTTGTGCGCGAGAGAGAATCCGCGAAATCCAGTTCCTTCAGGTGAGACGCCTGCATCGGCCGCGAGGTTCTGGCGCGGCCAAAGTGCGAGCCAGGTCTTGCCCAGTTCAAAGAATGTCACGGATGGAGGGGTCTTGAGTCTCGGGAGACCGAGACACTCTTCGTAGAATCGCGTAGCTCGTTCGAGATCTGCGACACCGAGCGTGATCAGACTGATCCGGGGTTCCATCGTTCTCCCTTCATGCCGCTCAGCGGCCCCGGCGCGAGCCGCCGCGAGCGCGAGGGTCGCTGGTATTGACGGCCCGTTAGCACGCGAAGCGGTCGGCTGCACCCGGCCATACCTCAAGCGGTATTCCCGCCCCAGAGAAACCGAGGAGCCAGCGCCGCTCACCGTACGAGCTTCTGGTATTATGGCTGAAGCGCCTCCTCAAAGCAAGACCACACCCCGCGCTGGTGCGATTGAGCCCGAGCTGCAACCCTTCGGCTTCGCTCAGGGCAGGTTCTGGCTCCCATTCCCGCGTGATTTCGACACTGGTGGCGGCTCATCCGACCCCGTTTAGGACGCGCCGATCCTCTTTGGGCATGGGTTTGACCGTGCGCCCCAACTGGTGCGGGCCACGCCGCGGCGAAGGTGCGCACCCCAAAAACCTCAGCCGACGCTTTGGTGTGGCGGGCGGCTAACCCGCCACCTTGTTCTGCTCTGAACCCGTTTTCATTGCTGCGCCATTCAGCCCTTTCCTACGTTCAGAAGGGTCCTTAGGATGCCGGGTTAGGTGGCGACAACTCTGCAAGCACTCATGGACTGCCGCGCCTGCTCTTCGCCTTCGTGACCCAACCAGGGGCCGAACCGACTTTCTGCCCGAGAATCAGGCTCAGCTGTGCGGCATGTTCCTGGACATGGCGCATGTTGTATAGAAGTAACTCCGCGAAGCTGACCTCGCCCCATGCGAACCCGCAGCGTTGACGCGCCTTCTCATCCGTCAGAGCTTCAATCGTCGCCTGGCACTTCTGGCGACCATGATTGAGATAGGCTTGAAGCTCGTCCCTGGTATATGGCCTTTCAGGAAGCAGACCCGCCGGGTCCAGCTCGTCAAGTGTGAAAGGGGCGGGGGGAGCGAAACCCTCCACTGAGCCGGACAGGTAAAAGTCGAGCCAGAAAAGCGCGTGATAGGCAATATACCAGAACTGCGAGTACTCCGGTCGCTCCGACGGGTTATTCCATAAGCGGTCGCGCCATAGCTGGTCGGGACAGGCGCGCAGGGCATTATCGAGCATGTCAATCGCGGCCCCGAACTGCTGCCAGATGCTTGTTCTCAAAGTCGTATCCATTTCAAGACTCCTGTGGACTTCCGCTCCGCTGGATTTCAAACGCCGCCTACTTACCTCAATTCAACCTGGGTAAATGCTTCAAGTGCTTCTGCCTCTGATTGGGGTTGCAGGACGTCATGGGCTGCAAACTCTTGAGCTTGCGGATAATTCGTGGCTCGAATGCGCTCAGCAGCTTTCGTGAGATCGTAGGGCGTATGCCGCAACTGACTGAATGATATATCTTGGAACCCATTTGCATGGATGGGTTTGGTGCTGCACTCATCCGGCGATCTTCATGTTCTCGTGCTGCCGCAGCCAGGCAATCAATTTTTCAAGATGCTCTTGATGATGGTCATAAGAAGCCAGGAGAATGAAAGCAAGAGGGTGTCCTTCCAGCCATGGATATCTTCCTGCATCCAGTAGGTCTTTTTCAGGAATCCCCTCGCCTAATTCCAGGAACCGTAGAAATCCTTCCCTCCAATTCTGATGTCCCTTTGACCAGGGCTGTGCACGGTAGGTTTCATAAATCCAGGCATTAGTTTGATCCGTATTGCCTTCCGAATCCGGGTCTGACTCTGGAAGCCACTTGGGAAACTCAGGTTCCCGATTGAGCAGAGCGGCTTCCAACCGTGCGATGGAACGCTGCTGCCAGGCCCGCAAATGGGCGATTACATCTTTGATGGACCAATTGGAAGGCAAATGCGGGGCAGTGATTTGCTCATCGCTCATGCTCGCGAGCAGTTCTTCCCAGCGATTGAACTGCTCTCTCAGCGCTGTCAGGATATGTTCTTTCATGTTCATGATCGTTCTCCAATCAATCAACTCCAAGCGCTTGCTGACACAAGGCTGGACTGCTTCGACAAAGATACAAGTTTAACTAGTTCTATTCGTGTTGCGCCCATCATTCATCCTTTGTCACTTCGATAAGCTGCACCATCTGCAACTGGGGCCGGCTTGGATCAAAGTCAAGGGAGAAGTCATCTTTTCTCTTGATCTCTATTTCAAGTGTCGCGCTACTGCCGCCCAACGTTCGCGCTCAGGCGCGCCGCGAAGCGCAGCGAAGCGGCGTCGACTGCAGCGCGTGGTTAGCCGGCCCTACAGCCTTACGAACTGAGCAGGATGGTAATCGCTTCTCGCACAGATGGCAATGGGCGCGATGGACACAGCAGGAGCCTGTCTGTGCAATCTGTGCATTGGATCAACCTGATCTCCGCCGGGTCAAGCGCCAGTTGCGCGCGGCCGCCGTACGCGAGGCCGGCGATGAACGGCGCGAGGACTTCGATGACCGACGGATCCTGAAAACGGCAACTGCATCTCGATGGTGCCGCGTGGCTGGGAGTTATCCGGCGCGAGGCGACCTGATGCCCGCGCGTCACTGCGCCTTCGACGGCTATCCACTGCATAGGGTTCAAACCAGGCGACATGCCTCCTATTCCGGGGTAGCGCCATCGGGCATGGCGGTGAAGGACTACGCCACCTATCCGCCGCGCGGCTGGCGCGTGGCCACCGGCATGATCGACGGCGACTGCCGCCAGCTCGTCAAAGACCGGAGGGAGCCGGCCGGCAGGCGGTAGGCCGTGGAGTAACGGCTATCTTGGCTTGGCGCGCCGTCAATGGGAACGGTGACCAGGAAGCTTTTCATGCCGTTGTCGTTCAGCGGCCTCCGAGCGGGACGGCGCTTGAACGTCGCAGTGCTCAACGCTGCACTATTGGCAGATACAGACGCGCATTGTTTAGGCCGCAATCCAGCCGTAGGTCGAGGTCGGTGACCGGCGGTGGTATGACCAAAACCTCCGTCTCAACGTACGGCTGCGCCGCGTTGAACGGTGCGACGCAGCCGGCCTTTTCGGCTCGGACCTTGTAGAAACCGGCGACGACATCCCAGCCAAAGTGACCCTCGGCATCCGTCGTGTCCGGGTTGGTGCGGTTCGCCGGCGACATGATGGCGTCGCCAGCCGGAACGATTGTGAAGGTCCCTGCCGCCGCGTCAAAGTAGGAGAGCGTCACCGTCGCGCCCTCGATAGGGAAGCCATGGATGGTCCGCACCGTGCCGCTTGGGTCGATATAGACCGCAAAGTTGATCGTCTGCGTTGAGTTATTCGGGCACTGGATCGTGATCCGGATGGTCGCGTAGCCGCTGTTAGGGTGGAGCGGCGCGATGGCGCCGACGTACCGGCCGGGGGGCGGAGGGCTTTCCGTGAGCGGGCCGCTGCTGATCACAGCGGCATCCTGAAGGATTTGATAGCTGGCGCTGCCGCCCGGGCACCCCTCGGTGACGAGCTGCAGCTGCTTCTTCCAATGGAGGCTGGGGAGGCCACCGGCTTGACCTGCGACCGGCGAAATGGTGGTCCCGGCCGGTGGCTGCTGATTGACCTCGAGGCTAATATCCTGACCGACAATGGAATTGCCGTCGGCGATGGTCAGCGGCCCGATAGTGTTAGGCAGCAGGTTGTGGGACGCGGGGGGATAGGCCGTGACTCGATAAGAGCCGTCTGGCAAGCCGATGGCGAGGTAATTGCCCTGCGAATCCGTGAAGCCTGTCCAGAAGCATCCGCCGTGGCCCGTTCGGCAGGCCTGGACGCGCGCGCCCGGCACCCCGTTCTGGTTGATGGCGCTAAGCACGCGCCCGGCGATGCTACCCCCGGCCGGGATAGCGGTGTGCCACACGCCGAAGAAATTGGACGGCTTGCCGCCCGCGGTGGAGAACTGCCCGCCGACGTATACGCCGTTCACCCCCAGGACGACGTCCAGCCCATCGCTGTTCAGGCCGCTCCCCAGAGGCGACCAGGTTTCGGTGGTGTTGTTCCACCGGGCAATACGGCTGGCGGGCGCGCCACCCGCCGTGGTAAAGGTTCCGGCCACGTAGGCGTCGTTTCCAACCACCGCGATCCCATCGACAGCGTAAAACGTGCCGCTTAAATTACCCACGCCACTGCCGAGTGACGACCAGCTGGTCCCATTCCACCGGGCAATATAGCTCGCCGGCGCGCCGCCCGCGGTGGTGAATGCCCCTCCTGCGTACACGACATCCCCACTGGCCGCGATGTCAATGATCAGGGAGTTCACACCGCTGCCCAGTGCCGACCAGCTTGCCCCATTCCATCTGGCGATATTGTTCGCCGGCGCACCACCCGCCATAGTGAACCCACCTCCCACGTATACATTGCCTCCGCTTGGCTCTACAGCCCAGGCCCTACTGTTCACGCCAACATTCGCGCCACTGCCCAAGCCGAACCATTGGCCGTTCCATCCGGCGACGCTTTGCACGTTCAAGAAATGCTCTGGGAGGGTGGGGTTGACGATTTTGTTGACCGAACCGAACAACCCCGAAACATAGACGATCCCCCCATCGACTGCCACATCGTCTACACCGCCGCCTGACGTTCCGCCTCCCAGCGGCGACCAGTTGGTTCCATTCCACCGAGCGATGGCGTAGGTGCCCGGGACCCCGCCCGCAGAGGAGAAGGCTCCGCCGACGTAGACATCGCTCCCGCTTATCGCGATGCCCCGGACATCACATCCCACTCCACCGGGACCTGTGATGCCACTCCCCAGGGCCGACCAGGTGTTTGAGACGCTATCCCACTTGGCAATGCGGCTGGCGGGCACGCCACCTGCCATGCTGAAATCTCCCCCAACATACACATCGCTCCCACTCACCGCCATGGCACAAATTCTGCCGTTGGGTCCATTCTCACCCACCGGACCACCAAAGCGGCTGTCCCAATACACGTCGTCGGAATTGGGCGGAGCAGGTATGGTGCCGCGCCACAACCCAAAGTTCTGTGCGGCCTTGTTGCCTGCCTGGGCAAAGAGCCCGCCAACGTAGACGCCATCCACCCCGATGCCTACGGCAAAGACAGGTCCCCTCACGCCACCCCCGAGCGCCGACCAACTCGTCCCATTCCACCTGGCGATGTTCTGGGTGTTCGCCACTCCGCCCGCGGCAGCAAACTGCCCGCCCACGTACACATCGCTGCCGCTCACGGCCAGGGCCTGCACCGGGCCGCTGACGCCGCTGCCCAACGCCGACCAACTTGTGCCATTCCACTTGGCGATGTTCTGCGTGTTCGCCGCCCCGCCCGCCGCCGCGAATTGCCCGCCCACGTACACATCACTGCCGCTCACCGCGACGGCGTGCACCGGGCCGCTTACGCCGCTGCCCAGCGCCGACCAGCTGGCGCCGTTCCATTTGCCGACGTTCTGCGTGTTCGCCACCCCACCCGCGGCGGCAAACTGCCCGCCCACATATACATCACTGCCATTCACGGCAATGGCATGCACCGGGCCGCTCACGCCGCTGCCCAAAGCCGTCCAACTTACGCCATTCCATTTGGCGATGTTCTGCGTGTTCGCCGCCCCGCCCGCCGCCGCGAATTGCCCGCCCACGTACACATCACTGCCGCTCACGGCAATGGCCTGCACCGGGCCGCTCACGCCGCTGCCCAACGCCGTC
>Ga0209751_10006716_pt1 | contig 10634 bp, 6 predicted proteins | sample RifCSP13_1_FD_184019 | JGI IMG/M metagenome (GOLD analysis project Ga0209751, IMG submission 184019) | Soil microbial communities from Rifle, Colorado - Rifle CSP2_sed 13_1 (SPAdes) (version 2) | ecosystem: Environmental > Terrestrial > Deep subsurface > Rock core/Sediment | place: Rifle...
CCAATGGCCAAGCAGCAGTTCGGAGGTGATAGCCCCCAGCATCAACGCCCCGGCGATCGTCGCCAACGACCAGTGCTCCACCATCAAGACAACGCTCCCTCCGGCGAGCGAGGTCGCCGCTGCCCGAGCGATCCGGGCCAGCAGTGCGGCCGCCCCCACGGTCACCGCCCCAACCACCGCCGTAATACCGCGATCAAGAGCAGCCGCGCCCAAGGCCAGCATCACCACAGAGGCGGCCACCAGCCAGGTGTAGCCGAGTCCGACGATCCGCCACCAGACCACGACCGCTCCTCCGGCGGCGGTGCCGGCCGCCCACATAGCCAGGAAATCGTCGGGGTTCACGGCAGGTCTGTTCAATACGCCGGGTAATGACCTTCAGAGACTGCGGAGCCAACCGGTGAGCCGGTCGGCGACGGCGGCGGGGGTGAATCCAAGCTTCTCGGCGATGACAGCGGCAGGTGCCGAGGCACCAAACCGGTCGATGCCGATCCGTACTCCACTCCGGCCCGTGAACCGCTCCCAACCGAAGGTCGAGCCGGCCTCCAGCGAGGCGACCGGGATACCCCCCCCCAGAACGGAGGTCCGATATTCTGAGTCCTGCGCCTCGAAGGCTTCCCAACATGGGAGGCTCACGACCCGGATACTCCGATCGGTGATCAACGCGGCAGCATCGAGGGCCAGATGCACCTCGGAACCGGTGGCGACCAGGACCGCGTCGGAGCCGTCCCGAAGGACATAGCCACCCCGGGAGACCAGCCCGCCGGTGCGGTCCAACACGGGCAGGTTCTGACGGGTGAAGAGGAGCACGGTGGGACCCTCGGTCCGGTTGAGGGCCAGCTCCCAGGCCTCCACCGTCTCCCCGGCGTCGGCGGGCCTGACCACCCACAACCCCGGCATGGCCCGCAAGGAGGCTAGGTGTTCGATGGGCTGATGGGTTGGGCCGTCTTCTCCGAGAAAAACCGAGTCGTGGGTGAACACCCAGATGCTCGGTGCGTGCATCAACGCCGACAGCCGGATGGCCGGGCGCATGTAGTCGGAGAAGATGAAGAAGGTGGCGGCATAGGGCCGCAAACCACCATGAACCGCCAGTCCGTTGACGATGCTCCCCATGCCATGCTCGCGGATGCCAAAGGCGATGTTGCGCCCCCCCCGGTTGGTCCTAGCGAATAGGTTCGAGGAGGCGATCTCCGTCTTGGTCGACTCAACCAGGTCGGCGGCGCCTCCGAGGAATCCCGGCAAGGCAGCTGCTATCTCTTCGAAAAGCGCCCCCGACGCCGACCGGGTGGCGATCGGCTTGTCGAACTTTGTACCCCCGAGCAGTGGGCCGGACAGTTTCACCGGGGAAGGTTCGAAGTAGCTGCGCCAGCGTTCACCAGCGGCCGGATCAGCCGCGAAGGTGGCCGAACGGCGTTCCTCCCAAGCTGCTCGCCGCTGCCGACCACGGCTCATCGCCTCGGCGAAGAAGGCCAGCACCTCGGCGGGGACGTGGAACGGCTGCTCGACCGGCCAGCCCATCAGCTCCTTGGTTCTCCGCACCTCCTCCTCACCCAATGGGGCGCCGTGGGCCTTGGCGGTGTCCTGCTTAGTGGGGGCGCCATAGGCGATGTGGGTATGGCAGACCACCAATGAGGGTTGGTCGTCGACGGCGAGCGCCTCCTTGGTGGCTTCGGCGACCGCCACGCGGTCATGGCCGTCGATGTCGGCGACGTGCCACCCGGCGGCGACGAATCGGCCCGGAACGTTCTCTGTGAAGGTGATGCCGGTGTTGCCGTCGATGGAGATCTCGTTGTCGTCGTAGAAATGGATGAGACGCCCCAACCCGAGGTGCCCTGCCAACGAGGCGGTTTCCGCCGAGATGCCCTCCATAAGGTCGCCGTCGGAGACGAACCCGAAGGTGCGGTGGTCGACCAGCTCTGAACCGAAAACGGACCGCAGATGCTCCTCGGCCATGGCGAGGCCCACCCCCATACCGAAGCCCTGGCCGAGCGGACCCGTCGTCACCTCGATGCCGAGTTGGGGGTCACGTTCGGGATGCCCCGCCGTGTGGCTCCCCCATTGCCGGAATTCCTTGAGGTCATCGAGAGCGAGCGGAAACCCGGAGAGATGGAGCAAGGAGTAGAGGAGCATCGAACCGTGACCGTTCGAGACCACGAACCGATCTCGATCCGGCCAAGTGGGGTGGTCCGGATCAACGTTCAAGAAGCGGGTCCACAACACCACGGCGATATCGGCCATCCCCATCGGCATGCCCGGGTGCCCGGAGTTGGCCCGCTGGACGGCGTCCATGGCGAGACCCCTGATGGTGTTGACGGCGAGTTGCTCGAGGTCGGCAGGCACGACCGCACCGAGGGTAGCTAGCCCTAGTGGGTGGGTCGCTGCCCCTCCTCACAAGGGACGGCGGGAAGCCTCGACGCGCCTCGATCTGCTGTTACGCTGCTACATGGCCCGGGGGCGCGCGGGCTGGCCACTTCAATGAGTGGCAGGGGATAGCGGGAGGATGCGCTGCGCTTCGGGCAATGGGGACTGTGGTTGCTCTGGGTCCGGTTCTGCCTCTCCAAACCCCCTTTTGGCAAGGGAGTCCAAGCTGGGAGGTTATTTGTGAGAGAAGCACCCATAGCTCAACGCGTGGGGCGGTTGGTGTTGGCGTTAACGGTGGTGGCAGCGGCGGTAGCCATGCTGATGCCCTTCGCTGCTCAGGGCGCTCCGAACCCGCCTGGGAACAACGGCACTGTGAAGATCGACGGGGTGGCGTTCGATACTCATCCCGACAACGAGCCTCACGTGGGCTGCATATTCGAGGTGGACTTCTACGGCTTCGACGAGGGCGAACTCTTCGCCGACGTCACCTTCACAGTCCATCCACCGACGGGCCAACCTGCCATCCTGCTCTTCGACGCTATCTTCATTGGCGAGGATGACAACTCTGGCGGCGGGAGTGAAGCCGGCCTCGATGCCCAGCGCGAATACGATCTGGGCGCGGCCCTCGCGGGGTACGCACCCCACCCGCAACAAGGGTGGCACGTCAAGCTGACGGTGAACGCCGACGGCTCCCAGGGCGCCGACGTCAAGCACAAGGTCTTCTGGGTGAGCGGGTGTGTCCCGCCAACCACGACTACCACAACCACCAGCACGACGACGACGACTACTACGCCAACGACGACTACTACCACAACGGTTCCGCCGACCACGACAAGCACGCCTACGTCGTCGTCGACCTCGACGCCTTAACCGAGGCTCCGAGCACCGACAGACAGCGAGGAGGCCGCACCGCCCACAGTCGTGCGGCCTCTTCTCGTGGAGCGCGACCAACTTCCAGTTCGGCCATCCCCATCGGCATGCCCGGATGCCCGGAGTTGGCCTTCTGAACGGCATTCATGGCGAGACCCCTGATGGTGTTGACGGCGAGTTGCTCGGGTCGATGGTCATGGACTGGCGGGAGTAGTGAGCGTCGGCTGTCCATCGACACTGGGTCATGGAGCCCATTGTCACCGAGCCGACGCATTGTTAGCCTGCCATGGGAGTTCTGACCAAGGGGCGCGGTGGTGTCGTTTTCAAAAGGAGTGCGGGCATTCCATCGCGGTGTGGGGTTCGCTGTTGTGGGGTCGCTACTCGCGGTGGCGTTGCCAGCTTCGGCAGCACCAGCTGTGGGAGCCTCGTTCCCCGGCTTTACGGTCTCCGAGGCGTTTACCGGTCTCACTAATCCCGTGGCGACTCGGTTCTCGTCCGACGGAAGGGTGTTCGTCGCCGAGAAGTCCGGGCTTATCAAGGTATTCGATTCGCTCACTGACACCACTGCGTCTGTCGTGGCTGATTTCGGGAACGACGTTCACAATTTCTGGGACCGCGGCCTTCTCGGCGTCGCCCTCCATCCCAACTTCCCCGCCACCAACTGGGTCTACGTGCTATACGCGTGGGATTCGGGCAACTCCTGGGGGGACGCGTGCCCGAATCCACCTGGTTCGACCAACGATGGATGCGTGGTCAACGGACGCCTGGCGCGCTTCCAACCGGGAGGCACCGTAGACACCGAGACCACCGCGCAAATCCTCCTCGGAGGTTTCTGGTGCCAGCAGTACCCAAGCCACTCCCTTGGTGACCTCGAATTCGGTCCGGGGGGAGCGTTGTTCGTTTCGGCTGGAGACGGCGCCAGCTTCGGGTTCACCGACTATGGCAATGGCGGAGGCGGTCCGGGTTCGCCGACTCCAGAGAACCCCTGTGGCGACCCACCGGTCCCGGTCGGAGGCGATCAGCAGCCCCCCTCGGCCGAAGGTGGAGCCCTCCGCTCTCAAGACTTGCGGACCGGTGGAGACCCGGTCAGCTATGACGGGGCCATAATCCGGGTCAGCGACACCGGTGCCCCGCTTCCCGACAATCCCGTTGCGGGTGAGCGGATCGTCGCTTACGGGTTTCGCAACCCGTTTCGCTTCACTATCCGGCCGGGCACTTCGGAGGTTTGGGTCGGAGACGTGGGCTGGGCGGAGTGGGAGGAGATCGATCGCCTTGCTAATCCCGTTGGGGCACCAGTAGAGAACTTCGGCTGGCCGTGCTTCGAAGGCATAGGTCAGCAAGGCGCCTACGACAGCTTGAACCTGGGGCTATGCGAAGACCTGTATACGGACGGCGGCGTCACGGCGCCCTATTGGTCATATCCGCACGTCGATGGGACGCCGGGATGCCCAGGGGGCGGCGCCTCGATAACGGGTATCACGTTCTACAACGGCGGCCGTTACCCGGATTCCCACGACGGCGCCCTCTATTTCGGCGACCACACCCGTAAGTGTGTCCGGGTCATGCTCCCGGGTGCCGGAGGGCTACCTGATCCAGCCAGCGTAGCGACCATCATTTCGGGGATCGGGGTGGTTGATCTGGAGCGGGGTCCCGGCGGTGACCTCTTCATTACCGATTTCGATACGGGAGCAATCTACCGCCTCGAGTACAACAGCGGCCCGACCGCGGTTGCTACCGCCTCCCCGCCGTCGGGCACAGCACCTCTTACCGTGGCCTTCAGCGGGGCCGGTAGCACCGACGCCGAGGGCGACCCCCTCAGTTATGCCTGGGACCTCGACAACGATGGCGCCTTCGACGACTCCAACTCGTCATCCCCACAGAAGACGTACCCAGCCCCCGGGACCTACCCGGTCCACTTGCAGGTAATGGATCCCTTGGGAGCACTCGACACGGACACTCTGATAGTCACCGTTACCGCCAACCAGGCACCCACCGCCAGCATCTCGGCTCCCAGCGGTTCTCTCGCCTGGACGGTGGGCCAGCAAATCGCCTTCACCGGCCAGGGCACTGATCCCGAGGACGGAACGATGGCTCCTGCGGCCCATTCCTGGCAGGTGCTCCTGCAGCACTGCGTTACCTTGGCTGATTGCCACTCGCACCCCCTCCAGAGCTTCCCAGGGATCAAATCGGGAAGCTTCTCCGCCCCAAACCACGAATACCCCGCTTACCTCACCATCACGCTGACTGTCATTGACTCGGGAGGGCTGACAGACTCCGCCAGCGTCGACATCGTCCCACAGATCGCTGACCTCACCTTCGCGACCTCCCCAACTGGGCTCAACATCGTGGTCGGGTCGCAAGCCGCCATCGCTCCCTTCACTGTGACGGCGATTGTCGGCGGCGAGCTCTCTGTCAATGCTCCTAGCCCTCAAGCCTGCGGCGTCAGCACCTGCACCTTCTCGGCGTGGTCCGACGGCGGGGCCGCCTCCCATTTCATCGCGGTTTTACCGTCGGCGACCACCCACACCGCCACGTATACCCCCACCGGTGGTGGAGGTGGCGGTGGTGGTGGCACTTCGGCGACCCCCGCCACGTTCACCGACGTTCCGCCGCAACACCTGTTCTTCAAAGAGATCGAATGGCTGGCGGCCAGCGAGATCACGAAGGGGTGCAGTTCAACCGCGTTCTGCCCCGACGAAGCAGTCACCCGGGGCCAAATGGCGGCGTTTCTGACCCGGGCGCTCAAACTCACTGCTCCATCAGGAGCCAACACCTTCACCGACGACGAGGGATCGATCTTCGAGAGCGATATCGAGGCGCTGTACGCCGCCGGCATAACCGTAGGTTGCAGCCCCACAAAGTTCTGCCCCGATGACCCGGTCACGAGAGGCCAGATGGCTGCGTTCCTGACCCGGGCCCTCAAACTCACAGCGCCGCCCGGTGCCGACACTTTCACCGACGACGAGGGCTCAATCTTCGAAAACCAGATCGAAGCGATCTACGTCGCCGACATCACCGTGGGCTGCGGCCCGGGCGTGTTCTGCCCCGATCAGCCCGTGACCCGCGGGCAAATGGCAGCTTTTCTTTATCGGGCCCTGAGCGGCGTCTGAGCACTCGCCACTGTTAGCCTGGTGGATCAGCGACGGGAGGAAGGGGAATGATGAAGGGGGCGGTTTGCCGGGCAACGCTACCGCGCGCGAAATGCTGGCGTCCCACCTCCCCGACCACTGGATCGACCACATGCGAGGTGGCTGACTAGCGAGGTCGGAGATTTCGGCGACACGTCGAGCTGCCGGGCAGAGCGTCTTGACGGACAAGGGGCAGGGGTGCAAGGGAAGCGGCTGGGAGGCTCTGAGATGCAAGGTAGTTTGGGCGATTCCCGACGACGTCCAAGGAGTTCGTTACCGACGAAAGGCCGGGGCGGCGCGGCATTGAGCGGTTGGTGGGGTTGGAGGCGAGCATGGCTGGCCACGGCCGTCGCCAGCCTTTTCCTGGCGACGATGGGTACTAACCCGATCTCTGCTCAGAACGCCTCCGAAGAAGGCCGGCTTCGTTTCGAAGGTGGCCAGAGCGGCACCGCGGCGGTTACGACGGCCGCCAACACACCGGCGGGTTTCAGCATCACGCCCGTTATCACCGGCCTGACCCTTCCAACGGTGGTCCGTTTCTCGCCCGACGGCCGCGTTCTCGTGGCAGAGAAGTTCGGACGTCTGAAAGTCTTCAGCTCCCTCACCGACACCACGCCTGACTTGGCTGTTGACGTGTCGGCCGACGTTTATGACTGGTGGGATCGGGGCCTGCTCGGCATGGCTCTCCATCCCGACTTCCCCGCCACTCCATATGCATATCTCCTGTACACATGGGATATCGCCGGCTACAGCGACGCTTGTCCGGCCAATCCCGGGCCCACCATCGACGGGTGCATGGCCAACGGCAGATTGGTGCGGGTCTCGATTAACACGAGCAACCAGCAAGTGGGATCTCCGGTAGTCATGCTGGAAGGGAACTGGTGCCAGCAATATCCGAGCCATTCGGTCGGTTCGGTCGACTTCGGCCCCGAGGGTGCCCTTTACGTTTCGGTAGGAGACGGCGCTTCATTCAACGTGGTCGACTACGGACAGCTCGGCGGAACGATATCCGGCTCCTTGACGCCGATGAATCCCTGCGGCGATCCCACCGCCGAGGGTGGGGCCCTCCGCAGCCAGGACCTCCGCACAGCCGGAGATCTGGCCACCTTCGACGGGACGATCCTTCGCATCGATCCGATCACCGGAGCAGCTTGGCCGGGAAATCCCCTGTTGGGGGGCGATCCATCCGATGATCGAATCATCGCCTACGGTCTGCGCAACCCATTCCGCACGATGGTGGCCGACGATGGTCAGATCTGGATCGGCGATGTCGGTTGGGGCACTTGGGAGGAAATCAACCGAATCCCGAGCCCCACCGGTGCGGTCCGCAACTTCGGCTGGCCTTGCAACGAGGGCAATGCCCGCCAACCCAACTATGACGCCGCCAATCTCAGCATTTGCGAGAACTTGTATACCTCCGGTGGCACCACTGCGCCCCATTTCGCCTATCAACACGGGGTGGCACTGCGAGCCTGTCCGGAAACGCCGGGCTCGACGAGCGCCATCACCGGGCTGACGTTCTACGAAGGCGGCTCCTATCCAGCCTCCTACGACGGGGCGCTGTTCTTCACCGACTATTCGCGACAATGCATCTGGGTCATGTATCGAGGGGCCGCCAACCTTCCCGACCCAGCCAACATCGACCGGTTCGCCACCTCGGAGTCCTCGGTGGGTCTTTACCTGGGCCCGGCAGGGGACGTGTTCAGCGTCGACCACGTCAACGGCAGCGTCAAGCGGATCTCCTACTCGGCCACCAACCAGCTTCCGGTGGCGCTGGCGCAGGCCAGCCCCACCAGCGGAACGGCCCCTCTCGTTGTCAACTTCACCGGTTCGGGTTCATCCGACCCCGACGGCGACCCCCTCACCTATGCCTGGGACCTGGATGCCGATGGCCAGCTCGATGATGCCTTCACAGCCAACCCGACCTACACGTACACTACCGCCGGTTCATACACTGTGACGCTCCGAGTTGACGACGGTAGAGGTGGCGTGGACACCGACTCCGTCACCATCGTCGTCAGCTCCTCCGACAACACTCCACCGAGGGCTTCCATCGGTCAGCCGACCCCAGCGCTTCACTGGAAGGTAGGAGAGGTGATCTCATTCTCCGGGTCCGGCACGGACGATGAGGATGTGCCGTCCTCGATTCCGGCTGCTCGCATGAGCTGGTCGCTCGTGCTCTACCACTGCGCTCCCAACATACCGACCGATTGCCACGCGCATCCCCTCAACACCTGGAACGGCATTGCCTCCGGCAGCTTCGTCGGACCCGGGCACGAGGCGCCCGCCTACGTCGAATTGACATTGACCGTCACCGACACGGGGGGCCTAACCGACACCGAAAAGGTCAGGCTCGACCCGGCCACGGTGCAAGTGAGCTTTGTCACCATCCCGAACGGACTGCAGCTGTCGGTGGGTTCGACCACTCAGGCGGCGCCCTTCAGCCGGGAGATGATCGTGGACTTTCAGACCACGATCGGCGCTCCCACTCCCCAAACCCTGGGAGGCGCCACCTACGACTGGGTGTCCTGGTCGCAGGGTGGGCCGGTCAGCCAAGGGATCACCGCGGTTGCCCCCCGGACCTACACCGCCACCTTCAACGGCCGCCCCGTGGCGGTATTGACGGCCTCGCCGACCACCGGTCGGGTACCCCTAACAGTGTCCTTCAACGCCACCGGGTCGACCGACCCGGAGGGCGGGTCACTGAACTATGCGTGGGATCTCGACGGCGACGGTGTATTCGGCTCACCCTCCAACACCCCGACGGCATCGTTTACCTACAGTTCCTCGGGTACCTACTTCGCCAAGGTGAGGGTGTCCGACCCGCTCGGCTCGGTCTCGGTTGCGGAGGTGAAGATCACCATCAAGCGAGGCCGGGGCCGCTAGCACCCGACTGCCAGCTGCGTAGTCATACGGAGTCCTGAGCTAACGGAAAAGAGAACGCCGCCAGAAAGAATCCGGCGGCGTTCCTTATTAATGGCTGGTGGTCGCTAGGGGAGTGACGTACTGGTTGGCGGCGTTGATGTACTAGTTGTCGACGTCGACGTCGACGTGGTAGTTGTCTCACACACCGGCGTATCGCTTAACAACAGCTTGCCGCCACTCACATTGTCGGACGCACTCAAAAGTGTGGCGCCGGTCGACAGCGTGATGTGATAGTGCAGGTTGGTGGAACTTGACGGGGTATTGGCGACGGTCACCGTACCGGTGCTGAACACAGCGGTCAGGGTCCCGGAGGTGGCGCTCGTCTGATTGTGCACCCAGTGCCACGTGCCTCCACAGGCCACGGTTACCGGCACCGGCTGCTGCTGGACCTCCGCCCCGGCTGGGCTCACCGCCAGCACGGATACCAGCAAAGCAAACAGCAAGAGCACTCCCGCCGCTCGCCTCTTGTACAAACTTCCCATATGCCTCCCTTTCTTCGATCCCGGCAAGGGTTGGGTCGGCACCGTGGCTCGCTGCCCCGGCAAGAAGCGGATGAACCTTTCCCACTGCCCCGTGTGGTCAGGTTAATCGGCGAGTTGTCGCACCGCAACGGGGGTCAGGCGGCTCGCCGGCAAGCCGCGGTGCGGTCGTGGTGATGAGCGGCCGCCGCGACCTCTAGGCGAAGCGCTCCGGGCCCCCGCCGGCCGACTAGTCGACGATCAGCAGCTCCCGAGATGAATTATTGAGCTCCTCAGCACCGCCGTTGGTGACGACCACGATGTCCTCGATGCGCATGCCGAACCGGCCGGGAACGTAGATACCCGGTTCGATCGAGAATGCCATACCGGGCAGGAGCTGTTCGCGATTGCCCTCCACGATGTAGGGGTCTTCGTGCCCGTCCAGCCCGATACCGTGCCCCGTTCGATGTATGAAGTGCCGGCCGAATCCGGCCTGAGTCAATAGCGAGCGGGTGATTCGGTCGATTGACTCGGCTGTAACCCCCGGTTCGACCGCTCTGCGGCCGGCTTCCTGGGCGGCGGCCAGCACCGCATATGCCTCTCGCACCTGGGTCGATGGCTCACCGATGTGAAAGGTTCTCGTGGTATCCGAGCAATAGCCGGACAGCCGGCCGCCGAAATCGACCACCACGGCGTCACCAGGCGCCATTACCCGCTCGCCCGGCTCGTGATGAGGAGAAGCCCCGTTTGGACCAGAGGCGACGATATGGAATGTCGCTAGGTCGTGGCCCTCCTCGACGGTCATGGCCCGCACCAGCGCCGACAGCTCCCGTTCCGATCGACCGGAGAAACGCATTCTGCGCAATCGATCGACCACTCGATCGGCGGCGGCCGC
>Ga0209751_10006719_pt1 | contig 10629 bp, 9 predicted proteins | sample RifCSP13_1_FD_184019 | JGI IMG/M metagenome (GOLD analysis project Ga0209751, IMG submission 184019) | Soil microbial communities from Rifle, Colorado - Rifle CSP2_sed 13_1 (SPAdes) (version 2) | ecosystem: Environmental > Terrestrial > Deep subsurface > Rock core/Sediment | place: Rifle...
TGTTGCATTCAACTCACTTTGCCATGACTCAAGGATATCGAGTATATCATTCGTTGCCTCTCTGTTGTGAATGACAACCGGGAGACTCAATTCTGCAGCCAGGTAGAGCTGCTCTCGAAATATTCTTTTTTGTAAATCAATCGGCGCATAATCCCGATAAAAATCCAAGCCGATCTCGCCAATTGCGATGACCTTTGGATGTTGGGCTATGGACCGAAGTTGTTTAATTGTATTTTGCGTGTAACTTAGCGCTTCGTTTGGATGGATACCAACAGCCACAAATACTTCTGGATAAATTTCAGACAAGCTGATCGCAGTCCTGCTCGTACTCAGGTCGATTCCTGGGTTCAGGATGCGAATAAGTCCCGCATTCCCGGCGCGTTCCAGGACTTCATCCCGATCGTCATCGAATAAATTAAAATCCAAATGGCAATGAGTGTCGGTGACCTCCATTGATTTTGCACCCGAGACGATTTATTTAATCCCGACCACGCGCAATCCATCCTCCAAGATTGCAGATACCTGGTCCTGGTGAGTAGTTTCTGTATAGACCCGAATAATCGGCTCTGTGCCGGAAAATCTAATTAATAACCAGCCGCCATCCTCCAAGGAAAACTTATATCCATCGGTGGTATCTAATCCTGTCACTTCGAGACCACCGAGTGTTTTTGGTTTTGAATTCAGAATGAGTTGTTCGCGAGCTTTTCTGTCACCTTCAAAACGCGTATCAATTCGATCATAATAATGAGCGCCGACTTTCTCAAAGAGCATTTCGATTAATTGCGATGGCTTTTTTCCGGTCTTGACCATCAGATCCAACAAATAGAGGCCGGCAAGGATTCCATCTCTTTCCGGAACGTGGTTGCGAAATGCATAGCCTCCCGATTCTTCGCCTCCTATCAGCGCATCGGTCTCAAGCATTTTAGGCGCCACATACTTAAATCCCACGCCGGTATCATAAACTGGTATATTGTAGATTTTCCCCAGTTTGTTCAACATGTTCGTAGTAGAGAGCGTCTTTACAATCGGCCCTCGCTGGCCGCGGATTTCCAGAAGGTAATAAGCGAGCAATCCATACACTCTGAGTTGGTCAATAAATTCACCGTTTTCATCGCCAATTCCTATCCGGTCTGCGTCTCCATCGGTGACGATAAGCACATCGGCGCGATTTTCCATCGTGGCGCGTAAGCCAGCGTCGACATTCGGTGGTATGGGTTCAGGCCTCCCCATCTCAGGGAAGATGGGGTTTCGAACGTTATGTATTTCCGTTATCCTGGTTTTCCCCCCCGCCAACAGCTTTTGGTACCACCCCGCCCCATTCCCCCACATCGGATCAACCAAAATATGTAAACCGGCTTCCCGAATTGGTTGTAAATCGATCAGCCGGTGTATTTGGGCAATATAAGCAGGTGCGGGGTCAAAATGCACTATTCTCCCCCCCCGTTCTGCTTCCGAGATGGGCATTCGGACAACCAGTTCTTCCGTGTCAGGTATCTCGCTTTCGATCTCCTTTAATCCCTGCGGGTCGATCGCCCCTCCATATTCGTTCCGCACTTTAAATCCATTGTCTGTGGGAGGGTTATGCGAGGCCGTGATGTTGACTCCGCCTGCCGCTTGCTTGTCAACAATGGAATACGCAATAACGGGCGTTGGTGTCGCTCCATCAGTGAGAAATACCCCAAAACCATTCCCTGCCAGCACTTCGGCGACAGCCACGGCAAATCCTTCCGACTGGAACCTCTTATCATAACCCACTACAACCCAGCTATCATTGGGATGCTTTCTAACCAGGTATCTGGCAAAACCCTGAGCACAGCGGCGGACATTGGCAAACGTGTAATCATCCGCAATCTGGCCTCGCCAACCATCGGTTCCGAACTTTATTTTTACCGTCATCAAATCTCCTGATTAAGTGGTGAGAAGAATAACAAAAGCTATTATATCAAGGTAAATTCGGGAGATATAAGTAATCTCCACACATGGATAAGAATCAGGTACAGTTGCAGTTGTAATTTGCCCGTAATTGTCGTATAAAAGGGCATGTTTTTACCAAAATTCTTTAAGCCCAATAATTCGGTGTGGTAAGATTAAAACCCATTACCTGTATCGGTGGATAAATTATGGATAGAACAAAAATCTACTTAGATTATGCTGCCACCACTCCCGTGGACCCACGTGTCCTGGAATGTATGCTGCCATATTTTCGAGAGCATTTTGGCAACCCATCATCTATACACGCCTTCGGGCAACGTGCTGAGTCTGCTCTGGAGAACGCTCGTGAGACAGTTGCTGACACCTTGAATTGCGTTCCTGATGAAATTATTTTCACCTCCGGCGGAACAGAAAGCGATAACCTTGCCTTGCGGGGAGCGGCCCTGGCAGCACGCAAATTACGAGGTGCAAACCACATTCTGATTACACCTGTTGAGCATCATGCCGTGCTAAATACAGCCAGGCAGCTTGCTGAACTATTTGGATTTGAGGTCGAATTTTTGCCCGTAGATCGATATGGATGGCTAGACCCTCAAGTTGTTCATGATCATCTCCAACCGGATACTGCACTTGTCTCTGTTATTTATGCCAATAACGAAATTGGGACGATAAACCCGATACGTGAAATTGGTCACATATGCAGGCAAAAAAACATCCCTTTCCATTCCGATGCCGTCCAGGCAGCCGCTTATTTACCTGTTAAAGTCGATGAACTACAGGTAGATTTGCTCTCCTTAGGATCTCATAAATTCTACGGACCAAAAGGCGTCGGCATATTGTATGCCCGCAAGGGTACACCGTTAACAGCCACCCAAACAGGCGGCGGACAGGAGCGCGGTTTGCGCGCCGGCACATCGAATATCCCCTATATCGTCGGCTCTGCCGAGGCCTTGCGTATTGCCGATCAGGAGCGTTCCAGGCGAAGGGAACACGTTCAACCGATGCGCGATCAGATTATCGAGAGCATATTGGAGCGGATATCCGATAGCCAGCTCACCGGGCATCCTGCTTTGCGCCTCCCCAATCATGCCAGTTTTGCATTCCGCCACGTCGATGGCAACTTCCTTCTCATGTTATTGGATAGCAATGGTTTTGCCTGCTCATCTGGATCGGCGTGCAAAGTTGGGAATCCGGAGCCATCCGAGGTCTTGCTGGCGCTCGGTTTGGAAGCAGATTGGGCTCTGGGTTCTTTGCGGGTTACAATCGGCAATGATTCGACCTTCGAGCAGATAAATAAATTTATTAAGTTCCTTCCAATGGTTGTTTCCAGGGCTCGCAGCCTCACTGCTTATTCGACACACTGATAGCCAAGTTTAAATACCAGGTAAGCATATGGGATCAGGTAATAAAAAAGTTGTAGTTGCCATGAGCGGCGGCGTCGATAGCTCAGTTGCCGCTGCTCTGCTGGTCGAGCGGGGTTACGATGTTACCGGTATGATGCTTCGTTTATGGAACGAGCCAGGCACAGAATCCGCAAATCGCTGTTGCACGCCCGATTCCATTGCACTGGCGCGCCAGGTCGCCTTAAAAATTAGCATACCCTTCTATGTCATTGACGCCAGGCAGCCCTTTCACGATGTGGTGGTAAGAAATTTCCTGGCTGACTATGCGCAAGGAGTTACTCCCAATCCCTGTTTGAATTGCAATCGTTATATCCGCTTCGGCCTGCTTCTCAACCACGCATTGGCTCTCAGAGCAGAATTTCTGGCAACAGGTCATTACGCGCGGTTAAAAAAAGATGGCAAAGGTAAAATTCAATTGCTCCGAGCGCTGGATCAAGCTAAAGACCAATCCTACGTGCTCCATGTCTTGAACCAAGAACAATTGTCTCGGGGTCTATTCCCTATCGGAGATTACACCAAAGAGCAGGTTCGTCAACTTGCGATCCGATATAATCTTCCCGTAGCTGCACGCCGTGATAGCCAGGATCTATGTTTTCTCGCTGGTGGGGATTACCGCAGCTTCTTATTCAGGAACGCGCCTGCATCCCTAAGGCCGGGCAAAATTATCACCCGATCAGGCAAAGAAGTGGGAGAACACGGCGGATTGGCTCTGTTCACCATCGGGCAACGCAAGGGCCTGGGAGTAACTGGCGATCAACCATTTTACGTGATTGATAAGGACATTCCCAATAACATCTTAATTATCGGGAAGAAAGAAGAATTGGGAAGCACATCTCTATCGGCGAGAGATTTCAATTGGATCTCGGAAGAAATCCCTGCCAATCCTTTCAAAGCGATGGTAAAAATCCGCTATAAGGCTATTGATACCTGGGGGACTGTTTACCCACGCTCTGAGAATACTATATTGATCAATTTTGACCAGCCTCTTATAGCCATCACCCCAGGGCAGGCTGCAGTGGTTTACCAGGACCAAATCTGTCTCGGCGGTGGCATTATCGAGCAATCCAACATTCCAGTTCAAATGATAGAAGATCAGGACCACTTAATATGACAATTCCCGGGCTTATTTTTGGCGTCATCATTTCCACTCTTTACGGCGCTGCATTCCATTTTTGGCAAGGAGGCGGGCTTGGCAAGCTCATCCTGTATTTAATATTGGGTTGGACCGGATTCTGGATAGGTCACACCGTAGGAAATCTTCTGAATTGGAGCTTCGCCAGCATTGGTCCTCTCAATTTTGGGGCTGCGACATTGCTTAGCCTGGGATTTTTGGGTATCGGTCACTGGCTGAGCCAGGTTGAGATCGAGAGAAAATGAGACAGCAGCATCCGGTCACTCATGAGGGCGATCTAGTCCAGATTGTAAGTCCAACCAATAAAATTTATTTTGCCAGGTTGCTCCCCGGCGGCTCCTTGCATACCCATCGTGGCGTGCTAAAATTCGATGATTTAATCGGCGTTCCTTGGGGCATCCAGGTTAAAAGCCATCTAGGTAGCACTTTTTACCTCTTGCAACCTTCATTGGGAATCCTTATCCAGGATATTAAACGCAATACACAGATCATGTATCCGAAGGACATCGGTTACACTCTTGTGACCTTAGGGATTGGGCTCGGATCGACGGTCATCGAAGCCGGTACAGGTTCGGGTGCGCTCACTACCGCGCTCGCCTGGGCAGTGGGAACTCAAGGAAAGGTATATTCATATGAGGTGCGACAGGAAATTCAAAACCTGGCCCAAAAGAATCTTGAGCGTGTTGGATTTTTACCTCGGGTAGACCTCAAATTGAAAGATATATCTGCTGGTTTTGACGAAAAGAACGTTGACGTCGTATTCCTGGATCTGCCCAATCCTTATGATTATATTTCCCAAGCGAAGGAAGCATTGATGCCGGGAGGCTATTTTGGAGCGATCGTGCCTACTGTTAATCAAGTTGAGCGTTTACTCTATGCTCTCCACGAACATCTTTTTGCTTTTGTAGATGTATGTGAGATCCTGTTGAGGTATTACAAAGCAAACCCTATACGCCTCAGGCCTACCGATCGGATGGTCGCACACACTGGGTACCTTATCTTTGCGCGCAAGATCATCGCCTCCGGGTTGCCCGAAAAGGAAACCTCTTCTGTTTCAACCATTTAACTTATTTTTTCTATTGGGTCAATATGTTTTCGCCGGGTGCGGGTCTTACAGAGCAGGAAATAATCGACCGCCTTCAAGCAGCCAATAGTAATAGCGTAGATTCCCCATATCCTCCGGGGTTTTTCAATAGTCCAACCCGCTCCGCGGCTGTTTTACTGCCGCTGCTGCTTCATAATTCCATCTGGCACTTGCTTTACATACACAGGACCCAGCATAAAGATGACCCGCATTCGGGTCAGGTTGCATTTCCCGGCGGCTCTCGCGACTTAAACGATCCGGACCCTATCTCCAACGCGCTCCGTGAAACCTATGAAGAATTGGGGGTTGAACCCAGCGATGTAAAGATACTAGGTCAATTAAATGACTTCGTCACTATCACTGGCTATCAAGTCACCCCTGTTGTGGGGTTAATTCCCTGGCCTTATGATTTGAAAATAGCGCGCCACGAGGTAAGCCACTGCTTCACGATCCCCCTCGACTGGCTTGCCAATCCGGCAAATTACATCATCCAGGAACGTCAACTACCCGATCCTTATCCCAGCATACCTGTAATCTACTACCATATGTATGATGGCGAAGTTTTGTGGGGAGCGAGTGCAAAATTTACCTTATCGTTGATTGATGTTCTGTTTTACCATCCTGCGCGTAAATTTCAAGGTGCAGGATAAAAAATCCCGGGCAGAATTCGCTAGCCCGGGATTATGAACAAGAGCTGCGCTCTAATCCAAATCCTCTTCCTTTTTGCCACGCTCAACCAACTCGGGCTCTTCCGTGACCTCGACTTCTTCTACCTCCTCCTCCGCCTCGAACTCAGCATAAGTCGCCAAAACCATCATCTCGTTAGGATCGGATAGAACCGTAATGCTTGCCGGCAGTTGGATATCGCGAACATACAGCGCGTCACCAATTTCTTTGATAGAACTTATATCTACGATGATCCTGTCTGGCAGGTCTGCTGGCAAGCATTCAACTTCCAGATCTTCTTGACCGGTTACCAGTACTGCTCCTCGCTCTTCCACAGCAGGAGCTTCGCCGTGTAGCTCAATAATTACCGAGGTGCGGATTTTATCATCCAAAGAGACAGCCATTAAATCAACGTGTTGCAGCGTGTTTCGAACGGGATGAATTTGTTTGTCCCTCACCAGTGCATAGTATTTTTGACCTTCAAGATCTATCACCAACAATTGGGAAGAAGTAATGTACGGCATGATCCGGCTGGTTTCACGGTAATTCAAGCTTATAGCAACAGGATCGATCCGCCTGCCGTATAACGTTGCCGGCACCAGACCTTCTCTCCGTAACGCTCGAACCTGCTTTCCTATGATATTACGATGTTTCGCTGCTAATACAATTTCATCCATTTCAACCTTCCTCAAGCTCAAGCATTTTTTCTCAGTATAAGATATTCCTTAGACTATGGCAAAAAAAACCGCCTCCTGATGGGGGGCGTTCGCACCATTGCGGGATGAATTTTAGCCGCCTTGCTATGTTTCGTCAATAGCATAGGGTATACTATTTTGGATTCGAAAATACCTCATTCATTAATTGAGAGCCTGAGAAAATCACAAATTTTATCATAACCTCTAAAAACGCTCATGCCAAGGAGTTTTTCGAATGAATAATGAGAGACCCAGTCGTTTGGCTGTCCTCACTAGCGGCGGTGACGCACCGGGAATGAATTCCGCAGTTCGGGCTATCGTCCGCACAGCCTTACATTATGGAGTCGGCGTCTACGCCATCTACGAAGGTTATCAAGGCATGGTTGAAGGGGGCGATAAAATTCGCGCCATGCCCTGGGATGGGGTGGGAGGAATAATGCATCGCGGCGGAACGGCCATCGGCACAGCCAGATCTGAAGAGTTTAGATCTCGGGATGGCCGTCTGAGAGCGGCAAAGAATCTTTCAGAGAATGAAATCGACAAGCTGGTGATCATCGGGGGTGATGGGAGCCTGACCGGAGCTCAGATCTTTCACCAGGAGTGGTCCGGATTGCTCAGCGAGCTGGTTTCAACCAATCAGATATCCTCAGCAGTTGCCAATCGCCATCCGAATCTTTTGATCACTGGATTAGTTGGCTCGATCGATAACGATATGTTCGGCACCGATATGACGATCGGCGCTGACACTGCTTTACACCGCATTACCGAAGCCGTTGACGCCATCTCGAGCACAGCAGCAAGCCATCAACGCACGTTTGTTGTCAAAGTAATGGGACGTAATTGCGGATATTTAGCCCTGATGGGCGCGCTGGCTACCGGCGCAGATTGGGTTTTAATCCCTGAACACCCTCCCGATACAGATAATTGGGAGGAATTAATGTGTAAACGATTGGTAGCTGGACGTAAAGCCGGTCGTCGCGATTCCATCGTTATTTTAGCCGAAGGAGCTCAGGATCGCCACGGAAATTATATTGGCAGCACTTACGTGTCACAAGTATTGGAAGAATGTATGGGCGAAGAGGTCCGGGTGACTGTGTTGGGTCACGTTCAGCGGGGTGGGTCGCCCAGCGCCTTTGATCGAAATTTAGGTACTCTGTTAGGGCACGAAGCCGTCCTTACTATACTTACCTCTCCGCCCGGGACTGAGCCACAATTAATTGGCTTGCGTGGGAATCGCATCACCCGGTCGCCTTTGATAGAGTGTGTGGAAAAAACGCACCAGGTTGCTAAAGCCATTTCTGATCATGATTATGAGCTGGCGATGAGCCTGAGAGGCTCAAGCTTCGGTGAGGCATTTAAAACCTTAAGGACAATGCTGCGTTCCCTTCCCCATCCTCCGTCAGCCGATCAATCTCGTTTGCGCATTGCGGTAATCCATTCCGGAGCGCCCTCGCCTGGCATGAATTCGGCTGTGCGTGCTGCGGTTCGCATCGGTCTGGACCGAGGACACATTATGTTGGGAATCCGCAATGGTTTTCGCGGTCTGATTGATGGTTCCGTGTCAGAATTGGATTGGATGAGCGTGAACGGGTGGGCTTCTCTGGGTGGCTCCGAATTAGGGACAAATCGGCACATCCCTACTGGCAGCGATTTCTACCACATTGCGAAAAACATTGAGAAATTTAACATTCAGGGGTTGCTGCTCATTGGCGGTTGGTCGGGTTACGAATCGGTCCATCATCTGCTCACCGAAAGAAACAACTTCCCCGCCTTCAATATTCCAATCGTGTGTATGCCTGCAACGATCAATAATAATCTCCCTGGCTCGGAGTTAAGCGTTGGCGCAGATACAGCTTTAAATAATATCGTCCAGGCTGTTGATAAAATCAAGCATTCTGCAGTTGCCCTGAAGCGATGTTTCATTGTAGAGGTTATGGGTAGGAAATGCGGCTACCTGGCGTTGATGGGTGGATTGGCTACAGGCGCTGAGCGGGTCTATCTAAACGAGGAAGGCGTGACGCTTCACGATCTCCAAAATGATGTTGACTTGTTGATCGAAGGCTTCAAAAGCGGCAAAAGACTGGGCCTGATCATAAGAAATGAACAGGCCAATGATGTTTATCAAACGAATTTCATGTGTGCCCTGTTTGAAGAGGAAGGTGGGAAAATTTTCGATGTGCGCCAATCGATTTTAGGTCACCTGCAACAAGGTGGCGACCCCTCTCCGTTCGACCGTATCGAGGCCACCCGTTTTGCGACATCAAGCATCGAATATCTAATCGAACTGCTCGAAAAGGGATCGACCCAGGGCGCTTTTATGGGCTTGCAGGGCAAAGAAATTAAATTTCATGATCTGGAAGATTTTCCCCGGATGGTAGATATCGAAAAACAACGCCCGAAAGAACAATGGTGGCTGGCGATCAGGCCCATCGCAAAGTTGCTTGCCCAACCTTCGCCCGGATACTTTCAAATTAACCATTTGCCACGCAATTGGGATAGCCGGTAAACCAATTTACAGCAGCCTCTTCACCAGTCACACCCAATCCATGTTTTTATACCAGCTAACTTTCCTATTCTTTTGTACATGGTCACGTCTGAAAAAGGTTCACCTAAAATATCATCGTGGAGCGCCCAGGATCGGAGACGAACACTCTTAGCTGCATTGGGCTGCCGAAATGGAGCGCTGCCATCCAGCTTATCCATTAATTCGCCACCAGAGGAAAATCCTTTCTGGATTCGTTCCATCAAGCCTCTACCTTTTCCATACGCAAATCCATAATTTTCAAATATCACAGCATTGTGATAATACAATGGCTCAACAAAATACATCTCGTGTCCCAGGCTGGCAACAAATCTCTCAAATGCTTTAATAGCCTGCCCAAGCAAGCGCAAACCCTTACGAACCTGACCCGGCGCTAATCCGAAATTCAAAGCTTTAATTTCTGCATCAATGTTGCGCGTGTGTGTGCCGAATTTTGTCGAGGTGCCATCGGGTAAACGATCCACGTCAAACCTTGGTGAATCGGGGTCGTTCAGGATATACAATAGAACGTGCAAGTGCCCTGTAAGCGTATCAGTGATATGTCCGTAAAGTACAGGATCGATAAAATCGCTTTTATGCTTCAACTTCATCTCGGCGCTGTTACTGCTTGCCGGGCACACGAGCTGAAGGAGGTCGTTTCCATCTTTATCAAACAGATAAGGGTTGAGATTAAATTTTTCAATTAACTCCACCGGGATCAACCGGGTGTAAATTTCACGCTTTTCAAAGTCGCTCAATCGATTGATCTGACTGATCGTATATATAGTTTTTGCTTCGGAATTAGCAGTCATTCTCTTCTTCGTATCTCGCGCTGGAGCTCTCGTTCAGCATCTCGTTTAGCTATCGTTTCCCTTTTGTCATACTGTTTTTTGCCCCGCGCAACAGCAATTTCCACCTTCGCCAGGCCATTCTTTATATAAACCTTTGTCGGAATGATTGAGATGCCTTTCTTCCGCACCTCGTTCCACAATTTGTGTATCTCAACTCGAGTTAATAGAAGTTTTCGCTTGCGTCGTGGTTCATGACCGAAAATACTTGCCTGACTATATGGAGCAACATGGGCGTCTACCAACCAGGCTTCTCTCCCATCAATTTGAATATATGCCTCTGAAAGGCTAATTTGACCAGCTCGGATAGATTTTATCTCGCTTCCCAGCAAAACAATTCCCGCTTCA
>Ga0209751_10006720_pt1 | contig 10628 bp, 11 predicted proteins | sample RifCSP13_1_FD_184019 | JGI IMG/M metagenome (GOLD analysis project Ga0209751, IMG submission 184019) | Soil microbial communities from Rifle, Colorado - Rifle CSP2_sed 13_1 (SPAdes) (version 2) | ecosystem: Environmental > Terrestrial > Deep subsurface > Rock core/Sediment | place: Rifle...
AAGACATTCAACACGCCGGAGATTCGGATCGACTGCCCGGAGGAAAAGAAGTTCGAGACGGTTGAAAGGGTAAAAGAGATTCTTTCAAAGGACTATCCGATAATAGATATCGATGGCGTAAGGGTAAAGTTTGCCGAAGGCTGGGGGCTTCTCAGGGCCTCCAACACAGGCCCTATACTTGTAATGAGGTTTGAGGCAACGTCGGAGGAAAGGCTTTCGGAATACAGAAAAATTGTGGAAGACATTTTAAAGGAAGTGAGTTAAAGGAGAAAAAGGATTATGGCAGTTATAGCCCCGTTTAAAGGGATTTTGTACAATCCAGAAAAGATCAGGGAGATGTCAAAGGTGATCGCTCCTCCTTATGATGTGATCTCCCCCGATGGGCAGGAGAATCTTTATCAAAAGAGCGACTACAACATAGTCAGGCTTGACTTTGCCAAGGGATCTCCTTCTGATAATGACATCAATAACCGGTATACGAGGGCTGCATCTGATCTTAAAAAGTGGCAGGCGGATGGAATACTGGTCATGGATGAAAGGCCTGCCGTCTATATTTACGAACAGGATTATCGTTTGAAAGACGGCACTCTTAAGACAAGAAAAGGGTTTATCTCCCTGGTACGCATAGAGGAGCTTGACTCCGGCGTAATCCTTCCGCACGAAAGGACCCTTTCAGGGCCTAAGACAGACAGGCTTAACCTGACAAAGGCAACAGACGCCAACTTTTCTCCCATCTTTTCCCTCTATTCCGACCCGGAGATGAAGACAAGCGCCCTTTTGTCAGGGGAATCAAAGACCCTGCCCTTAGTGAACGTCCAGGGTGAAGACGGCGCCAACAACAGGCTTTGGCGTGTCACCGACGAGTCCAACATAAACGGCCTTATAAGAGAGATCTCCGATAAGATGATATTTATTGCAGACGGGCATCACCGCTATGAAACGGCCCTTAATTACAGGAACGAGATGAGGGAGAAGCACCCTGATTATACAGGCAGGGAGGGTTTCAACTATACCCTCATGTACTTTTCTAATATGGACGACGAAGGGCTTACTGTATTCCCCACCCACAGGCTGATATATGGGGTAAAGGACTTTGATCCTGCGGTGTTTGAAAACAGGCTTTCTGAGAACTTTAAGATAGAGAGGATGCCAACACCTGCATCGGCGAACCTCTGGAGCTCATTCATGAGGAGGTTGAAGGAAAAGGGGAAGAGCGGCCATTCCTTCGGGGTTTATGCAAAGGGATGGAATCATGCGGCAATAATAACCTTGAGAAATGAAGAAGTTATGGACAGGTTGGTTGCCGGGCACTCCAAGGCGTACAGAAGACTTGATGTGACTATACTCCATACACTGGTCATTGAAAATATCCTGGGTGTCAGTAAGGAGTGCCAGGAGAGAAAGGAGAACATAGAGTACATCCAGGACGAAGATGACGGCCTTTCAAAGGTTCAGCATGGTGAGCGCCAGCTCTTTTTTATACTGAATCCCACTAAGGTGACCGAAGTAGAGGAGGTGGCTAAGGCCAGGGACAAGATGCCGCAGAAGTCCACGTACTTTTATCCAAAGCTTCTGACAGGCCTTGTTGTCAACAAGATCGGAGATACAACTATATAAACTTTTGACGACTTCGTAAAAAGTCAAATTGCGGCGTTTCTCAAAAGCTTCGTTATTCCAGCGTAGCAATAAGTACGCTTCACTCCTCAGCTTTTTCGTGCCTTGCCCTTTGGGCTTTTTACTATGTCGTCTAAAAAACTTTTTATGAGACCATAAACTTTTGACTTTTACACTTTTTTTACTGTATACTGTATACAATTATGGCACGCAGATCACGAAGAACTATAGACCAGACACAGACCCTGAGGGAGCGTATTGTAAACATCCTCAGGGAATCTATTATAAAGGGGACGCTGAAGCCTGGAGAGCGCGTAGCAGAATCAGACCTCGCCGAGAAATATGGAATCAGCAGGACTCCCATCAGAGAGGCATTCCGGCAGCTTGAGACTGAGGGCTTTTTGAAAGTCATACCGAGGAGAGGTGCGGAGGTCACGTCCCTGACAGAGGAGGATGTAAGGGAGTTTTATGAAGTGAAGTCTCTTCTGGAGAGTTATGCAGCAAAGGTCGCAACAGACAGGCTCTCCGAAAAGGACATCAAAAGACTGGAAATGCTCAACTCTTCCATGGAGCGTTTTGCCAGGAACGACGACATAAAGGGTTTTTTTAAGGCCGACAACGATTTCCACGATATATTCATTCAGAAATGCGGCAACGACAAACTCTGCAATATCATTCAAAATCTCCTACAGCAGTTCCAGAGGTTCAGGATCGCGTCCTTTGTTCTAAAGGGAAGGATGGAGGTCTCGGTAGACCAGCACAAGGATATTATCAAGGCGTGCTGTGACAGGGACTCTAATCTTGTCGAACAGCTTGTCAAAAGGAATGCCGAGTACAGTGCAAAACTTCTGGCCCAGAGGTTTCAAAAAAGCGGAGAAGCTGTAGTAAAGGGGGTAAGAAAATGATAATAACAAAGCAGAAACCCTTTGAGGTGATAAAAGAGTACCTCCGGGACAATAAGAAGGTATTCATAGTAGGATGCGGCGAATGCGCCACCCTTTGCAAGACTGGCGGCCCGGATGAGATAGTAGAGATGGCCCAGATGCTTAGAGACGCAGGTAAAGAGGTAACAGGCGGTTTTGTGGCTATAGCGCCCTGCAACATAGTCGGGACAAAGATTGAGATGAAGAAGCTGGGTGAGCCGGTCAGGGAGGCGGATGCAGTAATAGTACTCTCCTGCGGCGCTGGTGTCGGCTCAATAGCCGAGACGTATGAGGATAAAAATGTGATTCCTGGCTGTGATTCCCTGTTCCTCGGGAACACTATCAGGGTAGGAAGTTATGACGAAAGATGCATGACCTGCGGTGAGTGCATTTTAGAAGAAACTGGCGGGATATGTCCGGTCACAACCTGCGCAAAGGGTCTTCTCAATGGGCCGTGCGGGGGGATGAACAACGGGAAGTGTGAGATAAGCCCTGATATAGAGTGTGCCTGGGTCAGGATATACAGGAGGCTTGAGAAGAAGGGAAAGCTGGACAGGATGGAAAAAATTCATGAGGCTAAGGACTACTCCAAGCACACAAAACCGGGCGTATTCGAAGGAGAGAAGTACGCAAAGATGAGGAAGAAGCGGTAATCCACCCTCCCCTTAATCCCCTCCCATCAAGGGAGGGGAGACATTTTGGCTCCCTCGCCCCTTGTGGGAGAGGGTTGGGGTGAGGGAACTTTAGCGGAGGCAAGAGATGAAGAGATTCAAGGAAGCCCTGGAGGCCGGTGATTTCGTCATAACAGCCGAGTGCGGACCTCCCAAAGGCACTGACATATCGGAGTTAAAGGAACATGCAAAACACCTCCTGGGCAAGGTCCATGCCCTCAATGTTACTGACAACCAGTCTTCCGTTATGAGGGCAGGTTCCCTCTCTATAAGCAAGGTGCTCCTTGATATGGGACATGACCCGATCTATCAGCTCACGTGCAGGGACAGGAACAGGCTGGCGATCCAGTCGGACCTCTTGTCTGCCCATATCCTTGGAATAAGGAATCTCCTCTGTCTGACGGGGGACAGTATCTCAGTAGGAGACCATAAAGAGGCTAAAGCGGTTTTTGACCTTGAGTCTGTTCAACTGCTGAAAGTGGTTGATACAATGAACAAAGGGAAAGACATGGTAGGGAACGACCTTAAAGGCGCCACCAGCCTTTTTGCAGGCGCAGTTGTCACCCCTGAGGCAAACCCTGTGGAGCCGCAGCTTATGAAGTTTTCAAAGAAGGTGAAGGTTGGAGCGAAGTTCTTCCAGACCCAGGCCATATACGATATTGAGAAGTTCAAGACGTTCATGGAGTATGCCCGCAAATTCGATACAAAGATCCTTGCAGGCATCCTCCTCTTAAGAAGCGCAGGGATGGCAAACTTCCTTAACGCCAATGTCCCAGGTATAACTGTCCCGCAACACTTAATTGACGAACTCAAGACGGCAGGAAAAGAAAAGGCCCTAGACTGCGGCATGGATATAGCTGCCCGCCAGATAAGGGAACTGAAAGGTATATGCGACGGCGTCCATGTCATGGCCATAGGGCTTGAGGATAAGGTGCCGGAGATACTGAAGAGAGCAGGAGTTTAAGGACAAGGATGAAGGCGGAAGGATGAAGGATGAATTAAGAGAAAATTTATCCCTCATCCCTCATCCCTCATCCTTAAAACATTCTATGCCTGAAACTAATTTAAAAGTAGTTTTACTTCGTCATACACCAGAGCCTGAAGAGGCCGTGGCCCTAGCTGCAAAGCTTTGCTACTCATCAGCCAACATCGGCGACCTCCAGGAAAAGATAGAGGCCAAAGACCAGAAAGGTTTTGTGGAGAAGCTCGTAAAGATCGGCCACATGTCCCCTATAGAGCATGTATCCTTCACCTTCGGGATAGAGGGAATATCCAGGGCATGCTCGCACCAGCTTGTCAGGCACAGGGTTGCATCGTACTCCCAGCAATCACAGCGGTACGTAAAAGCAGGGGCCAGGGGTCAGGAGTCAAGGGTCAGTTTTGACTTCATTGTCCCTCCAAGTGTTATAGAAGCAGGGAAGAAGGAGTGGTTCATCGAAAAGATGGAGCATATGCAGATGTGGTACGACGAACTTGTGGAGGCCCTCGGCGACAAGGGGGAAAAGAGCAACGAGGATGCAAGGTTTATCCTGCCAAATGCGGCTGAAACAAAGATAATGGTCACGATGAACGCCAGGGAGCTCCTCCATTTTTTCAGACAACGCTGCTGCAACAGGGCCCAGTGGGAGATAAGGAGGATGGCGGAGGAGATGCTCAGACTTGCTCAAGATGTGGCCCCTACCATATTCAGGACAGCCGGTCCGGGCTGTATCTCAGGGCCATGCACAGAAGGGGAAATGACCTGCGGCAAGATAAAAGAGGTTAGAAAGAGGTACGGGGTCAAGAAATAAAGATAGGACACTTCAAATACAAGAAGTGTCCTATCTTTGCAGCATTACTCACTATTTCTTCTCTTGCCTTTCCTTCATCCGTTCCTGTTTTTTCTCCATCCTCTCTTCCTTCTGCTTCATCATCTCTTCATGCTTCTTCATGAATCCATCCATCTTGTTTATCATCTCATCAAGCTTGATTTTCTGCTCCGCTGTCGGGGTATGGTTGAACTCTTTCAGTATCCCCATAGTCTCCTTCATCATCCCCATCATATCTTGCATCATCTGGTGATGCTCCGTCATGTTCTTCATCATGTCGCCCTTTTTTCCACCCATTTTGGCAGATGCTGAGGTAATTGCCAGAGACGATGCAAAAATTGCAACAATAAACAATCCAGTAAATCTCTTCATATTATTCACCCCCTTTCTTTTTCAATTTACTAACTTTAACCCAGGATTTTAGTTTGTCAAGGTTGTGGCATTTATAGTATAAAAGGTTAGCGCAATATGACTTGGATGATATACTAATAAGACAGGCTCATTGCAGATCTTAAATAAAAGGTGAGACCGATGAAAAAAAGGATTTTATTAATAGGCATCGTACTAATAGTCTTAATCACTGCCGGTCTTTTTCTATCCAGAAAAGATGGAAAAGACGAACCGATTGTCACAACCGGAATTGTCGAAGGGACGGAGGTAAACCTCTCATCCAAAGTTGCGGGCAGGATATCGGAATTCTGCTGCAAAGAAGGCGATAGGGTCAGCAGCGGTCATGTCCTTGTTAGGCTTGAAAGCAATGATATAAAAGCATCATTTGAGCAGGCAAGGGCCGGAGTCCTCAGGGCCAAGGCGGATATCACGTCTGCTGAAGCATCTGTAAAAAACTCCGAGGCAAACATAAGAAGTGCGGAGGCAGAGATAGACTCCGCCCATGCCGATATGGAAAAGACAAAGTCCCAGATGGAGGAGGCTGAAAAGGAGATGCACAGGGCAGAGTTCCTCTATAAAAATGAACTCATCTCAATCAGAGAGGTTGACCTGGCAATGATGACGTACGAAACCTCAACTGCCTCATATAATGCTGCTGAGGCCAAGATAAAAGCGGCTGTCGCAAGAAAGGAGTCGGCAATCTCCCAGTTAAACTCATCCCGAAGCCTCGTTGCGTCAGCGACTGCAAGGCTTAAAGAAGCTGAGGCTGCCTTGAACTTCCAGGAGGCAAGGCTGGACGACACGGTTATAAGAACACCTATTTCAGGTACTGTCGTACTCAAGGCCATGGAGACAGGGGAGGTGGTTTCACCTGGTATAACCATACTAAGCATAGTGGACCTCGATGACCTATGGGTGAGGATAGACATGGAGGAGACCCTCATAGGCTTTGTGAAGATAGGGAACGAGGTGGCTATTCATGTAGACGGTATGCCTGGAGTGACTTTCAATGGCACAGTGGCCGAGATCGGGAAAGAGGCCGACTTTGCCACCCAAAGGGATGTTACCAGAGGGAGGCAGGACATAAAGACCTTCGGGATAAAGATAAAGACAACGGACAAGACCGGAACGCTGAAACCGGGGATGACGGTGATGGTCGAGATACCGAGGAAGGGATAGCCATGCCCCCTGCAGTAGAGGTCCAGAACATAACAAAGAAATTCGGAGAGCTTACGGCCGTTGACGATGTGAGCTTCAGCGTGGCGGAAGGAGAGTTCTTCGGCTTCCTCGGGCCTAACGGCGCAGGGAAGACCACCCTTATACGGATACTGACTACCCTTATCAGGCCCACCAGCGGAAAGGCAAAAGTTGCCTGCTGCGATGTCATCGGGAGACCGGAGGAGGTTAGAAGGGAGATAGGCGTGGTCCCCCAGGCCATGACCAGTGACCTGGATCTGACAGGGTATGAGAATATGGATATATATGGAAGATTTTATGGCATTCCAAAAAAGGAACGGAATGAGAGAGTAACATCCCTGCTGGATATCGTGGGGCTGACTGCAAGGAAGGACGACCTGGTGGCTACATATTCAGGGGGGATGAGAAGGAGGCTTGAGCTGGCCAGGGTACTGGTTCATAAGCCGAAGATACTATTTCTCGACGAGCCTACCATGGGCCTGGATCCTCAGAGCAGAAGGGTTGTATGGGATTTTATCAGGAAGTTCAAGGAGGACTCCATGACAATGTTCCTTACCACCCATTATATGGACGAGGCGGACTCCCTCTGCGACAGGGTGGCGATAATAGACAGGGGGAAGATAATCGCAATGGGTTCTCCGAATGAGTTGAAGGCAGAGATACCGGGTAATGATATTATATCTCTTACGGTAGAGACACCCGTCGATGCTTTTATTGGGGAAATTAAGGCCCTCCCATTTGTCCATAATGTAAATATGGAGGGGGATACCATGAGGGTTTACGTTGACAACGGCACACAAAACCTTGCATATCTATTGGAAAAGGTAAAGTCAATCGGTATAAAGATGGCCTCAGCCACTATCCACCAGCAGTCTCTTGAAGATGTCTTTATTCATCATACAGGGCGGTCCATCAGAGAGGAGGAGGCCAAGAAGGTCAGCTTCCTCTTGGGGGCCGGGGTGCCGCAGAAGATGGGGAGATAGGCCTTGATTGTTTATTGCCTTCTTTACCTCGCGAGTAGAGCAATGCCAACCATTACCCTTCCAGAAAACGTCTTATAAAGCCTTCAGAGGCAACCTGCTTATCTTTCTTGTATAAGGAGAGGACATCTATGCTTGCCTTTATTAAAAACTCGGCCTGCCTGTTCTTCCCTCTGAGGACGGTAAGGAGTTTCTTGACATACCTCTGTTCCGTATCAGTAAGCGCAAACCTGCCCGTAAGGTAGTCCGAAAGAGTTTCCGCCACGCTGCCGGGCTTCTCTCTTTCCGTTGCGGAAAGCTCACTCATCTTGACAAGCATTTCGTTCTTGAAAGGCAGTCCCAATTTATCCTCAAGATAGGCCTGCCGGTTTTTACCAATACCCTTCTTGCCCTTCAATATGCTGTTTAAGTCGGAAGGCGACCACCCCAGCCTTTTGGCCAATGCGTTCTGCTTAATCCCTGCCTTTCCCATATAGACAAGAAGGGCCCCAACAATCGCTTTCTCCAAAATGCTTTTCATCCAATTGAGACTACCTGTTTTTGCTGCAAATTCAATTGCCTAATAAAGTCAATCTATTTTACTTGTTTTATTTCCTAATTTAGTATAAAATTGTACTCCATGATTCTTAACAGATAGGCGGCTATGCCCTCTATTTAGTATTTGAGGCGAATCCATGCTTTTAAAAAGGGGATGAAATGAAGATAGGGATATCCGTATCAGCAATACTGGCAGGTTGCCTTTTTATTATAGCTATATGTGGCTGCGCCGGTGCCCCGGAACTTAAAGAAACGAGGGATATCCGGCTCAATAAGGCGTCCCTCGCCAGAGATGTAACAAGCAGGCAGACTGACTCCATCCCGCTTGAAGAGGCATCAGTCTTTTCCCCCGAAGACCCGCAGGCCCTGATGTGGGTAAAGCTGGATGATGTGGCCGGCAGACATACCCTGAGATGGGAGTGGTATGCCCCTGATGGAAAACTCTATCTGTCTACGGATGACTATAAGATAAATAAAGACGGCAAATACAGGCCATACAACACATCCTGGCACAAGATGGCTATAAAGGGTGAAAGGGCGGCTAGCCTTCAGGGGAAATGGCAGGTTAAGGTCTTCCTCGATGAGAGGCCGATTGCACGCAGTGAGTTTGAGATCAAAAAATCCTTCAGCCTTAAAGATATAGGGCTGGCCAATAAGGTAAAACCCGACAGGCATAAGTGGGCAGTTGTAATCGGCATAGAGAGGTATAGAAAGTCAGCCCCTGTACAATTTGCAGAGAGCGATGCAAGGACTATGAGGGACTACCTGACCAACTATCTTGGCGTGCCTGAAGAAAACACAATTACCATTATAAACGACATGGCCACAAAGGCCGAGCTTGAGGTCATGATAAAAGATCGCCTCCGGGGGCTTATGAGGGAAGGAGATACCCTCTATCTCTATTATGCCGGTCACGGCATCCCTGCCGATGAAACGCCTTATCTCCTCCCGTACGACGGAGACCCGGACAGTCCGGCCATAACAGCCTACTCTATTGACGCCCTATATAAAGACCTTGACCTGCTTCCAGCCAAAAATATCTTCGTCTTCCTTGACACCTGCTTCAGCGGAAGGACTGGACGGGAGGAAAAGGAGACCATGCTGCTTGCAGGGGCCAGGCCCGGCATCCTGAAGGTAAAAGACCCTCTCCTTCTATCAAAGAAGATCGTTGCCATGAGCGCGGCAAAATCAAACCAGCTAAGCAACTACTACAAAGAAGAGGGGCACGGCCTCTTTACATACTATCTCCTCAAAGGGCTGCTTGGAGATGCAGACAGCAACGGCGACAGGAAGATACAGTTGAAGGAGTTGACCGGGTATGTTGAAGAAGAGGTCGGCGTAGCATCGAGAAGGCTATTCGGTCTTTCACGCCAGCAGAACCCGGTAAGTATGCCAAAACCTCTATCCGACAAGGAAGATGCAGTGATTGCGGAGGTACAGAGGTAAACAACCACCCCCAGCCATCCAACCACCCCTGCCCCTCCTTAGCTAAGGAGGGGAGTTTTAAAGTCTAAGCTCCCCTCCTATTTTAGGAGGGGTAGGGGTGGTAAGGGGTGGTAAGGGGTGGTTGAGGGGGTCAGGGGGCGTTATGAAGAACTTATTCCACACAACCATGTTGTCAATATTGCTCTCCGCCTCCCCACTCCATGCCACAGATTGTGAATGGAAAGAGACCACCGGAGAGGCCGCAGTCGAGAATATAACGGCTGAAGAGGCAAGGCAGCTTGCCGTAAACAGGGCGAGGAACAAGGCAGTAGAAGAGGTCGCAGGGGTTCATGTGCAGGGAAGCTCCCTGGTAAAGAACTTCACCCTCGCCGCAGACTTCATTCAGGCCATGAGCGCAGGATACGCCCTTGATGAAAAGGTCGTGAAGTGGGAAACAGGGACATATCAGGAGAAACCGGAAGCAACCCCTCTGACAACATATAAAGTCACACTGAAAAGCTGCGTGGCCGCATCTTCTGCTGAAGACCCGTATTTCAAGGTAAAGGGAGAGCTTAATAGGCCGGTATTTATGGAAGGAGAGGAGGCAAGGATAACCGCATCCTGTACAAAGGACTGCTATCTCACCATCCTTAACCTGACCGCAGGTAACAAGATCAGATTGCTTCTGCCCAATAGCCACGAACCCTCCCCCCGCTTGAAGGCAAACGAGACCTATTCCTTCCCTATGGAAGGCATGGCCCTTGAAATGCACACCATTTCGGGGCATTCAAGGGATACGGAGGCTTTTCTTGTACTCGCAACCAAAGAGAAGTTTGATCTCCTGGGATTACTGACTAAAGGTGAAGAGATATCGCAAAAAGAGTTTTATAAGGCCATCCTTTCATTGCCTGCCGATACAAGGGCGGAGGAGATGGTTGTGTATGAGGTGAGGGAAAGGAATTAAACCAACTCCCCTACCACCCAACCACCCCTTTATCCCCTCCTTATCAAGGAGGGGAGCTATGTTTGAAAGTTCCCCTCCTATTTTAGGAGGGGCAGGGGTGGTAAGTGACTTAGAGCTTT
>Ga0209751_10006722_pt1 | contig 10627 bp, 9 predicted proteins | sample RifCSP13_1_FD_184019 | JGI IMG/M metagenome (GOLD analysis project Ga0209751, IMG submission 184019) | Soil microbial communities from Rifle, Colorado - Rifle CSP2_sed 13_1 (SPAdes) (version 2) | ecosystem: Environmental > Terrestrial > Deep subsurface > Rock core/Sediment | place: Rifle...
CCACGACGGTCAGGTTTCCCGATGCGAGGGCGTCCGCCACGAGCGCCCGCAGTCCAGGCTCATGGAGGTGGAGGCCGCCGCCATTCAGAGTCTCAACGACGTGCGGATTGGTGTCCACTCCCACAACGCGAATGCCCGTCGTGGCGAAGGTGCACGCGGTTGGCAGGCCGATGTATCCAAGACCGAGGACGCAGATCTTCTCGAAAGGCAAAATGACTCCCGCCGCAGTAGCGAATACGCAGGCAATTATAAGGCCTGGGTTCCGGTCGAATTCTGTGGGCGCAGCGAGATCGACAAGCGCTCGGGGTTGCTTGAGCTGCGGGCCCGCTTGTGCGGCAAGGTACTTGCTGTATAATGATTGTGGAGAATAGGTGGACTTCCTGCTCGATCCGAACGTGGCGTACCTGGTGCTTCTTGCTGGTGCGTTGTTCAGCCTGATGGCGATCGTTACTCCCGGGACGGGCCTGCTCGAGACTGCGGCGGTCGTGTTGCTGGCCATGGCGGGCTACGCGGTCTACAACCTCCGGTTCAGTTGGTGGGCGCTTGTCATGGTGGTGCTGAGCATCGTGCCGTTCATATACGCCATCCAGCGGCCGCGGCGAGAGGCCTTTCTGGCAGTTGCTGTCCTGCTGCTGGTCGTGGGATCCGTCTTCATCTTCGCGGAAGAGGACGGTGGGCCGGCAGTTGACCCACTCGTTGCAGTAGCGGCGTCAGCGGGGGTCGGCGGGTTCCTGTGGATCGCGGTGCGCAAGTCGATGCAGGCCATGCACGCGCGGCCCGCGCACGACCTGGGTGCGCTGCGAGGCCAGCTGGGGGAAAGCCGGACGCCGGTGGGGGAGGCTGGAAGCGTGCAAGTGGCGGGCGAGCTCTGGTCGGCCCGGAGCGACCGGACGATCGCGTCGGGACGGCCCGTGCGAGTGGTTGGACGCGACGGATTCGTGCTCATCGTAGAGGAAGACAGCGGCGGAAAGGCCAAGTAAGAGAGGAGGACAAGGATGGACCTATTCGGAGGATCTGTCGCCTGCATCGTCGGCGCAGTACTGATCATCGGCCTTATTTTCCTGGCTAACGCGATCCGCGTTGTCCCGGAGTTCCAGCGCCTCGTCGTGTTTCGACTGGGGCGATGCATCGGGGCCAGGGGGCCCGGGATTGTCCTGTTGATCCCGATCGTCGACCGCGCAGTCAAGGTAGACCTGCGCGAGCAGGTGCGTGAGATCCCGCACCAGACGGCGATCACCAAGGACAACGCACCGATCTCGATCGACTTCCTGTGGTACTTCAAAGTGCTTGACCCGGCCGAGTCGGTCCTGCAGGTCTCGAACTTCGAGATGGCCGCGGCGGGCATTGCGACGACGACGCTGCGTGCCGTGATCGGCGGCATCCCGCTCGATGACGTGCTTTCCGAGCGCGAGCACATCAACAACATGCTGCGCACGCGGCTGGACGAGGTCACCGAGCGCTGGGGCGTGAAGGTGACCAACGTCGAAATCCGCGAGATCATCCCGCCGCGCGAGGTGCAGGAGGCGATGAACCGGCAGATGTCGGCCGAACGCGTGCGGCGGGCCGTGGTCACCGAATCGACCGGTACGCGCGAGGCGAACATCAACGTGGCCGACGGCGAGAAGCAGGCTGCCATCCTGCGGGCCGAGGGCCAGAAGCAGTCGTCCATTCTCGAGGCTGAGGGCGCGCAGCAGGCGCAGTTGCTGCGAGCCACGGGCTTCGCCCAGGCACTGGAACAGATCTATGCGGCCGCCAAGAACGTGGACCAGAAGACCATGACGCTGCAGTACTTCGAGACGCTGAAAGCGCTGGGCGCCGGGCCATCGACCAAGTACATCTTCCCGCTGGAGTTCACGAGCATGCTCGAGAACTTCCTGGGGAGGGAATCCAAGAAGTAACCGACGCTGGTTCCGAATCCGATACAATGACAACCTCCCGCCTCAAGCGGGAGGTTGTTACATGGAGATCGCGAACGCGTCGATCCGAGACATTGGTCCACTGCGTCGGCTGGAGGCTGCGTGTTTCCAGCGCGATGCGTGGTCGCTTTTCGATCTGGTGGCCGTACTGACGTGGCCCGACGTCATCCGCCTCAAGGCAGTCGAAGGCAATGAGATGATCGGTTTCGTTGCCGGCGAACTACGTGCCTCACAAGGCTGGGCATGGATCGCGACGATCGCTGTGGACCCGCGGTACCGCCGCCGGGGATTCGGGCGCGAGCTTCTCAGGGCTTGTGAGCGCCGACTGCGGTTACCGCAGGTTCGACTAACCGTGCGAATGTCCAACACGGCAGCCATCCAGCTATACGAATCCGAGGGCTACCAAACCCTCGAAATCTGGCACCGATACTACAATGACGGCGAAGACGCCGTGGTGATGCAGAAGGAGTTGCCCGCCGGCGCGACGCGCGCTGCAATGACGGGGGCCTAGAACTTGGGGCGCCCGGGGGCCGATCGCCGTGAGGGTCGCCACGATATAATCCGTCCGATGTTGGCGCCAGAGAAGATCGACGCACCGGTGTGGGTGGACTCGATTCCGGCCATGGAGTCGATGGCGGGGGACCTAAGTGCGCGGGAACGCGTAGCGGTGGATACCGAGTCGAACAGCCTGCATGCGTATCGCGAGCAAGTGTGCCTCGTGCAGTTTTCGACCGTGGAGCGCGACTACCTGGTCGATCCGCTGGCGCTCCCGGGCTTGGCAACGGTTGGGGGAGTGCTAAGCGACGCCCGTATCGAGAAAGTGTTCCACGCAGCGGAGTACGACCTCATCTGCCTGCGGCGAGATTTCGATTTTCGCGTGAGAACCCTGTTTGACACCGCGCACGCCGCGCGCGTCCTGGGGAACAGCGCGGCCGGCCTGGACAGCCTCCTGGCGGGCAAATTCGGAATCGAACTTGACAAACGTCAACAGAAGGCGGACTGGGGGCGGCGGCCGTTGACTGCCGAGCAGATCCATTACGCGCGCCTCGATACGCACTATCTCTTGCAGCTTCGCGAGGTGCTGGGCGCGGAGCTTGTTGAGGCGGGACGCTGGGACCTTGCGCTGGAGGACTTCCACAGGATGGAGGATGTGACGGTGCCGAGGATCCGCACGGACGATGATGTATTGCGGCGGCTGGGCACCCGCCTGCAGCTCTCGGCGCGTGAGCTGACCGTGCTGGGTGAGTTACTTGCCTGGCGCGAAGGCGAGGCGGCGAAGCTGGACCGGCCCGTGTACAAGGTTGTGAACGACGAGATCCTGGGGGCAATCGCGCGCGCAGCTCCAGCCGACGCAGACGGTCTGCCAATCCTGGGATTGAGCCCGCGGCAGGTAAGCATCTGGGGGGAAGCCATCCTGGCCGCCGTCGGCAGGGGCATGGTGTTGCCGCCTGTCCAGCTGAAGCCCGGAGGCCCGCGAGACGATGCGATGATCGCGCGGGTTGAGAAACTAAAGCAGTGGCGCAAAGCGGCAGCAAAGGAGCTGGGTGTGGAGTCCGACATCGCGCTCCCCAGGTCGACGCTGCTGGACGTTGCGAGGCGGGCACCGCGAACCGGGGAGGAACTGGCTGAGGTCATGCATGACTCACCGACGCGCCTGAAGCAGTACGGCGAGCAGATCCTGAAGGCCCTGAGCGGCTGACGTTGCGACTAACGTTCCACGGCGCAGCCCATACGGTGACGGGCAGCCAGCACCTGCTGGAGGTCAACGGAGCGCGCATCCTGCTGGACTGCGGGCTGTTCCAGGGCAAGCGTGAGGAGAGCTACCGTCGCAACCTCACCTTCCAGCACGATCCACGGAAGGTGGATGCGGTGATCCTCTCGCACGCACACATCGATCACTGTGGGAACCTTCCCAACCTGGTGCGCCAGGGATTCCGTGGGCCGATCTATGCGACGCGTCCGACTGCGGACCTCGGCCCGGTGATGCTGCTGGATTCGGGCCACATCCAGGAAGCCGATGCGGACTTCGTAAACAAACGCAAATCGCGGCAAGGCGACGGTGCGGTCCAGCCGCTGTACACGCAAGCGGACGCGCTGGAAACGGTGGGCTTGTTCGTGGGGATGGATTACGCCAAGGAGTTCGAAGCCGGCCCCGGGGTGCGCGCGCAATTCATCGAAGCTGGGCACATCCTGGGCTCGGCCGCGATTGCTCTGGATCTGGAGGAGGGCGGCCGCAAGTTCCGTTTGTGGTTCTCAGGGGACATCGGGCGCTTCAAACTGCCGCTCCTGCGCGATCCGGTGCTGCCAAGTGATTTCGACTTCCTCCTGATGGAATGCACCTACGGGGACAGGCCCCACGATGACCCCGAGAATGCCTATATACGATTTCGTGACGCGGTGGTCCGTACCGTTGCCCGGGGCGGAAAAGTCATCATCCCGGCGTTCGCGGTGGGCCGGACACAAGAGCTGGTCTATGATCTCAACCGAATGATGACGAAGGGCGAAGTGCCGATGGTGCCCGTGTACGTGGACAGCCCGCTGGCCGTGAACGCGTCGGACGTCTTCCGGCGGCATCCGGAGAGCATTGACCAGGAGACGCGCAAGTTCGTGGAGGAAGCCCGACACCCAGCGCTTGATTTCAAGATGCTTACCTACACCCGCTCGGTCGAGGAATCGAAGGCGCTGAACGAGCGCCGGGATCCGATGGTCATCATCTCAGCCTCGGGCATGGCGGAGAACGGGCGCATCCTGCATCACTTGCGGAACAACATTGGGAACGCCAAGAACACGGTGTGTATCGTTTCCTGGCAGGCACCGTGGACGCTTGGCAGGCGGCTGCATGATGGGGACAAGCTGGTGAGGATCTTCGGGGAGCCGTACGAGGTGCGTGCGGAGGTCGTGACGATCGGGGGGCTATCGGCACATGCTGGGCAGGAACTGCTTGTGCCGTACGCGCTGCGCGCCAAAGATGCTGGAAAGCCGGTCTTCTTTGTGCATGGCGAGTCGGTGCCCGCCGAGGCGCTGATGCAGAAATTGCGCGACAACGGAATGCAGAACCTGCATTTCCCGGACATGCACGAGAGCGTGGAGCTGTAAACGCGGACGGGGTTGACGCGAGATGACTTGTCGTCAACCCGGGAGGCGCGGCGCGTGGGCGCAGCCGAGACGGGGGCCACCTCGCGTATTCGTTCAGCTGGGTCTGTTGTGACAATGCGCGCACGAAGGGCGAGGCGACCGCTGCGGTGGCGCGCCAACCAGAGAAGCCATTCGGCCAAAGACTAGCCGGACTTTTCGATCCCGCTGCCGGCAACTAGGCCGATGGTGGTTCGCCGCTGGGTTGGCTCGGTTGGTACAATTGGCGCGGCACCTAGTTTCGATGACGCGGGGAGGCCATGAATGAATCGAGTCATGGAAACGCGAGCTCGCTGGCTTTATCAGATACTACCTCTTGCCCTGCTCCTTGCCTCGTGCGGGCGGCCTGGACCCGACGTCGGGCAGACACCCACTGCACTTAGCCCTGCGCCCACACCTGAGTCGTCCCCGAGCCCAACTCCTACACCAGACGTCGTCAGGCAATGGGGAAAGCGGGCCCGCGCGGACAGCAGCTACGAGGTCTACATTCCGGTGGGGCGGCCGAATACCCTGACGTGCTGGGTCCAACCTTCGACCGCTGAGGTGGCGACCCTCGACGTGTACTTCGAGCAGCCAGTCTGGCCACGGGCGATCGAGCTGCACCTTCTGCGTGAACTCGACCCGGATCTGTCTTTCGAACTAATCGATTCGGACGGCCAACCGTTCGAAGCGGCCTTTGCGGTGGAAAGGACAAGCACTCGCTGCCCATGGATATATCGCCTGGCTGTCGATGGCTCTGAGAATCCGGTGATTGGATTGCACATCGGATCGCGGTCGGGGCTCCTGGGCGCTTGGAATGCGATTGACGCAGTAGAGCTGATAGGCGTACCGTCGGGGGAGCCCATGGACCTCGGTGCTACATTCTTTCCGACACCGACTCCTCCACCGGCTGGGCAGCGGGCGCTCCACGACAGATCGGACGATCAGACTGGCCTTTATCAATTGCACGTCGTGTATGCGCTCTTTGCCGACGACAAAGACCGCGAGAGGGACCTGGACGGATCCATCGCCCGGTCGGTCAAACTAGCGAACGATTGGATGAGCGAGCAGACTGGCGGCGCCCGATTGCGAGTCGACACCTATCAGGGTGCGCTTGATATCACCTTCGTTCGCTTCGACGAGACCCATACTGAAGCTTTGGATCGGTACCGAGCGCAGTATGAGTCGGACCACAAGAGGGACCCGAGATGGTCGATAGAGGATTACTTCATGGAGTATCTCGAGGCGCGGTTCTCCAAAACGGGCTTCTATCAGGATGGAAAGTACTATATCGTCTATCTTGAGCAGGATCATCCGCACTCCTGTGGCTACTCGATGATTGCGGATGTCTTGGGCGTGTTCTTTCTTGGAAACCACGAATGCGGGTACGGACGCCTGGGCGTGGATGCCCACGCCTGGAATACCGAGTTCGTATTGCTGCATGAGGTGTTGCATGGACTGGGCTTCGTGGCTGCTTGCGCTCCGCACAGCATCGCGGATAACTCCGTGCACGTTAATGACTCCGATGTCGACCTGATGTACGCGTATGTCCCGGAGGGCTTCCAAAACAAGTTGGATGTCGGTAACGATGACTACTTTCGGCATGGGATCGAGGGCTGCCCGGACTTCGCAAATTCTGCGTTTCTTGAGCCCCTGCCGAGCGAGCCGGAAGCCCCGGACGGTTGGCCCGCAACCCAGTTGCTCCCCAAGTAGGTCTTGACCGAGGCGGCAGGTGGGGCGTCACGCGGTCTCGCGGTGAGTCGCGCCTCCGCGGCATGTGCGCCCATCTGGGATACCTGCTATAATTTCGGCCGCTCGGAGAGGTGCCAGAGCGGTTGAATGGGACGGTCTCGAAAACCGTTGTGGTCCTTGTGGCCACCGTGGGTTCGAATCCCACCCTCTCCGCCAGACCCATTCCTGACGTCCCAGTCCGTCCAATGAGCAGAATCACTTGCTGGTGCCGCGCCTGGATCAGAACAGGACTGTTCACGATGAGCGAGACCCGCGGAGCCTCGCTTGCCGCGGACGCGGCCGCAAGAATAGCCAAGAGGACGCCAGCCGCATGTTTCGCCGCCCGTGCCGCGGGGCAGGCTTGGCGACCGCAGAGCGAACCAAGGACCTATTGCACTCGCGCTGCGATTTGGCTGGCCCCTGCACCGAAGGCCCAAGCACCGCTCTCCCGATGAGTATGGAGGCATTGTGCCGGGGCCGAATGACTTGATATCGCGCCGCCGTCTGGGCGGGAGGAGATTCCTTCGGTGGTAAGATTAATTCGATGCAACTGAATCTCGCTTTGGCCCAAGTCGCCACTCACCTGGGGGATGTCGCCGCAAATCTTGAAAAGCATCTTCATCTAATCAAACAAGCGAAGTCAGAGAGCGCCGACCTGGTCGTCTTTCCCGAGCTGTCGATGACCGGCTACGTTCTGCAGGACCTGGTTGCGACGGTCGCGGGCAGAGCAGACGAGGACAACCCCCGGTTCAAGCCGCTGATCGCGGCGAGCCGAAACATCGATATCGTCGTTGGCTTCGTTGATGAGGACGAGCGACACCGATACTACATTGCCTCTGCCTACCTGGCCGGGGGCAAGGTACTGCACGTGCACCACAAGGTCTACTTGCCCACGTACGGCCTTTTCGACGAGGGCCGCTTCTTTTCGCCGGGTGATTCCATCCGCGCCTTTGACACGCGCTTCGGGCGGGCGGGTCTGCTGATCTGCGAAGACTTCTGGCACGCCTCGCCGCCCTACCTGCTGTGGATGGATGGGGCCGACCTGCTGCTCTTCTGCTCGGCCTCCCCCGGCCGTGGTCTCAACGCGCGCGACAGGCTCGAATCAGCTTGGTGGGTGGATGGGGTGACGCAAGCCTACGCCAACCTCTTCACGAGCTTCGTGGCTCACAGTAATCGCGTCGGTTTCGAAGACGGCTTCAACTTCTGGGGGGGCTCCACGGTATTCGACCCAAGCGGTCAGCGCTTGGGGCAGGGGCCGAACTTCGAAGAGGGGCTTACGCTGGCGCAACTGGACCTGACGCAACTCCGGCGAACGCGCACTCGCCTACCCTTGCTGCGCGACGAACGCGCTGAGCTCGTTCAGAAAGAATTGAGCCGCATATTGGGCAAGAGTACATGAGCGCCGATGCGATCGCGCCCAAACCCGATCTCAGCATCAACACAGATCTCGCGCGTGAAATCCTGACGCGCTTCATCCGTTCGGAGGTCACGCGGACGGGGTACGGGCGCGGCGTGGTCGGGCTGTCCGGGGGTCTGGATTCGGCCGTCTCGTTGATATTGGCAGCTGACGCGCTTGGCGCGGCCAACGTCCTGGCCGTTCGGCTGCCCCATGATACGTCGTCGCCGGATTCGCTTGAGCATGCGCAGTTGATGATCGACGCGCTCGGGGTCCCGAGCAAGACGATCGACATCACGCCCATGGTAGAGCCCTTCGAGCAGCGTGACCCCAAGATCTCGAAGGCTCGCAAGGCAAGCATCATGGCACGCATGAGGATGATCGCGCTGTACGACCAGAGCCGCGACTTCAACGGGCTGGTGATCGGAACGAGCAACAAGTCCGAGATGCTGCTCGGGTACACGACGCTGTGGGGTGACATGGCAGCCGCGATCCAGCCGCTCGGAGATCTTTACAAGACTCAGGTTCGGCAGCTGGCCAGGGCGCTCGAGATTCCGGCCGTCATCATCGACAAGCCGCCCTCAGCCGATCTCTGGTCCGGGCAGACCGACGAGGGAGAGCTGGGATTCACGTACGAAGCGGTGGACCGGATCCTGTTCCTGCTCGTTGATGGGCGTTTCAGCCCAGGGGCCTGTATCCAGGCCGGCTTCAAGGAATCCTTCGTGACCCGAGTGGCCGACCTCATGCGCAAGAACCAGTTCAAGCGCATGATGCCGCCGATCGCGAAACTCAGCAATCGCACGATAGGTTACGATTTCCTGTACCCGCGCGACTGGGGTACCTAGGGTCGGCCCACCAGCAGTAACCATCACCACACGGCCACACCAGAAACATGCGGCGCACCAAGCTACGAATCCCGCCTGCACTGAATCACCGCGGCTTCCGCCTGCTCTGGGGAGGGCTGTTCATCTCCCAGGTTGGGTCCCAGATGCAGCACTGGGCGCTGTTCTGGCACGTAAGCCTGCTGAGCCGCGATCCGATCGCGGTCAGCATCATCGGCGGTGTGCGCTTCGCGGCCGTCTTGTGCTTCTCCATGATCGGCGGGCTGACTGCGGACCGCTACAACCGTCGCACCATCATGATCATCACCCAGAGCATTGCCATGAGCATCGCCGTGGCACTCGGGGTGCTGACCTGGCTTGACCGAATCGAGGTTTGGCACATCTATTTGCTGAGCGGGCTCCAGGCCGCGGCGATGGCCTTCGACCTGCCGGCCCGGCAGTCCCTCGTGCCGAACCTGGTGCCGCGAGACGACCTGCCGAGCGCCTTTTCGCTGCAGTCGATCGCCTTCAACACCGGCGCGATTGTAGGGCCGGCGCTGAGCGGCATCATCATCGCCTACCTGGCCCAGGCGCACGTCTACTTCATCAACGCGGCGAGCTTCCTGGCGGTCATCATTGCACTGGCCGTGCTGGGCGCCGTGCCGCAGCGAGTGGGCCGCTCCGCCGCCAGAGGACTGCGTGGCGCTGCACTTGACATGCGAGACGGAGTTCGCTTCATCAGGAGCCAGCCGCTGATACTTTCCAGCATGATCCTTGATTTCTTCGCGACGCTGTTTGCGGCGGCGAACACATTGCTGCCGTACTTCGCCCGGTTCATTCTTCACGTCAATGAAGTTGGCTATGGCTGGCTGGCGGCCGCCCAGTCGATGGGGGCGGTCACCGTGGGGCTGGTGCTGTCACAGACTTCCTCCATCCGGCGGCAGGGGAGGTTGCTGCTCGGGGCGGTGCTGGTCTTCGGGGCGGCGACGACGGTGTTCGGCCTGGGAAGGCAATACAGCCTTGTGTTCGCGGCGCTGATCCTCGCGGGCGCGGCCGATTCTGTGAGCACCATCATCCGTAACACAATCCGGCAGCTGCAGACTCCCGACGCGCTGCGCGGTCGGATGACGGGGATCAATCAGATCTTCTTCATGGGCGGGCCGCAGCTCGGTGAAGTGGAGGCAGGGGCAGTCGCGCAAGCGTTCGGCGTGCCTGCCGCGATCATCACGGGCGGCCTGGGTACGATGCTGTTCGTTGTACTCGTCGCGCTGCGATGGCCCATGCTCGTGCGATACGATCGCGAGGAGCCGGTCGCGGTACCGCCGCCGGTCGTACTAGCGTCTGCCTCCGACGGAGCTATGCGATAGGATTACGCCGGCCGCCACGTTAAGCAAGTCGCGGGCTCGCAGCAGCAGCGTGAGGCCCAAGGCTTGGGCGGCTGGTATCTCAAATGCGGCAAGCACTCCAACCTGACTAGCCTCCAGGGCGCCTAGTCCACCGGGCAAGGGGATCAGAAAGGCAAGCAGTGACGCGGCAAGCGCGACAAGTGCTTGCCCGAGCCCCAGGTCTATCCCGAGGAACCTCACCATCAGAATGTATTCCACCGCCATGGCGAGCCAAGCCCCGAGGGAGGCGGTCAGCGCGGCGATGAG